>Ga0066790_10001222_pt1 | contig 10709 bp, 3 predicted proteins | sample OrgsoiDNA2013050_FD_70963 | JGI IMG/M metagenome (GOLD analysis project Ga0066790, IMG submission 70963) | Permafrost soil microbial communities from the Arctic, to analyse light accelerated degradation of dissolved organic matter (DOM) -... | ecosystem: Environmental > Terrestrial > Soil >...
GAGGCTGAAACGTGCCTGCAGCTGCCGGGCAAAGCGGCGCGAGCGCTGCGTGTTGACGTGTGCCGCACCGTCGGGATGAAACGGCACGCCGATCACGAGGGCGGTAGGCTGCCACTCATCAATGAGCCGGCCGATCGCCGCGAACCGGGCTTCTCCCTGGAGCTCGATCGTCGCCAGGGGCGCCGCATGTCGCGTCACGGTGTTGCCGCTCGCCACGCCGACGCGCCGGGTGCCGAAATCGAAAGCAAGAAAGGAATCGGGTTGCGAAGACGGCGCCAGGGCAAGCCTCACGCGTGCCCCGCCGCCGAGCTGAGCATGGCGGCGTCGATACCGAGAAGCGACAACGCCTTGCCGTAGCGCTGGTCGACCGGCGTGTCGAAGATGATGCCGGGCTCGGCATCGACGTTGATCCAGCCGTTGCGGCTCATCTCTTCCTCGAGCTGGCCGGCAGCCCAGCCGCTGTAGCCGAGGGTGACCAGAACCTTCTTCGGGCCGGCGCCGTTGGCAAGCGCTTCCAGCACATCCTTGCTGGTCGTCATCTCGAGCCCGCCTGCGATCTTCAGCGACGAGTTGTACGGACCTTCTGCCTGACCCTCGACGACGATGGCTTCGTGCAGCACGAAGCCGCGCTCGGTCTGGACCGGGCCGCCGAAGTAAACGGGCGACTCGGCGAGATCTTCACGGTCGAGCGAGAGCTCGACTTTCTCGAACAGGTTTCTGAGCGTGATGTCGATCGGCTTGTTGATCACCAGCCCGAGCGCGCCCTTCTCGGTGTGCTCGCACAGGTAGACGACGGTGCCCGCGAAAGTACCGTCGCCCATGCCAGGCATGGCGATGAGGAACTGGTTGGTGAGGTTGATCGAGCCGGGGGGCATATGCGGCATTTTATTCCGCGTGCGCCGCCTTCTTCGCTAAGATGTTTTCCGGGGGTGGGCCGGCGCCGGCCCAACGCCCATGGCCGCGGCCTCGTCCGGGCTTTTTCACGCCGGGACGCAACTGGCTCGCCGGAGCGTCGAGCCGGGCGCAAACGCGGCGGCGCGGCGATGATCGCGGCATGGAAAAGGCCCTCGACACCGCCCTCGTCTGGTTCCGCCGCGACCTGCGCGCCGACGACCACGCGGCGCTCTTCCACGCGCTCAAGGCGGCGCGCCAGGTCTGGTGCGCGTTCATCTTCGACCGCGAAATCCTCGATGGCCTGCCACGCGCCGATCGGCGGGTGGAATTCATCCAGCAAAGCGTCGAAGCGCTCGACGCCGACCTAGCTGCCGTCGGCCGCATGCGCGGCACGCATGGCGTTCGACTGCTCGTGCGCCACGGCAAGGCGGTCGACGAAATCGTCGCCCTGGCAAGCGAGCTTCATGTGCAGGCCGTCTACGCCAATCACGACGACGACCCGTACGCACTGGCACGCGACGCCGCGGTGCGCGGCGCCCTCGCCGACCACGGCGTGGCGCTTCACACCTCGAAAGACCACGTGGTGTTCGAGCGCAGCGAGGTTCTCACCGGCAGCGGCAAGCCCTACACCGTCTTCACGCCGTACAGGAACGCCTGGCTGGCGAAGCTCGACGATTTCTACGTCAAGGCGTACCCGACCGAGCCACACGCTGCCTGCCTCGCGCCGATGCCGGCGGGGCACGAGCGCGGTGTGCCGGGCCTGGCCGCGATCGGCTTCGTCAAGACCAACCTCGACGCGCTGAAGGTGCATGGCGGCAGCGCCGCCGCCGAGCTCTTGCTGGCGGATTTTCTCGACCGCATCGATGTCTACGACACGGCGCGCGAGTTTCCGGCCGTCAAGGGGCCGAGCTACCTTGGCGTTCATCTGCGCTTCGGTACGGTATCGATTCGCCGTCTGGCGCGCCTGGCACGAGAGCGCATCGCTCTGGCTGGCGCCAAGGGTCACCGCGGCGCGCAGGCGTGGCTCTCCGAGCTGATCTGGCGGGACTTCTACCATCAGATCCTGCACCACCTTCCACACGTCGTCGGTGCGAGCTGCAAGCCCGAGTTCGACCACCTGCGCTTCGAGCACGGCAGGCACGCCGACGAAGTCTTCGCCGCCTGGTGCGAGGGCCGCACCGGATACCCGCTCGTCGACGCGGCGATGGCGCAGATCAACCAGAGCGGCTGGATGCACAACCGGCTGCGCATGGTGGCAGCGAGCTTCCTGGTCAAGGACCTGGGCCTGGACTGGCGGCGCGGCGAAGCCTACTTTGCGGAGCACCTCATCGACTTCGAGCTCGCCTCGAACAATGGCGGCTGGCAGTGGGCGGCCTCGACCAGCTGCGACACGCAGCCATGGTTTCGCATCTTCAATCCGCTGACGCAGAGCCGCAGGTTCGACCCAGAGGGTCGATTCATCCGACGCTACCTGCCGCAACTCGCAAGGCTCGACGACACGCAGATCCACGCGCCGTGGGAGGTCGGGCCGATCGAGCTCGAGGCCGCCGGCGTTTCGCTCGGCCGCAACTACCCGAGGCCTGTGGTCGACCACGCCGCGGCGCGTGAAAAGACGCTGGCCCGCTACGCCGCCGTGAAGCCGGCTCGCGCGAGCGCGGGCCGGAGCACCGAGCGCTGACCGGCAACGCTCGAAAAGCGCGCCTCAGGCCTCGGCGGTGCTGCGCGTGTAGCGGGCGACGAGGGCCAGCAGATCCTCTTCGGCGTAGGGCTTGCCGAGGTAGTGGTCGACGCCGAGCTCGGCCGCATGGTCGCGGTGCTTCTCGGCGATTCGCGATGTGATCATGATCACCGGCAGGGCCCGCCAGCGCGCATCGGCGCGCAGGTTGCGCACGAGGTCGAAGCCATCCATACGCGGCATCTCGATGTCGGAAAGCACGACCTGCGGCACTTCCGCGGCCAGCTGCTCGAGCGCGTCGAGGCCGTCCTTGGCGAGCGCCACGCGATAGCCTTCGCGGGTCAGCAGCCGCTGCGTGACCCGCCGTACCGTTAGCGAATCGTCGACGACGAGCACGAGCGGCGCGAGCGGCACCTGCGCCGCTGCCAGCACGGCATCGACGGACCCGAAACCGGTTCGTGCCGCGGCTCGAGTGGCGGCGCGCGCTTCGTCGCCATATAGTGTGGCCAGCGCCACGGGGTTGTAGATGAGCGCCACCGCGCCCGACGCCAGCAGCGTCATTCCGGCCAGGCCGGGCAGGCGGGAGAGCTGCGGGCCGAGGTTCTTGACCACCACTTCCTGGTTGCCCAGAACTTCGTCGACGTGCATCGCGACGCGCTGCTGCGCGCTTCGAACGACGACGATCGTACGCATGCGCGATTGCCCTTCCGACGGCCGCCCACTCAGCTGCAACAGCGCTCCGAGCCAGAAGAACGGCAGGGTCCGCCCGCCGAACTCGTAGGTCCCGCTGGCGTAGGCTGCGTCGAGGTCCTGAGGCGTGGCGCGCCGCACGATCTCGACGAGCGTCGAAGGCACGGCCACGGTGCTGTCGCCGCAACGCAGCATGACAACCTGCGTGACCGCCGTCGTCAGCGGCAGGATGAGCCGGAACGACGTGCCCTGGCCAGCCGCAGTGGCGGTCTCGATGCGGCCGCCCATGGCGATCACGTCGGAGCGCACGACATCCATGCCGACGCCCCGCCCAGCGAGCTCGGTCACCGTGTCGACGGTCGAAAAGCCAGCGGTGAAGATGAGGTTGGCAAGGTCGGCGTCGTCGTATGTCGCCTTGGGATCGAGCAGGCCCATCGCCAGGCCCTTGGCACGGATGCGAGCCAGGTCGAGCCCGGCGCCATCGTCCCGGAATTCGACGCCGACTTCATTGCCTTCCTGGGTGAGGGAGACGACGATCGTCCCGGTCGGGTCCTTCTTTGCAGCGCTGCGGCTTTCGGGCGGCTCGATCCCGTGCGAGACGCAGTTGCGCAGCAGGTGCTCGAATGCGCCGGTCATCCGGTCGAGCACGCCTCGATCGACCTCGATGGAGCCGCCGACGATGTCGAGCCGCACCTGCTTGCCGGTCTCCTTGGCGGCGAGCCGGACCACTCGATAGAGGCGATCGGACAGGCCCTCGAACTCGATCATGCGGGTGCGGAGCAGGTCGTCCTGCAGGTCACGCGTGAGCCGCGCCTGCGCCACCAGTTCGTCCTCGGTCGCCTCGAGCGAGCGCTGCAGCGTGCGCTGCACGGTGGCGACGTCGTTGACCGACTCGGCCATCATCCGCGTCAGTTCCTGGAAACGCGTGAAACGATCGAACTCGAGCGGATCGAACGCCTGCGACGCCGCCTTGGCCGCTTCGAGGCGCGAGGTCATCTGCACCTCGCCCTGAAGCTCGATGTCACGCAGCTGGCCGCGCAAGCGTTCGAGGTTCTCGGTGAGGTCGGACAGCGACCCCTTGATCTGGCCGACGCCCGATTCGATGCGCGAGCGCGTGATGCTCACCTCGCCGGCCTGGTTGACGAGGCGGTCGAGCAGCGGCGCGCGCACCCGAACCGCGGACTGCGCGGCGGCATGGGCACGATCGGCCGGCTTGTGGGGTGCCAGCGGATGGCCGGTGGTGAAGCGTCCCCAGTCGATCGAAGGCAGCTCGGCCGGCACCGACGCGGCCTCGCTGGACGGGCTGCGGCCCTTCCCGCGCGCCTTGTCCTTGGCGCCTTTCTTCGTGACCGACTCGACCAGCAAAGGCTCGGCGCGCGCCGCCGCGGGCTTTGCCTCCGCGGCCGGAATGGCGAGCGCCGCCTCGAGCCCGGCTTCGGGTGCGGCCCATATGGCAGCTTTGGGCAGCGCCGGCGGCGCCGCTACCGGAGCTTGCCCGGTGGCAGGTTCAGACGGCGACCTTGCCGCGGTGGCCGGTGCGCGTTCGATCGACGGCGATCGAACGAATTCGGCAGGGACTTCGGCACGTGCCGATGAACCCGCCGGCGCCGGCGCGACGGGCGCGGCGACTGGGGCCACGGCCGCGGCAACGGCATCGGCGTAAGCCTGCGCATCGCGGTTGCGCAATGCGTCGAAGGCCTGGGTCATGGCGTCGGAGCGCGACTGCAACGCCTCCACGTCGGCCGCTTCGGCACCACCGGCGTCGCTTGCGGTCAGGCGTTCGATCCGCGTTTCGAGACGGTGCGCCATCTCGCCGAGCCGCATGGCGCCGGCCAGGCGGGCGCCCCCCTTGAGCGTGTGCAAGGTGCGCATCGCGGCGGCGGCGTGCGCAACCGTGGCCGGCTGCTGCCCCCAGTCGCGCAACTGGGCGGCGAGCTTGGGCAGCAGCTCCTGCGCTTCTTCCTCGAAGATCGGAAACAGCTCGAGATCGACGGCGTCGACGGCGTCGATGTCATCGTCGACATCGCGGTGAGTCGACTGCCTCGCTGATTGCGGCCCGCGACTGGCTTCCGCGGGCGCGGCGGCGAGGGGCTTGAGCTCAGACAGTCCGAGCGTGTTAATCGGCGCGAGCGCACCGAACGCAGAAACCGCCGGCTCGGGCTCGACCGGACGTACAGCCACAGGCGGCGCCGCTCGCGGCTCGACCATCGCCTCGGGCTCGATCTCGACAGGCTGTGCTGCGGCCGCCGTCGGCGGCGCATCGTCGACAGGTGCGGCCAGCGCCGGAACCGGCGGCTCTTCGGCCGGCGCTGGCACGGCGGGCTCGGCCGCCGGCGCCTCGGTGGGCGTCGGAACTTCGTGCGCGGCCTCGACGACAGGCACCGGGGGCGCCTTCTCATTGACATCGGATGCGACGGGCGAGGCGACCTCAGGATGGGAGGCGACGACCGACGGCGGCTCTTCGACCGGTTCGCTCTCGATGCCGCCGGCCCGTTCGGTGGCCGCAGTCGCCGCGTCGAGCCTGACGGCCGAGCTGAGCTCATGCTCGGCCAGCGCCGCCAGCAGCTCTGGCGATGGCTGCCTCAGAAACCCGGCTGCGAACTGGTGCAGCAGATGGCGAATCTCCTCGGCCGCGCGCACGAAAAGACGCGCTTCCTCGTCGGTACCGTGGCCGATCACCTGCGATCGGGCCAGCGCGTGCTCGAGCGCGCGCGCCAGATGCGAAAGGTCGGCGAAGCCCACGGTCGCCGAGCTGCCGGCGAGCGAATGGGCCAGCGAAACCGGCGTCTCGCCGACCGGCCGATGCAGCTCCATCGCCCACTCGGCCACTTCGGTCGTGAGCCGGCGCGACAGCTCATCGGCCTCGTTCAGGTAGATATTGAAAAGCGGAATGCCGATGCGCAGGGGGCCGACGATCTTGACGTGCTCCTCGCCCGCTGCCATGGGCTCGGCTTGCTCGTCGTCGCCACCGATCTCGATGTCGATCGGCGACCTGGAGGCCGCCGATCGGCCCGCCGACGGCAACGATTCGCCACTCGACAGATCGAGGCGCTGCATGTCGGACAGGACATCGAAGCCACCGCTGCCCGTGCTCGGCGCGAGTTGCTCGATCATGAACGCAGACTCGGAGAAGGTGCTGCTGCCGAGGTCGAGATCGATCTCGTCGCTCGCCGCCTCACGCATGAACTGCGAATTGGCGAGCGTGGCCTGCATCGCCTCTTCGGGCACGCCCTGGAAAGGCTCGAACATCGGCGAGCTCGCCAGGTCGAGCGTCGGCAGATCGGCAGCCTCCGCCGGCACGATTTCCTCGGGCCGGTCGAGCCCCGAAAGGTCGAGCTCGAATTCCACTTCGGGTTGCGCCTCCGCGGCGGCCGGCGCCGCGGCCGCAGGGCCGAGCTCCAGATCGGCGCGAGTCGGAAGGTCGCGTGGCAGGCCGAATAGCGGGGCAAAGTCCGAAGGTTCCGCGCCCCCTTTCAGCCGGCGAGCGACGCGATCGGCGGCGAGCTTGATCTCGCCTTCGGCACGATCCGCGTCACGATGCGCGGCAATGTCTTCGACCCAGGCACCGAGCTGGTCGAGCACGGTCTTCGTGAATTCGATGAGCGGCGGTTCGGCCGCGCGCTGCTCGCCGAGTTGGCTGTTGAAGACCTGCTCGCAGGCCCAGGCCGCCTCGCCGAAGCTCTTGAGCCCGACCATTCGCGAGCTGCCCTTGAGGGTGTGGAAAGCGCGTCGCAGCGTCGTCAGCATGCCGAGGTCACCCGGCGAATGCTGCAGGTCGGTGCACGCCGACTTCGCGTCAGCCATGACCTCGCGCGCTTCTTCGAGAAAGACCTCGCGCATCTCCTCGTCGTGCTCGAGATCCTCAACGATCGCGATCGGCTTGATCGGCGCCGCAGGCACCGGTTCGGTGACCGGAGACAGACCGACCGGCTCGTTTGCCGTGGCCACGAAATCGACCAGCGCTTCCGACAACTCGCCCCGGGCGGTCGTCACAGCGACCGTGTCGTGGGCGGCGTGAACGATGGCCTCCTGCGCCTTCAGCACGGCGGCCGCGAGCGCCGGCTGATCGGCTGCCTGAGCTTCATGCGAAAGCCGCTCGAGGTCGCGCTTGACGTCCTGCAGCGGCACGTCGTCGCGAACCGAGCTGAAGGCAAGCAACTGCGCCTGTTCGAGCAATCTCGGCTCGACGCCTGCCGGTGTCACTTCAGCCGCCTTCGCGGTGGTGCTTCGACCCATCACCGGAGACAGCCTGCCGGTCTCGGCATCGAACACAAACAGCGACTTGGCGAGCTGGGGCTGCACGCTCAGCATGTCGATCATGAAACCGAGGGCGCTGAGGTTGGCGGCCAGCCTTTCGAAGACCCCGGCCGATTCGACGCGCGCCGGCTCGACCTCGGTCGACACGAGCCCATCGACCTCGTCGCGCATGCGCAGCAGTGCCTGCGAGGCCTGCTCCATGCCGAGCACCGAGAGCACGCCGCGCATCGACGTGAGCTGGACGGGAACAGGCACGAGAACGGCATGATCGCCCGGCTGCCGGAAGAAGGTGTCGATGGCCTTCTCTACTTCACTGAGCGAAGCCCGCAGCTCCTGGACGACGCTGCCCATCGTCTGCCGATCGGAGACGCGCCGGTAGAGCTCTTCCATCCACGTTTCCAGCGGCGCGGGAGGCGCCTCCTGGCGAACCGCGGCAAGACGATCGGCGAGACGTCGAACACGGTCGGCATGAGCGGGGTCGTCGAAGTCGCCATCTTCAAGAGCCGCCTCGATGTAGAGCAGGCTGGTCGCCACCTCCATGGCCAGCGCTGCCGGCGGCGCTGCGTGTGCCTGCTGGGTTTGCACGATGGCGGTCTGAAGTTCTGCGGCGAAAACTTCTCCGTACGGGAAGAGCTTTCGCAATGAGTCGCCCACCAACGCAAACTGCTCGGCCAGCCCGGCGAGGCGGTGCATCTCGCCGCCTGCAGTCGCCGACCAGGCCTCCTTGGCCGCCGTCACACGCTTCTTGGCATGGGTGATGACGGCCGGATCGAACCGGCCGAGCACGCTCTGCGAATAGTCGGTCGGCGTCTCGTCGGCCAGGCCATAGGCGGCACGCGCCGCGGCGATCCGCGCCGGTTTCAGGCCGCGCTTCGGTGGCGCGCTCTGGGCGCAGAAGAAGAGAAGGTCGCGAGCAAGGCGTTCGGAGACATCGGAATCACCGCGCTGGAGGATCCGGAACTGGGCGAGCAGGCGCGACGCCACACGCTTGGTGAACACGTCGAAGGCAAGCAGGCCGTGATGCTGCGCTTCGAACACTCCGGCAGCGAGGTTCCAGAACGTGCGCACCTGCGGATGCGACGATCCCGCAGCCAGCCCGGCGCTGATGTCGCTCATCTTCGCTGCCGCCGTCAGGGCCTGCGTGCCGCGCATGAGCTGCAGAAGCTGGCTCTCGAGCTGCGAGCGAACGTCGGCATCGGCCTTGCGGATGGCGACCTGCGAATCGTTCTCGATCTCGCGCCAGCGCCAATCCATCGCCCACAAGTCCGCGGGGTGGACGCGCTCGGCCTCGACGGCCTCCTGCACCGCCCGATATTGCGGAAAGAGCGCCAGCGGTGACACGGTCTTGCCAGCCAGCACACGGGAAAGGAAGTCGAGCAGCGCGAACGACGAGCGCTCGATGTCGGTGACGAGCTCGGGGGTCAGGGAGCGCGGCTTGGCAATGCTGCGCTGGACCGCACTTTCGCTGGCGCGCAAGACGATGGCTGCGGCCGGAAGGCCGACGAGCTCGAGCGCGCCAACGCCCTGATGGATCTGCGCCCGGGCGGTTCGCAGCACGCCGGGGTCGACGGCGTCGAGGTCCGAGCCGGTGACGGCTTCCGAGTCCTTGAGGTAGCGACGCAGCGACTTGTGCGCGGCATCGAGCGAGCGGCGAAGCTCCTCCTGAACCCACGCCACGGCACTCAGGTCATCGCTGGATCGGGGCAAGGCGTTCACGGACGCGGATTCGTCGAGCGTGGGGGTCATCCGGCGCCTCGGCTAAAAGATTGGGGTGGCGACGGGCGCCCGGTGTCAGATGGGAGCAGCTGCCCGATCAGGCGATCTTGAACCGCGAGACCGACTGGTTGAGCTCTTCGGCGGTGCGAGACAGCTCGCGCACCATCTGCGCCGTCGAACGTGTGCCCTCGCTGGTCTGCTCGGTCACTGCGAAGATGTGCTGGATGTTCGCGGCGACGACGTTGGCCGACTGGGCTTCAGAGAGCGACTGCTGCGAGATCTGCGCGACCAGGTCGGTGAGCTGCCGTGTCACGCGATCGATTTCGCCGAGCGCGGTGCCCGCCGCATCCGACAGTCGCGTTCCCTCGACCACGCCCTGCGTCGACCGCTCCATGGCGCCCACCGCGTCCTGGGTGTCGGTCTGGATCGTCTTGACGAGCGCGGCAATCTGCCGCGTCGCGTCGGCCGAGCGCTCGGCCAGGCGCTGCACTTCCTCGGCCACCACCGAGAAGCCTCGCCCCGCCTCGCCCGCCGACGCGGCCTGGATCGCGGCGTTGAGCGCCAGCACGTTCGTCTGCTCCGTGATGTCGGAAATGAGCTCGGTGATCTCGCCGATCTCCTGCGACGACTCGCCGAGCCGCTTGATCCGCTTCGACGTTTCCTGGATCTGGTCGCGGATCGAGTTCATGCCGCCGATCGTGTTCTGCACCGCCTGCAGGCCCGACTCGGCCGCCTGCAGCGATTGCCGCGCCACCTGCGCTGTTTCCTGCGCCTGTGCCGACACGTTGTTGATTCGCCCGGCCATCTGCAGCACCGATTCGCCGGTGTCGCGAATCTCGCGCAGCTGCTCGGATGACGTGGCGAGCAGCTCGGTCGAGTTGCTTTCGACCTGCTCGGTGGTCGCCGCCACGCGGGTCACCGTGCCCTGCACCTGCGAGACGAGTGTCCGGAGCTCCTCGACGGTGTAGTTCACCGAGTCGGCAATGGCGCCGGTGATGTCTTCGGTCACTGTCGCCTGCTGGGTCAGGTCGCCCTCGGCAACGCCTTGCAACTCGTTCATCAGGCGAAGAATGGCCGCCTGGTTGGCGTCGTTGACCCGTTTGGCTTCCTGCTCCTGCGTTTCGGCCTCGACGCGACGGCTTTGTGCGAGTGCTGCACGCTGGCCCTGCTCGGTGACGTACAGCCGAAGGAAACCGGCGCCGCCGATGATGGCGAGCGCCGCGAAGGCCAGCAACAGGAACAGCGTGAAGCCGCTCAGGCCGGTTTCGCGGCCCAGTTTGTCCTGCACCACCTCGAGGTTCTTGCGCAGCGGTTCGCTGTCGGAAATGATGGCGTTCTGCGCTTCGCGCGCCGAGTTCAGGCCGGCGAGGTTGTCGAGGATGACGCCGCCGCGCGTCTTCGTCTCCTGGTAGAGCTTCGACAGGGCGACCAGGCGTTCGCGGATCTGCGGGTCGCGCGTTCCCGGCAGACCCATCTG
>Ga0066790_10001225_pt1 | contig 10695 bp, 12 predicted proteins | sample OrgsoiDNA2013050_FD_70963 | JGI IMG/M metagenome (GOLD analysis project Ga0066790, IMG submission 70963) | Permafrost soil microbial communities from the Arctic, to analyse light accelerated degradation of dissolved organic matter (DOM) -... | ecosystem: Environmental > Terrestrial > Soil >...
GAGTGCTGAGGCTCGGGCGCCGACCGGTCCCGCGTCGCGCGACTAGCAACGTGACGACGATGGCGCCGACGCTCTGAGCACCGATGATGAGGCCGGCGGCGCCGGCCCCCAACCGTGGGCGCGCGCCAGCAGCGGGACAAGCAAGGAGGTCCGTCGTGAGCCGGGGCTGCCGCGTCCCGACCTCGCGGACATGATTTTCTTGAACAGCGGAGTTCAGCACGGCAGCCTCCGCTCGTTTCAAAGCGGGATCGGCGGAGCGCTTACGTCCGTAAGGCCCGAGTTCGCGGCGTGACGCGAAGCTAGTCCCACGTCATCGGATCGAGCTCGTCGAGCCCTCAGTGCGTGAGTCGCGGATGCTCGGGGCGCAGACCGGACAGCGTGACGGCGACGAGTCGGCGGACGGCGGCTTTGGAGGGGAGGCTGCTGGCTGAGGTGAGGGCGTGTAGGCAGTAGGTCGCGAGTTCGCCGGGTGGGATGTCATCGCGCAGCTCGCCTGCGTTCGCGCCTTCGGCGATGAGGTCTCGAATGAGCTGGTGTAGGTGGTGCTGGGCTCGGGTGACGTGCTCGCCGCGGTGCAGCATTGCCCCGAGTTCGGTGTCGTGGTTTTGGTGGGAGATGAGGGCGAAGGCTTGCAGGACGGCTTCGAGTCGCTCGCTGGGGTTTCCGGTGTGGTCCCGGATTTCGGTGAGTTGTTGCAGGTGGGCCGCGATGTGGCGTTCGTGCCAGGCGGTGAGGATCGCGTCGAGGTCGGGGAAGTATTTGTACAGCGTCGCGCGACCGATGCCGGCCTTCGTGGCGATCTGCGACATCGTCACCGAGGTGAGGCCGTGTTCGGCCACCAGTGCGGCGGTGGCGTCCAACGTGGCATCGCGCACCGCGCTGCGGTGCGCGTCGATCGTGTCATTCCACAGCTTCGGCACGAGTCCAGTATGACGCATCGCCGCCATCCAGACAGAGCGATTTGACAGCGACACTATGTATAGATAAAACTGAACCACTGACGGGCAGGTACTCGGTGACCAAGGAGATCGCAATGGCTGAGTTGCCCGAGTACCCCGACGGTGCCGGCCGGCCAGGTGAGGGTCGCGCGCCTCGGCAGGCGCGCTCGCGTCGCGTGTATCTGCTTTGGGTCGCAGGGATCGCGTTGGTGGTGTTGATGCTCGTGTTGCATGTGACCGGTGTGCTCGGTCCGGGTGGTCACTAATGGCAAGGTCGGCGTCCGGCGTCCGGCGATGATCGAGGCGGTCGGCTTGACCAAGCGCTACGGCAGCACGGTTGCGGTGGACGACTTGTCGTTCGCGGTGCCGGCGGGTCAGGTGACGGGGTTTCTTGGCCCGAACGGTGCTGGCAAGTCGACGACGATGCGTCTGATCTTGGGTCTAGATGCGCCGACGTCGGGGTCGGTGACGGTCAATGGGCGCCCCTACACCGCCTACCGCCGTCCACTATTGGAGGTCGGTGCGCTGCTTGAGGCCAAGGCGATGCATGGCGGGCGGAGCGCTTACAACCATTTGCGCTGCTTGGCGCTGAGCAATGGAATCGGCCGGGCTCGCGTCGACCAAGTGCTTGACCTTGTCGGACTGCGGGCTGTCGCCGGCAAGCGGTCTGGCGGCTTCTCCCTCGGGATGGGGCAACGATTGGGCATCGCCGCCGCGCTGCTCGGCGATCCGCGGGTGCTGATGCTGGATGAACCGGTCAACGGTCTTGACCCTGAGGGTGTCGTGTGGATCCGCACCCTGCTGAAGTCGCTAGCCGCGCAGGGTCGCACGGTCTTTTTGTCGAGCCATTTGATGAGCGAGATGGCGCTGACCGCGGATCGGTTGATCATCATCGGTCGGGGCCGCCTGATCGCCGAAACCACAGTCGAGGCGTTCCTGGCGACCGGCTCGGGTAACTTCGTGCGGGTTCGCTCTCCGCAGGCAGCTGCTCTCGCGACTCGGCTTGAGGCGCGCGGCGTCACCGTCGTCTGCCACGGCGACGACACCCTGCACGTCACTGGTGCGACCACCGACGACGTCGGGGCGCTCGCCACGGCGAACGGACTCACGGTGCAGGAACTCTCCACCCAGCAGGTATCGCTGGAACAGCGGTACCTGGAACTGACCGGTGACTCCGTCGACTTCCGACCAGCCGCGGACGCCCGCGTCCCGGCATCGAACTAAGGCCAGCTATGGCAGCAACCACGGCGACCCCGCCGCGCCCCTATGCCGCACTGGCGGGTGTCACCGACGTGCTGCGATCGGAGTTCTGCAAACTCCGCTCGGTTCGTTCGACCTGGTGGACGCTGATCTTCGCGGTCGCGTCCAACATCGTGTTGGCGGCGCTCGCCGCGATTTTCCTGCCCGCGCATCTCAGCGCGCAGCAGAAGGACACCCTCGACTCGATCCGGGTCAGTCTCGCTGGCCTGCACCTGTCGCAGATCGCGTTCGGCGCCCTCGGGGTGCTGTTCATCACTAGCGAATACGGCACAGGCATGATCCGCGCCACCCTGGCCGCCGTGCCGCGGCGCCGTCTCATGCTCGGCGCCAAAACAATTGTGTTCGCCGCAACAGCACTGATCGTGGGAACGCTCGGCTGCCTCGCCGCCTACTTCGTGTTCCAAGTGTCACTATCCAGCGACACCCTGCGAACCTCCATCGGGGACCCTGGGGTCCTTCGGGCGGTCACCGGAGGCGGCCTTTACCTGACTGTCCTCGGGCTTCTCGGTCTCGGTCTGGGCGCGGTCCTTCGATCCAGCGCTGGTGCGATCGCCGCCCTGTTCGGTCTGCTGTTCGTGCCCACAATCCTGGCCGACATCTTGCCGCGGGCCTGGCAGAACACGATCGGGCCCTACCTACCAATGAACGCCGGCGACGCGATCTACTCGCTGCACCGCGCGACGGGCAGCCTCGGCGCGTGGTCCGGGTTCGGCATCTTCTGCCTGTACGCCGCCAGCGCTTTGGGAATCGGATTCCTCCTCATCACCCGTCGCGACGCCTAGCCCAACCCACCCCCGGAGACCCCATGACCATCAGTACAACGTGCAAGCGCTGCCGCGAACCGATCATCGCCGAGACCGAAAATGACCTCGTCGCCCAAGTCCAAGCCCACGCCCGCGACCACGGCGGCGCACACGGCAAACACATCCCCACCCGCGACCACATCCTCGCCCACCATCGACGCCACGACCCCGAAAAGCAGGCGTAAGGACGTCCGACAGCGGCCTAAGCCCTGTCGCTGCGCAGTCGACGCAAGGCCGGCACACGGCTCGTCGAAGCTGACCTCCGTGGCTTCGATGTAGCGGCCCGCAGGGTGTCTGGGCCAGGCGAATCGATAGCTCGGGGAGGCCGGTCGTGTTCTTTGCTGTGTGGTGGGCTTCGGCGAGGTGGGCGAAGTCGTTCATGCCGCCGAGCACGCTGCGGCTCGCGGTCTTTGCAGCTGGTGACCGCCCATTTCGGTGACCTCTCGGGTGATGAATTCTTCGTTGAGACCGAGGGCAGTGAAGACCGCTGGAGCGGTCTGTGCCATCCGCTGGATGACCGTGGCGACCGGGCCAGTGGCACGAACAGGGGCAGACGTGTCGGTTCGTTGACGAACAGTGCTACCTGGGTCGCCAGAACAGCACGGTGGCGTGCCAGGCCCCCAAGATGTTCGTTGCTGGCTGAACGTCTAGAGCGGGCGGTGCGGCGCCGTTCACGCAGTCAAGGAATTTCTTGGTCCGGTACACCACGAACATGGACGTCAGTATTCCTCGGCTCGGGTTCGTCGGGGTGCTCGCGAGCGTACGGGAGGATCGGCGTGGTGGCGGTGCGGTTGATCTACGTGTTGATGGTTCGGGTGTTCGGTTGGCTGGTTTCTGCGGGGTCGGTCGGAGGGCGCGAAGGACGCCGAGATCCTGGTGTTGCGTCAGGAGGTCGCGGTGTTACGCCGACAGGTCACCCGACCCACGTTGACGTGGTCGGATCGGGCGGTGTTCGCTGCGCTGAGTCGGGTGTTGCCGCCGGAACTGCGCCGTTCGCGGCTGGTGACGCCCGCGACGCTGCTGACCTGGCATCGCCGGCTGACCGCGAGGCACTGGACGTACCCGAACTCACCCCGGACACGTCGATACTGGACCTCGCGGCCATCGCGTTCTCCCGTCTCGAGATCTTTCGCAGGAACTCGTTTGAGGATCACGCGGTGGCCGTCTCACATCACAACGCCACGCTCATCAACGGGGAACTCCCACACGACGCCCCTGGACGCAACTACCCGCTCCAGGCGGCCACGGGGGAGCCGTGCCTCGACCTGAGCGTGCTCGAGCGTTTGAAAGTTCGCGAGCTCCTCCTCAGTCAGCCACGACACCCGGATGCCACGTGACGCCGTCCAGTTCCCGTTCTCATCGTGAGATGATCCTTGGCATGGCGCGCCTCCGTTCCGTGCCGGCTTCGAAACAGCGTTCGCGTGGTAAGCCGGAGTCTCAGCTGACGTTCGGCCCTGTGCGATCGGGCCACAACGCAGACGCGCTCAGCTGATAGCTGACATGCCCTGACGGTGCTGGCTCAGGTGGCCGCTGTTGGGTTGGGTCGATGGGGCCCATCTGTGTGCCGTTTCGGAGTGTCGCCGGATCGTCGGGGGTGTCGCCGAGCAGGTAGCGGGGGCCGGTGCCGCGGGCGGCGGCGCGGTCGCGTCGGTTGGTCAGCGAGCAGTCGCGTAGCGACAAGCAGCCGCAGCCGATGCAGGCGGTCAGTCTCTCGCGCATGATTTCAATGGCGTGCACGCGTCGGTCGAGTTCGGCGCGCCAGGCGGTAGCGACGCGTTCCCAGTCGCGTTTGGTGGGCACCCGGTTGTGCGGGAGACCGGCGAGCGCGTGTTCGATGTCGGCCAGTGACATGCCCAGCGAGCTACCCACGGTGATGAACGCCACCCGCCGGAGCGCGTCGACGGCATACGTGCGTTGCCCGGCAGCATTGCGTCCGCTGGTGAGCAGGCCGCGGTCTTCGTAGTAGCGCAGGGCCGAGACGCTGACACCGCTGCGGTCGGCGATCTCCCGGATACTGAACCTTTTGGCCACGCTCATGACCTAAGCACTTCTGCCGGTTGCGCTCAAGTGCGCTTGAGCCGACAGGATTGGCGCCGTGTCCGATCCCATGAGCCAGGCCCGGCGCGCACCCGGGCGGCGAGCCTCGGGGTGGCGGCGCCTTTTCGGCTATCCGGGCGTGACAGCCGTGGTGCTCGTCGGTGCCGTGGCGCGGTTGCCGACGGGCATGTTCGGCCTGGCTGTCGTGCTCGGTGTCGCTGCGTCGCACTCGTACGCGAACGCCGGCGCGGTGGTGGCCGGATACAGCGTGGCGCTGGCCGTGGCTGCCCCGCTGCGGGCCCGCGCGGTGGACCGGCACGGAGCCCGGCGGGCGATCGCGCTCACCTCGCTGGTCCAAGGCGCGTGTTGTGCCGCGCTGGCCGCCTGCCTGTCAGCGCACGTCGCGGCGATGATCGTGGCGGTCCTGGCCGTTGGCTGCGGGCTCAGCGCGCCGCCGGTCACCCCGGCGCTGCGCGCACTGTGGTCCGCGCTGTTCGACGCGGACCCTGCTGCGCGGACCGCGGCCTCGTCGATGGAGTCGATGGTCGTCGACCTGAGCTATATCGCCGGCCCCGGCCTGGTCTCTGTCCTCATCCTGCTCGGATCCGCTCCGATCGCCCTAGCCGGTGTCGCGGCACTGCGCGTCGGTAGCGGCGCGGGGCTCGCCTCACTCACCATGCTGTCGCCTCCACGGACGCCGGCAACTGCCAGCCAAGCACACCGAGGATCCGTCCTGCGCAATCACGCCGTCCTCGCACTGATCCCGGTCGCGCTGCTCGCCTTCGGCAGCATCTCGGCAATCGAGGTCGCCGTCAGCGCGCTGGCTCAACGGCACGGCCACCCGGCCGCCGCCGGTACCCTGATCGCGGCCCTGTCCGTCGGTGGCGTTGCCGGTGGCCTGCTGCGAGGCCACCTCGCCCATCGTGCTCGCGGCGCAAGCACCCATCAGCTGCTCGCCGCCCTGGCGGTGCTCACCATCGGCTGGGCCACCCCGGCCATCGTCACCTCGTTGCCCGCGCTCGCCGCCGTGCTGTTTGCCGCCGGCTTCGCTATGAACCCGATGATCTCGCTGCACTATGACCTACTCGCCGACTACGTCCCCAGCGAGCACCGCACCGAAGCCTTCGGCTGGCTCAACGCCGCCGGTGCCGCCGGTGCCGCCGTTGGATCGGCCCTCGCCGGAGCCCTATCCACCCGCAGCCCCGCTGGCGGCTTCGCCACCGCTACCGCAATGACCGCCGCCGCAGCCCTCATCACCCTGATCGCCACGCCGTGGCTCACCACACAGCGTGCACGCAACGCCTAACTACTTCGACCTGAAAATCTCTCGGTCGTGGTGAGCACCCAGGTCGGGTTCCCGCGCGGCTGGTGTTGGTGGTCGGTCTTTCGGCGCGATCAGTCGGCTCCGGCTCTGGTCACGCTGCTAGCGCTCCGATCTTGACCAGGTCGTGAGCGAAGACCCCATGTCCGCACCAGGTTCGGGCGCCGTGGATGCCGGTGAGTTCGGTGCGGCTCCAGCAGATCCTGTGTCATGCGCACACGCTAGCAACGCCGAGCCACCGTTCCGCAGACCCGCCCATCACTATCCCGCAGGCCGATCCTGAGCTGCACTGCGGCGTCACGGCGGACTCCGTGCAGACTGTTGGTCATGACGGTGCGCTTGCGAGAACCCGCAGACCTCCGGCTATGCGTGGATGTGCTAGCCGCGGTCCATCATCGCGATGCCTATCCGTTGCAATGGCCGGCCGATCCGGTGTCATGGCTGACGCCGCCGGGCCTCATTTCCGCCTGGGTGGCTGAGGTCGATGGCGAGCTCGTGGGGCATGTCGCGCTGACCTGCACCGACTCGTCCGAGACGCCGCCGAGAGGCGGCCAAGCCGAGCTCTCCAGACTGTTCGTGTCACCGACCGTCCGTGGACACGGAGTCGGCGCGCAGCTGATGGATACAGCAAGGCGGCGAGCTGCACATCAGGGCTGGACACTATGGCTGGAGGTTGTCGAGGGCACACGCCATCGCAGCCGATTTCTACGACCGTCGAGGCTGGCGCCTGGTCGACCGCCGATCAGCAAATTGGACCACGTCCACGGGGTACCGACCGGTCTTGCGTCAATACGTCGAGCCGATCCCAACCGAGCCTCAGCAGCCACCGGCAGAGTTCGAGCAGGCTGACTACGCTGCGCACAACGCGCAGGAACAACCCATGTGAGACCGGCACGTAACCCGGGACGCTTCAGTACTTCCCGGCGGGATTCGGCCCAGCCCGTCATACGACAGAGGTGGCGCCGTCAGACGACTTTGCTTGTTCACGGTTGCGGTTCGCCTACGCGACTAGGTTGGCCCGAGCGTGCACGCTTAGCCGGCATGGCCACTAGGGCGATGAGGGCGGTGACAGCGGAAACCCCGGCGGTGACCCAAAGTCCCACGTCCATCGCGTGCGCGAACGCTGTGGAGACCTGCGCGACGTCGGCGCTTCGGAGGTGATGGGCGGCGCCCAGCGCGGTAGCGAGGGAGTTCGCCTGGTGTGCCACCGCTGCCGGCTCGCCGGACAGTCCGGCGGCGAAGCGGCTCGTGACGATAGCGCCCACAACGGCGATGCCGAGGGCGCTCGCGACCTCTTCGACCGTTTCGATGATCCCGGATGCCACGCCGGGGCGCCGGCCTGCCTGCGAGCCCATGACCGCGTCGCTGGCAGGGGTCAGGGCAAGCCCGATCCCGGTGCCGAACAGCGACCCGGCGATCAGGATGGAGGGCCAATAGGTCGAGTGCGCGGTGAGGGTCGCGAACAGGGCGAGGCCCGCGGCGAGGAACCCCATCCCGGTTGCCATCAGCGTCCGGGCGCCAACGGCGTTCACGGTCGCGCCAGCAAGCGCCGCGACGATCATCGTCAGCGCCACCGCAGGCAGGATGGCCGCGCCAGCGGTCAAGGGGCTGTAGCCGAGCACGAGTTGCAGGTAGAGCATCAGCACGAAGCTGGCCCCAGTCATGGCGAAGAACAGGCCACCGGCCACCATGCACGGGACGCTCAGGGTGCGGTCCTTGAACCAGGACAGGTCGACAAGAGAGGTCTTGGCTCGACGCTGGCGAGCGACGAACCCTGCCGTCGCGACGGCGCCGACCGCGTAGAGCACAACGACCCGCGCGGACAGCGCGCCCCAAGTCGATGACTCGATCACCCCGGCCGTGGCGGCCACGATGGCCGTCGTCGACAGTGCTGCGCCGACCAGATCGAAGGCTCGGCGCTCGTGAGCGGTGTCGGTCAGCGCCCAGGCGTCGGCGACCAAAGCGATGGCCACCAACGGCACGTTGATCAAGAACACGGCCCGCCATGACCACTCGACCAGCAGCGCCCCACCGATCAGCGGCCCGGCCGCCGCCCCGCCACCCGCGGCAGCCGACCAGAAGCCGAGAGCCAGCGCCCGCCGCTGTTCGGTGAACACCGAGGTCAACAGCGCCAAGCTGGCGGGCATGATAGCCGCCGCGCCGACGCCCATCAGTGCCCGCCAGCCGATGAGCACCCCAACCGATCCCGACCACGAGGCCAGCGCCGACCCGGCACCGAAAAGGACCAGGCCGGCGGCCAGCAGCCGCTTGTGGCCGATCCGATCGCCGATCGCCCCAGCGAGCAACAACAACCCGGCGTAGACGACCAGATAGGCGTCGGGTACCCACTGCAGCTCGGTGGTGGTCGCTCCGAGGTCCACGGAGATCGGAGCCAACGCGACGTTGACGACGGTGGTGTCGAGGCTCACGATCACCACGCTCATGCAGACGACCGCCAGCACCCAGCGGGGGCGAACCCGACGAACTCGGAGAGCTACCACAGGCAGCGAGACTACCAGCGTTATATTATTCTCCCGATGGTATTCTCCAGCGGTGAGCCAAGCCCTCCCGCCGCCGATCTGGAGCCGTCGGACCACCACCGCCCGCCCGCCGGTCAGCGAGGAAGCCATCGTCGAGGCCGCGCTCCGCGTCCTCGACGACGACGGACTCGATGCCGTCACCATGCGGGCGGTAGCCGAGCGGATGGGCGTCAGCGCCCCCACCATCTACTGGCACGTCGAGAACAAAGACGGCCTGCTCGACCGGCTCTACGACCGGCTCTGCAGCGAGGTACCCTTACCATCGCGGGGAACCTGGCAGCACCGCCTCCAGGCCCTAGCCGCCAGTATCCGTTCGGTCTTCGCCGCGCATCGAGACTCAGCCCGCATCGCCGTCGGGCGCTTCCCACTCGGACCCCACGGCCTGCAGGTCACCGAGGCAGCCCTCGCCGCGCTGGCCGACGCCGGCCTCGACATCGAGGACACCGCCCACGCCGCCCACCTGTTCTTCAGCTACGTGACAAGCTTCTGCTACCAAGAAACCATCCTGCCCGCCGCCACCCCCACCGGGAACAGGGCCGCGTCTCTCGCCCTAGTCGAGCACTACCTATCCTCATTACCCCCAAACGACTTCCCCCACCTCACCCGCTGCGCCCAAGCCCTAAGCCGCCCCGGCCTCGACCGACGCTTCACCTTCGGCCTCAACCGGCTCATCCGAGGACTCACACCACCCTGAACACCACCTGCACCGCTCCAACGCCCATTGCCGCGACCGGCGCCTCGAGGCCGAGCGCGCCCCCGCATTACTCGACAAAAGGCTCGGCGGGAACCCCGATGACTCCGGGACGCCTGGGCAAGCCGGTCGAGTTCGCCTACAAAGCGCAGCGCGTGGACAACGCCGACGGCGTCATCCTCGATCACACCGTCGAGATCGGGGACCCTGCCGACGCCCCGCAGTTGGCCCCAGCGATCGAGCGGATCGCTCGCCGCACCGGACGAACGCCACGCGCGGTCACGGCCGGCCGCGGCTACGGCGAAGCCGGCGTGGAATGCGACCTGCACGATCTCGGCGTGCGCAGCGTCTCCATCCCCCGCAAGAGCAAACCCCGGGACCGCGCGCCGCGAGTTCGAACACCGGCGAGCGTGCCGCGACAAGGTGAAATGGCGGACTGGATCCGAAGGCCGGATCACCACATCAAGCGAAGCTACGGGACCATGTCAACGGCAGCCGAAAATTGACCACCTGCTGTCGAACCCAAATGCGGCCACGGGGTCAGTTTCCACGCGCTGTCGACAAATCCGGATAGCCGCCGACGTCGAACGCTGGCCTAGGTCGGTCTCCAAAGGGCTGTGCATGATTGGTTGGGCCAGCGGGCCGTCATCACGGCCCATGCAGGCACTGCGTGACGCTTACTGAGGGTGCACTCGCAGAGGTGTCATCGATGTCGCCGTGATTTGTTTGATGATGTGCTTGCGCGGGGCTGGGATCGCATCGTGACGAATGCGGCGAGGTACCGCTCGTAGGCTTCGTCAACCCCCGTTCTATCGCTGGTGGCGAGCAGGTCGAGGAGCAGGCCTCGAACGACGGCCAGGCCCAGTCGCGCCTCCGCGCGTGCTTCGGCATCTGGGAGTCCACTGCCTTTCAGGGCGGAGGCAGCCGGCTCGATCCAGGAGTCGACGACTCCTAGGAGGAAGGGCTGGGCGTAGGGGCGTCCTTGGAGGCCTTGGCCGTAGAGTTCGAAAAAGAGACGTTCGAGTGGTGCCAGCTCAGCGGAGCTCAGCAGTTGCCAGAACGCCCGGGCCAGGTCAACGAGGTTTCCTTCGAACTGGTCGAACAT
>Ga0066790_10001226_pt1 | contig 10692 bp, 7 predicted proteins | sample OrgsoiDNA2013050_FD_70963 | JGI IMG/M metagenome (GOLD analysis project Ga0066790, IMG submission 70963) | Permafrost soil microbial communities from the Arctic, to analyse light accelerated degradation of dissolved organic matter (DOM) -... | ecosystem: Environmental > Terrestrial > Soil >...
CCTGTCGCGCTGTGCGACCGAAATCTGCCGCCGGAACGGATCCATCCGCAGCACCAGTTCCGTCATCTTCAGACGGTCGGCGCTCTGCGCATCGCCGGGATTCCCCGCCACTGCCGCCTGCAGGTATCGCTCGGCCAGCGGATACCGCCCGAGTTGGAACGCCGCCATCCCCGCACCCGCCAGCGCCCCTTCGTTGTGTCGGTCAGACCTCAAGCTCAAGTGGTAAGCGCCCAGCGCGTGTTCGTAGTCCTGCGCCTGCAGAAAAAGATCGCCCACCCGTTCCTGCTGCGCCGGATCCTCTCCCAGGTTTTCCTCCAGCGCGATCAACTCCGATTGCGCCTGCGCCCTCGCATGAATGCTCAACAGATACTCGATCAATTCCAGCCGCGCCTCGCGCCGTTTCACTTCTTGGTCGCCAGGCCACGCCGCATACACTGCGTTGTGGTAATAACGCAAAGCCTGTTCCGTCTGTCCTTTTTGTCCCGCAATGCGGCCCAGTTCGAGGTTCACCAGACCATCCTCCGGCTGCCGGTCCCACAGATTCACCAGGTAGGCCGATGCTTCGCCGGTCCGCCTCAACCCAATCAGGGCCTCAGCCAGATTGAGTTGGTAAACATAGTTGTCGCGCGAGTACAGCAACGCCGCGCGAAATTCCGTGACCGCACTCTCAAATCGCCGCGCGCTCAGGTCCCCAACGCCGCGGCTGTACCACCGGTTCCCCAAAGCGTCCCGCTGCGCGTGATACGTGCGCGACAATACCGTCACCGCCAGGAAAAAGACCAGCGCCAGCACTGCCAGCAGCGCGAGCATCACCGGCTGCTGCCTGAGATAAAGCCGGAGTTCCTCCAACCTTCTCCCAGCCATCTTGTCTTCCTGCGATTCGATCATCGAGAGAATCCTTACCCATACTATCCAGAGCCCACCAACACGGCCATAAGCCCCATGGTGCCCCCGAAGGGTAAATGGTGCTCCCAACGCTCCGGAAGTTGTCGCAAAAGTGGACCGGCAGGAAAAACGGCGACGCGCCCCGTATTCTTAGCGCTGGCCTTTGGCCGGCTGTCTCCGCGAGCGTCTCGCCCGCAGCCGCCAGTACGGCGCTATGTTAGGGGGGATACGAGAGGAATCAACAACGGAGAGGCGTGCCGAATCCGGCCGACAAGATGCCAGACCGGGATCCTGCCTCTACACCCGCTGCCCACGGCAGCAGGACGAACGTGGGACTGCGGTGGCTCCGCGCGGCATTCAGCCCTGCCCGACCGTGAGCCATCCCGGCTCGCGAACGTGTTCGTCGTGAAAGCGCAACAGCCGCGCCGCAAGGATCGCTGACCGTCCCAGGTAGCCCACCACCTTGCGCTCGTCGCCGCGATCCACTACAGGCAGACGTCCGATGTCGTGGCGCAACAGTTTCGCCGCCGCTTCCGACACCAGTTCATCCGGATACGTCACCACAAGATCCGTACTGCCCGCCTCCTGCACGGTTGCCGCGCCCGAAGCGTCTTTGTCCAGTGCGCGCAAAACGTCACCCCGCGTGATGATTCCCGCGAGCATGCCCGCATCATCCACAATCAGCAGCGCCTCATGCCGCGCCACCGCGGGATCGTGCCGCGCAATCCGCTCCGCCAGCGCTCCCACCTTCGTACCGGCAGAAACGACGGGCGCCTGTTTTTCCATGGTCTCGGCGACGGTAGCCTGCGTCAGCGCGTCTGCTTCATAGTCCTGATGCACTCGCAGTCCCCGCCGCGCCAGTTTCTCCGTCATGATCGAACTGTTGGGCATGAACAACATCGCCACCCCGTCCGCAATCACCGCCGCCAGCATCAGCGGCAAAACCGAGTTGTAATCCCGCGTAATCTCGAATGCGAAAATAATGAAAGAGAAAGTCGCGCGCGACGCCGCCCCAAACACCGCGCCCATCGCCACCAGCGCAAACGCCCCCGGCGAAAGATGGGCCGCAGGGAACACATGATTCCCCACGATCGCGAACAGCCCGCCCATCGCCGCGCTCCACATGAACGTCGGAGCCAGCAACCCTCCCGACGTTCCCGATCCCAGAGAAATCACCAGCGCCGCGAACTTTGCGATCATCACGACCAGCAGGACGTTCCAGACCAGCCGCCCGTTCAAAATATCTCCGATCGTGTCATATCCCACACCAAACACGCGCGGCACGAAGAACCCAATAATCCCCAGCGCCAGTGCTCCTGTCGCCGGCCACCACAACTCATCAAACGGAAGCTTCTCGAACAAATCTTCCACCCAATACAACGTCTTGCTCAATCCCACCGCAGCTAGTCCACATAGCGGCCCCAGCACCAGGTAGAACGGCAGCGCGTGCGGGATCCCGAAGTCCAGGGGAACGCCCATCGCCCCCACCTGAAACATGGGCCCCGGTCCCAACAGCTGCATGTGGACCGCGGTCGCCAGCGTGCTCGCAATGACCAGCGGAATAAACGATCGCGACTTGAATTCAAACAGCAGCAACTCAATCGCGAGTATCACCCCCGCGATGGGCGTGTTGAATGTCGCCGACATCCCCGCCGCCGCTCCGCAAGCCAGCAGTACCTTCCGCTCGACCGCGGTCGTATGCAGCACCTGTCCCACCAGCGACCCCAGAGCTCCGCCCGTCTGAATGATCGGCCCCTCCGCGCCAAATGGCCCGCCGGTGCCAATCGCAATCGCCGCCGAAATCGGCTTCAGAATCGCAACCTTCGGCTCGATCCGGCTGCGATTGGTCAACACTGCCTCCATCGCCTCCGGAATCCCATGTCCTTTGATCTTCGACGACCCGTACTTGGCCATCACTCCCACGATCAGCCCACCCACCACCGGAACCAGGATCACCCACGCTCCCAAATGATGCGATCCCACGCTCCGGAAGGTCGTCGACCATTGATGGAAGAAGAAAAGATTGGTGAACAGCCCGATGAGCTTGTACAACGCGAAAGCCACCAGGCCCGCCACGAGCCCAATAGCAGCCGCCAGAAACGAAACCAGCACCATGCGAAACGGCGCCGGCGCTTTCAAAGTCGAGTTCGAAGATGGGTTGATAGTCATTCTTCTCAGTGCCTGGCAAAAAGACCCGACTGGGACGCCACGACTTCAGAGGCTGCGGAAAAACTCACAAATGCGCCGCCTTACCGTGGAAGCGCGGCCCTTCAGGGCCGCGTAACCCGCGTGAAATCAGCTCGGGCTTCAGCCCCGTGGTTGTTGCTCCTTCGGGAGACTGCGTTTTTCCGCAACCTCTTCAGTCGTGCCGTTTCGTCACCCCAACGGCGTCGGCGTTAGCCGCTGGGGGAATCCTACCCCTGCGGCTTCGCCGCCTCTTTCTCCGGCATCAACCGCCGCAACGCCGCAACCAGACTTGGCGCCGCACTCCGCAACTCATTGTGATGATGCAGCGCCAACTCCCCCAGCACCCGCTCGCCCTTTGGCGTCAGCGCCAGCAACACCTCGCGCCGGTCGTCCTCGGCCCGTTCCCGCCGGACATATCCTCCAGCTTCCAACCGGTTCACCAATTCCACTGCGCTGTGATGCTGAATCTGCAGCCGATTGGCCACCTCGCGGATCCGCGGCCGCACTCCTTCGGGCATCCCCTTGATGGCCAGCAGCAGTTGGTATTGCCCCGGCTCCAGCCCGGTCTCCCGCACCGCCTGCTCGCTAAACCGCAAAAACTTCCGAATCTGGTACCGGAACTCCGCCAGCGCCTGGTAATCCGACAGGGAGAGCTTCTTCATGCCCCAGATTGTATCGTGCTGCGATAGTCCATAAATAGTATATCGTACAACGATATAGTTCGAACGTCGATCTCCGCGATTGTTACCGCGGCGGAAGGGATGTTCCTTAGTGAACCTTCGTGTCCTTAGTGGTTAAAGCTCTTTGCCGACCGAATCCTCACCCCCAGCTAGCCTCTTTCCCCGCGTCCATTTAGAATCCTTAGTCCGCAATTTCGCCGTACCGACAGGAGAGCCCCACCCGTGATCCCGCGCTACACCCGTCCCGAGATGGCCCGCATCTGGAGCGACGAAAACCGCTTCCGCACCTGGCTCGCCGTCGAAGTTGCCGCCACCGAGACCCTCGCCGAAGCCGGCCTCGTCCCCAAGGACGCCGCCCGCGCCATCCGCGAACGCGCCGATTTTCGCGTCGAACGCATCCACGAGATCGAAGCCGAAGTCCGCCACGACGTCATCGCCTTCACCACCGCCGTCGCCGAAATCGTCGGCCCGCATGCCCGCTGGTTCCACTACGGCCTCACCTCCAACGACGTCGTCGACACCGCGCAGGCCCTGCTCATCCACCAGGCGTCGCAAGTCATCGCGCAGGATCTCCAGCGCCTCTCCGAAGTCCTCGAACGCCGCGCCTGGGAGTTCAAAGACACTCCCATGGTCGGCCGCACCCACGGCGTTCACGCTGAGCCCATTACTTTCGGATTCAAGATCGCCAACTGGTATTCCGAGACCCTGCGCAACATCGCGCGCTTCCTGGCCGCCGCCGAAGACATGCGTGTCGGAAAGTTCTCCGGCGCGGTGGGAATCTTCGCCCACCTCACACCGGAACTGGAAGAAAAGATCTGCGCGCGCCTGGGACTAAAAGCCGCCGCGGTTTCGTCGCAAGTGATCCAGCGCGACCGCCACGCGCACTATCTCGGAACGCTGGCCGTGATCGCCTCCACGCTGGACAAGATCGCCACCGAGATCCGCCACCTGCAGCGCACCGAAGTCCGCGAGGCCGAGGAGTTCTTCAGCGAGAAGCAAAAGGGATCCTCCGCCATGCCGCACAAGCGCAATCCCGTAACCTGCGAGCAGATCAGCGGCCTCTCCCGTGTAGTCCGTAGCAACGCCCAGGCCGGACTCGAAAACGTCGCCCTCTGGCACGAGCGCGACATCTCGCATTCCTCAGCCGAGCGCGTCATCCTCCCCGACTCGACCACGCTCGTGAACTATCTCTTGACCAAGACCACCAACCTGATCGACACCATGTTCGTTTATCCCGAGCGCATGCGGGCCAATCTCGAAAGCACGCGCGGCCTCATCTTCAGCGGACAGCTTCTGCTCGACCTGGTCGAACATGGCGTCAGCCGTGAAGACGCCTATCGCCTCGTCCAGTCCCACGCCATGCGCGCCTGGAAAGAAAATCTCGACTTTCACCAACTCGTCCTGTCCGACAAAGAAATCACCAGCAAAGTCCCGCGCCAGCAGATCGAACACGCCTTCGACCTCCCACGCCAACTGAAAAATGTCGACAAGATTTTCTCCCGAGTCTTCGGCAGGAAGAAAGATGGTGGCAAGATCAAGAAGAAAACAACACCGCGACGCAAGAAATGAAGCGGGCGCCCCCGTTTCTCGCGCTGACTGAAGATTCCTTCGTGAACCTTCGTGACCTTCGTGGTTAAGGTTTTCGTCTGAAGCCCAGTGCTCCACTCGCGCAATCAATCCAACCCCGGCCGCGCCGATCCCCCCAGCAGAGAAGTATTCATGTTGAAGATGTTGTGATGTCCCTCCGGCCCACCCCAGGCGAACATGAGGGAGACCATAGGGAACCCGCCTGCCCGCAATGTAAATCCGCCCGCGAAGCTATGCCGCAGATGGCTAAATCCCAGATCGCCCCGCGTCTGCGCAACGCGCCCCTCGTCCGCCATAAACTTCAACCCAAACGGCCCCCAGATCGAGTGCTCAAAACTTTCCTGCAACAGCAACAGATTGGGCGCGCGATACCGGTAGTCCTGATAACTCCCCAACGACATCGCGCCATTGATGTCTGAGCCTCCCAACGTCTGCTGAAAATAAAACGGCACCGCGCTGGTCGCCGAATTGATCGACTCCGATAGCAGCAAGCGCACGTTAATCGACCCGTTCAGATTTCGTGAGTGAGAAACCTCCGGGCACGTCGTTCCCGACGGCGCGCACGAATCCGGACCATTCCCGTCCGTACTCTTCGGTCCTGACTGCGTGTAGCCATACAAATAGAGCGTGTGATTCAAATCCACCGTCCACCGCAAAAACGAATTCTGCGAACTCGACGGCGCAAAGTACTCCTGGAAATTCCCCATGTAATTCAGCTGCAGGTAATCTGCGATCACCGGCTTGATGCGAAGTCCCTCACTCATCTGGACAAATCCCGGCTGGCTGCTCAGGCCCGGCGCCGTCGCGTTGGTGTAGACGGTCTCAATCGATGGCACGGACTGCCCATGCTCTCCCCGGATATTCACAAACCGACCATTCACTTCGCCCAACAGTGCCAGATTCAGCTTGCGGATCGCCGCCCATTCGTACACCGGCTTGATCGCGTTCGCCCCGACGATCGTCTCCGTCATGCCGAACAACGACGCTCCCGCCAGCGTCGAATCGTTGCCCAGCCCAAAGTAATTCAGCTTGCTGAGCGAAATCGCCTGCGCGTACAGGTTAAACACCGTGTATGGATGAACCGCCAGGCTCGGCTTCTTGGTCTTCGAAGGCTGCGCTCCCGATTCTCCGGCAGTCGGCACGACCACGTGGATCGTGGTGGCAGGTGTGTGTACGAGTTTCATGTACCCGCCCGCGCGCCACGCTCCGCTGACCGCACCCACCGCATCCACGTCCCAGCTCAGCCGCCAATTCTTCGTGTTCCTCGACTCGCTGAACGCCGCTCCCATCCCGAATCCGTTCTGCGGTGGCATGCTCCCCGCCGCAATGTGCAGCGGATGGTCGGTGAACAACTCGATAGCGCATCCCGGCGCTGCTTTGAAGCCGCCCTTGCAGGCATCGCCCACGCGTTCGCCCTCGCGGCGAAAATCCGCCTGCAGCCAGTTCTCCTGAGCTCGCGCGCACGGAATCATCGCGCCCATCGACGCAAGCCACAGCAGCACCACCACACTCCGTTGCATACCGCCTCCTGCCAGCGCCATCTATTTCTTCCCCGGTTTCCCGCCCGACTTTTTCCCACTGGGCTTCTTCCGCCGGTCCGCAAACTTCTTCTCCGCTCGCTCGTCGGCGACGGCCGCAATCTCGATCACACGCTTGCGCTTCGGCACAACTCTCGCTCGCGCCGCCGCCGCATCTCCATGCGCTTCACGGATCGCCTCCGTCACCTGGCGGATATACTTCGCCGCCTCGCCCTCAGTCTTGATTGCGTTGACGTAGATCTCGCTGTGATACTGCAACGGCAACCGCTTCTCGGCCTCGTGCAGATATTCCATCTGCGCCTTCAGCAGCGCAGACACCGGCCGGTTCGGATTAAACGCATTCTTCGGCCTCGGCACATGGATCATCGTCATCGTTATCACTCCTTGGGACTTCTTCCACCTCTGCGATAGTTCGCCCCGTCTCGCTCGCTGTGAAACTTTCTGAGAACTCGCCGCTGAAAACTGGTTGCCGAAAGCTTGCCACTGAAAGCTCGCTTTTGGGTGGCGCAGCGCTTTCAGCGCTGCGGTGAAGCTCTTCCTCTTCCGGGGGCTTTAGCCCCTGCGGTCCTTCTACACATCAAAATCCGGACAATCCGTCCGCATCACATTCAGCGACAGCAGATTCCTCGCCGCATCCACCGCTCCCGAATTCGGCTCAATAAACACATCCGCGCTCGTCTCCCGCGGAGACCGCGGCGCATAATCCCCCAGGAAGAATTTCGTCACCGTCGCCGGAATCGACGCATGATCGAATACGCGATCAACGACCGTCCCCTTCGGAATCCACGGCGACACCAGAATCGCCGGCACGCGCACTCCCAGCCGGTCAAACGCAAACGGCATTCCCGTTCCCGTGTCATTCGCCGACGCTGTGAACTGATCCTTCGGACACGCTGGAGGCACCACATGGTCATAGATCCCTCCATGCTCGTCATACACAATCAGCAGCGCAGTGTTCGGCCACAGCGGCGAATTCTTGATCGCGTTGTAAACCTGTCCCATATAGATTTCTCCCGACTGCACGTTGTGGTCGGGATGCTGGTCGTTCGCCGCTTCCTCGCCGCTGTCCGTCTCGTGATCGTTGAAGTTCGGCTCCACGAACGAATAGTCCGGCAAATTCCCCTTGGCGCAGTCATCCAGAAACTGCGGAAACGTGCCAAACAGCTCCGGCTGGTGTTCCAGCAGGTTCGTAACCTCCATGGTCGAGCTGGTCGTGTCGTAGTAGTACAGCTTCGACGTATGCTTCGGCGTCGCCCCAATCAGCCGGTCGTAGATGCTTTTGAACGGCTCGTTGATATAAATCAGATTCATGTCGACCCGCCCGAACGAGGTCCCATAATGCGCAAACGCGCGATTGCAGATCGTCGGGCCCGGAATCGACGCGAACCAGCGGTTGAACACCGCAAACTCCAGCGCCAGCGTCGTCAGCACCGGCAGATCCTTCTGCGCGAAGTAATACATGATCTTCTGCGAATGCCCCACGTCGCGCTGCTGGTTGAAGTAGCTCTTCACGAACCCCTGCATGTTGGCCACGCGGCTCGGATCCGTGCTTCCGCCAAAAATCTGCAAGTCAACCGCTGGAAAATGATGGTCCGGATCGGGCTGCAGCTGCGCCTGAAACTCCGCCAGTGCCTGTGCCTTCACCGGATTCCCATTCGTGTCGGGATTGCTCAAGTCCGGCGTAACTCCATCGATCGCCGGATTCACCGCCTTCAGCGATCCCAGCATGTGGTCAAACGACCGGTTCTCCATCATCAGCACAACGATGTGTTGCAGCTTGTCGAGTCCAGGTGGCATTGGAACACTCCTGCGATTATTAAATAGTGCAACTTACCTCAATAACGTTTCCGATGGAAAAGTGAGTGAGCGACGAATGGGATCGCCACAACTCTGGAGGAAGTCACGCCCAACGGCTCAATTTCGCTGGAGATGTTACGAATTCAGAACAAATGCCAGCCCAACCTCCGTCCGCAACGTCCCACCGCACAACCGTCCCACCGCGTAACCGTGGAAGAGCGGCCCTTTAGTGCCGCGTTAGGATGTAGAGGCCGTCGGGCTTCAGCCCTCGTGGATCGTTCCAAGGGGCTTCCTAAGCCGGCACTCTTACCTCCGGCCAATAGCGGAAGTTGCGCAGCGTGGCTTTCCCGGAACCAACGGCGTATATCGCCGGCCGCACGTCGAGAAATCCGCCCAGCACGTTGTGCTGCATCCCTGAAATCTCTGCGGACTCCTGCGTGCGTTGCCACGCTTTGCCGGGCAGGCGGAAGTAGAAATCCACCTCATTGCGGTCGTTGACAACACGAAGCGTCGCCCGCGTCGCGCCCTTCTGCTGGCGGCTCGGGACATATCCATTGGCCAGTCGCACGCCCACACCTTCAGGTCCCAACAGAATGCCGGTGGCATGCTGCGGATCGTAGTACAGCATCAACCCGCACTCGCAACCCGGCTCGATTTCGACCTCGACCTCCACCGTATACGAGTGGCCGCCGACGGCGGTCGTAAGCGCCGAAGAATCGGCAAGACTCGCCCCGCGTGCCGCCAGCGTGAGAGCGCCATTTCCCACGGTGAATCGCGCCGCGTCATACTCGTGCCAGAAGCCCCACTGCAGCCCGAGTTCCGTCTTGGTGAAGTCGTCCGAAGGATCAAGCAAAGGCTGTTGCCCGTTGCCCGCGACGGGCACGGGAATCGCCGCATCGGCCGTGATGCCCTCGGGTACGCGGAACCAGCCGTCTGCAGTCCACTCGATGGGAAGCAGCAGCAGTTGGCGGCCCAGCGTGCGGTAGCCGTTCTCATACGAGTGAACCGTCATGTACCACTTGCCGCCCGGAGTATCAACCAGCCGCCCGTGGCCCACGCTCAGCCAGCGGTCTTCGCGCGAGCGCGTACGCACCACTGGATTGTAAGGTGAGAATTCCCACGGCCCATCGGCATGGCGGCTGCGAGCGCTGATCACGGAGTGGCTGGTGGCCGGTCCTGCCGTACCACCCTCGGCCACGTTCAAGTAGTAATAGCCATTGTGCTGAAGAAGTTTCGGAGCTTCGAGGCAAGTGCACTCCATGCGCGAGGTCGCGGGCATGGGCCAGGGTTCGAATACGACGCGCGGGGCAGTCTTCACCGACAGTCCGTCGGCGTTCAACTCCGCCATCTGGCCTCCAGCCATATAGAGAAAGCGGCGGCCGTTCTCCCCCACGTGTGCCGGATCGATGGCGTTAATCCCGAGATCGACCGGCTCGCTCCACGGTCCCGTGGGATGATCGGCGCGCACCACACGCAGCCGGTTGTCGGCGGGGAAATAAATGTAGTAGCGGTTCTGATACTCGCAGAGATACGGAGCCCAGACGCTGCCATGGTAGCTGTGCAGTGCGGCCGCTACAGGACGCCAGTTGATCAGGTCGCGCGAGTGCCAGATCAGCAGTCCGGGTGCGTAGTCAAAGCTGGAGTGAGTGAGATAGAAATCGTCGCCCACGCGGATGGGGCTGGCGTCGGGATGGTCGCCTCCCAGAATCGGATTCCGGTAGGTGGCGGAGCCAGTCTCCGCCAGAAGCAAACCGGCATGAAGAGGAAGCGCGAGCGCGGTGGAGACGAGGGCAGTGTTCTGCACAAAACGGCGGCGTGTAGTCATCGCGGCGCAAGTCTATCCGCGGGATCGGGCGGAAGTAAAGGGATCGCGAGCCGTCTTAGCCCACTCCCGGCGCTTCTTGCGGTATTGATACCAGTTTGAGGTGGAAGGCCTCTCATTTTTTTTCTACCTCTCGGCTAAAATATTTACTTTCTGTAACTTGCGGGTTTGATATAGGTTGGGGTATGTCCAAAAT
>Ga0066790_10001231_pt1 | contig 10682 bp, 10 predicted proteins | sample OrgsoiDNA2013050_FD_70963 | JGI IMG/M metagenome (GOLD analysis project Ga0066790, IMG submission 70963) | Permafrost soil microbial communities from the Arctic, to analyse light accelerated degradation of dissolved organic matter (DOM) -... | ecosystem: Environmental > Terrestrial > Soil >...
AGGGCGCGCACGGAAGCGTCCGAGTTGACGGCGACGATCAATCTCCCGCCCAACTCTCTGGCAGCGTGCAGGTAACGCACGTGTCCAACGTGCAGCAGGTCGAAGCCGCCATTGGTCAGGGTGATGGAGTCACCTGCCCGGCGCCATTTCGCTACCTGCTGTTGTAATTCTTCGCGTGTGAGAATCTTGTTTGCGATTGCCTTGTCCTGGATAACATTCTCGTTGGGAAACCTGGTTCGAGCGTCTCTTTCGCCCCGACGGGGCTCGGTCTTGTTCCGCGTTGAACCCAGGGCTTGCGCCCTGGGCTTTATTCTTGCGCCGCTTCGCGGCTTCTGCAGTTCGACGGCTGAAATCTCTGCATACAGAAATCAGTGAGCCCGCACCGCCGGTGGCGCCTGGTCCAGCGCCTGCAATAGTTCCTGCTGCGAGACGGTTGCCGTCCCTCGCTTCATGACCACAATGCCGCCGGCGTAGTTCGCCAGGTGGGCGGCGTCTTCGGCACCGGCTCCGGCGGCCAGGGCAGCGGTGAAGGTGGCAATCACGGTGTCGCCGGCGCCGGTCACATCCGCTACCTGGTCTGACCCGAAAATCGGAATGTCGGCTGGTTTGTGACGGTGGGTGAAAGCCACCATGCCATCGCGTCCGCGGGTGATGACCAGCGACTTCAGCTTCATCTCATTCATTACCTGCTCGGCCGCCGCGCACAGCGTGCGCCAATCGTGGCCAATCTTCACTCCCAGCGCCGCTTCGACTTCAGGCTCATTGGGCGTGGCCGCGGACACACCGGAATATTGCAGCATACGATAGCGCGAATCGAGCACCACGGGCACTCCACGCAGCCCGCCTTTGTAGCGGACCGCATTCAGGATCGCCGGAGTAGCTGCGCCGTAACCGTAATCCGAAATGAGCAAGACATCGGATGCGCGAGCATACTCCCGCGCGGCCAGCACCAACTCGCGCTTCAAATGACGGTTGGGTTCAGCCTCAGGCTCGCGATCCACGCGTACGACCTGCTGCCGCGCCGAGTGCGTCGAACCTGCCAGAATGCGGGTCTTGGTTATGGTCGTGTATCTCTTGTCCTTCAAAACGCCGACTACGGGAACGTGTTTGTGGCGGAAGGCCTTGATCAGCAGACGGCCGGGTTCGTCGTCGCCGACCACGCCGACGGGCAGGACATTCACGCCCAGGTCGGCGAGATTGCAGACGGCATTGGCGCCGCCGCCAGGAACCACGCTGCGTTCGCGATGTTTAAGGATCAGGACGGGCGCTTCGCGCGACACCCGAGAAATCTCTCCGAAAATAAATTCGTCGGCCACCAGGTCGCCGAGCACGGTGACCGTGACTTTGGGAAAGGCTTCGACGATTTTTCTCAGCCGCTCGGTTTCTTTGAGGTGCTTGCTCATGCTGTGTGGTCAGACCGCAATGCCGCGGGCGAAGACGCCCTCGGGATAGCCGGCGGGACGCCGGCGCTACAAACGGCACACCCGATTTTCTCACGGCTGGCGTCTTCTCTCCGCAATCCTCGACATCATGGTATCCACAGCGTTAGCTGCGTCGGTCAATTCCATTTTGACTGGAACCACGGCCAGGGGCTCGAGCGCAACCAGATATGCGCCCAGATTGACCGCATCCTTCTCTGTAGTCACAAAACCGTCGGCCTGGCTGCGCTGTCGCAGATTCAGCAAATCACGGATGTCCCGCTCCGTATAGGCGTGGTGGTCGCGATAAAAGGCTTCGGCAATCGGCTCGATGCCGGCGGTCCGCAGCTGCGCCACGAAATTCTTTGGCCGCGCAATGCCGCAGAATACGACTGGCTGCGACGGAACGTTCGAGGGAACAATCCCACGACGCGCTTTCCAGACCAGCTTTCGGTCCAGCGGAAACGCCTCGGGGGACGCACCGCTGGTTAGCACAACCGCGTCGGCACGACGGAGCGAGGTCAGCGGCTCGCGCAGTCGTCCTCCCGGAAGGAGGCGGTCACGAGCATCTTCGGGAGTGACCAGCACGATGTCAAAATCGCGGGCGAGTGAGCGATGCTGAAAGCCATCGTCCAGCAGGTGGAGTTGCGACCCGAACTTCTGCTCGGCGAAGAAGCCGGCGGCATAGCGGGATTCTCCAACGATGACCGGGACATTCAGGCGCCGGGCCATCAACAGCGGTTCGTCTCCGAAGTCACGAGCAGAACCAGCGGGATCGACCAGGGCCACGCCCCGGGTTGTGCGTCCGTAGCCGCGCGAGAGGATATTGAATTTCAATCCGCGCGCCTTCAGCAGGTCGCCCAGCAGCAGCACAAAAGGGGTTTTGCCTGATCCGCCTACGGAGAGATTTCCGACGCTCACTACCGGACCGTTGAGCCTCTGCGCACGAACGAGGCCGCGGTCGTAGAGCGCGTTGCGCGTTCGAACCCCGAGCCCGAAGAGTGTGCTAAGCGGATTCATCTTGTATCGCCAGAGACCGTGTGGGGACGGGTCTGGTCTCTGACCCGTCCAGGCCGCGGCTAGGGTTGGGCAATATCACAAACCTGCCTCGGCTTCGCCATGGCCAGGGCGGGTCAGAGACCCGCCCCCACACGGTCCAATGAGGCTTCCAAAAACTGTTCCAGTGCCTGCAGTGTCTTTTCTGTTGCGCCCATTTGGGATCGCAACGTTTCTGCCGCACGGCAGCCTAGCGCAATTCGCTCATCGTCATTAGAAAGCAAACCCATAAGAACCAGTGGAAACTCCGCCGGTCCGACAATGCGGACCGCATCCTGACCTTGAAACAGACTGACGATGTCGCGGAAATTCTCGGTGTGATTGCCTACCATTGTGGCCACGCCGTGCTGGGCTGGCTCGATGATGTTGTGTCCACCGCGAGGGACCAGGCTTCCACCCACGAACGCCACGTCGGCCAGCGCATAGAGGGACGCGAGTTCTCCGATGGTGTCGGCCAGAAAAACGCCGCCCGCGACAGGGTCGCCGCTCCACATCGAGCGCCGCCAGAAGCGGATGCCCAGTTGCTCCAGCAGTTGTCCAACCTGGCCGAACCGTTCGGGACGGCGCGGCGCTAGAATCATGACCGCCCGAGGATAGTTGGCCAGTACGTTCTCGAAAGCGCGCAACAGCAGCTCTTCTTCACCTTCAGCCGTACTGCCGAAAACCATCACAGGTCCCGCGCCGGCTTGCTGAAAATTCGAGCGCAGGCGGTCGACAATCGGTGGAGGATCCGGCGCGCTCACATCAAATTTTAGATTGCCGCTTACCTGCACGCGATCGGTTGCCGCGCCAATGTCGCGCAAGCGGGAGGCATCCTCTTCGGTTTGTGCCAGAAAGAGGTCGACGTTTCGGAGAACGCTCTTCAGAATGCTGCGGAAGCGACGGTATCCGGGCCAGGAGCGGTCGGAAATGCGGGCATTCACCACGGCAATGCGGGCGCCGCTGGCGTGCGCCAGTCGCAAGAAATTCGGCCAGAACTCGGTCTCCGCGAGGACAACCAGTCGCGGCCTCAGTACCGAAAAATAGGGTCGAATAGCAAATGCAAAATCGAGCGGGAAGTAAAAGACGCTGTCCTCTCCAAAATGCTTCGTCGCCAGTTTCTGGCCGGTGGCGGTTGTAGTCGAGACCACGACTCGATACTTTGGAAAACGCTGCCGCAGCCGGCTTACCAACTCGCTGACCGCCAACACCTCGCCGACCGAAACCGCGTGCACCCAGATCGCCGGCAGAGACTGCAATCGCAGCCGCGGCGGGATTTTACCCAGGCGCTCGCGCAGGCCCTCGCGGTACTTGCCATGCCGCCGCTTCGCGAACATCCAATAGGGCAGGCTGGCCAACAGGCCTGCTGCCAGCAGCGCGCTATAGATCAAATACATGAAGGAAGAGACATTCTAACCGCAAGCCGCACCGGGGCTTCTTCTGTAAACCCAAGGCACCAGTACGAGGGCCGGGCGCATCCTAGTAATCAATCATCATGTTACGAGGGGCGTCGAAGATTTCCGTATTCCCGGCCGTGGCGCTTGCCGCCATCGCACTCACTCCTCTGCTGTGCCTGGCGGCAAAGGAATTCGCCATGCCACAAGCCGAGCCCGCCAAGACGTATCCTGCGCACGACCTGCATCCCCTGGAAGCGGTCACGGTCGCAGTGGATCCCTACGATCTGGCCGAGAAGACAACTATTTTCTCCGTTCATTACAGCGAGCTCGGTTTCCTGCCCGTCTTTGTGGTGGTCACAAATGACGGCAACCAGCCCGTCGAGTTGGCCGGCATGAAGGCTCAACTGGTGACGGTGAACCGCGCCAAACTTTCTCCCGCGACCCAGGAAGACATTGCGCGGCGTCTTACCCGTCCCTCGGCCAGCACCAACCACTATCCAATTCCCTTTCCCACCAAGAAAGTGAAAGGTGGACTAAGCAAGCAGGCCATTGAGGAAATACAGAATGCCCAGTTTGTGGCCAAGGCGGTCGAGCCTCACAGTACACAATCTGGATTCCTGTTCTTCGATGTCTCCGGCATATCCGTGCCGCTGGCTGGGGCGAACTTTTACCTCACCGGCGTGCGCGATGCCAAAGGGAATGAGCTGATGTATTTCGAAATCGCACTGGAGAAATATCTGAGCGCACCCAGCCACTAGTCTGTGCTGGTGCGGGGCCGGCACTCCTGTCCGCCGCTTTTGAAGTTGATTGTGTCTGGTTTACTCCGTTTGATCACAAAAACCCGGAGTTTCAAAGGCATCAAAGTCAAAAGCGGCGGACAAGAGTGTCCGCCCCACACGAGCCTGCATTTATAATGAGTGATTATGGTTGCCACACCTGAGGTCTCTATAGCAGCGGCGTCGAAATACGAGCCGATGATCGGGTTGGAGGTACACGTCCAGCTTCTGACCGCGACCAAAATATTCTGCTCCTGCTCCACTCATTTCGGCGATCCGCCCAACACCAACGTTTGCCCGGTGTGTCTGGGATTGCCGGGGGCATTGCCTGTCCTGAACCGCAAAGCGGTGGAGTTTGCGGTACTCGCGGCCATGGCGCTGAATTGCCGCATCAACGAGACTTCAATTTTTGCCCGCAAGAATTATTTTTATCCCGATCTGCCCAAGGGGTACCAGATTTCGCAGTACGACAAGCCGTTGTCCGAGCATGGCGCCATCGAGATCAAGACCGCCCGCGGCACGAAGAAGATTGGGATCACCCGGCTGCATCTGGAGGAAGACGCCGGCAAAAGCCTGCACGAAGGCTTCGCCAACTCATCGGAGACCACGGGCATCGATTTGAATCGCAGCGGAATGCCGCTGATCGAAATCGTCAGCGAGCCGGAAATTGCCTCTCCTGACGAGGCCTACGAATATCTCACGCGCCTGAAAGAGATCATCCTCTACACCGGGGTCAGCGACTGCAACATGGAAGAAGGCTCGCTGCGCTGCGATGGCAACATCAGCGTGCGACCACGGGGTCAGAAAGAGTTTGGCACCAAAACAGAAGTGAAGAACGTCAACTCGTTCCGCTTCATCCGCGAGGCGCTGGAGTATGAGATCGGGCGGCAGATCGGGGTGATTGAATCCGGAGGCAGAATCACGCAGGAAACCCGCCTGTACAACTCGGCCGAGGGCAGGACTTACGGCATGCGCTCCAAGGAACAGGCTCACGACTATCGCTATTTCCCCGAGCCCGATCTGCTTCCGCTGGTCGTAGACACAAAATGGCAGAAGGAAATCCGCGATACGCTGCCCGAGCTTCCCGAAGCCCGGCGCAAGCGCATGGTTGCGGACCACGGCATCACCGAGCAGGATGCACAGGTGCTCACGCTCACCAAGTCTCTGGCCGACCAGTTCGAAGCCGCAGCCAAGGCGGCCAGGAGTCCGAAGCGGGTGGCCAACCTGGTGCAGAGCGAGTTGATGGGACGACTGAAGGCGAAAGGCCTGGAAATCGAGCAGTCACCAATCTCGATGAAGGGTGTGGCAGCTTCGGCCGACCTGGTGGAAAGCGGCGCCATCTCGGGCAAGATGCTCAAAGATCTTTACGATCTGGCTTTCGAGCGCGGGAAAGATTTTTCCGTCGTCTATGAAGAAGCGGGCAGGCCGGAACAGTCCCGCGACACTTCCGCACTGGAAAAGATCATCGATGAGATCATCGCCGGCAATCCCAAACAGGTCGAGCAGTACCGCGCGGGGAAGAAGACGGTCGTGGGCTTCTTCGTCGGCCAGGTCATGAAAGCTTCAAAGGGCCAGGCGAATCCGCAGATGGTGAATGAGTTGTTGGCCAAGAAGCTGGACGCTTGAACCTGAGCTGACTGCCCACGCGGTCAGTACCTTCCGTTACGTTAGAATTCCGCCTCTTCCTCGATAACATGTACACGATGAAGAAATGGAAACTTGACCGCATCATCAGCGTGGCCACGTTGGTCACTTCGGTGATTGCTCTTGTCCTTGTTCTGAAGAAGCCGGCGCCGGTGGCGCAACCGCAGGCGGCCGCGACCGCCGCGGTCAATGCGCAGTCTTTTCAGGAAAAGGTGCAGCAACTGGAACAGCCCAAGGAGGTGGGACAGCCTCCGGCTGAAGTTCGCATCAATTCTGACGAAGTAAGCGCGGCCCTGGCGCAGGCAGCAGGAGAAGTTCCGCTGGCGGCGGTTTCACAAGCAATACCCGGCGTCGGGTCCCCGGAAGCAGCGGTTGCTCCCGGACAGCCGGATGTCAAAGACTATCAAGTGAGTTTCGACGGCGATGTGGCGCATGGCCAGTTTCTTACTCAAATAGCCGGCAAGGATGTGTGGGTAACGCTCTCGGGACATCTCGGGTCGAAGGACGGCTATGCGACCTTTGATCCCACCGAGTTTAAAGTGGGCGACCTGAATGTTCCCGTGTCACTGGTGAACGACGCCCTGCAGAAGAAACTTAACGAACAGCGAGACCGCTTGAAGCTGCCGGACAACGTCGGCGGCATGAAGGTTGAGAACGGCGAACTGGTGATGACCCAGAAATAGATTGGCCCGGCCGCAACGCTGCAACCGGACCACAAATACAGCCAGCCCTTTATTTCAGATTAACTTCCCGCAAAATCATGGTGCTGACTATTTCGCGCATCTCCACCCGCTTCTCACCGAGCGTTTGAGCGGCTTGCTTGGACCCCAGAATTTTGTCCCGTATGCCCTCCCCTTTGGCGGTCAGGCCATCCAGGGCGGCGAAGTTCTTGTACTGAACTCCGATCGCGATGTCCCAGTCCTGAGGGTCGTGTTTGGTGGTGTTCAAAAACACTTTGTAATCCAGGATCACGTTGTCTTTCTTCATTTCGTCATAGAGCAATTTTGTGCTGGACTGCAGAGTGGTCAGGTAAGCATCCATCTTGGTGGGAACGACGCGAATGAGTGTCACCTGCCAGACCGGACCCTCGGTGTAGTGCTCCTGCGCAAAAGCCTGGAGCGCGAAAAACAAAAATAATCCCAGGGCCGAAGCCGTGTATTTCTTCATGGTGAGGCTCTCCTTGATGGGTTGAATTCCGGAAGAATGATACGCCGTCGCAGCGGGGCGTCAAGCGCGAAGGAAAGCTAGTCGTGGTGCAGTCTGTGCAAAACACTCTTCTTGTCATTCCGAAGCCAGCTTTATCGCCGAGGAATCTGCTTGCCGCCAGCAGCGAAACAGCAGATTCCTCGCGCGGCAATCCCGCTTCGGAATGACAATCCTTTGGGGATTTTTCAAACTGCACCACTACCGGAAAGCTTGCTTCACTGACCCGGCGTTCCCTGGAACAGCGGCCACAGCCGGTCACCGATCACGCGATACAGGACGAACGCGCTGCCCGCGTCAGAAACCTGGCGGAAGAGTAGCTCGCCGCGCCCGTCGCCGTCGGCGTCCACGGCGTCAATCAATTCCAGGCGCGACAGAACGTCGAAATGATGCGTGTCGGTAACGCTGGCGAAAACCTTGTGCACATCGCCATACATATCGTCGCGAGCCACCAGCGTGATGATGTATTCCAGATCGGACGTGGCATTTGGCCGCGCCGGCATCCGCGCTTTGGCGGTCAGCACCACAACCGGCTCGTTGCTGTTGGAGAGATCAAATGCGTGCAGCTGTATATCTTCAAAGGTGGGCTCTGGGAGCTTCGCCTTGGTCCCTGGCCGGGAAGCGTGGGCCGCAGGCTGCACTCCGCCCGATTCCGGCTGCGCCGCCCAAGCCCGCACCTCATCCGCAGCCAACACCAGAATCTTCTTGCGCAGCTTCTGTTCCTCTTCAGGCTTCAGGCTATAGGCATAAGGACGAGGCTCGGGGCCGCTGGCATCGGAGATAGCGGGAATCAGCTGGACCGGTTCCGATGTCGCGGCTACCTTGGCAGCCGGTTTTTGCGCGTCTTTCCCGGTTTTCGTGGATGCCGGCGTCGGTACCGACGCGCTTCGCTTTTTCAACTCAGCCGCAGTCGGTGCGCCTCGCTTCAGCGTGGGACGATCCGGATCTTCGGGAGGCTCCGAATCTGAGGTCGAAGGCGTGGAGTCAACCTGCGCGGCGGCCGCGGCTGGCCGCTTCAGAACTGGACGGTCCGAATCTTCGTCCGCCTCTGGAGCGGGAGGCGCGGAGCCGGCCTGCGCGGTGGCTGCGGCCGGACGCTTCAGGACAGGACGGTCCGAATCTCCTTCGGCTTCGGGTGCCGCCGGGGGCGCAGATGCGGCAGAAGGTGTCGCGGGTGCCGGAGGAGTTGGAGACGCGGGGCTGGAGGCAGGAGTGCCGGCGGTTGGAGCATCCTCCGGGGACTTGGCTTTCGGGCTCGCCCGCCTCAACACTGGCGGGCCTTCCGGCGGCTCGGGGGCGGGCTTCGACATGACAGCCCTTTTCTTGGCGGCGGCATCCTTCGCAGCGGCGATCGCGCTGGCCGACCGCCAGGTGCCGGCTCCCAGCCAGGTGTTGTTGCCCTGCAGCGCGCCCGTGACCGTAAACAGTCCCAGGGAAACGCCGGTGTGGAAGCCTTCGTACACCGTGCCGCTCTCGAGCGCCATGGGCACGGGCGCGGCCTTGTACGCGCTGGCATCGTAGTATTCGCCGTCGTACAGGATAGTGATGGGAACCAGGTGAGCTTTGCCGCTGGCCGACAGCTCGACCAGTCCCAAGGCGCGAGGCCCCTTGATCGCCTTTTTGGCCGGGGCAGATTGGGCTGGGGCCACCTGAGCCAGCATCGAGGCCAGTCCCGCCAGGATGACGACCCGACGTGCGGTGCGATATAACTTGGTGGAACCAAGCTTCGCGGAACCAAGCTTTTCAGAGACAAGTTTCTCAGAAACAGGAGACGCTGCCATGGCCATCGATATCAATGATAAAGCCCCTGACTTTACTTTGCCCGACCAGAATGGGGAAGAAGTTTCTCTCAAGGCTTTTCGTGGAAAGTACGTAGTGCTGTTTTTCTATCCCCGCGCCGATACTCCCGGCTGCACCATCGAGGCCTGCGAGTTCCGCGACTCCTATAGAAAGATGCAGAATACCGGCGCCGTGCTGCTGGGTATTTCGCCTGACACGCCGAAAGCGCAGAAGAAATTCGAGGAAAAATACAAGCTGCCGTTCACCTTGCTAGGCGATGCCGAGAAGAACGTATGCAACGCCTATGACGTGATCAAGGAGAAGAACATGTACGGGAAGAAAGTGATGGGCGTGGCGCGCACCACTTTCATCATCGGCCCGGACGGGAAGATCACGTACATCTTCCACAAAGTAAAGCCCGAAGGACATTCGGAAGAAGTGCTGGCGTACTTGAAGACTGTGATCAAGGGCGCAGCCTAGGCCACTACGCTAATGTGTGGGCGCGAGCGTCCCGCTCGTGCGGCGGAGTTCGTGGCGCTGCCGCACGAGCGGGGCGCTCGCGCCTACATTTGACCTGCCCGGGCCTCGTGTAAGCGCGTTACGGGCCTTTACCGATCAAAGAGTGGGCGTGGGTACCGACGGGAACCATCCGCCCGTTGATCTGCACCGAAGTAAGGCGCAACGTTAACTCTCCTGGAACGTGCAGGCGTCCGCTGGATTTAGCCGAGGTCACCTGGCCTCGTACACGCGCGCCGGTCCGGGCCAAAGTTTTGCCATTGACCACGAGTGGGCGAGACAGTGAGGCGTCAAATCTGTCGCCCGCCTTGGCGGTGGCGAAGCTGATCTCCGATCCCACGCGCACCGTCAGCCTGGTGCCCGCGGGAATGGTTTTGCGCCTCCGAGGCCAGCGCTATCAACATCAGTAAAGAAGCAATCTTGAACGATCTCCCCAGCATGAATCCTCCTTACAGGATCGTGACCCGTGGCGCTATTATGCGGTGACACGATGAGGATGGCCAAGAATAGAAATCCGTCGGCCCTGGTGCCGCTTCCCAGCGACTTTTACGCGCGCGATCCTCGCGCCGTCAGCCGCGACTTGTTAGGCAAGGTCCTGGTGCGGCGCCAGCACAGAAAGCGCCTGACAGCGCGAATTGTGGAAGTGGAAGCCTATCTCGGAGAAGACGATCCCGCCTCTCATTCTTTCAGCGGACGGACTGCCCGCAACTTCGTGCTCTTCGGCCCTCCCGGCTTTTCCTACGTGTACTTCATCTATGGCAATCACTATCTCTTCAACGTCTCGTGCCGCCCCGACGGAGAAGCCGGCGGTGTGTTGTTCCGCGCCCTCGAACCAATTTCCGGAATCGAGCAGATGGCACAGGCACGCGATCTCTCGATGGAGGAGGCCACCGACCTGCGTATCCTGACCAGCG
>Ga0066790_10001233_pt1 | contig 10674 bp, 8 predicted proteins | sample OrgsoiDNA2013050_FD_70963 | JGI IMG/M metagenome (GOLD analysis project Ga0066790, IMG submission 70963) | Permafrost soil microbial communities from the Arctic, to analyse light accelerated degradation of dissolved organic matter (DOM) -... | ecosystem: Environmental > Terrestrial > Soil >...
CAGCCTGGCCAGGGCTATCAGCAGCCCGGCCAGCAGTACGGCTACCCCGGCTACCAGGCCCCGGCGCCGGGCCTGCCGATGTCCGCTCAGCCCGCGAGCCCGTACGGCCCGCGGCCGCAGTCGGACGACCGGACCTGGGCGATGCTGGCCTACCTGAGCCCCATCGTCGTCAGCTTCATCGGGCCGCTGATCATCTTCTTCGTCAAGAAGGACGAGTCGCCATTCGTCCGCCACCACGCGGCGCAGTCGCTCAACATGATCATCACGTCCACGGTCTACAGCATCGTCCTGCTCGTAGCCGCCGTGGTCGGGGGCATCGTCAGTCACGGCGCGGGCTTCGTGCTCTTCTTCCTCGTCTGGCTCGGCGTCGGCATTCTGACCTTGGTGTACCTGGTCATTGCGACGGTGGCCGCCAACCGCGGTGAGCTCTACCGGGTGCCGTCCTGGATCTGCCTGCGCCTGGTGCGCTGAGGTATCAGCTGCCCGTGAGCGAGGCGACCTTGCCCGTGATGGTCGCGGCGCTCGGGAACGTCAGGCCGACGAGGGTCACGTGCTTCCAGCGCACGACGCCGCCGGAGTCCACCACGAAGACCGACCTGCGCAGACCGGCGCCCGCGAGGGTGATGCCGTACAGCCGGCTGACGGTCAGGCCGACGTCGGCGAGCAGCGGGAAGGCGAGGCCGTGCTTGCGGGCGAACCGCTCATGGCTGGCGATGTCCTGCGGGCTGATTCCCCAGACGGTGGCGCCGACCTCGGCGAATCCGTCCAGGCTGGCGGCATAGGAGCACATCTGCCGGGTGCACACGGCGGTATCATCACCGGGATAGAAGGCCAGCACGAGAGGCTTGCCGCGCTGTGCCGACAGCGCGTAGTCGCCCCGTGCTGCCGCGTCGCCGGTGACCACGATCCCCGGCAGGGTGAAATCGGGCGCTGGCTGGCCGACTTCGGGTGTCTTCGCCATCTGTCGGACCTCCTGGGTCGGCGGCGATCGCGGGCGTGGGCGCAACGCTAGCTCATCTGGCGGGGCGGCCGAGCAATGCGTAGCATGCGCGGCATGAACCCCGCTGACGCGGTCCGTATCGCACGCCAACGACGTGGGTGGGCACCTGCTGTCGTCCTAGCGGCAGTAGGGGGCCAACCACGTCGTTGCAGGAAGGGCCCGCGCGGAGCGGACTGCGGGCTAGCCAAGCTGGCGGGGGGCCCTGCCGCTGGGATCGGACAGCTCGGCGATCCACGACTCCGTCACGATGAGGTCGGTGCGCGTCTCGGCTAGCGGATTCTGGCGGTCATCGGCCTTGGGGGTCGCCCGCGCCGCCTCGCGCGGGGCCGTGGCCAGCCGGAGCGCTAGCGCCGGGCACATGTCGACTGCCTGCCGGGCCTCGCGCGCCAGCCAGGGGGGCACGGGCATGTCGAGCGGCACCGGATAGCCCTGCCGGTCGAGCTGCACAAGCTCGGGGACCAGGTGCGCGCAGAGACCATGGCCGCGGCACCGGGTCCAGTCCACGGACAGCCGGTTCTCGGCGTATTCGGGCGGCATCGGCAGGACACCGCGAACCGGGCGTCCGCAGGTGCCGCGGAACAGGTGGGCCGTCAGGTCCTCGGTGAGCACGTCCAGCGCGGACAGGACGAACCGGAACACGCCATCGGGGTGCGCGCACGCGCCGCGGCCCCGCACGGCCGCCGCGGCCCGGCGCGCGGTGTCCAGGGCGTCCAGGCCGCCGGACCCGTCGGCGACGGCGGCCAGCGAGCGCGCGATGCTCGGCAGGCCGAGCTTGCACGGCCCGCACTGGCCCGATGACTCGCCGGCCAGGTAGCTGGCGACCCGGGCAACCTCGCCCATCGCGCAGGTGCCCGACCCGAGGGGCAGCACGATCCCGGCGCCGAGCGAGCCGCCCGCGGCCGTCAGGCCGGCACGGCTGACCGGCACGTCGTAGGCCACCTCGGTGGGCAGCCACATTCCGTGATACCCGCCCACGAGCACGCCGTCCTCCGGCGTGGCGCCGCACAGGTCGAGCACCTCGCCGAGCGGCAGCCCGCTGGGCACCTCCACCACAGCCGGGCGGGTAGCCGAGCCGCTGACCGACAGCAGCACCGTGCCGGGCTCTTCCGGCGTGCCGACCGTCGCATAGTTCTCGGGGCCCAGCATGGCCAGTACGGCGATCTGCGCGAATGTCTCGGCGTTGGACAGGTAGGTGGGCCGGTTGTCGACGCCGCTCTCGCTCGCCCGCACCTTGCGGCCGCTGGGCAGGGCGATCTTGCCGTTGACGGCGTTGACCAGCGCGCTGCCCTCGCCGGAGACGAACCGATCCGGCACCTGGACAACCAGCATCATCCGCTTGAGGTCGGGCTCGGCGTTGGCGAGGGCGCTGACCCAGCGGGCCATGCTGCCATCGCCGGACACGCCGATCACGATCTCCCGCGCCCGCAGGGCCCAGGCCACGACCAGGGCACCGCCCAGCACGAGGTAGGGCGATTTCTGCAGCAGCACCTTGTCCTTGTAGCTGCCCGGCTCGCCCTCGGTGGCGTTCACGACGACGACGACCTGCCGCTTGCGCGCCCGGGCCGACGCGACGACGGCGCGCAGCTTGCTCGCGACCGGGAAGGCCGCGCCGCCGCGGCCCCGCAGGTCCACCTGTGCGGCCATGGCGATGAGCTGGTCGGCCGTCAGGCGGGGCAGCTTCCCGAAGATCGACTGATAGGCCGCCAGGTCGACCTGCTTCAGCCGGTCGAGTCCGGCGGTCAGCCGCGCCTGGCCGATCGACAGGGTCTCCGGTACCGGGGGCAGGGTCATCGCTGGTACTCGTCGGGTGAGGCCTTCCAGCCGGGCGACGTCGGCCAGTCAGGCGAGGCCGGCCACTCCTGCGACGCCGGATACTCCCGGGTCGCCGGATGCTCCTGGGGTGATTGCCATTCCTGCGGTGATCGCCAGCTGCCCGGGTCCGTCATGTCTGTCGACACCGTCGGGCTGGGCCGCGGCTGGCCGGGCCGCGTTATCCCGGACACCTGGGCCGTGCGGGCCGGCCCGGGCGGGGCGGCCGACAGCGCGCGGCGCTGCGGCTGGGCCGGGCCGAGCGGGGCCATGGCCACGCGCGCTCCGGGCACGAGCCCTTCGGCCGGCACGCTGAGCCGGTCCGACACCGGATGCGGGACTTTCTCGTCGTTGCTGCGCAAGGTCGCGACGTGCCGGACCGTCAGGGCCAGGGCCACGCCGGCCAGGCATGCTCCGTAACTCCAGTTGACGTACGGCTTCGCCGCCCTGCCGCCCAGCAGGCCGTGCACGATACACAGCGGCCAGGCTAGGTAGGCGATGGCGTGAATGCAGCGCCAGGCCCACGGCCATCGCCCGGCGAACCGGCCGCGCAGGAAACCCGAGATGACGATCAGGACGAACAGGTCCGAGGCGATCGTCCCGAGGCCGATGTAGAGCGGGCGGTGCTGCGCCAGGAACGGCACGACGGCGTCGATGGCGTGCGAGTTGTGCGCCAGGATCTCCAGCACGATGTGGGCCGCCAGCGCGGTCAGCGCGGCCAGCGCCATGCCGCGGTGCACCGCCTGCGCCACCACCCGGCTGCCCGGCCGCATGACGATGCGATCGGTGGACAGCAGGCCAACGCCGACCACGGTCGTCATCCCGATCAGCGCGAAGACGCCCGTGTACTTGAGCAGGAACGCCTGCACGCCGCTGACGATCGACCGGCCATGGCCGGTGCGCTCCGCCACCAGGACCAAGACGACGGTCACGACGATGATCACGAGCCAGGCCGCAATCCAGCGTCGCGACGACGAGCGCTGGGCCGCTGGCATCGGCGGGTGATACCCGCCAGTACGCCCGCGCCGAGCTGACAAAGAAGCCTCCCGGGGGCAGCAAAGGATGACTCTGAATCGCTTGCCTACATGGAATTTTCAAGGCCCCCCGGCCGAGATCCGTATCGTATCGTCGCCGATCTCGTATCCGCAGCGAATCGGCGTAGTAACGGTAACAATGTCGCGTTTGGCCAGGTCGGCGTAGGCGCCCTGGCGAGGCGACACCCCGGCGCCGGGCTCGCGCAAAGGACGGCGAGTGGCGCGGCCCAGTGGCGGGGGAGAGGCTAGTCGCGCCGCCGGAGGAAATCATCCACCGCGGCCATATAGGCATCTCGCTGTTCCCAGAAGGGCATGTGCGAGGACTCCTCCAGGATGACCTGCTCGGCTTCCTTGATGCCGGAGACGAGATCTTCCTGGACCCTCGGGGTGGCCTCGTCGTAGCGACCCGAGATCACCAGGGCCGGCACGCTGATCTGGGCCAGGCGGTCGAGCGCGGACCAGTCCTTGAAGGAGCCGATGACGTGGAACTCCGAGGGGCCGTTCGTCGTGTGGTAGACGGTGGGGTCGGTGTCGATCAGCTCGAACGAGCGCAGTACCTCAGTCGGCCATTCCTCAAGCCGGCAGACATGGCGGCTGTAGAAGACGTCACAGGCCTCGCCGTACTCCGGGTTGCTGGTGGTGCCCGCCTCCTCGTGCCGGCGCAGCGTCTCCTCGACATCCGGGGGCAGGTCCGCCCGGAGCCGGTTCGCCTCGACGGCGAACGCGGCGAACGATGCGCCGGTGTTGGACAGCACGACCGACCGCAGCCCGGCTGGCTGGGTGAGGGCATGCTCCTGGGCCAGCATGCCGCCCCACGACTGGCCAAGCACGTGGTAGCGCCCGCCGATGCCCAGCTGGCTGATCAGGCTGGCCAGCTCGCGGACAAACAGGTCGACGGTGTAATAGTCGGCGCCGCGGTCGGGGAAGTGCGCGGAGTTCCCGTTGCCGGTCTGGTCGTAGAAAACGACGGCACGGCCGCCGACGGTCAGGTCGGTCATCGACAGCAGGTAGTCGTGCGTGGCGCCGGGTCCGCCGTGCAGCGTGACCAGCGGTGCGGGGCCCTCGCCGGATCGGGCGGCATCCAGGTCGCCGACGACCCGGTACCAGGTCTGGTGGTCCTCAAAGCCTGCGTATCCCTCATGGACGGGAATCGTCATCACCCCAGACTATGCAGCTCAATCAGGATGATGTAGCGGAAGCGGGACATTCCCCGGCCGCCCGGCCGGTGGCGGCAGCCGCCTTGGCCGCGCAGCCCTGCCATTCGCCAGTCGTTACCTGCCGGAGATGAAGCGTTAACGTTCCGGAGATATCGCGCCGAAGTCGTTGACACTTGCATGCACGCATTAATGCTGGCGGCAGAGCGTTAAGACTAGCCCGGCTAATGGCCGGGAGGAGGAGGCTGGAGCACTGATGCGACAGACTCGGGTCGACGAGACCACACCGGGAGGGACCAGGGGGAATGGCGGCCATCGCGGCCGGCTGCACCGTTACCTGATCCTGATGGCGGCTGCCCTGGCGGTCGCCTGGACGGCCGGCGTCGGCGGCGTCGCCGCCGCGGCCTCGACCGCCGCTACTCCCCACAAGGCCGCCGCGGTCAAGCCCGCGACCACGCCCGCGGGCGCGCCGAATCTCGGCCCGAACGTCTACATCTTCAGCCCGAGCATGCCGCAGAGCCAGATCCAGGCGACGGTCGACTCGATCTCCAGCCAGCAGATCTCCAACCAGTTCGGGACGCAGCGCTACGCGCTGCTGTTCGAGCCCGGCACCTACGGGTCGGCCGCCGACCCGCTGATCTTCCAGGTGGGCTACTACACCGAGGTGGCCGGCCTGGGGAGCGTGCCAGGTGACGTCACCATCAACGGCACGATCGACGTGTACAACCAGTGCTTCCCGCCAACCCCGCCCGCCACCAGCGACAACTGCATCGCGCTGGACAACTTCTGGCGCTCCATGTCCAACCTGACGATCAATGTCACCGGCGGGACCGGCTGCCAGACCGCAACCGACTTCTGGGCCGTCTCACAGGCCGCACCCATGCGGCGGGTCCAGGTCAACGGCAAGCTGTCCCTGATGGATTACTGCAACGGCGGCCCCGACTATGCCAGCGGCGGGTTCATCGCCGACTCGAACTTCACCGGCTCGAGCGTCATCAACGGCTCCCAGCAGCAGTTCATCGTCCGCAACAGCAACATCGACGGCTGGTCCAACGGCGTCTGGAACCAGGTCTTCTCCGGCGACACCGGCAATGTCCCGCCGCAGAGCTTCGGCGGATCCGCTCCCTACACCACGCTGGCGACCAGCCCGGTGACGCAGGAGGAGCCATTCCTGCAGACCGACTCGGCGGGCGCCTACAGCGTGTTCGTCCCGGCGCTGCAGCACAACTCCGCTGGCACCACCTGGGGCAGCGGCCCGGCGGCGGGCACGTCCGTTCCCATCGGGAAGTTCTTCATCGCCAGCCCGCGCACGCCCGTGCTGCTGATCGACATCGAACTGGCCCTGGGCAAGAACCTGATCCTGACCCCCGGCGTGTACGACCTGAAGGCCCCCATCCTGGTCTCGCGCCCGAACACCGTGGTGCTCGGCCTCGGCTTCCCCACACTCGTCCCGCAGAACGGGACGGCGGCGATGCAGGTGCTCGACGTGCCGGGAGTGAAGCTCTCCGGGATGATCTTTGACGCCGGCCCCAAGAACTCCCCGGTGCTGCTGCAGGTGGGCGGACCCCTGGCCGCGCTGACCGGCAGCGCGGCCGATCCCACGCTGGTGCAGGACGTGTTCTTCCGCATCGGCGGGGCCGCGGCCGGCGCGGCCACCGACAGCCTGGTGGTGAACAGCTCCCATGTCATCCTGGACGACACCTGGATCTGGCGGGCCGATCACGGCGCCGGCGTCGGCTGGACCGACAACGTCGCCGCCAACGGGCTCACCGTCAACGGCAATGACGTGACCGCCTACGGCCTGGCCGTCGAGCACTTCCAGAAGAAGGAGGTCGTCTGGAACGGCCAGGGCGGCGACGTCATCTTCTACCAGAACGAGAACCCCTACGACCCGCCGAGCCAGGCCGCCTGGATGGTGAGCCCGACGCAGGACGGCTACCCGGCGTTCTACATCCCGAACAGCGTGAAGAGCTTCCAGGGATACGGGCTGGGCAGCTACAGCTTCTTCAACCAGGGCGTGGACATCGAGAACGCGATGGCCTTCCAGGCCCCCGACACCCCGGGTGTCGACTTCCACGACCTGCTGACGGTGTTCCTGAGCGGGTCCGGAGGCATCGAGTCGGTGATCAACAGCACCGGCGCCGCCGTGAAGTCCGGCAATGGCGGCCCCAGCGACGTCGTCAGCTACCCGTGATCGCCTGACCTTCGGCCCTGCCGCGGCCAGCGGCCATCGGGCTCCACCTCTGCGGGGGTGGAGCCCGATGCCGTCGTGGCGGCACGTCGTCAGTCCCAGCGGCGGAAGCCGCCCTCGCTGTTGATGACCTGGCCCGTGACCCAGGCGGCCTCGTCGGTCGCCAGCCACGCGATGAGCCGGGCCGGATCATCGGGAATGCCCCAGCGGCCCTGCGGGAAGCGGCGGCGAACCAGCTCGTGATCTCGCGGTGCGGCGTACCCGGTGTCCACCGGTCCGGGGTTGATCGTGTTCAGGGTGATCGACCGGTCGGCGAGGTCGTCGGCCAGGGTGCGGGTGATGGAAGCCAGTGCGCCCTTGGCCGCCGCGTAGGCGACCTCGCCGCGCATCGGGCCAAGATCCTGCCCGGAGGTCATGAAGATGATCCGGCCGCCGGGGCGCCCGTCGTGCCGTGCGGCGAATGCCTGGGCGAGCAAGATGACCGAGCGAGCGTTAACGACCCAGTGCGCGTCCAGCATGGCCGCATCGAGGCTGCCGAGTGGGCCGTCCCCTCCGCTGCGGGCGTGGTTGCACACGAGAATGTCCAGGTGCCCGAACGCTTCCGCGGCGGCCCGGATCAGGCGCTCGGGTGCGTCCGCGGCGGCGAGGTCGAGCTCGGTGTCGCGGACGCTCGCGGGCCGGCCGGTCAGGGCATCGGCCACGCTCGCGGCCACGGCCTGCGGCCCGTCCGGATCGCCGCCCCAGGGTTGCTCGCGGTCGTGCGGCGCGTAGTGCTGCAGGAACACGCTGGCGCCGAGGGCGGCCAGCCGCCGGCCGATGGCGTGCCCGATGCCGGCCCGCCGGCTGGCGCCGGTCACGACCGCCGCGCGGCCGCGCAGCGGGAAGGGGTCTCGTCCCAGCGCCTGAGGATCCGGCTCGGCAGGAGTCATACGGGCAGTGTCTCCGCCCGGCCCGGCCCGCGCCACGCATTAACCCCGGCCGCCCGCGCCCGCCCCGCCCTGCCGCCCGCGCGGCCCCGCCCCGCCCTGCCGCCCGCGCGGCCCCGCCCCGCCGGGACGGAGGGTGTGGTGAACTCTGATCGTGCCGCCCGTGAGTATCCCCCCGCTGCTGTCCCTGACCGGCGTCAGCCGCGAATTCGGCGAGCGCCTCGCGCTGCGCCCGATCGACCTTGAGCTAGCGGCGGGGACGTGCGTTGCTGTCCTCGGCGCGAACGGGTCCGGCAAATCGACCCTGCTGCGCATCGCGGCCGGCCGTGACACGCCGACGACGGGCCGGGTCCGCTACGGCGGCCGGACGCTGGCGGAGGACGATCCCGTGGTGCGCACCGAGATCGCCGTCGTCGGCGACATGGTCAGCGCCTACCCGGATCTCACCGCCCGCGAGCACCTGCTGCTCGTGGCGGTCGCGCACGGCGCCGGCGGCCGCGCCGAGGCGCTGGTGGACCAGGCGCTGGGGGAGTGCCGCCTGGGTGACCACGGCGGCGCGCTGCCCGGCTCGCTGTCCAGCGGCCAGCTGCAGGCGCTGCACCTGGCCGCGGTGCTGGTCCGGCCGCGCCGGCTGCTGGTGCTGGACGAGCCCGAGCAGCGCCTGGACCCGGCCGCGCGCCGCTGGCTCGCCGGACTGCTGAGTGCCGAGAAGCAGGCCGGGGCGGCCGTGCTGCTCGCCACGCATCATGCCGAGCTCGCGCAGTCGGTCGCCGGCCAGGTCGTGGTGCTCAGCGACGGCTCGGTCATCGGGCGGGGCACGCCGGAAGTGGCCCTGGCAGCGATCCGGTGACGGCCACCCGCGACGCGATCGCCGTCCCGGACAGCACCCAGCCCGCCATCGCGCTGCTCCGAGAGCTGCGCCGCGGCCACGGGAAGAAGCAGGCCGCCAGCGTCGCCTACTGGGTCTACCTGGTGGCGTTCCTCGTGCTCGTGTACGGCGGCTCGGTCATCGCCGCCGCCGTCCGGGCCCTGCGGCATCCGCCGGCGGCCACCGCCCAGACGCCGCACGTCCTGCAGGCCGCGCCGGCCGGGCTGGCCGCGCTGGCCCTGATCGTGCTCGTGGTGCTGGCGCGTGACGCGCTGTGGCGCGGCCCGGTGACCTTGCCGCAGGCCGCCGTCGACTGGCTGCTGGGGACGCCGGTGGACCGGGGTGCGCTGCTGCGGCCGAGGTTCCGGCTGTCTGCGGCGCTGGCCATCCTCGCCGGCGCCGCCGCCGGCATCGTGCCCGCCGCCGCCCTAGTCGCGCTCGGCCTTGGGGCCGGTAACGGCGGCGCCGGTAACCACGGAGCCAGTTACCACGGAGCCCGTTACCACGGAGCCAGTGGCGTGCTGCGCCTGACCGGAGCCTCGATGCTGTCCATGGCTCTGCTCTTCGCCTTCGCCACCGGGGTCGCCGGCCTGATCGAGCGGTACCCGGCCAGCTGGCCCTGGCTGCGCCGGGTCACGCCCGTCGCCGTGGCCGTGGCCGCGGCATTCGCCGGGCTCGCCACCTGGGCCATGCTCGGGCGGCCGCCCGCCGTCCTGGCCGACATCGCGCTGTGGTCCGGGCCATGGGGCTGGGCCGGCCAGGCCACCGTGGCCGCTGCCGGCGGCGCGGCACCACTGTGGCCGCTCGCCATCGGTGCGCTCGGCCTCCTGGCGGTGGCCGCGCTGGCGCGGGCGCACCGGGCGGCCGCCGGGGTTCCCGGCCCCGCGCTCCGGATCCGGGCGGCCACCCTCGGAGCGATATCCGCGGCCGCGTTCAATATGGACACCCGCAGCGTCGCCGTCGCCTACAGCGCCGCCGGCGCGGCGCGGCGCGCCCGGTTCCGGCTGCGGCCGCCGCGGCAGCGGCAGCTGGTCCTGTTCTGGCGGGACCTGCTCGCCCTCGGCCGGGCCCCCTCCCGCCTGGTCGGCGCGGTCGCGCTGACACTCCTGGCGGTGGGCCTCATCGCCGTGGCCCGGCGCGGCGGCCGCGATCCGCTGGTGCCGGTCGCCTGCGCGCTGGCCCTGGGCTACCTCGCCGCCGCCTGGCTCTGCGAGGGCGCCCGGCTCGACGCCGACGACACCCGCCGGTCCGTGCCCCTGCCGTTCCGGTTCGCGTCGCTGGCCTGGTGGCACGCCGCCGTCCCGTGCCTCGTCCTGCTCGTGGTCGCGGGCGTGCCGGGCGCCGCGCTCTGCCTCGCCGCCGGTGACCCGCGGCTCCTGGTCCTGCTGGTGGCCGTGCCGGTGCTGATCGGGGGAGCGATGGTCAACGTCTTCCGCGGGCAGTACCCGCCCGACCTGTTCTCCGGGGTCGACACTCCCTTCGGGAACACTGCCGCGGTCAGGATCGTCTTCTGGTATGCCTGGGGCCCGATCCTGGCGGTGGCGCCCATGGCCGTGCTGGCCTCCAGCGCGATCGGGACGCCGGATCCGGCGGCGCTCGCCCGAGCCCTCGTCATCGGCGCCGCCCTGGCCGCGGCGTTCGGCGCCTACGCCGCGCGCCGCGCGGGCCGCCTGCGCGCCGGCTGAGCCGTCC
>Ga0066790_10001234_pt1 | contig 10666 bp, 15 predicted proteins | sample OrgsoiDNA2013050_FD_70963 | JGI IMG/M metagenome (GOLD analysis project Ga0066790, IMG submission 70963) | Permafrost soil microbial communities from the Arctic, to analyse light accelerated degradation of dissolved organic matter (DOM) -... | ecosystem: Environmental > Terrestrial > Soil >...
GAAGCAACGCGCCGTATCCGCCCGCGGCCGCCAGCCCGACGAGGAGCGCTCGCTTGCGTCGACCCGTCATCCCGGCAGCGTATCCCGGCGGCTGGGCGCCGGGATTAGAAACGATCCGCGCGGGGCGAGTGGCGAACTACTCAGGTCCCGCTCCACTCGGGATTGGAGAACGACTGACGATCGTGATGGTCGCGGCTGCGCGCCAACACCTTCGCGGTGGATCTGATGGACGCCAGGATCAGAGGGGATGCGCCCGCCGAGGCGCATGGTGAATCTGTGGACTCTGAAGCGACGGCGCGCATTGCCGCCGGCGTTGCGCTTCGCTACGGTCGCCGGACCGCGGTAACTACGAACGTGACGTAGTTCATCGTGAAGCTCTCGCCTACCGCGTCGATCGCTTCCCCGATGCCCGCGAGCAGGTCGGTCAGCTTGCTCTGCGGAATGACGGCGCCGCTCGTGCGGAGTGCGTCCAGCCATTCGTCACGGGTGTAGGACTTGGTCCACTCGAACCGCCACTGCTCGGGCTCATCGAACGCGCCCGTCGCCCGCATGCCGTCGGCCGCCTTGGTGCACATCGCTGAATGCGCCTCTTCGATCGACTTGGTCCCCAGCCGGGTGACGAGCGACTCCGGCAACGCTCGGCGATAGACCTCAGCGAACGCTTCGTCGAGGCCCTCGGACGGCTGGCCGGTGATCCAGAATACGGCCAGTCGACCACCGGGCGCGAGCACCTCGGCCGCCTTCGCCGCACCCGCAATCGGGTCCACCCAATGCCAACTCTCACCGGAGACGACCGCGTCGAATCTGCGCCCTGCAGCCTCCCAGGCTTCAAAGGTCGATACCTCGACGTCCACTCCGCTGCGCTGCGCGAACTCGGCCATCCGTGCGTCCGGCTCGACGCCGAGTACCGTGCAACCGGCCGCTTGAAACTGCCGCGCGACGATGCCCGTGCCGACGCCCACATCGAGAACGAGTCGACTAGGGCCGGCAGCCACGATCCGCTCGATCAGGACGTCGGGATAGCGCGGCCGCGCGCGATCATAACGCTCAGGGTCTGACCCGAACGATTCCGCAGCCTGCCGATGATGGTGCGGCTCGCTGTCAGGAACAGAGCCAGCCTCAGGTGACGGCACTCGCTCACTATGGCACGGGTGGATCGAGCCAAGACCCTCACGGTGCGTCCCGAAACCGCGCTAGCGAGGCGTCATTCTCGCTGTCCCCGGCACCCGGCTTCTCCGCCCTCCCGCCTCGGGTGCTCACGACGGCCCTGCTTTGCGCTGGCAGCGGGGAAGCGACCGGAGTGGGCGTCGCGGCCGCCGGTCCTAGACCCGCGCGTGCCGAGCGGGTGCAGGTCGGCGCGGGGTCGGAGGCCTGCATGGAGAACGTCGAGGGTCAGCCGCTAGCCTTTCCGCATCTCGGGTTGACGCCTCTTACAGCGCCGGCCGAACCCGGCCGCCTCCGCGACTTCTGCGGCGCCGTGTTAGCCCGTCGCCTCCCGTGCGGGGGGCGGGCGGAGCATCAGTCCGGGGCGTCAGCTCGGTTGTCTCAACGTGCCAGCCGCCGCAGCCGTGCGGGCGCGGGCCGGGAGCACCCTCGGCGTCCCCAATCACCGGAAGCACCGCTGCTCGGACTTGTCCGCCGTTGGCGTACGGGTAACTGCGGATGGCGAGCAGCTCAATGCGACGTAGCGTGGGAGGCCCGCTATCGAGGAGGATGAAATGGCGATCGAAGACCAGACAACCTCCTCGACCCGGCTGGCCGCTGGACCGGGCATCGGCGCGAAGCTCGCCAGCGATGCTGATCGATCGGTTGATGCCTGTCTATAACGCCGTGCGCGTCGAGCACCGCATCATTACCGGCGACCTCGCGACGGTCTACGGCGCAACCCGCCGCGCCGACTTCATTCGGGCCCTGGCGCGAGTCCATCAGCGTCCGGGTGCTGTTCGCCGTGCGCGGCCTGGGTGAACGTGCCGTCTCGCTGATCGCCAGACACGAGCATCACAAGCCACCGCCACCGGATTCGCTACGTCTCGCCGACATGCCGACCCACGGCGACTGGGTGCTCCTCGGCGAAGATCCACCGCACGAGATCGCGTTCGGCGTTATCGGTCGCTTCTGGGCCGGAGAGACGGTCTGGGCGCAGATCGACGCCGCCGAATTCGAGGCGTTCGCGAAGCCCGGCTTCGGGAAGATCGCATGCAACTTCTCATTGCGCCCCTAAGGCGCCGACCGAACGCTCGTGACCTACGAGTGCCGGACCCTCGCGACCGACGAGACTGCGCGCCGCGGCTTCATGCGCTATTGGCGCCTCTTGGCGCCATTCATCGGTCTAGTCATGCGCTCACAGCTACGGGTGATCGAAGCCGAAACCGCCGACCGCTAGCCCGGCTGTGCACCCGCCAGCGCAGGAACTAGACCGGACGCAGAACATTGGCGGTGTCAAGTTCTCAACGCTCCGCTTTCATGACGGCCCGGCCCTCACAGGCGATGCTGGGCGCCTCATCCAGTCATCGCTCCTGCTCGGACCAGTACTGCTCGGCGTCGGCCCCCATCTTCGCCAGCCGGGTGTAGTAGTCGGGGAATTCGTTGAGGTGCGCCCGCGCGATCTTGCCGGTCGTCAGCTCATCGTCGTCGCTGACGTTCGTCTCCGGGTCTCTGCGCTTATGCTCAAGCTCGACCTCGAGCCGAGCTCCAGAACTACGCCAAGAGTCGGCGGTTTTGGTCACCGGGGCGGAGGAGCGAGCTGACAGCTAGTGCGGTTTTTCCACGATCGCGGCTCGCGTCTTCACCCCGATGCGCGGCGACTGCTCGCAACGCATGATCGGCTCATGAGCGTGAACGACACCCGTATGACGAAGCTTCGAGACGCCGCCGCGGAGTTCCTGACCCAGCCGCGGATCGCCGTGGCCGGGGTCTCGCGTGATCCCAAGCAGCCCGCGAACCTGATCTATCGCCGCCTGCGCGACACCGGGCACGAGGTGTTCGCGGTCAACCCGAACGCCAAGGAGGTCGAGGGTGACCGCTGCTACAGGGCGGTCACCGAGCTTCCTGAGCACGTGGACGGCGTCGTTGTCGTGACGCCGCCGGAGGCGTCGGCGGCGGTCGTCGAGGACTGCGCGCTCGCCGGCGTACCGCGGGTCTGGCTGCACCGCGGGATCGGGCCCGGATCGGTCTCCGAGGAGGCGATCGAGGCCTGCCGCGCCCACGGGATCGCCGTGATCCCGGGCGGCTGCCCGAACATGTTCGGCGCCACCTCCGATCGAGGTCACCGTGGGATGCTGCACATACTGCAGGTCACCGGCAAGATCCCGCGCCGGGTCCCCTCCGCGACGCGTTCGAAAACGGACGAGAGCGCAGACGTTTCATGAGCGTGACCTCGGCAGCCGGCGCCGCACCGACGCATCTGCACTGACGCGCCGAAGGTGAGCGCGACGGCATCCAGGCCGCGACTGGCACCCGCGCTGCGATCCCGTTGTATGCAGTGACCTGCGTGATCGCGTGGGCGTGGAGCTTCGCACTGCTCGCCGCTGGGCAGACCGTGCGCCGTGGCCACATCTGGCCGACGCATCACTCGATGGCGGATCGGGATGCGTTGGTGGGCGGTCGCGTTCAGCCCGATCGCGTTCCTCGCCGTGGGGCTGGCCGTCGCCGTGGCGACCGGGGACGCGCCCCTGCACACCAGTTCGCGCTGTACGCGGGCTGGCCCGCAATCGGGATCGCCGGGGCCGCGCTCGCCGCACTGCTCAACGGACTCGGGGAGGAGACCGGCTGGCGCGGGTTCCTGCTTCCAGCGCTCCGGCCCCGCTACGGCGCGAGGCGCGCATCGCTGATCGTCGCCGGCCTCTGGGGCCTGTGGCATCTCCTGTTCTTCTTCCTCCTGCCAGCTACAGCGGGATGGCGCCATTCGCATTCGTCGGATTCGCGATCGGGATCGCCTCGGGCTCACTCGTCCTGACCTGGCTCTACTACCAATCGGGCCAAAGCATCCTTGCCGTCGCGGTCTGGCACGCGAGCTACAACATGGCGGCCGCCACCGCGGCCTCGTCGGGAACCGTCGCGGCCTTCGCAAGCATGCTCGTGATCGTCCAGGCGATCCTGCTGCTGCGCTACGACCAGCGGGCGCGCACGCGGAGCGAACGATCCATAATCGGTCCCGTGCCGGACCGCGCAAGGACCTAGCCTCGAACGCGCTCGCGGCGAGGAGGTAGCTCCGTGTTGACCGATTCGCGGATCTGCGTTCGTGACTCCGGGACGCCACTGGATCTACCCCGCGGGGTCTCCCACGAGCGGCCGACGCCTCCGGAGCTCCGCGCGCGGACGACGGCTTGATGCGGTCAATCCCGTCCGAGCCACAGAGCTGCTGCGCGAATCCCCCATGGCGTCAGTTGCGATGTGAGACACCAGGTTGAGCTTCACGGAACCCGTACGGTACGCGACCCAGCCGGACCCTAAGCCGATCATCGCCGCCCCGAGCAGAAAGGAACGTGGTTGCTCGGGCGTACGCACCGACATCGGCGCGAGGTGCCATGCCGTGAACCCGAGTGCCGGCCACACCCAGGCTCCGATCGGCTCATCGCCGAAGATGGTCAGCGGTACTCCGTGCCACAGCAGCTCCTCCACCGTTGCGTTCACGGTGGCGAGTGATGCAGCGAACACCATCAGCGCAGGATCGGCCTCACGCCGATGGGGGATGAACTGCGTGCAGAGTCCACCCAGCGGAGGGACGACGAGCATGGCGACGGCGATCGGCTTGGGTGAGGGCAGTCGTGCCCGCCGCCTGAGCATCCGAACCATGTCGAGTGGTTCAGCGAGAGCCGCCGTCAGGGCCAGGCACGTGGCGTAGTAGATCCCGAACCCCGACAGGTAGCCGCGGCGAGGGCCCAGCCGATGTGCGAGTCGTGGAAACACGGCCCGCATGGCCGCGGGCACGACCAGCGGGACGGCTACGGCCCCGGCGCGGCGGGCGCTTTTGCTCAGCACAACGGCGCGTCAGCCTACCGGTTCGCAACGGGCGCCGGCCACCGCACCAGCCGACGTGCAGTCGGATGACATCAGCGGGATGGCGGCCCCCGGACCCCACGTGCTTGAGCCGCTATCGGCGGGCTGCGACCGGATCGAGAGTGCATCCAACACCATTTCTAACACTGCGCCGCGGGTCACTCCGGTCAGCATGTTGTTGGTTGCAGCGCTTGAGTCTGGAGTTTGGCTCGGTGTTCCCCTCTCGGCATGAGAACTTCTGACGCCGTCGGCGAGGGGATCAAGGCAACCGCCGGGGTCGTCACCAGCGCGGCGATCGTGATGGTCGCGGTGTTCTCGATCTTCGCAATCCTGCCCGAAGTCGTGTTCAAGCAACTCGGCGTTGGCCTCGCGGTGGCGGTGCTGATCGACGCGACGATCGTCCGCGCCGTACTGCTGCCCTCCGCCATGAAGCTTCTCGGCGAATGGAACTAGTACCTACCAAGACGACGAACATCGACTCGTATCCCTCGCCGCTGGCAGAGCACCGAAGATCCCTACCTAGCCATGAACGTTTCCGCTCGCCCTCAGGTTGCCAACAGCGCTGCCTCGGTCTCCCTTTCGCCCGGCTGATCGATCGCATCGGGATGATTCCGACGGAGCCTGCGTCACTCGTGATGGAGCGGAAGATGCTGTTCGGAATCAAGGAGCGTGCGGAGCGGCTGGCCGCGTCGCGAAGCGCTCCGAACCCGGCGTACGCAGCTTCTGCGGCATGAGCACTGCAACTACGCCACGCAGCGTGACGAACCCGTCTACTGGTGGCCGGGAACCTGCGTGTGCTCGTCGCATACGCGAGCAAGTATGGGTCGACCGAAGGAGTGGCCGAAAGGATCGCGGCCAACCTCCAACCAGGGGGCGATCGCGTCGAGCTGCTTCCGGTCGACGAGGTCGCCGACGCCGGAGCCTACGACGCCGTCATCTTCGGAAGCGCGGTGTGCAACCAGCGGTGGCTACCCGAGGCCGACCGGTTCGTGCAACGGAATCGAGAGGCGCTTGCGAGTCGACCGGTCTGGCTCCTCAGTGTTGGGACGTTCGGCGATAGCAAGCGCATCATCGGCCCCCTGATGAAGCGCGAACCGAAAGGCATCCACACGCTCGACCAAGCGATCCACCCGCGCGAGTACCGCGTGTTCGCGGGCGTCATAGATCGCCACCAATGGCCCTTCCTGTCCCGCCTGCTCTACCACTCACTTGGCGGCCACCTGGGGGACAACCGTGATTGGCCGGCGATCGAAGCATGGGCAGAGCGGATCCGCCAAGCACTTCGATCCACGAACGCAGAACAGGCGCCGCACCGTCCTACCGGGCCGTAGCGCGAACCGTGTCGCGGCGTCGTGGGATCAACGAGCCACCCGCTTAGCGCGGAAACCGGGCACCCCGGGTATCGCGCCGTGACAGACGCTAGCGGTCTGGCTCAACGAGACAAGGGCCGGCGTCGATGTCGTGCGCCCAAGGGCTCGTCGCCGGATATGGGCCGGCGCCCTTGAGGGTGGCACCCCTGACGGCGTGCTGTTCGGGCGCTTGACGGCCCGCAACCCGGCGGGCCCGCGAAAGGACCCGATCGTGCGCACCCAGCGACAGCTGTCAGACAGCGAGCGTGAGGAGCGCCGCGAGCGTGACCGCGAACGGCTCAAGCAGGCCGCCGAGCAGCTGCTCACCAGCGAGGGCTGGCAGCGGTGGGTCCGCGTTCGGGCGCAAGGCGGACTGGCCAGGCTGTCGCTCAACAACCAGTTGCTCGTCGCCCTTTCTTGCCCGGAGGCGACCTTCGTCGCGGGCTTCCGGGCTTGGTTGAAGCTCGGCTACTGCGTGCGCAAGGGCGAGAAGGCGATCCGGATCATCGCCCCGATGCCGATCAAGCAGCGCGAGATCGAGGCTGCCGATGCGGACGATGAGACGCGCGTGCTGTTCAAGGGTGTGTCGGTGTTTGACCGCTCGCAGGTCGCGTCGATCGATGGAATGTCGCAGGCACCACTGGAGCCGCCCAGTGACCCTCTGACCGGCGACTCGCACGGGCACCTGATCGATCCGATGCGCGCGTTCGCCGAATCGCTCGGGTTCACCGTCTCGTTCGAGTCGATCCCGGGCGCGACCGGCGGGTGGTGCGATCAGAAGGCGCGGCGGATCGTTGTCGACGCAGGCCAGCCCGCCAACGCGCAGCTGCGGATCCTCATTCACGAGACGATTCACGGGCTCGGTGTCGGGTATGCCGAGTTCGGCCGAGCGCGAGCCGAGGTGATTGTTGACACCGCGACCCTGGTGGCGCTCGGCGCCGTCGGACTGGACATCTCCGGCGAGACGGTCCCCTATGTCGGCGGCTGGGGCGAGACGGGAGCACTCGACGCCGTCACCGAGTTCGCCCGGCTCATCGACACCCTCGCACGACGCGTAGAGGCGGCCATCACACCTGTCGACGAGGCCGAAACCGCGCCGAAGGCTGTTGAGCAAACACTGCAGGGAGCTTGCATCTGCGACGAGCTCCGAAAACGCCAAGAACCCCAGCACCCGGCCACGCCACCCGCCGGACCGGTGCCCGACGTTCACCGAAGCCCTCCGGACAATGCGAGAACGGCCCCTCGCGTCAAACGCAATATCCGAGGTTTCACGAGCTCGCGCACGCAATCGTCCGCCGCACAGGCACCCACAAAACCCCGAGCTGGTACGCCAGCGAAGAATTAGTGGCTGAGTCGGTCGCTTTCACATGCGTGAGATCGCTCGGAATTGCAGTGGATGAATACTCGATCCCGTACCTCACCTCATAGGCCGAGGACACCGACCTCGAAGTGCTCGGGCAGACCGCCGGCCTGATCGACCGGCTCGCCAGCCGGATCGAGACCGCCCTGCACACCGAACCGGGCCGACAACGACGCCGACGACGTCGCCGAGGCCGAGGCGGTGGTCGCATGACGATCACCCACATCAGCCCGGGGGTGTGGGAGCTTCGCACCCGCCACGGCACCTTGATCGCGACCGGCGACCTCCACACCATCGTGAACGTGTGGGCAAACCAGCGACGGGACGGTTGGTCAGACGTCGCGCGTGGCCACCCTCGCGCTGACGGCCGCCCGACAGTCGAACGCAGCTGCAGGCACGACTGCCGATGCCGCTCGTGTACCGCCCGCGAACCGGTCGTCGAGGCCTCGACGCGCGCCGGAACAAGTCCGCGGTCAAGCTGACTCCCAGGGCGACTCCCCCTCGCGTCTCGGCTTTCCGCGAGCTCGCGCCCAAACCTTGCCGCTGTGCGGGTTTGCGCGAGCTCGCAGCAGACCGTGCGGCTGTGGTCGGGAAGTGCCTGGCGGTGTTGGGAGCACAAGGCCACCCCGACCTGCCTCCCGGGCGGCGCGACCGCGCCCATCTCCTGTCGGTCGGTGCGGGCGTGCCCTGCCCGACCCGTGCCGCGCCCCCGCCCGCCGGCGCGCGCAAATCCCACCAGCTCGCCGAGCAGCTCAACGCACCCCGCCCACCAGGCCGCCGGGTGATCTCGTACCAGCTGCTGTAGCCGAGGTGCTGGCCAGCCTTGGCCAGCAGTTCTTCGATGCCGGATACGGGTTGTTACAGGCCATCGTCCTCCTCGCTTCGTGAGTGGCGACCTGCGTGGGACTACATGCGGCGCTTCGCCAAGGGCATTAAGGAGCCGGAGGCGACGCGGTTCGGCCTCCGACGGCGGCGGTCGTGTCTTTGGCCAAGATCAGGGACCGCAGCTCGCCCCACCGCTCGTAGAAGATCTCGACGGGTGTCGGCTGCAGAGGTTCGGCGATAGCGGGGGTGAAGTCCATCTGGGCCAGGACGTCGCGCTCGAGCTCGACGCCAGGCGCGATCTCGATGAGCGTCAGCCCGCCTTCGCGTAACTCGAACACGGCCCGCTCGGTGACATACACCACCCGTTGGCCAAACTTGGTTGCGTACGGTCCGCTGAAGCTGATCTGCTCAACGGTGTCGACGAACTTGTGTTGCTTGCCTTCGGTGAGGATGCGCAGGTGTCCGTCACCGGTGGCGACCTTCAGCCCGCCGGCGGTGAACGCGCCGCAGTACACGATGGTCTTGGCGCCCTGCGAGATGTTGACGAAGCCGCCGATGCCCACCGCTCTCCCACCGAAGCGGCTGACATTCACGTTGCCGTGCCGGTCGACCTGGCCCAGGCCCAGGAACGCCACATCGATGCCGCCCCCGTCATACCAGTCAAACTGGGCGGGATGTTCCACGAAGGCGTCGGCGTTGTAGGCCGCACCGAAGTTGAGGCCCGTGGCGGGCTCCCCTCCGATCGCGCCCGGTTCAGTGGTGAGCGTGACCAGCTCGGCCGCGTCCTCCTGGGCGGTGACGCTGCCGATGATATCGGGGAACCCAACCCCGCAGTTGACCACCGCCCGCGGTATCAGTTCCATCGCGGCGCGTCGTCCCACGATCAGGCGCTCATCCACCGCGACCGCCGGGACCCCGCTGAGTGGGACTTTGATGTCTCCACAGAACGCCGGGTTGAACTGCTCCAGAATGGTCTGCCGGTGGTGCTCGGGTGCTGCCTCTACCACATAGTCGACGAGCGCACCGGGGACCCGGACATGCTTGGGATGAAGGGAGTGCGCCCGGGCGATGTACTTGGCCTGGGCGATCACGATCCCCCGGCTGTTCTTCGCCGCTTGGGCCAGCGGCACCTGCTCCAGCAGCAGCGCCTCTTCGTCCATCGTGAGGTTCCCTAGCTCATCGGCGGTCGTCCCGCGGATGACCGCCACATCGATCGGAAACGCCTTGTAAAACAGATACTCCTCGCCGTCGAGTTCGATGAGCTTGACGTAGTCGGCGGTCGTGACCGAGTTCAGCTTGGCCCCCTCCAGCCGCGGATCGACGAACGTCCCGAGCCCGACTTTCGTGATTACCCCGGGCCGGTGCGCGGCGATCTCACGGTAGAGCTGGAGCACGACCCCCTGGGGCAAGCAGTACGCCTGACACTTATTCTGCTCCACCAGATGGGCCATCCCGGGCGCAGCGTCGGTATGAGCCCCGATCCACTTGGTCACCAGCCCCTCGTGACCCAAGTGATGGATGCCCATCTGCTCATAGTTGCCGATCCCGGCCGCGTGCATCAAGGTGAGTCCCCGCGGATGACCAGTCTCGAGGAAGGCCTGCTCGATCGCGATGCCTACCTCCTCAGCCCAACCACACACCGCGATCCCGCTCACCGCCAGCGTCGCGTTGTCCGGAACCAACTCCGCCGCTGCTCTCGCCGAAATGACTGTCATGGACGTAGCCCCGCTTTCGTGGATACTCGTGGTCTTGAGTTGCTAGACGCAGGCTATTCTCGATCGCTGGCGGGTGCGCTGGGAGCGAGGCACCCCGCCTCCTCCCAGCTCCAGCGGATCAACGACGCCGCTAACGTATGGGGCGATCGGCTGTCCCCGGCCGTGGTCGAGTCGGCGATCGTCGCCCAAGGCCAGGTCGCGGACGGCCGTGATCTTCTTTCGAGGACACGGACCAGGCGATTTGCGCGCACATTACGCTGGAATGAGACGCTGGCGGCGTTGAGCACTGACCCGCTCCCGCTCGGGTCTGTGAACGTGACGGCGCAGCCCCTGGTCCGCGACGTGATTCTGAGCGATGGGTCGACGCTGCGCTTGCGAGCGCCGACGCCAGGGGACTACGAGGACATCAAGGCCTTCTA
>Ga0066790_10001235_pt1 | contig 10664 bp, 7 predicted proteins | sample OrgsoiDNA2013050_FD_70963 | JGI IMG/M metagenome (GOLD analysis project Ga0066790, IMG submission 70963) | Permafrost soil microbial communities from the Arctic, to analyse light accelerated degradation of dissolved organic matter (DOM) -... | ecosystem: Environmental > Terrestrial > Soil >...
CCAGATCGCCGAGCGTGGCGCGATTGTCCCGGATCGCCGGCAGCGTGTCGTCATCCTCGCGGTCGTAACAGATCAGCACGCGCTTGGGCGTTGCCACCTCGCGCTCGATCGATTGCAGCGTTTGCAAAATATTGGCGCCTTCATTGTACACCGGGATAACGATGTCGAGGCGCGGCGGGGCGGCCGTGGTCATCGGATGACGTTGGCGCCTTCGAGATGGCCCCAGACGTCGAACACCGGCTTGCCCTTGAAATCTGCGTCGCGATAGGCGGCGTGCGGCGAACACAAGATCATGAGATCGCTCTGCGCGATCACCGCATCGAGCGGCATGAGGTCGGGGTCGGTGGTGACGAAGGGATCGGTGGTCATGATGGCGCGCGCCTGTCCGTTCAGCACCTTCTTGAACTTGTAGCTGAGCGAGGCGCGGGTGTCGTCGCTCTCGGCCTTGAACGCCATGCCGAGCAGGCCGACCGTCATGCTGGCGAGATCGTAATGGCGCTTGAGGTCCTCAACCACATGCAGCACCAGGCCCTCGTTGATCAGCAACGCGGCGTGACCGAGGCCGAATTGATTACGGGCGAAGGCGGAAAGCTGCATCGTGTCCTTGACCAGACAAGGTCCGGCGGCGAAGCCCGGCCGCGGCATGCTCTTCAAGCGCGGATAATTGTGCTTCATCGCCTTGAGCACACGCTGATAATCGACGCCGGCCGACTTGGCGACCAGATAGAACTCATTGGTCGCGGCGAACTCGATGTAGCGATAGGCGTTGCTAAACAACTTGGCGAATTCGGCCTCGATCGGCCTGACCAGCACGACTTCCGGCGTGATCCGCTCGAATAGCGCGGCCGCGTCGCGCTCGGCTTGCGGCGTGGTGCCGCTGACGATCTGCGGCATTTCGCGCAGCTCCTTGAGCCCAAAGCCCTGCACCACGCGCTCGGGGCAGAACGCTACCTTCAGATTGCGGCCCTGCGCTTTCAGATAGGACGCCAGCCAGTCGGTCGTGCCGGGAAACACCGTGGAGCGCAGCACCAGGAGTTGGCCGTCGGCCAGCCGAGGCAGCATGGCATCGATGCAATCCTGCACGACACGGCGGACCGGATTGAGGAATTCGTCGATTGGCGTCCCGATGGTGATGATCACCGGTCCGCTCGTTGAGATGCGGTTGGATGAATTGGTGAACACCAAACGCTTGCCGGCCAGCGCCTTGGCGAGCACTTCTTCCGCGCCGGATTCGATGAAAGGCAAGCGGCCGCTTTCAAGTGTGTTGAGGCTCGTCTGATTGAGGTCGTTGACATTGACCCGCAGGCCCGCTTCGGCGAGTGCGAGCACTAGCGGAATGCCGACATGGCCGGCGCCGCCAACCACGGTTACGTCCGCGTTCTCGACGGTCGTCTGCGCGCTGGATGCGGCGATATCGGGCCGAATGGTCATGACGACACTATAAAATGACGGGCCACGGTCGGAATAGGGATCATACTACAGAGTCTGCGGCACAGGTAATGGTGTGATTAATTGGCCGCGGAAGCCCTTGGCCTTGAGCTTGGGCGCCAATTCGTTGGCGATGTGCCAGGAGAAAATCACCGCGCAATCGGGCTGGTCACTGAAGAGCTTGGCCTCGTCCACCACCGGAATCTGCGTGCCGGGCATGAATTTTCCGATCTTCAGCGAGCCGGGGATTTCGACCACGTAGTCGATGATGCCTTCGTCGAGCCCGACATAATTGACCAGTGTGCTGGCGCGCGACGGCGCGCTGATGCCGACAATGCGCGCGCCCTTTTCCTTCAACTCGCGCAATAGCGAAATCAATCGCAGCTTCGACAGCACCACGTCGCGCCGAAAGGCGTCCAAACGCTTGCTCAAGGCTTCTCCGCGCGGCTCCGCGGCCAGCATGCGCCGCACGCTGCCCTTCACCGTTTGGCTGCCGCGCCGCGCGGCATAGACGCGGATCGAGCCGCCATGGCTGGGGATCGGGCGGGCGTGGAACACTTCGAGATCATGAATCTCCAAAAGGTGCTTGAGGCTCGCCACCGAATAGTAACGCAGGTGCTCGTGATAGATCGTGTCGTATTGCAGCGTGTCGAGCAGGCCGATCAGATAATGCGATTCGGAAATGAACACGCCGTCCGGCGTGAGCATTTCCACAATGCCGTCGACGATCGCGTGCACATCCTCGATATGGGCGAAGCAATTGGCGGCGGTCACGATACGCGCCGGCCCGTACTCGGACTTGACCGCGCGCGCCACGTCAACGCCGAAATAGCGCTTGAGGGTCGGAATGCCGCGCGCATTGGCGATGTCGCCGACATCGGTCGGCTCAATGCCGAGCACGCGATGACCGCCGTTTTGGAAATTCGAAAGCAGCGTGCCGTCGTTGGAGCCGATATCGACCACTAAGTCCTTGTCGGTCAGGCCGAGCATGGCGGCGGATTCGCGGTGCAGGTCGGCGAAATTGTCGCGTAGCAATTTGGTGGTGCCGCTGGTGTAGGGATATTCCGGCGGGAAGATGATCACCGGATCGACCGCCAGACCGAGCTGCACCAGGTCGCACTTTTGGCAATGCAGGAGATTGGTCGGGAACCACGGCTGCTGGCGCGGCTGTTGGCCGATCGGCACCATTTGGTTGACCGGCGGCATGTAGCCGAGCGACAGCACGTCATCGAGCGGCGCGTAGCCGCAGATCTGACATTGTTCGACCGGAACGCTGGCGCCGGTGCCGGCGGCACGCGCGACTTTGGTGGGGCGCAAGATCTGGGTCTCCCTGGAGGCTGCGGCGTCAGGTTTTGGGCGCAAGATCGGCATTGCGCCAGTACCAGTCGAGGGTCGGCTTTAGGCCCTGCGCAAGCGGCACGCGCGGCTTATAGCCCAGGCTGGCGAGTTTCGAAATGTCGGGACAGCGCCGGGCGGTGCCGCCGGCCCGCGCGGGGCCGCCGACCAGATCGATCTCGCGGCCGGTATGCGCCGCGATCCGCCGCGCCAGATCGGCAATGGCGACTTCCTCCATGGTGCCGACGTGATAAATGCCGAGATGCTCGCCCTTCTCTCGCATCACCATGACGCCGGCCACCAGGTCGTCGATGTAGCAGAAGCTGCGAGTCTCCTCGCCGGTGCCCTGGATCTCCAAGCGTAGCCGGCCGGACGGCTGGCGCCGGCTCGTTTCATGCAAGCGCAGCGCGAATTGCGGGATCGCGTGCTCGAAACCCATGTCGGGGCCGTAGACATTGTGCGGTCGGAAGATCAGGACGCGCTCGAAATATTTGCGGCCGAAATTGATCGCCATCACTTCGCTGATCAATTTGCCGGCGCCGTAGGAATAGCGCGGGTTATGCACATCGGGCACCACCAGCGGCGCGGACTCGTCGGTCGGAATGTGCGGCGGCGTCTGATAAACCTCGGACGAGGACGCCAGCACCAGCCTGCCAATGCCGTGCTTGCGGCAAGCATCGATGACATTGATCATGCCGCGCACGCCGACGTCGAGCACCAGATCGGGCGCGTTGTAGAAAAATTCCGTGCCGTTGACGAAGGCGAGGTGATGCACTTCGTCCGTGCCTTGGGCGGCTGCGTCCACAGCCGCCGCATCGCGAATATCGCCGGCGATGAATTCGATGTCCTTGGCGACGTCAGCGAGGCGGCGCGAACTGCCGCGCGAATTGTCGTCGAGCACCCGCACGCTGCAACCGGCGCGCAGCAAGGCCTTCACCAAACTGGAGCCGATGAAGCCACTGCCGCCGGTGACGAGGATGCGCGCGTTGCTCACTTGGCGCTCTCCTTTTTGGCGCTCTCCTGGCTGGCGCTCTCACGCGCGAAATCGATCCATTTGCCTTGATTGTGCGAGCGCCGCGCGGCGTCCATTAACCGCTGCACGCGATAGCCTTCGGCAAATCCCGGCGTAGGCGTGCCGCCGCTTTCGATGGCGTCAAAAAATTGTTTGGCCAGCCGCGACACCGGCGCGATACGGCCATCGGGAAACTGGGCGTCGACCGGATCGATGACGGCGATACGCTCAAGTGACGCCGCCGGCCGCTTGGCGTGAAACAATTCGAATCCGCGCATGTAGTCGGCGCCGGGGTTATGCAGCACGAGCGTGCCGTCCTCGCCGAAAAATTCGATGCGATGGCCGATGCCCAGATACGATGCGCAGCTCATCGACAAGCTGACCAGAGGGCATGATTTAAACTGCATCGCCATCGCCACCGTGGTCTCAAGTTTGGGATCGTCCGTCAGGCCCGATATGCGCGCCGACATTCCGACGAGCGGTCCGACGAACCATTCGAGATAATGAAAGCAATGGCTGATGAAATTCCCCAGCACGCCGCCGCTGTCGTCGCCGACGGTTTTCCAACTGCGCATGCGCAGTTGAATGGCCCTGCTTTCCACATGCCAATGCACTGTCACATGGCGCAGCGCGCCGATGGCGCAGGTATCGAGCATCGCCTTGGCGCGTTGCCAGCATATGATCTGATGGAAGTTGAAATCGATCATGGTCGGCAGGCGGCTGGCAGTCGCCTGCCGCAGCATGGCGCGCGCGCTCGCCAAATCGCTGGCCATCGGCTTCTCGGCGAACACCGGCTTGCCAAGTTCGAGCGCGCGAATTGCGATTTGCGCCTGCAAGGTCGGCAGCGTGGCGATGGCGACCGCTTGCACGTCGGCGTCCTCGACCAGCGCGCGCCAATCGCCGTAGCTCTTGGCCACGCCGGCCTCGCGCGCAAGCTCGACGGTGCGTGTTGCGTCGCGGCCCGCGAGCGCAACCACCTGGCAGCGCGGGTCGGCGCGGAACGCGGGCAACTGCACGGTGCGTCCGTAGTTGGTGCCGACAATGCCCAGGCGGATCACGGTCTAAAGCCCTGTAAGAAAGTGCGGATTTGGCTCACGCGGCATGGATTTGAGCCAAATCGACATGCTACGCAAGGGCGTTTTCACAGAGCATGATCCCGAAAAGTGGGGACCGGTTTTCGGAAAAGATTATGCTCTCAGCAAAGAGCCGCGGGCCGTAATATGACAGCAGCAAGCGAAATCGCATCGTCCGTCTGCGGCGGATGGCGCAAGCTGGCCGCGCTGCTGCTGGCGCTCGCCGCGGTTGGCCTGCCGGTCAATGATGTCGGCAGCTACGCGCTGTTGCTGGTGGCAACGGTCGTCATTTTCAGCGGCGAGGCAAGGGCGAGCGCCGGCGCCTGGGCCGCCGCGGTAGCCATCGTCGCCGTTGCCGTCGCCGGGCAATTTCTGCTGGCGCCGCCGCGCATCGAGGAGGGCCATAATGTCTTCCGGACGAGCACGGCACTTGAGCGCGGGCTGCCTGCGGAAGTCTATCGCCACATGGCGGAGGAATTCGACGCGGTCTATCCGCCCGCTGTGCGCTGCCGGCCCGGCAGCGTCGGCTGCTGGCAGGACGGCGGCTTTCCCGATTCCGCGTTCGCGTTTTCCGCCGACGGGATTTTTCACAAGACGCTGCTATCGCGTTCGGTGACCGGCATCGATTTTTCCGATCCGGTGTGGCTGCGGCTCGGCTTCACCAATGAGACCCGCTACAACTGGTACAGCGCCGCGCCCGATGTTCATCGCGCGGACCGAGACCGGCGGTTCTGGATGGGCTGGCGCCGCTGGCATCTCACGATGCCTTGGTTCGAAATGATTCGCCTGCCGGCGGCGTTTGTCGGCGGCGAGCTGTGCTGGCGCGGCGAGCTGATGTGGGAGAGCGCGGGCGAGCACTTTGCGCTGTGGCCCGGCGAGGGTTGCCGCGCGATTGAGCCCGCCGATGCCGGCCGGCGCATTGTCGGCATCGCCATCAAGCCCGACACGCTGGCGATGCGTCTGACGCCGCCGTGGCCGGTGTGGTGGTGGCAGCTCGCCAGCAGGGCGCTGGTGCTGGCGGCGGCGTTCGGACTGGTCGTGAGCTTGGTGCGCATCAAGACGCGGCGCACGATCCTGCCGTTCGTTCTCATCGGTCTCGCGGTCGCGGTCATATGTATCGACGACGCCAGCTTCCTCGGCGGTGTACGGCCCATGGACGGCGGCGACGATGGGCTGTTCTACGACGGTATCGGACGGAAAATTCTGCAGAATCTTTTGGCCGGGGATTTTTACGGCGCATTTGAAGGAGGAGAAAAAGTCTTTTATTACGGCGGCCCTGGCCTGCGCTATTTCCGCGCGCTTGAACACATCGTGTTCGGCGAAAGCTATCTCGGCTATCTATCGCTCATTCTTCTGCTGCCGTTTCTGGCCTACGGCTTGTTCCGGAGATTTTTGCCAGAGCTTTGGTCGCTCACGTTGATTTTGCTCTTTGTCGCGGTCCCGGTCGGCATGCTGTTCGGAACCAGCTTTGCGAACTACGTCAAATGGGCGGGACGCGGATTTGCCGATCCCGCGGCCTATATTCTGTTCATTGCCGGTCTGCTTCCAATTGTCGGCGCGAAGTCGCTGGGACCGCAGGGAAAATTCACCCCGGCATTTTTTGGCGCGCTGCTGCTGGCGCTCGGCATCGCCATGAAACCGATCATCGCGCCGGCCGCCGCGGTTCTGCTCGCCGGCGCCGGGCTGGCCGCGCTCTATCGCCGGCAGTGGCCGCGGCTTGCCGGCCTCTGCATCGGGTTCCTGCCGGTATTCTCGATGGCGCTGCACAACTGGGTCTATGGCCATGTGTTTGTGTTGTTCAGCGGCAATGCCACCCAGTCCGACCTGCTGGTGATGCCGCTATCCGCCTATGTGGCAGCCATGCGTGAATTGCTGAGCCTTAGCTTCAGCGGCGGCGCCATGATACGTGCGCTCACGCAGGTGGCGAATTGGCTGAGCGGCCCGGCGGAATCCTACGCCACCATTCCGCTCAACGCCGCCGGCGTCGCCATCCTTGGCTATGTCGTGCTGCGCGGCCGGACCTTCGATCCGTGGCTACGCCTGATCGGCGCCGCGGCGCTCGCCCAACAAGCCGTGGCGCTCTTCTATAATGCGACAATCGCCCGCTATCATTACCTGACCTGGTTCCTCACCATGGTGGTGGTCATGGTGTGGGCGCACGAGGTCGGAATGGGCTGGCTCAAGCGCCGCTATCCGGTAATGTCGGACCGCATACTATCGCACCCCTGGTCGCACCGGCTTGCATCCGGCCTGTCGCGGCTGCAGAAAGTGGCCACATGAGCGAGCGCATTACCGGCATCGGGCACGGTCTCACCAATTACGGCGACCCGGATTTTTCACTCTATCTGCGGCGCTCGTTCGCCAGGTCGATGGGTTATTCCAATGCCATGCTGGCAAAGCCGGTGGTCGGCATCGCCTACACGCCATCGAGCTTCAACAATTGCCACCGGCATTTCCCCGAACTGCTGGATGCCGTGAAACGGGGAGTGCTGGCGGCTGGCGCGCTGCCGATGGAATTCCCCACCATCTCGCTCGGCGAGGTGTGGCTGTCGCCGACCAGCCTGAAATTCCGCAACCTGATGTCGATGGATACCGAGGAAATGGTGCGCGCGCAGCCCATGGATGCCGTGGTGCTGATGGGCGGCTGCGACAAGACCGTGCCGGCGCAGCTCATGGGCGCGGTGTCGGCCGGGCGGCCGGCAGTCATGCTGGTGGGCGGACCGATGATGACCGGGCGCCATCGCGGCGAGCGGCTGGGCGCCTGCACCGATTGCCGCCGGTTCTGGGCGCAATACCGCGCCGGCAAGATCGACGACAAGGAAATTTCCGAAATCGAAGGCAAGCTCGCCACCACCGCCGGCACTTGCGCGGTGATGGGCACCGCCTCGACCATGGCCTGCCTCGTCGAGGCGCTCGGCATGATCCTGCCGGGCACCGCCGCCATCCCCGCCGTGCATGCCGACCGCTTGCGCGCGGCGGAAGCCACCGGCGCATTGGCCGTACAGTTGATCGGTTCGAAACTGACGCCGGACAAAATCATCAATCAGAAATCGATGGAGAACGCGCTGCGCGTGCTGCTCGCCATCGGCGGCTCCACCAATGGGATTATCCATCTGACCGCGATCGCCGGCCGCGCCGGCGTGCCGGTGTCGCTCAAGCGGCTCAATGAATTGTCCGACACCACGCCGGTGCTGGTGAACCTGAAGCCGGTCGGCAACGGTTACATGGAGGATTTCTTCGCGGCCGGCGGCATGGGCGCGCTGATGCGGGAGTTGAAGGACCTGCTGCACCTCGACGTCATGACGGTGACCGGCGAGACGTTGGGCGAACGGCTTGCACACGACAGCGACGCATGGATCGACCGCACCATCATCGCGGAACGCAAGAAGCCGCTGGAGCCGCAGGGCGGGCTGGTCGCGCTGTTCGGCAATCTTGCCCCACAAGGCGCGATCCTCAAGCGCTCGGCGGCCGACTCCAATCTGTTCGAGATCGAGGGCAGGGCGGTGGTGTTTTCCTCGCTCGCCGATCTCGCCGCGCGCATCGACGATCCCAATCTCGACGTCGAGGCGAAGGATATTCTGGTGCTGCAAAACGCCGGCCCGCATTCGCTCTCGGCGATGCCGGAGGCCGGCTATCTGCCGATCCCGAAAAAGCTCGCGACCAAGGGCGTCAAGGACATGGTGCGGGTCTCCGATGCGCGCATGAGCGGCACGGCGTTCGGCACTATCGTGCTGCACGTGACGCCGGACAGCGCCTCCGGCGGCCCGCTCGGCCTGGTGCGCAACGGTGACCGCATCCGGCTTTCGGTCAAGGGCCGCCGCATCGACCTCGCCGTCGACGATGCGGAACTCAAGCGCCGCGCCGCCGCCGCCAAGCCTGCGGCGGAAAAACCCGCGCGCGGCTATGCCCGGCTTTATGCCCAGGAAATCCTCGGCGCCGATCAGGGCTGCGATTTCGCGTTCCTGAAGCCACGTTAAACGGCTGCCGCAGCGAGCAAGCGGCTGAGCGGGGCTGGCGGTTAGTGGTGCTGCCGGAGTGGATTGAACACTCGACCTTCCCCTTACGAAGACGCACTCGATGCCATCATCCGTGCGTGGGTTGCAGGGTGCGCTCTTGAGGGACGAACCACGCCGTTCGGCGATGCGCATTCGGCAATTTGGATTCCGGGCACACTTTACATGTGTGGAATGGACAGGGACCGATATCTGATGAAGGCGCGCGGGACACAGACTCAGGCAATGCGTAGCGCGGCACGGCCCGTCACTTTTCCGTTTTCCACCAGCGCATGCAATTCCTCGGCCTGCTCCATCGGCCGAATTTCGCTGACCAAGGGCCAGATTTCGCCACGCGCGACGAGCTCAAGCGATTCGATCACTTCAATACGGGTGACATAACGGCTGCCGAGAATCTGTTGTTCCTTGTGCAGGAGATCCATGGCGGAGAGCTGGAATGGCTTTCCCGCACCGCCGAGGGTCACCAGCCGGCCGCGCTTGCCGAGCGCCTTGGCGCCAGCCTCCAGCGTCGCCGTCGATGAGACATAGTCCACCGCGACGTCCACGCCGCGGCCGCCGGTCAGATCTTTCAGGACCTCGACCACATCGTCTTTCGAAGCGTCGACGATCTCGTGCGCCCCGGCTTTGCGGCAGGCCGCAAATTTGTCCTTGGCGATGTCGACGGCGATGACACGGGCTCCGGCCCAGTTCGCCATCATCACCTGATGGATGCCGAGCCCACCGCCGGCACCAAACACCGCGACACTTTCCCCGGCTCGGATGCGTGCGCGCTTGAGCACTTTGTAGGGCGTCGCGAGCGCGTCGGTGACGACGCCGATTTCCGCCGGGTGCGCTTTGTAATCAAGCCCCTCCGGAAGGCAGATAAAGTTGCGTGCCGGGAGTTTTATGTATTGCGCATAGCCGCCATCGCATTCCTTGCCGACGAGGCCATTGAGGTTGTCGCAAAGCGGTTCGAGATTGGACAGACAATATCGGCAATGGCCGCAATTGAGATAATAGTAGGCCGTCACCGGGTCGCCCACCTTGAGGCTCGTGACAGCGGCGCCGATCTCAACGATCTCGCCGGTGATCTCATGACCGATGATGCGCGGGAAGGCGAGCCGCGTACGCCCGGCCTTATAATGCTGGATGGTAAGCCCGGAGCCGCATGCCAACACGCGCGCTACCGCTTCGCCGGGACCGGCGACCGGATCCGGCATGTCAACGAGGTCGAATGGCGTATTGGCGGCCCGCAGCACCAATGCCCGCATGGCGGACTCCTCAGTTGAACATGAAATTGGCGGCCTTCAGGAACAGCGTGCGGTTGACACCGTCCGAATGGAGGAAGGCGGCGGCGTCGCGCACCAGCTTCTCGACGCCAACTTCCTTCATGTAGCCGTGACCGCCGTGAATCTCGAGCGTCCAGGTGGCGATCTTCCAAGCGGCCTGCGATGCCATGGCCTTGGGCAGAGCGCCAAGAGTTTTGTCCCAGCCTTGATCCTGGTGATCGGCCAGCCAGCAGGCGCGATGGATGTAGGAACGGGACGCGTCGATCAACATCTTCATCTCCACGAGCTGGGCGCGGATGCCGTCATGCTCGATCAGCGGTTTGCCGCCCTGCACGCGCACCTTCGCCCAATCGATCGCCTTTCGGTGCAGCGCGACCGCGACGCCGAGGATGCTCGCCGCCGCATAAGAATTGCTTGATGGAAAAAAGCGGGCGAGGACGTCAAAACCCTTGCCGACTTCGCCAACGCTGTTTTCTTCTGGAAAGAAACAGTCTTGGAAGATCAGTTCGGCGTTGTTGGCGAGCCGCTCGCCCAT
>Ga0066790_10001236_pt1 | contig 10662 bp, 11 predicted proteins | sample OrgsoiDNA2013050_FD_70963 | JGI IMG/M metagenome (GOLD analysis project Ga0066790, IMG submission 70963) | Permafrost soil microbial communities from the Arctic, to analyse light accelerated degradation of dissolved organic matter (DOM) -... | ecosystem: Environmental > Terrestrial > Soil >...
TCAAGGGCGAGGCCGGAATCGGCAAGACGGCGCGGCTCGATGCTCTGCTGGCGGAGGCGGGCGGCGGGATCCAGTCGGAGGCGGATCTGAGTGCCGCGTTTTTCGCCGAACGAACCCCAGGAACTGCAGATCGCCCAGCTCGCTGCGGCCGGCGCGTCTTACCGCGACGCGCTTCAGGATAGCCTCGCGACGGCTAGGACTCGTCCCTGAAAACCGCCGGTCCAGGGGACGCACTCGTCCCTGGACCGGCTTTCCTGGAATGACGGCCCTCAGCCGGTGATGTAGAGGTCGTCGCGGACGTCGTAGACGCCGACGGCCATCCAGGCGGCGTCCACCACCGCGTCGTGCTCAGCCCAGGTGCGGACGTGGCCGTTGAGCGTGACCGTGTTCCCGTTGGTGTCCACCACCACGTCGCTGTCGTCGGGGATCAGCGCATAGCGGTCCAGCGCGTCCTGGACGTTCAGGGTGACGTCGACCGGGTCCGCGTCGTTGCGGATCTGGATGTCGTTCTTGATGTTGCGGACACCGGTCAGCGCGGCCACCGTCAGCTCGGCCGCCGCTCGCTCGCTGCCGTAGGTCACGGTGCCGGTGAGGGTGAGGTTTCCGTTCCTCGCGGTCGCCTCGACGCCGTCCGGCACGGTGATGTTCAGCTCGAGCGCGTTGTTCGCCGTGGTGGTCAGCGTCGGGTCGTTGCAGTAGTCGCCTGGGGGCAGCGCGACCTCGAGGTGATTGTGCACGTTCTTGACGCCGGCGACGCGCTGGGCCGCCGCGGCTGCCTCCACGTACTGCGGATAGCTCGGGACGGTGCCGTTCAGCGCTACCTCCCCGTTGATGTTCTTGACCGTGATGTTGATGGCGTCGACGAGCGGGTCGAAGCTGATCTCCGATTCGACCGCCTCGCGCACGTCCTTGGTTTTGGCCATTTCATGTGTCCTTTCACGGCTCTGCTGGCAGCGAATTTCCTGTCCCTTATGGCTAGTCCACATGGCCGGGTCGCGATTGGAAAAGCAATGATGGCTGTCGCGCTATTGGCCTGGGCTATAAACGGAGCCCGGGCCGCCGCTCGTCCATCGGCAGGATCGCCAGAATGTGCGAGAATCCGCACGTGGACATGGATCGTCCGGCGGTAGCCGAGCTCATGGCGGATGTCTCGGCCGCGCTCACCCAGCGAGTCAGCGTGCTGCGCGAGGATGTCTGGAGCGGCGTATGCCGGACGCGCACGTCTTTCCATGAAGGCCCGCGGATGGCGGGACTGGAAATCTTCGACCGCATCGGCGGTGGTGATTCCTTCGTCTCCGGGCTGACGTACGGGCTGCTGGCCGGCTTCGACGTCGGCACCGCGCTAGCCTTCGGCATCGCGCACGGAGCGCTGGTCATGACCACCCCAGGCGACACGTCGATGGCCACGCTCGCCGAGGTGCGCAGACTCGCGGCGGGCCGGTCGGCGCGGGTGATCCGATGAGGTCGCGGGCCACCGTGCGCGTCGCTAGCGTGGCGCGACCTAGGCCGATTGCTGGCCGGAACCGACGGCGCCGGATCTGCTCCGGGCCAGCGCGGTGGCCGCGGCCGGGCTCAGCGGCAGCGACGGGAGCAGGACGGCCTGGTAGGAGTGGTAGAGATCCGGTTTACCCGACCAGGTGGACGCGGCCGGCGTCATGTCCGGGGCCAGCTCCTGCCACCAGCCGCCGTTCTTGCGGTCCAGGAAGTAGCGGTCGATCTCATCCCACCACCGCGCCGCGGCCGCGGCGAACCGTTCCTCCCCGGTGCGCCGGTGCAGCGCGTCCGCGGCCAGCACGGCCTCACAAGCCACCCAGTGCAGCCGCGAGGTCACCGACGGCTGGCCGTCCGGGCCGACGGTGTAGATCAATCCCGGCTGACCGTCCCGGTTCGACGCGTCAGCGACCGCGGTATCGAAGAGCCCGGTGGCCGCTTCGAGCAGCCAGGAGGGCGGTGCGGTCGGCGCCGCCTCCAGGCTCAGCAGCAGCCGCGCCCACTCGAAGGAATGGCCCGGGGTGGTGCCGTACGGCCGGAACTGGTCGTTGCGGCGGTCGAGGTTATAGCCGGGCACCGGCTGCCAGCTCTGGTCGTAGTGCTCGGGTATCCGCCAGGCATGAGCCCGGGCGTGACCGTGGATCAGGCGGGTGGCGATGGAGGCGGCCCGGTCGAACCAGACCGGGTGGCCGGTGACGTCACCCGCGGCGAGGTAGGCCTCCACCGAGTGCATGTTGCTGTTGGCGCCGCGGTAGGGCTCGAGCTCGGTGAAGTCAGCGTTCCAGCTCTCCAGCGCGCAGCCTTCGGCGTCGGACCAGAAGTGCCGTTCTATGGTGGCCGTGGCGGCCGCCAGGGCGGCATCGGCCCCGGGAATCCCGGCGGCCAGCGCGCTGGCCGCGGCCAGCAAGGCGTGAGCGTGAGCGTAGTTCGCCTTGGTGGCATCCACGACACGCCCGGACCGGTCGATGCCGGAGAACCAGCCGCCGTTCTGGTCATCCGCGTAGCGCCTGGCCAGGGCCTGGAGCCCGGATGCCGCCAGCGAATCCGCGCCGGGGACACCAGCCAGGTGAGCCAGCGCGAAGACGTACGTCATGCGCAAGTTGACGTACAGTGGGCACGGCTGCGCCGGGTCGATGTCGCCGTGCACGTCAAGCCAGCCGAAACCGCCGTCAGGCAGCGCGGCCGCCCGGCCGAATTCGATCAGCCGGCTCGCTTCTGTGCGGCGCCATTCCGCGGTCCCGGGCTCGCTCACGGTCTTCCTTCCTGGTCAAGGTCGCGGGGTAGCTCGCCGATCCACGAAACATGACCGCTTGATCTTGCAGCAGTCATGTCACCGGTGTCAATATTCTCATTCGATGTTCTTCCCGCAGGCCTGAGAGGTTCCCGCAGGGGGAATACACCATTTTGGGGTCATCATTGACATCGGTGACATGAGAGAGCACTCTCGTCCTGAACATTGCGGCATGGTTACCGCAGCGCCCGAATGGAAGGTGAAGGAGTCCGTGTCTATACCTGCTGAGGTCCCCGTACCGCAACGGCCCGTCCGCCGCCTCGACCGTAAGCTGAGCAAGATCGCGGCGGGCCGGTACACCCCCGACGACTTCGTGATCGCGGACGCCAAGGACGCTGACATGGCGTTCGGCCTCACCTCAGCGGGACCGGTGACCAGCGGGCCGGCCGGACCCGGCCACTACCGCACGCGCAGCCAGTACCTCGACGCGATGCGGGCCCTGGTCGCTCAGGACGACCTCGATATCCTGCTGACCTCGGCCTCCAACGGCGAGCGGCTGGCACAGGACGGTTCGCTGGCGGATGTGACGCTGGCCATCCGGGCGAACGACACCACGGACATCTGGAATAACCGGGGCGGCCGCTATACCACGCTGCCCTCGCGCCCCTTCCGCACGGCCGACCTGACCGCTGTCCGGCCGTTTTGCGACCTGGTGCTCTATTCGGTGACGTTCAACAATGACCTGGATTACGACCTGGCCACGCTTGAGGCGTATAAGGCGTTCCGGCAAGAGGCCGCCGCGCTCGGCGTGCGGCATTTCCTGGAGGTCTTCAATCCCAACGCCCCGGCCGACCTGGCCCTCGATCAGGTCGGGGCCTTCGTCAACGACTCGATCATCCGGACCCTGGCGGGGGTCACCCAGGAGCAGCGGCCGCTGTTCCTGAAGGTGGCGTACAACGGCCCGGACGCGCTGGCTGAGCTGGCCGGGCACGATCCGTCGGTGGTGGTCGGCGTGCTCGGCGGGTCGGCCGGCACCACCCGGGACACCTTCGAGCTGCTGCACCAGGCCGAACGGCACGGAGCCCGGGTCGCGCTGTTCGGGCGCAAGATCCAGCGGGCGGAGTCGCAGCTGGACCTGGTCCGCCTGATGCGGCCCGTGCTGCGGGGCGAGCTGAGTCCCGCCGATGCCGTCCGCGCCTACCACGAGGCCCTGGCCAAGGCCGGGATCGCTCCGCACCGCGAGCTCGAGGCCGACCTCGAGGTGACCGATCCGGTGCTGCGTTCCGCATGAGCGACGACCCGAACCCGCGAGCAGGGATCCTGTGCGCGGGGACGATTCTCGTCGATGCCGGAAAGGTCATTGACGCCTATCCGGCGCTTGATCACCTGGCCACGATCGAGCGTATCTCCCTGAGCACCGGCGGGCCGGCCCTGAACATGGCCGTTGACCTGCGCATGCTCGGCGCCGCCTTCCCCATCGGCGTGCTCGGCGCCGTCGGCGACGACGAGCACGCGGCTTTCATCCTGGCCGAATGCGCGCGGCTGGGCATCAACACCGACGGAGTCAGGAAGCTGGCCGGCGCGGTCACGTCCTTTACCGATGTGATGGTCGAGAAAGACGGCGGCCGGCGGACCATGTTCCACCACAGCGGGGCTAACGCGCTGTTCGACGCCTCGACCGCCGAGCTCGAGACCTCGGCCGCGCGGATGCTGCACGCGGGTGCTCCTGGCATCCACCCGTTCATGGACAGCTGGCGGCCCGACGGGGGCAACGGCTGGTCGGCCCTGCTGCAGCGCGGGCAAGCCGCGGGCCTGCACACCAACATGGAACTTGTCAGCCTCCAGCCGGGCCGCACCGCGGAGACGGCCCTTGGATGCCTGCCCTACCTGGACAGCATCGTGATCAACGAACTCGAGGCCGGCGCGCTGACCGGCATCGACGTCTCGGTACCCACGGCCGACGGGCCAGTGGACTGGCCGGGGATTGAGGCGATGGCGCTCGGCCTGATCGAGCGGGGCGTATCGGTGCTCGCGGTGGTGCACTTCCCGGCCGGCTGCGTCGCGGCCGCTCCCGGCGGCCGGACCTGGCGGCAAGGCTCCGTCCGGCTGCCCCGCGAGCAGGTCCGCAGCACCACCGGCGCCGGCGACGCCTTCGCCGCCGGCGTCATCCTGGGCCTGCACCAGAGCTGGCCGGTCGAACACTGCCTGCGGCTAGCGGTCGCGTCCGCCGCAGCGTGCGTACGCAGCCCGAACACCTCCGATGGCATCATGCCCGCGCAGGCATGCCTGGCCGAAGCCGATCGGGCCGGCTACCGCCCGGCTCCGGTCTTATATAGTCCCGGTCGTGGCTGATCTGATGACTGACGAACACGGTCGGCCGATGCCGCCGGAGGAAAGCGGCGAGGTCGAGACGCTGCAGGGGTTCCTGGCCTACCAGCGCGGGACGCTGGCGTGGAAGTGCCGCGGGCTGAGCGACGAGCAGCTGCGGGTGGCGCTGCCGCCGACGTCGATGACGCTGGGCGGAATGCTGAAGCACCTGGCCTACGTCGAGGACTTCTGGTTCACCGAGGTGGTCGGCGGCGAGCCGGCCCCGGAGCCGTGGGCGAGCGCGGTCACCAAGGCTGACCCCGACTGGGACTGGACCAGCGCCGCCACCGATTCCGGCGACGAGCTGCAGGCCCTGTGGGCCGAGCGGGTCAGCCGGTCCGATGCCGTCGTGCAGGCCCGGCTCGGCCAGGGCGAGGCCGCCGCGCTGAGCGAGTCGCACTCGGCCTGGGGCGGCCAGGGCCGCGCCAGCCTCCGGTGGGTGCTGGTGCACATGATCGAGGAGTACGCCCGCCACAACGGTCACGCCGACCTGATCCGCGAATCGATCGACGGCCAGACGGGCGAGTGAAACCAGGTTATTTCCGAACGGCCGGCGGTGTCACGGCTGGATCCGGGCCAAGTCCGGCCGGGTGGACGGCGCCAGGACGGGCGGGGCCAGGACGGTCAGGAAGTCCCTGCTCCAGCCGTACAGGTACTGGTCGGCGGGCCGGTACTGACCGGTTACCCCGGCGTGCAGCGAACCGCCCGGCTTGCTCGCGACATCGAGCTGGACCCAGGAGGGGTTGATGTCGAGCTGCATGGCGATCCGGGCACCATGGGCGGCCAGGGCCTCGGCCAGGTCGATGGGGACGGCCGACATGCTCGCGGCGTAGATCAGGCTCCCGGCCGCATCCTGGCCCAGCGCGCTGCGGGCCACGTACGCGCCGCCGCCCAGGGTCGCGCCCCACCCGCTCCAGTCGTAGGCCGCGGCGGTGGGCTTACCCCCCATGATCAGCGGCTTCAGGTTCTGCCTGACACTGTAGACGGCCTCGCCCTGGGCCGGCGTGCCCTGGCCCCAGACCCCGATCCTGGCCTGTCCTGAGCGGTCGATGACCAGGCTGGCAAAACCGGCGTGCAGCGGGCTGATCACGTGGCCCTCCTGCTCGTAGCCGCCCGCGCCCGCGGCCAGCTTGAAGCCGCCATTGAACGCGGCAAGCAGCTGCCTTCGTTCGGCGCCGCCGACGGCAGGCCCGGCCCGCACCACGCGGGCCGCCAGCGCTCCCGGGTCTTCGCTGCCGTTGTGCAGCACGTACCGGACCGGCCCGCTGAAGACGGCCACCGTCACCGTCGAGCCGTCCGCGGTCCGCATCCGGGTCACGGTCACCCGCGGCACGGGCGGCGGAGCGGGCGGAGCGATGCTGCGCGGCACGGTGACCCGGGTCACCGCCGGGGCGCTGTGCCTCGCAGGTGCGGTGACCGGCGCATGCGCCGCGGCTCGAGTCTGGGTCGTCTGGGACGGAGCCGAGCTGCAGGCGGCGATCGTGATGACCGCGGCCAGCGCACAGGCTATCGGGAGCCGGTGCGTGGTGCTGCTGACGTGCATGCGGTGCCTTAGGTCGCGCGGCGGCCGGATCGAGCCGGGGGGGCAGAATCGCCGCATACCGCTCGCCGGGTTACCCCCGAGGTTATCCGCGCAGATGAAGGCCACATGAACCGAAGGGGATGCTGATCTAGGGCCGGCCGCGCCCGGGCCGGCCTCGCCTAAACCGCAACGGGTCAGGGTGATACTGGCCCGGTGGTCCCCGGCCCGGCCGTGCCGGGGGCAGGGCTGGCCGGGGTGGCTGGGACAGAGAACGGACAGCCGTGAGGCACGCGCGCGGTACAGGCGATAGGGAGAGGGCGGGACGATCTCGTCACGGGTCATCGTCCCGGCGCCGCGGTCGGCTGCGCCTGGGTAGATCGCCAGGCCGCGATCGAGATCGGGTCCGGACAGCTCGGCGCCGACACCAGACAGGTACACCGCCTGTCCGGTGTAGGCGGGCAGCTGGGAGTCGAAGATCACCCCGCTCATCTGGGGGCGGACGGCGAGGTTGCGTGAGTGCGCGGCCTCGGGATCGGAGACCCAGTAGAAGTCGCGATAGTCGTCGGTGGCGAAGTAGACCGGCGACACCCACGGGCGCCCGTCCGGGTCGGCGGTGCCCAGCGTGATGTACAGGTTCGCGTCGATGATGGTTCTGGCGAGAGCCTCGAGTTCCGGATCCCGATCGGTGCTGGCGGGGGCGTCGTGGGGCATGGCTCAGATTCCTTCGATGTGCGGGGCGGCTACGGCCGGGCGCCGTGGGCGTAGGCGGGTGCGTCCCAGTCGAGGTGGTAGTCGAAGGTTTGCCGCAGTGCTTTGCTGTCGGCGGTCATCTTCAGGATCGGGGGCAGCATCGCGTCGCGAACGACTCGCCCGACCGGGCCGGCGATCTTGTTGTTGTTGATCCGCGCGGCCCATTTGATGATCTTCTCGACCCGGGGACGGCGGGCGGCGGTGAACCTGGTGAACGCGGCCTGCGGGGTCGGCTCGTCGCGGAGGCATTGCGCCAGCACGATCGCGTCTTCGACCGACAGCGACGCGCCCTGTCCGGAGGTTGGGGACGGGGCGTGCGCGGCGTCACCGATGACGATCATGCGGTTTCGGTGCCAGCTCGGCAGGTGGGCCAGGGTGTGAATAGGGCTCATCGGCATGATCTCCGGGCTGGCCTTGATGAGGTCGACCGCGGGGCCGGCGTCGTCGGCGAACAGGTCGAGCAGGCGGGCGCGCCCTTCGTCGCCGGACCATTCGGCGCATTGGTGATCTTGTCGATGAACCCGGCCACGAATGCGGTTTCCGCCTCGAGCATCGCGAGCCGGTACTCCTCCTCGATCAGGAACAGCGGGTGCAGCCCGGTGCCGAGCGCTTGGTCGATCCCGCCCCTGATTTCGGAGCGCTGCTCGGCCAGCCGCGTCAGCCGGGCGGTCAGCAACTCGACGGCCTGATCAGGCGGCAGCGCCGCGATCAGCGACAGGGCCGCCACGAACTGCGGATACTCATGCTGCGGCTCGGCCAGCAGCTGACCGAGCCACCCGCGGAACTCAACGCGGCCGGCGTCGGTGATGGCGTACAACGTGCGTTCAGGAAGTTGACCCTCACGGACGACTTCCTGCTCGGTGATCAGCCCGGCCTTCGCCAACTGCCCGACCACCATGTACAGCGACCCGTGACTGAACTTCACGCTGCGCGCGTCGTTGTTGTCCCGCAGGGTTCGGCTCAGCTCATAGGGATACATCGGCCGCTGTGTCAGATAGCCGAGCACGGCCAACCCCAGCAGGTTGTTCGTCTTGCGTCGCGCCGCCATCACACTTCCTTATAGTCGGGACCAACTATCTATACAAAACTAGTTGATGTCAACTAGTGCCTGGCCAGCCGTGAATGCCGCGATCTTCTGGGGGCTCCGCCTACGTCGCGACGCGAGCGGGCATACCAGACCTGCCACCACTGGCCATGAGCGGCGCCCGGCTCCTGCTCGCCGGGTCGCTCGCTACGCCTAGTGGCCGGTATTGCCGTCGTCGGGGCGCCGGGGACCTGCGATAGCGGTCGTCACCGACCTTGGTGGCCGGCGGTAAGCCGGAACCGGAGCCGTGGGCGAGTGCGGACACCGACGATGACCCCGGCTGGAACCGGAGCAGCGCAGCTCATCATCCGGCCGAGAGGCTGCCAGGCCGAGCGAGTCGCCCGGTCCGCGCGGTGGCCGGATTCTCATGATCACGAAGCATGGAAGAGGGCACGCACCGTCGGCCGTTCGGGGAAAAGGGGCTTTTAGTCGGTGAGGTCGTCGATGACCAGGCCTAGGCCGATGCCTAGCATCCACACGTCCTTGGCCAGGGGGATGCCTTGCTGGGTGGGGAGGGGGGTGCCGTCCTTGCGCATGCCCGGGGTCCTGGCGTACAGGCCGAGCAGGCCGCCGGAGAACGCGGTCAGCCCCGCGCCCGCCACCGCGGCCGGGACGATGGGCAGCAGCAGCGCCGCGCCGAGCGCGATCTCACTCGCCGAAAGCAGGCGGACGAAATCCCTGGGCTTGAGCTTGGCCAGGAACGGGTAGGTGCCGACGGCGAACCCGTGCAGCTGGGCGGCGGTCTCGTCATCGGCGGACCACTTGCCCACGCCCGAGTTGAGGATGAACGCACCCGCCGCGATGCGCTGCGGCAGGTGCCGTGCCTTCATCGGAAGCCGCATGTCTTCTCCCTGCTAGTTAGGGGAAACGCAAGGCACCATTGTTGCCCAGCCCGCACGGCGACCCTCGCCGGGGTCCGGCTCGGCGTTCGGGCTAGCTCCGGGCGGTCTGGGTGTGCAGGACCTGGTCGATGGCCGCGATGATGGCCTGGGCTGACCCGTCGACGGCCCGGGCCACCGGGCTCGCCGGGCTGCTGAGCTGGCTGGCGATCTGAGCCGCGGACAGGCCGGCCAGTACTTGCGGGTTGTACTGCGCGCCGGCCAGGACGTACTTATTGGCGATGTCGAGGAACGGGACAGCCCCGGACTGGTCGGCGCTGTTGACGTAGGGGGGGCTGGTGGTGCCGAGGTGACTCAAGGTGCCGAAATGGGACAGGGCGACGGCGACCGACCAACGTTCGGCCGCGCAGAACGGGCAGGATTCCTCGCTGACGAAGACGATGGCCGGCTTGCCGCCGATGGTCAGCGGCGGGCCGGACGTCGTGACCGTTTCCAGCGGGGTAAACCCGTTTGCTGCCTGGCCGGGGCTCACCTTGGCCAGCACGGAGGCCGGAACGGTGCTGACTTGCTTGACAACGACGGAGGACGCCGTCGACTCGCTGGCGACCAGATGAGCAGGAGTAGACGTCAGCTTGACCGCGACCAGGGCCACCACGATGGCCAGCACGGCGGTAACCGCCACGATCGGCGCCAGGAGCCGCCGCCGGGCCTCGGCGCGCTTGCGGGCGGCCCGTTCTCGGCGGCGAGCCGCTCGCAGGCCCGCATCTTGGCCTGAGGGCCCCGCTGCGGCCCGGCTGACTTGCCCCCCGCATAGTCGTGACGGGTCTTTGCCACCTGATGTTTCCTTTCTCCGGCTGCATGGCACCGGGTCCGGCGGCAGGCCGGCCCCGCTTACTGTCACGGACAGGAATCACGACATGTTCATGTCACCGGTGGCGGCGAGGCTGCGCGTCTCAGACCGGCGAGCTGGTTCCTCCGTCGCGGCCAGGAACGCCGCTATCGCATCGGCGACGGCATCCGGGGCGCGCCTGGGGCAGCGTCCCGCCGCAGGGCCAGTCGCAGCGGCCTGGGGGCAGCTCGACGGCCCGTGACTTCAGTCAGGGGTAACCAGGACCGTCATCGCGGGGCCGCGCCCCGCGGCGACGGTGTCGCAGCTCCGGGGAGCTTACGTTCCAGTACCTGTCGCAGCTGAGTTCGCGAGGTAATGCCGAGCTTGGGGAACGTCCGGTAGAGGTGTGAGCTGACGGTGCGGTGGGACAGGTAGATCATCTGCGCGATCTCGCGGTTACTCAGCCCTTCGGCGGCCAGCTGAGCAATCTGCAGCTCCTGCGGAGTCAGCTGATCCCGGGCCTCAGGAGTCCGCGGCCGGCTGGTCTCC
>Ga0066790_10001237_pt1 | contig 10657 bp, 9 predicted proteins | sample OrgsoiDNA2013050_FD_70963 | JGI IMG/M metagenome (GOLD analysis project Ga0066790, IMG submission 70963) | Permafrost soil microbial communities from the Arctic, to analyse light accelerated degradation of dissolved organic matter (DOM) -... | ecosystem: Environmental > Terrestrial > Soil >...
GCCGACTTTGTGACAGTCGCGTACCTTTCCGCGATGCGGGCGTAGTAAGTGCGTAGGTTCCTCGCGCAGCACGACGCTGGTCCGGTGGTGAGAAGCCCGGACCGATCCGCGATCTATACGGTCAAGCGAACGCACCTTCTCGAACTCGGCGCCCCGCGACCGGGGTCGTCTGAGTAGGGGTTTGGCGAGGATCGGAACAGAATTTGGCGCTGAGCGGCGTCCCCCGGCTCAGGTGGCGTGTGCCACCCGAGCGCAGAGAGCGTGGTGCCTCAGGAACCGCTGTCTCCGTCCTTGCGGGCCTTGATCGCCCCGACCTGACGGACAAAATCCGGGTGGGCGGCCGCGGCGAGAAGACCGGATCGATGCGGGTCTGGAGCGCTGGCGTAAACGCGCTGCTGGCGATCGAGTTTGCTCGTCCGGAAACGACCCGCGGCTCAGCGTAGACTCAGCGTTAACCTGGGAAGACCGTTCGCCGCGATCGCTTGGGGCGCCGTCAAGACAACGCCGGCGCTTGTCAACTGCGTCATCGACCCTACGGCTGGCACCGAGAGCGGCCACCTGAAGAGCTTGACTGGAGATCATCCCAACAGCATTCTGTTAACGCGAAGAAGGAGAGCCTGTGACTCAGCACGATCGTGAGGCGCGCACCGGGGGCGGCGCGGCCCCGGCCGGGGCCGTTGGCCTCGAAGGCGCCGTCGTCCGGACGGAAGTCCTCGGACAAGTTGGCGTTATCACCCTCGACGACGAGCGCAGGCGCAACGCCCTCAGTGCCCAGATGGTCAACGGTATCGTTGCCGCCCTTGAGGGCCTGCGAGCCGAGGGCGTGCGCGCCGTTGTGCTTCGCGCCGCGGCGGGATTGCGGGTCTGGTCCGCCGGCCATGACATCGACGAGCTTCCCGGCGGCGGGCGCGATCCGCTGACCTACAACGACCCTCTCGAACAACTCCTCCGCGCCATCCGCACCTTCCCGGCTCCGGTCCTCGCCATGGTGCACGGTTCGGTGTGGGGCGGAGCGTTCGAGCTCGTGCTCAGCTGCGACCTGCTGATCGCCGACGAGACGGCGACGTTCGCAATCACTCCCGCAAACCTGGGACTGCCCTACAACACCGCTGGGCTGCTGCACTTCCTCGGACGGCTGCCCATCAATCTAACCAAGGAGATGTTCTTCACCGCCAGGCCGATCGACGCCCAAACGGCTAAGGAATGGCTGGTGCTTAACCAACTGGTGGGTTCGGCCGAGCTCGAGAGCGTCACCCTCGATCTGGCCGCGACGATGGCGTCGAAGTCGCCTTTGGCGATAGCGGTCATCAAGGAGCAGCTCCGCGTTCTTACGGATTACCAGCCCGTCGCGGCGCATGTGTACGAACGCGTTCAGGGGCTGCGACGGGAGGTTTACGACAGCAGCGACTATCTCGAGGGCCTCAAGGCCTTCGCCGAGAAACGGAAGCCGATGTTCGAGGGCACCTGACACGACCAAACCCGGGCCATCGACCGTCGGCGGGGGTGCGAGGTTGCCGTCGATCACGTCGATCTTCGGATAAAGCATTGCAGGGGCCGATCGCGGCATGCCGAGCTCGCGGGTCGTGTTCCTCAAGTAAGGAGGATGACGTGCTCGACGGGAAGGCCTGCGGCTGCTCAGCGGACAGGGGGAGGGTAGGATGACAGGTCGCACGGTCGCAGCCGCGGTCGCATCGGGCAAGGAGCGGAACAGGTCATGAGCGTCGATCACGGTCCTGGTGTGGGAGTGCTGGAGGATCCGCTGACGAACAAGGGCACCGCCTTCTCCGAGGAGGAACGCTCAGAGCTGGGCTTGCGTGGCCTGCTGCCGGACGTGGTCGAGACGCTGGAGCAGCAGGTGCAACGCAGGTACCAGGCCTACCAGGAGCAGCCAACGGAGGTCGCCCGGCACATTAACCTGCGCGCGCTGCAGGACACCAACGAGACGCTGTTCTACCGGCTGGTGTCCGACCACACCGAGGAGATGCTACCGATCCTCTACACCCCGACCGTCGGGCTGGCCTGCCAGCGCTTCAGCGAGATCTACCGCCGTCCGCGCGGGCTCTTCATCGCCTATCCCGACCGCGACCGTATCGGCGAGATCCTGGGCAACCGGCCTCGGCAGGAAGTCGACGCCATCGTCGTCACCGACGGGCAACGGGTTCTCGGCCTGGGAGACCTGGGGATCGGCGGCATGGGCATCCCGATCGGCAAGCTGTCGCTGTACACGGCCCTGGGTGGCATCGACCCTGGGCGCACCCTGCCGGTGCTCCTCGACGTCGGCACCGACAACGCCGAGCTCCTCGACGACCCCCTGTACCTCGGTTGGCGCCACCGCCGTATCGGCGGTGCCGACTATGACGACTTCATCGACCGGTTCGTCCAGGCAGTGCGGGCCGAACTGCCCGACGTGCTGCTGCAATGGGAGGACTTCGCGACCCCGCACGCCCTGCCGATCCTGGAGCGCTACCGCGACCAGCTGCTCACCTTCAACGATGACATCCAGGGCACTGCTGCCGTTGTCCTGGCCGCGCTCTCCGCTGGGGCAGCTGCCAACGAGTCGCCGCTGCGCGACCAGGCCGTGGTGATGCTCGGTGCCGGGTCGGCTGGAATCGGAGTCTGCGAGCAGGTCTTACGGTCGATGATGGCCGACGGCCTGTCCGAGCAGAACGCCCGCGCCAGGATCTGCGTGCTCAACAGCAAGGGCCTGCTCACGACAGACCGCCCGGACCTCGCCCCTGCGCAGCGCCGCCTCGCCCAGCCGCCGGGCGCCGTGCCCAGCAGGGAAGCTGGCCGCCCAGCCGACCTCATCGATGCGATCGACGCTGTGCACCCCACCGCACTCATCGGCCTGTCGACCGCGACCGGTGCCTTCACCGAAGAGGTCGTCCGCCGCATGGACGCGCACGCGAAGCGGCCGATCATCATGCCGCTGTCCAATCCGACCAGCCGCAGCGAGGCCCGGCCACAGGATCTCGCCGACTGGACCGAAGGCCGCGCTCTCGTGGCCACCGGATCCCCGTTCGCACCGATGCAGGTCGACGGCGCCAGCATTCCCGTCGCCCAATGCAACAACATCTACATCTTCCCCGGAGTCGGCCTGGCCGTGACCGCCGTGCGCGCGACTCGCGTCACCGACGCCATGATTACCGCGGCTGCCGCCGCCGTCGGTGATGCCGCCACGATCCGCCGCGACCCGCACGGGACGCTGCTGCCCGACCGTGCTCAGCTCGCCGACACCGCACGAGTCGTGGCGAGCGCCGTCGCCAAGGCCGCAGTTGCCGATGCCGTCGCGCCCGTGCTCACCGATGACCAGATCGACCAGGCCATCCACCGCACCAGGTGGCTACCCCGCTATCAGTCCTGATCGACGTCAGTCCTGACAACTGACGTGATCCGCTACCGGTGAGAAGCCCACTGCCCGGAGACGCCGAGACGACTGCTGGCCCACGAGTCGGGTGGCCCGGGGGAATCGCACCCCCGGGCTCCCTCAGACCCGGCGTGACAGTCTCCCGTCACCGGGCTCTTCTCACCAGCTCCTCAGGAGTAGGAGCGGACCACTCGCCAGTGGGCGAAGAGGCCGGGCGCTCGTTGGAGCAGTCCGGTCCACCACCGCTTGAACCGCTTGATGGTCCGCAACCGCTTGTATTTCCTGCCTGCCCATGTCCCGGACCGGGGTCAGGCCTGTCCGGACTCTCGCTCGGGCTACGCCTCGACCGGCGTCACCTGAATCAGGGCGTCCAGACCGTCGAAGTCGGCTGGGTTGGCGGTGTAGAGGAGGAGCTTGGCGGCCAGCGCGATCGCTGCGATGAGGAGGTCGAGCGCACGCTTTCCGCGGGCCTTCCGTCCTGCAGCGAGCGTTTCGGCGTAGACCCGGCCATATGCACGTGCGCAGTTGGCGTCGAACGGGAGTGCATCGAACGTCGACTCCGTGAGCTGGAGGCGTTCCTGCCGCCGGGCTCGCTCGGTGAGGTCATCGGTCGCGTGCGGACCAGCCGCCAGCTCCGCTAGCGTGATCGCGGCGACGGCCATCTCCGTCGGGAGGGCTTCGGGGTCGATCCGCTCCAGTTGGATCACCACCGAAGTGTCGATAAGGCCGCGGGCAGCGGGAGCGTCAGGCACGCGGCGTCGGATCCTGGTTCACGAGACGGTCCAGGTCCGCGCGGAACCGCTGCGCGTCGAGCCGTGCAGCGTGTGCGAACGCCTCGAGCGCGGCGTCCCTGGCTACAAATCGGTGGCGCTGAGGCGGTTTGAGCTCCCCGATAGCCCAGCGGTCATCTGGCCGTACATGATCAGACCTGCTGCCTCCAGCTCACGAAACACCTCCCATGTGGCCCAAGCGGGGACGAGATTCGAGTTCGCGATCAGAACCCGCGGCGCGTGCTCGTGGGTCTCGAACACGCCGACCGGCTTGCCGGACTGCACCAGCAGTGTCTCGGAGTTCCTCGAGCCGCTGCAGCTCCCGCACGATCGCGTGGTAGCTCGGCCAGTCGCGCGCGGCCTTACCGATGCCGCCGTACACGACCAGCTCGGCGGGCTTCTCGGCGACGTCCGGATGGAGGTTGTTCTCCAGCATCCGCAGCGCCGCCTCCTGCTGCCAGCCCTTGCAACGGATCGAGCCATCCCCGGTCATGCCGGAGCTTCCGCCATGTCGAGGCGACTTTACCGCGGGCTGCGGACTCGCGCGAATTCTCCGCGGCGCGCGAGGTGGGGTAGCTTTGTAACCGTAGATACGGACTCGGCGAAAGGACAGGCATGGGCGTTCAGGAGAAGGAGCAGCTGTGGGGTGGTGAGACCGCCAAGGCGGTGGCGAACTTCCCGATCTCGGGCTAGCGCATTCCGGTTCCGGTGATCCGCTGGCTCGGGCGGATCAAGGGCGCCGCCGCGCGGGTGAACGCCGATCTGGGTCTGCTCGAACCCGAGCTTGCCGAGCGGATCGCCGCCGCCGCCGAGCGCGTCGCGGAGGGGTCGGTCGACGATCAGTTCCCGATCGACGTGTTCCAGACCGGGTCTGGCACTTCCTCGAACATGAACGCCAACGAGGTGATCGCGACGCTCGCCGGCGCCGGCGCGCACCCTAACGATCACGTGAACATGGGGCAGTCCTCGAACGATGTGTTCCCGTCGCCGTTCACCTCGCAGCGCTGGCGGAGTGCACCGACGACCTGCTGCCGGCGCTCGCGCAGCTGGAGTCCTCGCTCGCCGCCAAGGCCGACGAGTTCAAGGACATCGTCAAGTCGGGGCGCACGCACCTGATGGATGCCGTCCCGGTCACGCTGGGCCAGGAGTTCTCGGGCTACGCGGCGCAGGTGCGGCTCGGCGCGCGCCGGGTCCAGAACGCGCTCCCGCAGGTCGCTCAGATCCCACTCGGCGGCACCGCGACCGGCACCGGCCTGAACACGCACAAGGAGTTCGCCGAGCGCGTGCGCGCCCGTCTGATCCAGGTCACGGGTCTCGACATCAGCGCGCCCGAGGATCCGTTCGAGGCCCAGGCCAACCGCGATGCGCTGGTCGAGCTCTCGGGGGCGCTGAAGGTGCTGGCCGTGTCGCTGACGAAGATCGCGAACGATCTCGCGCTGCTCGGCTCAGGGCCGCGCGCGGGCATCGGCGAGATCTTCCTGCCCGAGCTCCAGAAGGGCTCCTCGATCATGCCCGGCAAGGTCAATCCGGTGATCCCCGAGGTGGTGCTCCAGGTCGCTGCCCAGGTGATCGGAAACGACGCAGCGATCACGCTCGCCGGCGCGCAGGGCAACTTCGAGCTCAACGTGCGGGTGCCGCTGATCGCGCGCAACCTGCTCGAGTCGATCCGGCTGCTGACGGCCACCGCCCGCGTGTTCGCAGAGAAGTGCGTCGACGGCATCCAGGCCAACGAGGAGGGTTGCCGGCGCTCCGCCGAGTCGACCCTCGCGGCCGCGACGGCGCTGAACCCCTACATCGGCTACGACAAGGGCGCCGAGATCGTCAAGGAGGCCGCGTCCTCGGGGCGAATGCTGCGCGACGTCGCGTACGAGATGGGCGTCGACGAGGAGACCTACAACAAGGCGATGGACCTGCGCAAGATGGCCGCCGGCAACTTGTAGCACCCGGTCACGGGTGCCCGTCCCTCCGGGAATGGGGTGGGCTCTGGCTCGCGGGGACTCATCGGTTCTGCCTTTCATCGGTTCGGTGTCGACGGCCGTTCCCGCACGCGGCCTAGTGACCGCCGACTGGCGCGCCGGCGACGACGGCTTGGGACCAGTCGATGACCGCGGCGGGTCGCACGACGTGGCGGGTCAGGCCGAGCTCGGCCGGGTCGAGGCCGAGCGCCAGGCCCAGGAGCTGGGGGAGGTGGAGCACGGGCATGGCCAGCGGGCGCTTCACCGCCTTCGCGGCCGCGGGCTGCTGCAGGTCGAGGTTGAGGTGGCAGAGCGGGCAGGGCACGACGAGGCAGTCGGCGCCGGCGTCGGCGGCGTCGCCGAGATGGATCCCCGCCTGGCGTAGCGACGCCTCGCGGTTCATCGTGATGATCGGGAAGCCGCAGCACTTGTAGACGCCGGCGTAGTCGGTCACGGTGCCGCCCAGCGCCTCGATCACCTGATGAAGGTAGCGATCGCGCGGCCGGTCCTCGGTGATGTCGAGGCGGTCGCGGGGGCGCACGATGTAGCAGCCGTAGAACGGCCCGACCTTCAGCCCGGCGAGGGGCCTGCGGACCCGGCTGCGCAGCTCGTCGAGCCCCAGGTTCTCCACGAGCACCCAGAGCAGGTTCTTGTTGACGATCCCCTTCTCGTAGGACAGTCGCTCCTCGGTGAGGTTGGCGTTGATGTGCTCGCGGTACGGGGTGTTCGCGTCGAGCCGCTCCTGACACTCGCTCATCGCGCCCTGGCAGGTGGAGCAGATGTTCATCATCATCGCGCTGTCGGTCTGCTGCGCGAGCGCGAAGGTGCGGGCGTTGAGCGTGTCGGCCAACTCCTGGTTGTGCTCGGCGATCACGCCGGCGCCGGTGCAGCAGGCGCGGTCGAGTGCGATCAGCTCGAGGTCGAGCAGCGGCGCGATCCGGGCCATCGAGCCGTGCAGCTCGGGGGTGAAACCGCGGCTCACGCAACCGGGCCAGTAGGCGACCTTCACGACGTCGCTCCAGGCCGATCGCGCAGCTTGCGTGGGTTGGGGCCCGACGCGACGGCGGCCGAGTCCTCCCCGGTCGGCACGGAGGGCGTGCTTCCGGGGTCGTCCTCATACCCCGAGAAGTAGAGGTTGAGCTCGACGCGCTCGGGCCGCGCCTCGATCCGGTCGAAGTAGCGCTGGTGGCCACGCCGCGCGTCGCGGTGCGGGTGCCCCAAGGCGGCGTGCAGGGAGAACTTGCGCCGGCGCAGCGCCTGGAGGATCCCCGGCAGGGAATCGAACAGGACGAACACGGTGCGGGGCTTGAGCTTGCCGCCGTAGGAATCGGTCAACAGGTCGCCCTCGTGGAGCAGGCCGTTCTTGCGGACGTTGTCCACGAAACCGTGCTCATGGCGCAAGCCGTTGTTGGCGTCGTCGATCTCGAGGTCGGAGCCGGCGATCCGCCGCAGGCGCATGATCTGGTTCATCGGGGCGACGCCCTTCGGGCAGGCATCGACGCAGTTGAAGCAGTGGGTGCAGTCGTACAGGCCGTGCGGGTCCTCGGCGAGGTCGCGCAGACGCCCGCGGTCGTCGGCGTCACGCGGGTCGCTCACGAAGCGGTAGGCCTTGGCCAGCGCGGCGGGGCCGACGAACAGGGGGTCGACCTCCATCGAGAGGCAGTCCGAGACGCACGCGCCGCACTGGATGCAGGCCATCGTCTGGGTGACGTCGACCATCGTCTCGTGGGGGACGATGTACTCGCGCTCGGGCTGGGGCTCGGCCGCGACCAGCCAGGGCCGCACCTGCTTGACCTTGCGCCAGTGGACGGTGTCCATGTCCACGATGAGGTCCTTGAGGACCGGCATGTTGCCCATCGGCTCGATGACGATCGCGCCGCCGGAGGCGGCCTGGGCCGCTTCCCCCAGCTGGGTGTGGCAGGCCAGGCCGGGTCGCCCATTGATGCGCACGCCGCAGGAGCCGCAGATCGCCGCCCGGCAGGAGTAGCGGATCGCGATGGTGCCGTCGCGCTCTTTGGCCTCGAGGATCCCGTCGAGCACCGAATGGTGCCGGTCGAGCTCGACGGTGACCTCCTCCCACCACGGCTCCGGTCGGGTCTGCGGCGAGAAGCGCTGCAGTCTCAGCGTGTACTCGGGCACTCAGTAGGTCCTCTCCTCGGGCTGCCAGCGGGTCGTCGTGACGGGCGCGGAGGACATCTCGGGCCGGCCGTCGCCGTTCGCCGCGACGATCTGGTGCCGGAGCCAGCGCGCGTCGTCGCGCGCGGGATAGTCGGTGCGGAAGTGGCTGCCACGCGACTCGGTGCGGGACTGCGCGGCGACGACGATGCACTCGGCGACGTCGAGCAGGTGCCCGAGCTCGAGCGCGCCGAGCACGTCCTGGTTGAAGAGCGTGCCGCGGTCGTCGATCCAGGTGGTCTGCGCCTCCTCTCTGAGCCGGCGCACGGCGTCGTGCGCGGCGCCCAACCCGTTCGCGTCGCGGTACACGCCGACGTGCTGGTGCATCGTGCGGCCCAGCTCCTTTCGCAGCTCGGAGACCTTGCGGCCGCGAGGCTCGCGGCCGATGATCCGGGCGATCATCCGCTCCTCGTCGGCCAGCACAGCGTCCGACACCACGGGAGGCTCGACCTCCGGGGCGCGCGCGCCAGCGTGCTCGCCGGCGCGCTTGCCGAAGATCAGCGTGTCGAGCAGCGAGTTGCCGCCCAGCCGGTTGGCGCCGTGCACGGAGACGCAGGCGGTCTCCCCGGCGGCGTAGAGGCCGGGCACGGGCGAGGCGCCGTTGACGTCGACCTTGACGCCGCCCATCATGTAGTGCATCCCCGGGCAGATGTGGATCGGCTCGCGGGTGATGTCGACGCCCGCGAAGTCGCGCCCGATGTTGACGATCTCGCGCAGCGCCTCCAGCGTGCGGTTGCGCGGCACTTTGGTGATGTCCAGCGCGACCGTGCCGTCGGGGAAGCCGCGGCCCTCGTTGATCTCGGTCTGCTCCGCGCGGGAGACGACGTCGCGCGAGGCGAGCTCGAGCTTGTTGGGCGCGTAGGACTCCATGAAGCGCTCGCCCCGGGCGTTGTAGAGATGCGCGCCCTCGCCGCGGGCGCCCTCGGTGATGAGGATGCCCACCCGCGCAAGGGTCGTCGGGTGGTACTGGTTGAACTCCATGTCCATCAGCGGCGCGCCGATGCGGTAGCCCTGCGCGACGCCGTCGCCCGTGCAGATGAATGCGTTCGTGGTCGGCTGGAAGCATTGGCCGGCTCCGCCCGTGGCGAGGATCACGCTCTTGGCTTGGAGCACCCGCAGCTCACCGTCGCGCACGTTGCGCGCGATGCAGCCCACGCAGGCGCCGTCGTCGTCGAGCAGCAGCCGCGTCACGAACCACTCCTCGAAGCGGTCGATCCGCTCGGCGAGGCGCAGCAGCTGCTCGAAGAGCACGTGCAGTAGCGCCTGCCCGGTGATGTCGGCGACGTAGCAGGTGCGCGGCTGCGAGGCGGCGCCGAACGGCCGCGTGGCCAGCCGTCCCTTGCCGTCGCGGTGGAACGGGACGCCTAGGCGCTCCATGTGCACGATCTCCGCAGGCGCCTCCCGGCACATCACCTCGATCGCGTCCTGATCGCCCAGGTAGTCCGACCCCTTCACGGTGTCCTGCGCGTGGGCCTCCCAGGAGTCCCCCTCGCCCACGGAGGCGTTAATGCCGCCCGCGGCCGCGACGGAGTGCGAGCGCACGGGATGCACCTTGGAGACGAGCGCGACCGACGCCCCGGTCTCCGCGGCCGCCAGCGCGGCACGCTGCCCAGCCAGCCCTGCCCCGAGGATGAGCACGTCGTGCACGCCGATCCTTACCAGTAGCCCAGGACCTTGAACCACAGCCCGCCCACGAGCATCCAGATCGCGATGTTCACCACGCTCATGAGGGCGCCGAGCGGTCGGCGATCAGCTCGGTCTTGTAGCTGTCGACGAACGATTCGGCGAGCGCGTTGTCGTAGCAGTCTCCAACCGTTCCGACCGACGCGAGCACGTGGTGGTCGTCGAGCACCTGGGCGTAGTCCTCGGCGACGTACCTGCCCGGGCTGCTCGAGAGCATCGATCTGCCGGTCGAGGTCCTCTGCTTCATCGTCGAAACGCGCGCGTATCCGAGCTCCACGACCGCACCGTACCGGATGTCCCGGCCGTACGGGAGAAACGGCACGCCTTTTCGAGACCGACCTGTGGGACGACCGGCGCCCAGTGTCGACCGCTTGTTCCTCAGCGGATCCTCCATCACTTCGACACCGGGATGCTGATCGACGCTCATGACCAGTTCCGCTCCTTTCCCGATACCACCGCGCGGCTGCGACCGTGCCACGGTGCGGCGTGTCATCCTACCCGCCGGCTGTCCGCTGAGCAGCCGCAGGCCTTCCAGTCGAGCACGTCATCCTCACTGCTCGAGGAATATGACTTGCAAGCCGAGCATGCCGCGGTCGGCCCCCGCGGTCTTTGTCCGCAGGTCGGCGTGATCGACACCGACCTCGGTACGCCGGCGGTCGATGCCCCGGGTTCGGTGGTGTCAGGTGCCATGGAAGTTCGGCTTCCGT
>Ga0066790_10001241_pt1 | contig 10636 bp, 9 predicted proteins | sample OrgsoiDNA2013050_FD_70963 | JGI IMG/M metagenome (GOLD analysis project Ga0066790, IMG submission 70963) | Permafrost soil microbial communities from the Arctic, to analyse light accelerated degradation of dissolved organic matter (DOM) -... | ecosystem: Environmental > Terrestrial > Soil >...
CCGTTGCCGCGGATGACGTATGCCGAGGCGATGCGACGGTATGGCTCGGACAAACCGGATTTGCGCGTGCCGCTGGACCTTACGGACGTGGCCGATCTCGTCAAGGGTTGCGACTTCAAGGTGTTTGCCGGTCCGGCTGCTGATCCGCGCGGCCGCGTGGCGGCATTGCGCGTACCGCAGGGCGGCAAGCTGTCGCGCAAGGAGATCGACGACTACACGGCGTACGTGGCGCGCTACGGCGCAAAGGGATTGGCGTATATCAAGGTCAACGAGGTCGCCAAGGGGCGCGACGGCTTGCAGTCGCCGATCTTGAAATTCTTGAGCGATGCGGCGGTCGTGGGAATCCTTGAGCGCACGTCGGCGCGCGACGGCGACCTGATTTTCTTCGGTGCCGATTCGGGCAAAGTTGTCAGCGACGCGCTCGGCGCACTGCGCTTGAAGGTGGGACAGGATCTGAAGCTCGTGGCCTCCGGATGGCGTCCGTTGTGGGTGGTGGATTTCCCGATGTTCGAATACGATCCGGATGCCAAGCGCTGGGCGGCCATGCATCATCCGTTCACTAGTCCCGTGAACTTGGACTATGCGGCGCTGGCGGCGAGTCCGGGAGAAGCGCTGGCGAAAGCCTACGACCTCGTCCTCAACGGCTCTGAGATCGGCGGCGGATCGGTGCGTATTCACACGCAGGAACTGCAGTCGGTGGTGTTCGATTTGCTGGGTATTTCGCCGGAAGAAGCGCGTGCGAAGTTCGGGTTCTTGCTGGACGCTCTCAAATACGGCGCCCCGCCGCACGGCGGCATCGCGTTCGGTCTGGACCGGTTGGCGATGTTGATGGCGGGGGCTGAGAGCATTCGCGACGTGATCGCGTTCCCCAAGACTCAGACGGCGGCGGATCTGCTGATGGATGCGCCCACGGAAGTGAGCGAAGCGCAGCTCAAAGAGTTGCACATTCGCATTCGCGCTCCGCTCAAGGTCGATTAACCGTTGGAGAAATTTCGGCGCCCGGAATCCGTGCTGATCGTGATCTACACCGCGGGCGGAGAGTTTTTATTGCTCGAACGCCGGCGGCCGCCGGGGTTTTGGCAATCGGTCACGGGAAGCCTCGAATGGGGCGAGATGGCGGACGATGCGGCGCGCCGCGAGGTCATTGAAGAAACCGGGATCACCGAGGGTCTGTTGCGAAATCTGCAATGGACCCAGGTGTACGAGATTCTGCCTTCCTTCGGTAAAAAATATGCGCCGGGCATCACGCGCAATCTGGAGCACGCCTTTGCGTTGAAGTTGCTGCAGCGGGTGCGGGTCACGTTGAGTCCGACGGAACATGTGCAGTACCGATGGACCTCGGCCAGCGAAGCCATCGAAACGGTGTCTTCGGGCACGAATCGCGCCGTCATCCAGCAGTTGCGTCACTAGATCGGGAACGGCTCAGGATGGGAGCCATCGTCGTGTACGTCCATGGGCTGTGGTTCGGCGGTGGGGAGTCGATTCTGCTGCGCCGCAGACTGTCCCGGGCGCTCGAGGCGGAAACCCGCGTTTTTTCGTATCCGTCGCTCGGTGCCAGCCTCACTGAGAACGCCGCGGCGCTGGGACGGTACCTCCAGAAGATTCCAGCCGATAGGGTGCACCTGGTGGCCCATAGTATGGGCGGCCTGTTGGTTTTGGAGCTGTTCGAACAGGGGTTCGCGGCTTGGCGCGCGCTCGAGGGTTCGTCGGCGCTGCCGCCGGGCAGGATCGTGCTGATGGGATCGCCGGTGCGCGGCAGCCGTTCGGCGGCGAGGCTGGCGCGCCTGCCGCTCGGGCGCGCGCTGTTGGGTCGGACGGCGCTGGACGTGCTGCTGGTGCCTCGGGAACGTCGTTGGTCGCGCGAGCGCGAGCTCGGCGTCATTGCCGGCGATTTGGGGATAGGGCTAGGAAAAATACTGGGCCCGATGGACGCGCCCAATGACGGCACGGTATTGGTGGAGGAGACGGATCTGCCGGGCGCCACCGAGGAATTGAGACTGACCGTAAGCCATACCGGGTTGGTGTTTTCCGCTGCGGTCGCCCGGCAGACTGCAGCGTTCTTGCGTGACGGCCGGTTCCAGCGGCGCTAATCCCCGCTGTCCAACTGTTTCAACCGAAACAGCAATTCGAGCGCTTCGCGCGGGCTCACAGAGTTCGGATCGATGGTGCGCAAGGCTTCCAGGGCTGCTGATTCCTGCGGCGGAGTCTCCACCCGCGGCGTGACGAACAGCGGCAGCTCAGCCTGCGCAGAGGCTGAGGTTCTCAAGGCGTCGCGCTCGCGTTCCAGTTCGGTCAAATACCTGCGTGCTTGGGCGGTGACGGATTTTGGAATGCCCGCAAGCGCGGCAACCTGCAAACCGTAGCTTTGATTGGCGGGACCGTCCTTCACGCTGTGCAGGAACACGAGCTTGTCGCCGTGTTCGACGGCTGCTACGTGCACGTTGACAACGCCCGGTGCCTCGGCGGCAAGACTGGTGAGTTCGAAATAATGCGTGGCGAACAGCGTGAAAGCGCGGATCTTCGCGGCAATGAATGCGGCGCAGGCCCATGCCAGTGACAGTCCATCGAACGTGCTGGTGCCGCGGCCGACCTCGTCCATCAGCACCAGGCTCTTATCGGTGGCGTTATTGAGAATATTCGCCGTCTCCGTCATTTCCAGCATGAACGTCGAGCGGCCGCCGGCCAGATCGTCGGAGGCGCCGATTCGCGTGAAGATGCGATCCAGCGGTCCCAGAACAGCACGCTTCGCGGGCACGAAGCAACCGATGTGCGCGAGAATGGCAATGAGCGCGGTCTGACGCATGAACGTGCTCTTGCCGCCCATATTGGGGCCCGTGATGATGAGCATGCGGCGCGCATCGTCGAAGCACAGATCATTGGGAATGAAAGGCTCGCGACTGGCGCGCTCCACCACGGGATGCCGTCCTTGGTTGATGAACAGCAGAGGATGACTCACCAACTCCGGCTGGGCGCAGTCGAGCGCCGTGGCGCGTTCGGCAAAGCAGGCGAGTACGTCCAGCTGTGCGATCGCCGCAGTGCTTTGCTGCAAGGCCGGCAGCCGTGCCGTCAACAGTTCCAGCAGCGCGTCGTACAGCTCCTTCTCGCGCGCCAGGGCGCGATCGCGGGCGCCCAACACTTTGTCCTCGAACGACTTCAGCTCGGGCGTGATGAACCGCTCGGCGGATTTGACGGTCTGACGCCGCAGGTATTGCGCCGGAACGCGGTCGGCTTGGCTGCGGTTCACCTCGATGAAAAATCCTTGTACCCGGTTGAATCCCAGCTTCAGGCTGGAAAGTCCGGTGCGCTCGCGCTCCCGGCGTTCGAGATCCAGGAGAAACTGTTCGGTGTTGCTGCCCAGCAACCGCAACTCGTCGAGTTCCGCGTCGTAACCCGGTGCGATCACGCCGCCGTCGCGTAAAAAATGCGGCGGCGATTCGACGATGGCGCGCGCCAGCGCGGCATGTTCTTCACCGTGATGACTCAATTCAGAGGTGAGTTGCTGCAGTAGAGGCGATGGGGCCTCGTCCAGCGTTGCGCACAGCGCCTGCTGAAGGCCCGGCAGTGCGCCAAGCGCCGTGCGCAATTGCGTCAGATCCCGCGGCCGCGCGGAGCGCAGCGCCACGCGCGCCAGTATGCGCTCCAAGTCGCCGATCGAACGGAGAATCTGCGCGAGGGCTTCGTGACGCGCGGCATCGATGAGGGTCGCGACCGCGTGGTAGCGAATCCGCAGCGTCTCGTGATCGCGCAGAGGGCGATGCAGCCAGCGCCGCAGCAAGCGACCGCCCATGGCGGTGGCAGTGCGATCGAACACTCCCGCGAGCGTAAGTTCTGGTCTGCCGGCGAGGCTCTCATCGAGTTCCAGATTGCGGCGCGTCGCGGGATCCATGATGAGGGCCGCATCGCGCTCTTCGGTGGTGATGGACAGTAAATGCGGCAATGCTGCTTTCTGCGTCTCTCGCACATACGCGAGCAGTGCGCCGGCGGCGGCAATTGCCAACGGTTGGTCGGCGCAGCCAAATCCCGCGAGGTCTTGCGTGCGAAATTGCTCGGTGAGTGCGCGGGTTGCCGATTCGGTATCGAAATGCCAGGGCGCGCGCCAGCGCCACGGTCGATCATGATTTCCGGCCGCCTCGAGCAGAGAAGGTTGAGCACCATCGGGCGCCAAGATTTCCGCCGGCCGCAGGCGTTCAAGCTCCGCGTCGAGGCTCGCGAGACCGCCGACTTCCATCACGCTGAACCGGCCGCCCGACAGATCGAGCCATGCGAGACCGAAACGCCCATCGGCGCCGCAAACGCTCGCGAGCAAGTTGTCGCGACGCTCATCCAACAGCGCTTCATCCGTGACGGTACCGGGCGTGACGATGCGCACGACCTCGCGTTCCATCGGCCCCTTGGTCTTGCCGGCTTCGCCGCGCTGCTCGCAAATGGCGACCGATTGACCCTTGCGGACCAACTTAGCCAGGTACGAGTCCAGCGTTATCGCGGGCACGCCGGCCATCGGAATCGGCGCACCGCCAGACGCGCCACGCTGCGTGAGCGCAATGTCCAGCAGCTGCGCCGCGCGGCGTGCGTCCTCGTAGAACATTTCGTAGAAGTCGCCCATGCGATAAAACAGCAGCACGTCCGGATGCTGTGCCTTGATGCGCAGGTACTGCTGCATCATGGGGGTGTGGTCGGATGACTGTAACGCATTGCCCAATGCCGGATCCTGCGCTTTAGCATTCATAAGGTCGCCGTTTCAGGATTGGTGGGTGACAGGTGCTGTTAGAATTCCGCCGGCGTGAGCTGCCCGAGACTCGAGTGCGGTAGGATCTCGTTGTAGCCGCAGCGGAAGTCTTCGAGCAATATCTTTGCATCAATTCGATTCTTAAACCAATGCATCGCCAGGCGCGCGGGTGATGCCTACTGGTCGGGATCGGTGATCAGGCACTCCGCGGGTATGAAGGCTGCGGCATCGCGAGATAGCGTGTCGTACGGGGCGTGCAGCGCGGGCTTCATGTGCACCGCGGAGCGCGCCATCAGATCGTCTCCGGTTCCATTCTGATCGCTCCACAGGGGCACTCGGCGACGCAAATGCCGCAACCCTTGCAGTAGTCGAGGTTGAATTGGTAGCGCTCGCCCGGTCCGAGCTTGGTCACCGCGTTATCGGGGCAAACACCGTAGCAATTGTCGCACTCGAAGCAATTGCCGCACGAGAGACAGCGGCGGGCCTCGAACAGCGCGTTGGTCTCGTCGAGGCCCTGCACTACCTCGTCGAATGTCGATTTGCGCCGCGCGATATCGAGCAGCGGACGCACCGTCTTCGGGGCGTCGGCGTAGTACCAGGGGTTCAGTTTGTCGAAGCTCGCGAGCTCGTGCTGAGGCGGCGGCGCGTACCGGGCGCCGTTTAGCCAAGCATCGATGTTACGCGCCGCCTTCTTGCCGTGACCGATGGCCACGGTGACGTTGCGTTCCGCCGGCACCATGTCCCCGCCGGCGAAGATGCCGGCATGTCCGGTCATCATCTGCGGGTCCACCTGCACGACTCCGTCGATCAATTGCAGATCCGGAACTCCGTTCAATAGACCGAGGTCCACATCTTGGCCGAGCGCGAGCACTAGAGAATCCGCATCGAGCGTCTCGAACTCGCCGGTCGGCTGAGGGAAGCCTTTCCCATCGAGCGCCATCTTCTCGACCGTGATGCTCGAGCCGCCGGCTTGTTTGATCGTCGACAGCCATTTGATCATGACGCCTTCCTGCAGCGCCTCTTCGACCTCGGTGTCGTTGGCGGGCATCTTCTCGCGCGTGCGCCTATAGACGATGATCGCTTCTTCCGCCCCCAAGCGCTTCGCGGTGCGCGCAACGTCGATGGCCGTGTTGCCACCCCCGTAGACGACGACGCGCCGTCCGAGCAGCGGTTTCGCTTCGCCCTCCATGTCGCGCAGCACGGCCACCGCATCGAGGACCCTCGCCGAGTCGCCGGCAGGGATGTAGGCGCGCTTGGCGATGTGCGCGCCCACCGCGAGAAAGGCGGCGTCGAAGCGGGCCCGCTGCATCTCCTCGAGGATGTTCGTCACCTTGGTGTTGGGCTTGAGCACCGCGCCCATATCCAGAATGCGCTGGACCTCGGCATCCAGCACCGCGCGCGGCAGGCGGTATTTGGGAATCCCGAAGCGCATCATGCCGCCCGCCATCGGTCCCGCCTCGTGAATCGTCACGCGGTGGCCCAGCCGCCGCAGCTGATAGGCGGCCGACAGACCCGAGGGGCCGGCGCCGACGACGAGCACATGCTTGCCGGATTCGCGCGCGGGCGCTGCGAATTTCCAGCCGCGCTCAAGGGCCTCGTCGCCGAGAAAACGCTCGACCGAGTTGATGCCCACCGCTTCATCGAGCGTGCCGCGGTTACAGGCGCTCTCACAGCTGTGATAGCAGACGCGGCCCATGATCGCCGGAAAGGGGTTCTGCTCTACCAAGTGGCGCCAGGCACTCTCGTAATCCCCCGACTCGGCGTGAAACAACCAGCCCTGGATATCCTCGCCGGCGGGGCACTGGTGATTGCAAGGCGGCAACCGGTCTACGTAGACCGGCCGCGAGGTGCGCCAAGATCCGGTCCGATTGGCGAGCGAGGAACCGACGTCCAGCGTAATCGCGAAGGGCTTATTCATGGGCGACAGCCTCCGCGAGCAGAGCGAATTTCCGGATGTTCCTATCGGCGCCGGCTTGGAGTCGCGCGATGGTTTCCGTCGCGGGTTGCTTGCCGAACAGGTGCGCGAAGCGGCGCTGCGGCTTGAGGTATTCCTCCACCGGTACCGGCTTACGGATCTTATACACGCCGGTCACCTCTCCATGCTCGGCCTCGAATAGCGGAAACAAGCCGCTTTCCACGACGAGCCGCGCGAGCTTGATCGTATCCTGAGAAGCCGCGCCCCAGCCCAGTGGACACGGCACGAAAATATGGATGTAGCGCGCGCCGCGAACGCTCATCGCCTTCGTCACCTTGTATTCTAAGTCGCGCAGATAGGCGACCGATGCCGTGGCCACGTAGGGAATATTGTGGGCCATCGCGATCTGCGGCAGATTCTTGCCTTGACCGAAGGCGTTGCCCGGATGGTCGCCGACCGCCATCGTCGTGGCGGTGCGCGCCGCGGGCGGCGTCGCCGAGGAGCGCTGCACCCCGGTATTCATGTAGCCCTCGTTGTCGTAGCAGATGTAGAGCACGTCGTCATTGCGCTCGAACATGCCCGAGAGGCAGCCGAAGCCGATGTCGGTCGTGCCACCATCGCCGCCCTGAGCGATGACCCGCACGTCCGTGCGGCCCTTGACCTTCATGGCTGCCGCGATGCCCGCTGCGACCGCCGCGGTATTTCCGAACAGAGAGTGGATCCATGGAATTTGCCAAGAGGTCTCGGGATAGGGCGTCGAGAACACCTCGAGGCAGCCCGTGGCGTTGGCCGCGATCACTTGGTTTTTCGAGGCGCGCATTGCGGCGTCGATCGCGTAGCGCGCCCCGAGCGCCTCGCCGCAACCCTGGCAGGCGCGGTGGCCGGAGTTCAGCGAGTTCGTGCGCTGCATGTTGGCCTGAACCGCGCGCTGGTCTTCGCCGAGAAGTCGGTTGCCGACGGTGAACGTCCCGGTCTGGTAGAACTTGATGGGTTGCATTTCCATGGCGGTGTAGCTCAAGCGATCGAAGCGCCGACGATGCCGATGTCGCGCAGGATGTTTTCGGCGATGGGTCCCGAGCGGCGGCTGTGCCGCTCCCGCTCCAGTACCCGGTTCACGATGTCCCAATTGAGATCGAGAAAACTGACGGGCTGCAGCGCATCGGCGCCGGCCTTGCGGAACAGCTCGTGCAGCGAGCTCTTCAAAATCGAACGGCCGCCGAGCCCCGCGATGACCGTGTACCCCTGCAACTGCAAGCCAGAGAGCGCCATCCGGACATCGGTGGAGAGGATGCCGCCGAGTCCAACGGCGAGGGATTTCTCCAACACGACGACCCGCTTCGCGTTCTGCAAGACTTCGCGGATCGCGGCCAGCGGAGAGGGACGGAACGAGCAGATGCCGAGCACGCCAATCTTGACGCCGCCGTCGCGCATCTCGTCGATCACGTCCTTGATCGTGCCAAGTACCGAACCCATCGCGACGACGATGGTTTCGGCATCCTCGGCGCGGTAGGGATGCACGAGGCCGCCCGAATCGCGCCCGAACACGGTCTTGAACTCCTTGGCGAGGATCGGGATCAGCTCCAGGGCTTGCATCTGCTTGGCATGCGCGAGGTAGCGCACTTCCATGAACGCTTCCGGTCCCACCATCGCGCCGATCGACAGCGGCTGCCCGGGATCGAGCACCTGCCGCGGTTCATAGGGCGGCAGGTAGGCGTCCACCTGTGCTTGGGTCGGCATGTCCACCCGCTCGTAGGCATGAGTCAGAATGAATCCGTCCATGCACACCATCGCCGGCAGCGACAGCTCTTCGGCCAAGCGGAAAGCCAGAATATGCAGGTCGAGGGCCTCTTGATTGGTTTCCGCGAACAACTGGATCCAGCCCGAGTCGCGCATGGAAAGGCTATCGCTATGATCGTTCCAGATGTTGATCGGAGCGCCGATCGCACGATTCGCCACGGTCATCACGATCGGCAGCCCCAAGCCGGAAGCGTTATAGACCGCCTCGGCCATGAACAGCAGACCTTGGCTGGCGGTCGCGGTATAGCTGCGAGCGCCGGCGGCCGATGCACCGATCGACACCGACATCGCGGAGAATTCAGATTCGACGTTGATGAACTCGCAGCGCCGCAGCTCGCCGCTCTTCACCATCTTGCCCAATCCTTCGACGATGTGGGTCTGCGGCGAAATCGGGTAGGCGCAAATCACCTCCGGCCGGCACAGGACGACCGCTTCGGCAACGGCCTGCGAGCCTTCGATCTGCTTAAGCATGGGCCGCCTCATAGGCTTCGGTGGCAGCCGCGATGTTGCCGTCGGCTACCTTGCCGGAAAACTTGTCCTTGATTGCCGCAGCCACGGCGGCAAGGGAGATCAGTCCGCTCACGGCCGCGAACCCCCCGAGCAGCGCGGCGTTGGGCAGCGGCCGGCCCACATGCTTCAGCGCCAGCTCAGTCGCCGCTACGGTACGCAGCCGCTCGGCTCGGAAACCGCGCGCGAAATCGCCCAGCCCGAGTTCGGCGAAGCTGCGGTTGGTGTTGATCAGAATGAAGCCGTCCGCCTCCAGACCGGCGAAGACATCGACTTGGTGCAGCAGCGTTGGATCCTGGATGATCAGTGCGTCGGGCTTCATGATCGGCTCCCGCAGCCGGATCTCCTTGTCGTCGATCCTGCAGAAGGCGACGACCGGCGCGCCGGTTCGCTCGGAACCAAAGCTCGGAAATGCCTGCGCGTAGCGCTCCTCGAGGAACGCGGCGATCGACAGCATTTCGGCGGCCGTGACGACGCCCTGTCCACCCCGCCCGTGGATACGAACCTGGAACACTGAAGCCCCTCTGTTGCAGAATAAAACCGCTTGGTCTGACCTATCATCAGTCGGAACATCATTACGCTTATGAAGTAAAATGGTATACGTGATATCCGCAGCCGGTTTCCTTGCAGGAACTTCCCGCGGCGTTTGCAGCGCGGCGTCATCGCAGCACCCAATGCAGGACGCTCATCGAGGTTTGGGCCTCCGACTAGCGAAATGGAGTTCGAACGGTGTATCACTCAACACGCAATCCTTCACTGGCCCGCGCGCAGCTCAAGGGGCTTCGTCCCACGCAGCTGAGCGTCGGTTACGCGGAGGTCGAGCTGAAAGCTTGCGAATGGTCGCGACTGGGAAAGAAACGGCGCAAGGACCAGCTCGAGCATCACGTTTTTCCCGCCGTGCTGGGCCCCGGGAATCACTATTTCATCGTCGATCATCATCACCTTGGGATCGCTTTGCTCGATCAGGGCATCGAGGAAGTCTTCGTGACCCCGTTGGATGACATGTCTTGGCTGGAGCCGTCGGTGTTCTGGCGAACCATGGAATTTCGGGCGTGGAGCCATCCGTACGATAACCGAGGTAGGCGCCGGGATTATCGAGATATGCCGCAACGGCTGACTCAACTCCAAGACGATCCCTATCGAAGTCTCGCGGGCCTGGTGCGCAATGCCGGCGGTTTTGCCAAGGACCAAGCGCCGTTTGTCGAATTTCTTTGGGCGGATTTCTTCCGGCCGGTGGTTGCCGCGCGCCTGATAAAAAATGATCCACGGCGCGCGACACGCGAGGGCATGCGCCTGGCGCGCTCGAACGCAGCACGCTATTTACCGGGTTGGAGCGGCAAGGCGTCGGTGTAGCGGTTCTCGCTACTCGCCGGCCGGCTAACGCCGCGGCATTGGCTGGCGCAAATTCTGATGCAGCGTGGGAGAATTTCGCAATGCAAGTAGTGTCTATTCAGACGGCATCGCTTGAAAAATACTGATCAGGCACTTGCCCGCGTCGCTGTGCGCGTGGGGCGGCACCTGCTTCGAGCCGGGCGAATGGCGGCGACGGCGGAGTCCTGTACGGGCGGGTGGATTGCCAAGGCGTTGACCGACATTGCCGGAAGTTCGCAGTGGTTCGCCGAGGGGTTCGTCACCTATAGCAACGAAGCGAAATTCCACCGCCTCGGTGTGCCACGGGCAGTGCTGAAGGC
>Ga0066790_10001242_pt1 | contig 10615 bp, 10 predicted proteins | sample OrgsoiDNA2013050_FD_70963 | JGI IMG/M metagenome (GOLD analysis project Ga0066790, IMG submission 70963) | Permafrost soil microbial communities from the Arctic, to analyse light accelerated degradation of dissolved organic matter (DOM) -... | ecosystem: Environmental > Terrestrial > Soil >...
GATTTTCATTTCTCTGGTCGCCGGTCTCGCACAGTGGTTCGCGCGCAGCGGGATCGCGCTGGCCACGGCGTTGTTCCTCAGCCTTGCTCGGGTCGGGTCTTTTTCGCTCGATACTTCGCCGTCCTGGGCGAGATCGTTGTACGACGCGGGCTGGCAGCAGCCGTTGTTCCTGGGCGCCGCAATCACGGGCGTCGGCCTCGTCGCGGCGGTGGTGTTTCGCCTAGCGCCGCGCAGAAGGCACGCTTGCGCCGCAGCGGGTTCACTCCCCGCGCAGCATCCGGCCGAGCGCGAGCAGCGCCGGCATCGTGATCGGGTCGTTCGCCGCGCTTGCCGCAATCGGATGCGACGCAAAACGGGCGACCACCATCTCCGCACCCGGGGCCACGTAGAGGCGCTGTCCGTGGATGCCGCGCGCTTCGAATGCGCCGTGCTCGTTGTGAGTAACCCACCACATGTCGCGATAGGAATAACCGCGCAATAGTGCGTAACCGGCCGCCGCAAACTTTTCCAGGTCGCCGCCGCGACGGATATCGGCAACCACGGATTCGGGAATCACTTGTCGATCCGGGGAGGCACCATCACACCGCATCATCTCGCCGAAGCGAGCCAAATCTCGAAGGGTCGCCGCCAGTCCGCCGCCGCCCATCGCCACGCCGATCGAGTCGACGCTGAGGTATCCGTCTTCTTCGCATTCGAGCCGTGACCAAAGACGACGGGAGAGCAGCTCGGCGAGGGGCGTCCCGCTGGCACGGTGCATCACCCAGCACAGCAACTCGGTGTTGACCGTCTTATAGGCGAAGCCCTTGCCGTGCTCGCCTTGCTTGCGAAGCGCCAGGAGGAATTCGTGAAAGCTGCCGGGCCCGCGGTAGCCCGGGGGCCGCGGCCTGAGTCCGCCGGCGCGCGTGTAGTCCCATATCTGCGCGGCGGGATCGGAATAGAGTTCCGAGTAGGCGACACCGATCTGCATGTCGAGCACCTGCCGCAGCGTCGCATCCGCATAAGCCGTGCCGGCCGTTTCCGGCAAGTAGTGCCGCACGGTACGATTCTGGTCGAGGGCGCCTTCGTATACCAGCGCCGCCGCCAGCGTGGCGGCGTACGACTTGGTGATGGAAAAGCATGCATGGGGAAGTTCCGGCCGCAGCGCCCCGCGATAGCGTTCGTACACCAGGCGGCCGCGATGCAAGACGGCGATTCCGTCGGTATAGGTGTCGGCCAGCGAATCGGCCCAGCGTCGCCGCCGCCCATCCATGTCTTCGAATATCAGTTCGTCGATCGTCACTTCGTCCGTGGCCGCCGGCGTTCCCAAGTCATAGCTGCGGCCAGCTCCGCGCCAGACGTTTACCGTGGGCACCAGCTCGCGCATGTGCGACAGCGTCCAGCGGTTGCGGGGGAACTTCAGAAATTCGTCGTCTGCGAAGCGAATGGCCTCAGCGGGCGCGGGGGGGCTCCCCTGCATCCACCCGAGCGCGTTCGGGTCGGAGGCCGCATCGTCGAGATAGTCGACACCGTCGAATTGCAATGTGCTCATGGACAGAACCTGGGTGTTCCCGATGGAATGCAGGATCCCATTATAAGTGCCTCTCACGGACGGCATTCTGCAGATTGCAGTGCGAAGCGCAGGGTTAATTGGTAAATTGGTACCAATGTACGTCAGCGAGCGGTGCAATATGTCTAAATCGACGAAATACCTCGAAGTCGAACGCGTACAGACCGGGGTTCGGATGGAGCGGCGAATCCTCAAGGTGCTGAAGGCAGTGGCGGAGTTCAAGAACATGAGCCTCGGCGACTTGCTCGAGGGAATCGTGCTGCACGCTTTTGACGGCAAGGCGCCGTTCAGTCCAGAGACCCTGCGCAAAATCGCGGACCTCAAGGCAGTCTACGAACTCGACTTGGACGCACGTGCGAGCCATCGCCTTAAGGAGAAATCGTGACGGATGAAGCGTTTCTTCGGGACGCGGGCCGATCGGCCACCCACCGGCACAGCGGACTCTTCGGATCTTCGAATCCATAGATGGCGTCGAAGTGGTTGCGGCCTGCCTGAGGGCTGCGCTCGCCGCGGTTGCCGCACGCGCTCCAGGCAGCAAGATACGCCTCGGACTGTCGGTGAAACTCCCCCGTTTCCTCGCTCCCCCACGTGACCAATACCGGGGTCTCACAAGGCCTAACGCCGAACAGCGGCGAATTGCGGCGAATGACGCCGTCGTCGAGTTGCAATTGCGGTTGCATGACACTGAAGCGCAAGGGATTCAAATCGTAAACACCGCTCACCAATAGCGCTCCCGCCAGCGGATCGGTGGGCAGACCGTAGGCTTCATCCCAGGCGGTCTGCAGGCACATGGCTGCCAAGTGCGCTCCGGCGGAATGTCCGCCGAGTACTACGTGCTGGGGATTGCCGCCGTAGCGCTCGATATGCCGCAGCACCCATGCGACGGAGGCGCGGGCCTGACGCGTGATCTCATCGATGCTGACCTTCGGAGTCAGAGCGTAGTTGACCACGACCGTCGTGACGCCGACAGCATGCGGACCCAAGGCGACGCAGCTGAATTCCTTGGACGACAATGAACGCCAATACCCGCCGTGCAGGAACACGAAGACCGGCGCACCGGCTTGTGCCGCAGGGAAGATGTCGAGGTGCTCGTCGCGCGTCGGACCGTAGGGGATGTCGAGTCCGCTGCGCAGGCGATGGCGCGCCAAGCGACTCTGCTCCGCATAGTGACCCGCATAGACTCCATAGTCGGGCACCGATAGGTCGACGTCGTATTGCGCGTCGATTTGTGCCTGAGTCGTGAATTCTCGATACAGAACAACCATGCGGGAACTCTACGCGCCCCACGGCTCGATGCCGAGCCCCTAGGTGCCTGCGACTTGCGTTGACAGCCGCAAAGGCTGAGGCAACTGCGGTACCTTTATGTCATGCCCCGATCCGCAATGTGGTTGACGGGTTCCAGGCGAGGCGCTATACCAACGATGAAAAAAATCGCGCATCTTTTTTGGGGAAGAACTGCCATGCGTAAAGCCATCATCGTCAGCCTCGTTGCGTTCTCGGCTACTCAAGTGTTAGCCACCGGATTCGGTTTGAAGCCTGGGCTCTGGGAGTCCAAGATGACCAAACAGGTGTTCGACGGGCAGGATAGGACGGCCCAAAGCGCCGGCGCGAAATCCAAAATGCAACAGGCGATGGCCAACATGCCGCCGGAACAGCGGGCGCGAATGGAAGCCATGATGAAGGAGCACGGCGGCCCGACGATAGGCAGCGACGGCACGATCAAGATGTGCATCAGCCCTGAGGAAGCGAACCGTGACAAGCCCATCCTCGACCGGGAGGGGCATTGCCAACCGGCGATCGTCGCCCGCAGCGGTAATCACACCACCTTCACGATCAACTGTAGCTCGAACGGAACCACGACCACGGGCAAGGGCGAGGCGACGACGATGGGCGATGTCATTACGAGTCAGATCGACATGACGACTCACAGGGCAAACGGCGAAAGCCACACGATGCACAACGAGTCGAAGATGAAATTCCTCGGTCCTGATTGCGGTGACGTCAAGCCGATGTCGTTGCCGAAGGCTTCGCAGTAAGCGCAAGCCGAGACGACGCGGTAAAGCTTGGCGAGCCGCACAGACCTTCAATGCGGCACGCTGCGCGTTTGACATAGTTTCGCGAGAAGCATCGAGTTCGTCCCAAACCCGTGTCCGGCGCCTAACTGCAATCAGCGTTTTCGCCGTAAGCTCACTCAACCATTTGGATGCGTCGTACCCGACTCAACCCGTTGGGTGGGCGCGGAGTTTAAGTGCGTGTGCGCGGCATCATCTACGGAGTGTCAGTAGACGCACAGCGCACGAAGTCTCGTCGGCGCGTCGCTGTCGCTGTAGCGGTCACGATGCCCCTAGCCGTGATCGCGACCGGAGTCGCGCGCGCCGACGAACCAGCTGCGAGGTCGATTGCGCTCGACGCAGCGGGCGGGGTGCTATGACATTCGCGCGCCCGCTCTGCCACGGCGTGGCAAAGCTCACACTTCTTTCGGCTGGTTCGCTCGCGATGACGCGTCACCGCGGTCGCTAATGCCGGTGGTGTCGGCAGATCTCGACGATTCTCGAGGCTCGCTTATGCGAAGTAGATCGCAGAAGTTAGGGCTAATGGGCGGCAAGCCGGCGAACACGGGGTGTCGACCGTGCGAGCACTGGTCCCTTACGGTCTCCAAACCACGCGATCCGGCGCCGCGCTGGTGGGATCGTAGTCCAGAATTTCGCCGTTGGTGAGCGAGACGCCCGTGAGAGCCAGAATGAACGCCCAATGGCTGACCAACAACGTGGTGCTGTTGTCGGGTCGAGCGGCCATGAGCGTGCGGAAACCATTGGCGCGCGCAATGGTCTCGGCCGTGGTCTCGATGCCTTGGTGCCACCATTGTTGCGGTAGATGCGCGAAATCGTGGTGCGGAAATCGGAACGCGAGGAGACCGGGCGGACTGCCGACGTCGCACGTGAACGCCGCCCGTTCACGAACTTCATGCATGACGTCGACCGGCACCTTGTGAATGGCCACTATCGGCTCCGCGGTCTGCAATGCACGCGTGTACGGCGAGACGATGATGCGGGTCAACGTAGCGTCGGCGAGCGCCCTTGCGGCCGCCGCCGCCTGCTCAGCTCCCAGAGGCGTCAATTCCGGGTCTTCGATGCCGGGATCCACGCGCGTCTCGCTGAAATGCAGATTGAAATAGCTTTGCCCATGGCGGAGCAGAAACATGGTGATTTCCCGTCTCAGCCGAGCCAGGCAACTATCGATGGTATTGGAGCAGCGAGCGGTCTTAACATGATGGTATCGAGCGAGATCTTAGTTGATTGCCCCCGGGATCGACGACACTTCGACACCGCTGGTCGGTTTAAGGACATGGTATGGCAGACGCCCCGAGGTTGCGGAGGACAGCGCTGGTCACCGGTGCGTCACGCGGCATCGGTCGCGCAATCGCGCAGAACCTGGCCTCGCGCGGCGTTCGGGTTGCTGTGCACTTCCACACGAATGATGAAGCCGCGCACGACGTACGCACGCAACTCGCCGGCGAGGGGCACCTTCTGTGCAAGGCGGATCTCACGGATGTGGCAGCAACGAAGCGGTTGTGGTCGCGGGTGGTCGCGGCCTTTGGCCGGGTCGACGTGCTCGTCAATAACGCCGGTGTTTTCGTCGATCATCCGCCGCTCTCGACGGATTTTGATGCCTGGGGAGCGGCCTGGCGAGTGACGCTCGCGGCGAATCTCATAGCGCCTGCGAATCTGTCGCTGCTTGCCGCGCAGACCATGGCCGCTCAACCGCAATCGGGCGATGCGGCGTTCGGGCGGGGCCGAATCGTCAATATCTCCTCGCGGGGGGCCTTTCGCGGCGAGCCCGACGCGCCGGCCTACGGCGCGAGCAAAGCCGGGCTCAACTCGCTGAGCCAATCGATGGCCAAGGCGCTGGCTGCGCGTGGCGTGTACGTGTACTGCCTCGCCCCGGGGTTCGTCGAAACCGACATGGCGGCGAGTCTGCTCGCCGGGCCGAGTGGCGCCGATATTTTGGCTCAGCATCCCTTGGGGAGGGTCTCGATGCCGGGTGAAGTTGCCGAGACGGCCGTGTTTTGCGGGCTCGACGCGCCGGCGGCGATGACCGGCAGCATCATCGATGTGAACGGCGCGAGTTATCTGCGGACCTAGGCTGCGCGCGGCGTAAGCCTACGCTTCGCGCACGGCGGCTACGCGTTGCGCACGGCGGGGCGCAGGGCGACCCCGAGCGCGATGAGGGCCACCAGCGCTGCGCTCGCGACCGCGGTCAACGGCGCTCCGATGCCGGCGATCACCGCAGCGGCGGGGAAGTCTCCGAGCGGCCTCACACCCATGATGAGCAGCGTGTTGAGGCTCATCACCCGGCCTCTCATCTGGTGCGGCACGCGCGTTTGCAGCAGCGTAATGGTCGTGGCGCTGACGCCGACTTGAAACAGTCCCACCAAGAGAAGCGTAATCACCGACCAGCAAAATGAACGGCTCACGGCAAATCCGCAGAGCGCCAATGCCCACAGGCTCGCGGCAGCGATGACGATGCGTGCCTTGTGCGATGGGTCATGCAGCGATGCGAGGCTCAGGCCGCCGATGATGGCACCCACTCCCGATGCCGAAAACAGGATGCCGATGTGTTGCGCGTCGAGATGCAGCACCTCCTTTCCCATCACGGGGATGAGCAAGGTTGGCGACGGACCGAAGAACAACAGGGCGCCGAACACGCCCATGAGTGCGGGCAGGGCAACGTCGGCCCGTACCGTTGCCAGCGCGTCGCGAATGGCGCGTGGGTTTGCGGTGCGCATCGAGCCGACGGCCGCGGGTACGCGCATGGCGATCAACGCCGCAATGACGCCGAGATAGCTCAGCGCATTGGCGAAGAAATTTCCTGCGTAGCCGATGAAGGCAAGGCCGAATCCCGCCAAGGCCGGTCCGACAGTGGACGCCCCGATAAACACGATCGATTGCAGTGACACGGCGTTGAACAATTCCTCTTTGGGGACCAGCTCCGGTACCAGCGCCGCGCGGGCGGGCTGGTCGAAACTGAGGGCCGCGCCCTGCAGAAACGCGAGGATCACCACCATCCATACGGCGACGACATGATGCGCGGTGAGCACTCCCAAGAGCGCCGCGAACACGAGGCAGAGCGTTTGCGTGACGATGAGGAGGCGGCGCTTGTCGACGCGATCGGCCATTGCGCCGCCGAACAAGGCAAACACCAGGAACGCCGCCGCTTGCGCGAGCGACACCAGTCCCAGCGCCAGCGCCGATCCGTGGCTAAGATCGAGGACCAGCAGGGCTTGCGCGACGATCTGCATCCACGTACCGACGGCGGAGATCACGAGGCCACACCAAAGCAGCCGGAAATCTCGGTGACGGAGCACGCGAAAGGTGCCCGTTCTACCTGCTTGCATTGGTTTTGAACGCCTGTACGATTAGGTAAACGCTTACCTTAAGCCAATTCCGCCCCACCCGGGTTGCCGCAACGCCAGCCTGTCACGCTAGGTTGCTGTCGCCGCCGCGATGGAATTGGCCTTGGCGATCAGCGCCTGCGCCATGCGGATACCCGCGATGTCGATGAGCCTGCCGTCCAAGGACACCGCGCCCCGGCCGTGCTTCGCTGCTTGCGTCACGGCTTCGAGGATGCGCCTGGCTTTCGTCACTTCGGCTGCCGATGGCGTGTAGACCTCGTTCGCCAGGTCGATCTGCGAGCGGTTTCGAGCACTTCGAAGCGGGTTTGCTCATGTGTTTCTTTACCCACTGCGACGCTGGGTCACCAGCGGTACGCCATAGCCCGACAGCAATTCCTTCGCATGGTATTCGTGAATGTCCATCTACGCTCCCCGCATTTGCGACGGCCCCTGCCTAAATTAACATGTCGGTCGCGTTCATTGGCTCGGGACTCGGGCGTGATATCGTTGTGCACATGAATTGGCTCAGGACGACGCGCATAAAGTCCGAAACCGTCGCGGGACACCAAAAGCATGCAGCGTGAACAGATCGTCTTCGTTGGGACCAGTGATTTTTCCGGGCATTTTCGTGGCAAGAGCTTCCCGGCGGCCGATTTGCCGGCGCGATTGGAGCGCGGCGTGGGGCTCGCCCCCACCAATATTTTTTTGTCGGCCTTTGGTCCCATCCAGATGACACCGTTCGGGACCGTGGGCGAAGTGTTTCTGATACCGGATCCCACCACCCGGGTATCCGTTTCATTCGACGGCAACGCAGCGGAATATTTTCTGTTGGGCGACATCGTGACTCTCGAGGGCGCGCCTTGGGAATACTGTCCACGCCATGTGCTGCGCCGCTCGCTCGACCGGCTGAAAGCCGAGACCGGCCTCAAGCTGCTGGCCGCCTTCGAGCAGGAGTTCATCTATAGCGGCGTGGCCGCGCATCCGGCGCAGCCCTACGAGCTCGATGCCTATCGCCGGCAAGGATTGTTCGGCGAAACGCTGCTGGCGGCGTTGCGCCAAGCTGGGGTGGTACCGGACTCGTTCCTCTCCGAATTCGGCCCGCAACAGTTCGAAGTTACCGTGGCGCCGGCCGTCGGGCTGCGGGCCGCCGATGACGCGGTCATTACCCGAGAACTCACGCAAGCGGTCGCTTTCCGGTTAGGATCCCGGGTCAGCTTTACGCCGTTGCCCGGACCGAACGCCGCCAGCAACGGCACACATATTCATTGGAGCTTTTTGGACGAGGACGACCGGCCAGTGCTCTACGATGAGGAGCAGCCGTGGAATTTATCCGCCCTCGGTAGCCAATTCGTCGCGGGCGTCCTGCACCACCTGCCCGCACTCTGCGCGGTGACCGCCCCGTCGTTGCCCTCGTACTACCGCCTGCGACCCAATCGTTGGGCGCCGGTGCAATCTGACGTCGGTGTGCTGGACCGCGGTACGGCGCTGCGGATCTGTCCGGCGGCCGGCAGCAATGCGAGCCTACGTGCCCGACAGTTCAATATCGAATTTCGCGTCGCCGACGCCACGGCCAGTCCGTATCTGGCGCTCGCCATGGTGGTTCAGGCAGGGCTCGACGGCATTCGGCAGCGCTGGACCATCGCTGCGCAGAAGCGGCAGCCGTTGCCCGACAGCTTGGAGAACGCGCTGCACCTGCTCCAGGCCAGCGAGTCGGCGGCGCAGTGGTTGGGCGCCGATGTACTCGCGGCCTACGTGCGGTTCAAGCGGGCGGAGATCGAGAGCCTGGAAAATTTCGATGAAAGTGAGATTTGTCGCCGTTATGCAGAAGTCTACTGATCACGCCGCGCCCGGCACCGCACCCGCCGGCCGTTCGTACAAGGTGCTCGCCGCTGACGAACCGCCAGCCGTCATCGAAGTCGGTAGGCTAGGCAAGTCCAATTTCGTGATCGTGGTCGATCACGCCAGCCGGCGCATCCCACGCGCCTTGAGCGATCTGGGCCTGCCGGCTGCCGAGCTGCAACGCCATATCGCGTGGGATATCGGCGCGCTGGGGGTCGCACGGCGTATGGCCGCGGCGCTCGACGCACCGCTGGTGGCGCAGAACTATTCGCGGCTCGTGATCGACTGCAATCGCGATCCGACAGTGGCCACTTCGATTCCGACGGTGGGCGAATCGATCGCGATCCCCGGCAACAAGGGGCTCTGCGGCGACGAAGTCGCGGCGCGGCGCGCCGAAATCTTCGACCCCTATCATGCTCACGTCCGCGCGTTGCTCGATGAGCGGGCGACGGCGGGTCGGCCCACGATTCTGGTGGCTCAGCACAGCATGACGGATATTTTCAAGGGAGTGCGGCGCGAGATGCACGCTGCGGTGCTGTACAACCGCGACCGCCGGTTCGCGGGACTGGTGCTCGACCAGTTGCGTAGCGAACCCGATCTCGTGATCGGCGATAACGAGCCGTATTTCGTCAGCGATGAAACGGACTACACCGTCCCCCGTCATGGTGAGGCGCGCGGGCTGCCGCACGTCGAGATCGAAATACGCCAGGACTTGATCACCGATGACGCAGGACAGGACGAATGGGCGCGGCGCCTCACCCGCGTTCTGCAACAGGCCGAACACTCCTTCCTAGGAAAATCGCTATGACCCAAACGTTGAGCCGCGAAGTACCCGTCGAGCCCGCCCACACGGCGCTGTTGTTCGTCGATGTACAGAAATACAACTGCACGCGGGACGGCGGCGAATATACGCATCTCAGCGCGGCCGAGAAGGAAGAGCGCTATGCGTATTTCTTTCGTACGTTGAACGACAGCGCCCTGCCCAATATGGTGCTCTTGCAGCAGGCGTGCCGGCGCAGCGGCATCGAAGTGACGTACACCATTGTCGAAAGCCTCACGGCCAATGGACGCGACCGCTCGCTGGATTACAAAATCACGGGATTCCACGTCCCGAAGGGTTCCCCGGACGCCGAGATGCTCGATGAGTTGGCGCCCGCCGACGATGAAATCGTGTTTCCCAAGACGTCGTCCTCGGTATTCATTTCGACCAACATCGATTACGTATTGCGAAATCTCGGCACCCAATATTTGATCATTGCCGGATGTTTGACCGACCAATGCATCGACTCCGCGGTGCGCGACGCGTGCGATCTGGGATATCTCGTGACGGTGCCCACCGATGCATGCCTCACGCAATCGGCGGAACGGCATGAGTGGTCGCTGCGCAATAATCGCGGCTACTGCCGCCAGGTCACGACGGCAGCGCTGCTGGAGGAGATCGCGCGACTGACCGAGAAGCGATGAGCGGGACGCCCGGCACCCGGACGGCCGGCCCGTCATTACGCGAGCGCGACGCCCGGGTCATCGCCAATATCGGGCGCCTGCGCTTCTCGCCGCTGAGTCTGGTCGGCGGCTCGGGCAATCGCCTGATCGAGGAGGGCGGCCGGAAACTTCTCGATTTGTCCGCGTGCTTCGGCGCGGCCAGCCTCGGCTACAGCCATGCGGGCATCACGGAAGCCGTGAGCGCCGCGTGCGCCAACATGCCCGGGGCGAGCTTGCTGGTTCATCCCAACGAGAATGCCGTGGCGCTGGCGGAAGAGCTATTGCGGCTTACGCCGGGGCGCGGTGAGCGCCGCGTCTGGTTCGGTCATTCCGGCTCGGATGCCAATGATTGCGCC
>Ga0066790_10001243_pt1 | contig 10613 bp, 8 predicted proteins | sample OrgsoiDNA2013050_FD_70963 | JGI IMG/M metagenome (GOLD analysis project Ga0066790, IMG submission 70963) | Permafrost soil microbial communities from the Arctic, to analyse light accelerated degradation of dissolved organic matter (DOM) -... | ecosystem: Environmental > Terrestrial > Soil >...
GGGGGGGGGGGTGGTTCGCGGAGTTGCGCGGGCTGATGCGCGAAACGCTATTGGGAGCGTTTTCCGCGCAGCCCGACGCGCATGCGGCGGAAATCAGCCGGCACATGCTGGCGAGCCTGTTGCGGCTGCTGAGCCCCGGGGCAGTGGTGCTGCTGGTGGCAACCCTGGCCACGCAAATGGCAGCCTCGCAACTCGGGGTGAGCCTGAAAAAACTGGCGCCCGACCTGAAGCGCCTGAATCCGATGTCGCGGTTGCGCGAGTTACCGAAGCAAAACCTGCCCGCGCTGCTGCGCGCAATGGTCATGCTCCCGCTGTTCGGGCTGGCGGTGTACGGCATCGTCCGGGACAATCTCTTCGCCTACATGGCTCTCCCTTTCCAATCTGTGGAGTCGGGTTTCCAACAAGTCTGCGGTTCGCTCGGAACGCTGCTATGGAAAGCGTGCGGCGTTTTCCTGATTTTCGGGGCCGTGGACCTTTTGCGGCAACGGCGGCGCCACAGCAAAGGCCTGCGCATGAGTAAGCAGGAGATCCGCGACGAATTCAAGGAAACCGAAGGCAATCCTCAGATGAAGTCGCGCATCCGCCGGATCCAGCGGGACCGTCTGCGCCACCAGATGATGAAAGAAGTTCCGACCGCTACCGCGGTAATCGTAAATCCGACGCACTACGCGGTGGCGCTGCGTTATTCCCTGGATTCCATGGCCACGCCGGTGGTGGTGGCAAAAGGGAAGAATTACCTGGCGTTGCGCATTCGGCAGCGGGCCATGGAACATCAGGTCCCCATTATCGAGAATCCGCCGCTGGCACAGGCGCTTTACCGCTCGGTGGAGGTGGGACAGGAAATTCCGGCGAACCTGTATCGCGCGGTGGCCGAGATTCTGGCATATGTTTATAAACTCATGAACGGCCGATTACCTGGGTAAGGGTACACGGTTAATGGGAATGCGGAGATAGCGGAATGGCGGAAGCCACGGCAGTTGCGAAAACGGGTTGGAAACCGCTGGCGATGTTTTCCGGCGAAAGCGCCGCGGAACTGGGCGTTCCCATAGCCGTGCTGGCCATCGTGATGGCCCTCATCACCCCTCTCCCTTCTTTTCTGTTGGACCTGCTGTTGGTGGTGGACATCATGATGTCGGTCATCGTCATGATGGTCGCCATGTATATCACGCGTCCCTCGGATTTTAACGTCTTTCCCACCACGCTCCTCTTGTTAACCCTGTACCGGCTGGCTCTAAACGTTTCCTCGGCGCGGCTGATTCTGCTCAATGGCAACACCGGCACAGGCGCCGCCGGGCACGTGATCGAGGCGTTTGGCAGCTTTGTAGTGGGGGGTAACTACATTATCGGCGCGGTGATCTTCCTGGTTTTGATCGCCATCCAATACGTGGTCATCAATCACGGCGCGGTACGCATTTCCGAGGTCACCGCGCGATTCACCCTCGACGCCCTGCCCGGAAAGCAGATGTCCATCGATTCGGACCTGAGTTCGGGGCTGATCGACGAGTCCGAAGCGCGCCTGCGGCGCAAGCAATTGGCGGCCGAGGCGGAGTTCTACGGCGCCATGGACGGCGCTTCCCGTTTCACGCAGCGCGATGCAGTGGCCAGTATCCTGATCACCGGCATCAATATTATCGCGGGCTTCTTGATCGGCGTTTTCCAGCACGGCATGGAACTGCGGCACGCGCTCGAGACCTATACGGTGCTCACCATCGGCGACGGCCTGGTAACCGTGGTGCCGGCCCTGATGATCTCGGTTTCGGGCGCCATGGTAATCACCCGGTCGGGTTCGGACGCGCGCCTGGGCGCGGATTTCCGTAAACAGATCTTCGGCAGCCCGCAACCGCTGCTGCTGGCCAGCGGCGTGTTGATCGTTCTGGCGTGCGTGCCTGGCATGCCAGGCATTCCGTTTCTAGTGCTGGGTCTCGGATTGGGTGCGGGAGGATGGCGCATGTACTCGCGCCCGGCGGCCAAGGGTGCCGCGCCCAGCGTTGCCAAGCCCGCCCGCGAGAATCTGGAAGGCTTGCTCAAAGTGGAACCGCTGGCGATCGAAGTGGGTCTGGGGCTGGTCAAGATGGTGGAAGGCGGGCACAACTCACCGCTACTGAAGCGCATCTCGGGCATCCGGCGCCAATTAGCTGGGGATCTCGGCTACCTTTTGCCGCCGGTACGGGTAGCTGACAACCTGGCGCTACGTTCCCGGGAATATGCAATCTCGCTCAAAGGCTCGGAGATCGCCCGCTATGAACTGCCACAAGGCTGTCAGTTGGCCATAGCCTCAGGCAAAAGTTCGCCGGCGCTTGAAGGCACAGCCACCTGCGAACCGGCTTTTGGGCTGCCAGCCTGGTGGATCCCCGATCAGCGTGCCGAGCAGGCCCGCGCGGCTGGATACACGCTGGTGGACGCGGTTAGCGTACTGGGCACGCACATTGCCGAGATAGCCCGGCGGTATGCCTGGGAGCTGTTCTCGCGCCAGGATGCCAAGAAAGTGTTGGATCTGATAGCCATCGAGCAGCCCAAGATAGTCGAGGATCTGGTACCCAAACAACTGCCGCTCTCGGTGGTCCAGCGGGTATTGCAGAACCTGCTTCGCGAACGGGTTTCCATCCGCGACACAGGCTCGATTCTGGAAGGGCTCGGCGAGGCGGCCTTATCCACGCGCAACCTGGTGTTGCTCACCGAGTTTGCGCGGCAGGCGATCCGGCGCACGGTGGCCAAGCGCTACCTGGACCCATCCGGGAACCTGCCGGCGTATTTCCTGGAAGCTTCAATCGAGCAGGCCGTGGAATCCGCCGTACAGCATGGCGAACAGAATAGTCACTTAAGTATGGCGCCACAAACCATTCGAGAAATTCTGGACCGCATCCAGCGCAAAGTGGGTAGTCCGGAGGGGCCGGTGGCGGTGATCACCACCGCGGGAGCCCGATATTTCCTGCGGCAAATGGCAGAGGCAAGCCTGCCGAACTTGTTCTTCCTCTCGCACAATGAAGTTCCAGCGGGAGTGAAGGTGATGTCCCTGGGAGTTATCCAATAAGGATCAGAAATGCGAATTAAGTCATTCTACGCAAATACGATGGATGGGGCCGTGTCTTTGGCCCGCAGAGAGATGGGGCCCGAGGCGATGCTGGTCGAGTCCCGCAGAGCGCCGCTCGAGGCTCGCCACCTGGGCGAATACGAAGTGGTGTGCGCCTTGGTACCCGAAGCGGATGGGGCCAAGCTGCAACCTTCGGACGAGGCCGGCCCGCAGGATGCCCGCCTGGCGTGCGAAGTGGCCGAGATGCGCAGGCAGTTGGACTTAATGGGCAAAACCATCACGCGCTCGGCCTGGAGCGGTGCACGCTGGTCATCGGCCCACCCGGAGATGTCGGACTGGCATGCGCGGCTCATGGCAACCGATATGGAAGGTGAACTTGTCCACGAGATTCTGGATGCAGCCGAGCGCCGCTTGAGGCCCGAGTCGAGCGGGCTCGAAGACGCGGTGTCGGCGGAGGTCGGCAAGCGGGTCCTGGTGGATGGATCGCTGGGCGCCGCCAACGGACCCAGGATCCTGGCGCTGGCGGGGCCCCCGGGCGCCGGTAAGACGACCATGTTGGCAAAGCTGGCGGTCACCTGTGGCCTCGCGGCACGCCGATCCATAGCCTTGGTGTCGATGGACGACTTTCGGGTCTCCGGAGCCGAGCAGTTGCGTTCCTATGCCGCCATTCTGGGTGTGGCTTTCCAGGCGCTGGATAACGTAGGCGCGCTGGCGCGGGCCATTGAGGAGCTTCAGGGGAAGCAGCTAATTCTGATCGACACGCCCGGCTACGGCCCGCGCGACATGGACCGCGCCGCGGATCTAGCTCGTTTCCTGCGCAGCCGGCAAGACATTGCGACTCATCTGGTGTTAACGGCGTACATGAAATCTGCCGATCTAATGCATGTGGCGGAACGCTACGAGATCTTCGGACCGTCCAGCCTGCTGTTCACCAGGGTGGATGAGACTGCTTGTTTCGGCACGGCCTTCTCTTTGTCGGTGCGGCAGGGCAAGCCCATTTCGTTCTTGGGAACCGGACAGGAAATCCCGGACGACGTGGCGCCGGCCACCAAAGAAAGCATTCTAAGCCTGCTGTGGCCGCCGACGCTCGGCGCTAAGCGGTTGGCCGCGTGAAAGGACTTCAGTGAGCGCTATGTCAAACCCGTACTGCTGCGTGGACACCTCGGAAGCAAGCACTGAGGAACGTGAGCGGCTTATTCTCGAGCATCTGCCCCAAGTCCGGCTGATCGCCCGCCGCATCCGTGACCGGTTGCCCGACAACGTGGGCCTCGAGGATCTGGTATCGGCCGGTATCGTCGGACTGATCGCGGCCGTCGATCAATACGATCCGGCTCACAACGTCAAACTAAAAACCTACGCCGAGCACAAGATCCGGGGCGCCATTCTGGACAGTCTTCGTGGTTTGGACTGGGCGCCGCGGCAGAGACGCAAGAAGTCCAAGCAAATCGAGTTTGCGATATCCAAGGCGGAGCAGCGGTTGCACTGTACCCCCAATGAAGAAGAAATCGCCGCTGAAATGGGGATAACCCTTGAAGAATATCATCGCTGGCTGGTGGAGGTGCAGGGCCTGAACATCGGCAGCCTGGAATATACTTCGGAGAACGGCGAGGGAAAAGGGCTGCTCGAATACCTGAGCGACGATCAGGACCAACTGCCTTCCAGGGTGCTTGAACGGTCCGAACTTGAAGAACTGTTGTCCGCGGCGATCCGCAGAATACCGCCCATGGAGCGCACTGTCTTAGGGCTCTATTACCTGGAGGAGATGACCTTGCGCGAAATCGCCCAGGTAGTGGACTTGCATGAGTCGCGCATCTCTCACCTGAAGTCGCAGGCCATTCTGCGGTTGCGGGCGGACATCGAGAAGGTCTGGCCTAACCAGGCCGGAGGAGTAATGTGACGCCCAATCAAACGAGTCCAGGGCACTGGTTTGCCGCGGAGTGGACGGCGCTGTTAGGCACCGTACTGGAATCCCTGGCGGGAGAGCGGCCCAAACTGGCCTGCACAAGGCCCCCCGACGATGTGACGCTGGCGGCTTCGAGCGCCGAGATTGCTGCAAAACACGGCGAAATACTATGGTGGCAACAGCGCTTTCCGTTGCCAGGTGAGCCATCCACGTGGATCGGTGCGCCGCGCAATGCATGGACTCAACTGGCCGTGCGCGTCTTGGGAGCGGCCGGAGTGGAGGACGAATCTCAAGCTCGCGAAACCTACCTCGAAGTGCTCCAGCAATCCTTGGGCGAGTTGTCCCGCAGCGCCGGCAGCCGCTGGAACCGGCAGATCGACTGTACCGGGAATGAAGTCCCCATGGGGCCGGCAGCAGCCGAGTTCTACCTGGTGGAAACTATCTATCCAGACGCGGCACTCCCGCCCCTGCTGGTGGCCATCGGCGGCATTCCGCAAGATCCGCCCCAGGAGGCCGATATAGCCGCAAAATCCGCTGTGGAGGTTGCGGCGGCCGCAAGCCCGGAAGCCGCGTCCCCGCCCTCGTCCAAGACCTTTGATTTGTTGCTGGGGGTGGAGCTTCCGGTCAGCGTTTCATTTGGCCGCGTGCAGCTTTCCTTGAAGGACGTTCTGAAGCTCACCGCCGGCTCCATCATTGAGCTGAACCGCACGGTGGACGAGCCCGTCGAAGTGATCGTCAACAACTGCGTGGTAGCGCGCGGAGAGGTGGTGGTGGTGGAGGGAAACTATGGCGTTCGTATCCATCAGATCATGACCCGCCAGGAACGTTTGGAGACCTTGCCATGAGTGGGTTCCTATTCTTCGCCTGGGGCCCGCAAGCCATGCTGCAACCACTGATCCTCTATATGCTGCTGGCGTCCGGTATCGGACTTTGCTTATATTTGTTCGTCACCCTCAAGGCCGAAATACGCGGCTTGCTCCGCCGCTGTTTAGAGCAGCGGCAGCAGGTGCAGACCCTGGAGGGCGCCTTTGCCGATGCTCGCGTAACGCTTCAGACGCTTGAAACCGATCTGCGCGGCGTGGAGCGGCAAACCGGCATGCTGGTGGCTCCGACGCCGGCGCGATCGGGCTTAAACCTCAGCAAGCGCACCCAGGTTTTACGAATGCACCGCATGGGCCAGGGCAATGCGGGAATTGCGGCCGATTTGGCCCTGCCGCGCAGCGAGGTAGATCTTTTAATCAAGGTCCACAGTATCGTCGTGGCGTAGATCTGAGTAAGGTCAGGCGGGTTTCAGTAAGGCTTTTGCCGGCTGGCACTAAAGCCCCAGCAAGCATCCGCCGATTCTTTTTATAGCCATGAATAGAAGCGAACCAGCCCGGCTGTTGTGGATTGCAGCGGAAAACAATATGACGGAGGCGGTCCATACCGCCGAAATCGGCGGCTTCACCGCGGAGCACGCCGCCGGAGTACCTGAAGCATTGGAATACCTCAAGCGTATCCCGATCGAAGCAGCGGTAGTCTGCTTTCCGCTTCCGGAGTACAGTCCCTTTGAGGCGCTCGAGGAATTGCAACGCATGGATGGCAGCGTTCCGTTGATTGTCTGGGATCCCCTCATGCAATTGCAGGACGCCGTGCGCTGTATGAAAATGGGAGTTTTCGATGTCCTGGGCGATGCCGAACCAGACCAACTTGCCAGTGTGATACGAGACGCAGTCGAGGACCGGCGCAGCCGGGCAGCGAGTTACCCCAACGCCGAAGAGCCCTGGCGCCGCTTCTTAATCGGCTCCAGCCTGGCCTTCCAGGAAGTAGTGCGGCTGGTGCGGCTGGTGGGCGCCCGGCGGTCTACCGTACTGATCACCGGTGAGACTGGAACCGGTAAAGAGATGGCCGCGCGAGCCATACATTTAGCCGGACCGCGCGGGCGGCTGCCCATGGTGTCGGTTTGTTGCAGCGCCCTACCCGAGAATCTGCTCGAAGCGGAGCTGTTTGGACATGTACGGGGAGCTTTCACCGGTGCTATCAACCAACGCGTCGGCCGCTTTGAGCAGGCTAACGGCAGCACTTTGTTTCTGGATGAAATCGGAGACATGCCGCTGGAATTGCAGGCCAAACTGTTACGGGTGCTGCAGGAGCGCGAGTTTCAGCGCTTGGGCAGTTCTGAAACGATTAAGGTGGATGTGCGCCTGGTGGCCGCCACCAATGCCGACCTGCTGGAGCGAGTAAGCCAAGGCCGCTTTCGCGAGGACTTATATTACCGCCTTAATGTAATCCCTATGCATCTGCCGCCGCTGCGCGCCCGTATGGGAGACATTGCGGCCCTGACTCATCATTTCATCCAGAAAATCTGCCGTTTAGAGGACCTGCCGTTGAAGCAGATTTCCCGCGAAGCCGTCAGCCAGTTGGCTGCCTATTCCTGGCCCGGTAATGTGCGTCAATTGGAAAATACCGTGGAACGCGCCATTGTTCTGAGCGGGGATCGCGTCATGCTATATCCCGCGGACTTTCCGCTCGAAGGCCACGGCCCGCGCTTAGTCGCGGAGCACCCGGGCCCCCACTTTGTGGAGGTGCCGGACGACGGATTGGACTTCGAGCAGACCGTGGGCCAGATCGCGCGCGGCATCCTGGAACAGGCCCTTCGAAAGACCAATGGCAACAAGAAAATGGCGGCTGACCTGTTGCGTCTCAAACGCACCACACTGGCAGCGAAATTGAGGAGCCTGGAGACCATCGATCCGGAACTTATGGCGATGGCATCGGGTTTCGTGCACTAAGGCCGAGAACCGAAACAGAAAGAATGGAAAGCCGATGCCGGATACCACTACGGAGGAGCATTTAACAGCCTCGCCGCCGGCTGGCCAGCGGCTTGGGTTAGCTGCGTGCCATCGAACGCTCGAACTGCATCAGGCTTGGCTGGATCATCGACCTGGCGGTCTGAGGGCCAGCCTGAGCGGCGCCATTCTCTGCGAAGCCGACCTGGAGAAAGCCAACCTGGAACGCGCCGACCTGAAATCGGCGAACCTGGTAAGCGCGCGCCTGTCCGGGTCCAATTTGAGCGGCGCGAATCTGCAGTTCGCGAATCTCAACAATGCCATGCTGATAGAGGCGGACTTGTCGCATGCCGATTTGGCGGATGCCAAGCTGGAATGCGCTCTACTTGGCGCGGCGAACCTGAGCGAAGTCCGGTTTTTTCGAACGTCCATGCGGGGCGCCAATCTGCGCAAGGCCCAGTTGCTGGAGGTGAGCATGGAACGGTGCGATTTTGCGGGCGCAGACCTTTCCGAGGCGCGCTTACTGCAAGCTAAAGTGTTCGACTGTAGCTTCTCGGAGACGGAGCTTGCGGGCGCAACTTTATATCACAGCATATTCCGCTGCTGCAAGCTGCCGGGCATTTCCGCGGCCGGATCGAACTGGGGCTCCGCAACGCTGCAGAATTGCCAACTCCGCCGGGCCGATCTGACGTCCGCGCGTTTCGAGCGCGCCGACTTGCGGCGAAGTTCTTTTTGGAAGGCGACGCTCATCGGCGGGAATTTTCAGAATAGCCGCCTGGACGGCGCCGATCTGGAAGACGCGAATCTTGCGGGCGCACGTTTCCATGACGCCGCCACCATGAGCGTGAATTTCCGGGGGGCCAATCTGCGGGGCGCACAGGGGCTCACGCAAACCCAACTGGGCCAATCCAGAACGGACCGTGAGACCATCTTACCGAACGGGTCGCACGGGCCTTTTCTGCTGGGCTCAGGGGCTCACCGGCCGTGCCGCCTTTAGCGCGCCTTGCCGTGGCTTAGCACAGGGCTGCCATCAGCGCGCCCCGCGCCGTAGAATGCAAAGGATCGCCGGATACGCGGACTTCCGACAGCTTAAGCGGGAATTCTCCGGCTGCGAGTACCTTACTGAAGTAATCCAGAAAGCCTTTCGGCATGGCCGTGCCGCCGCTGAGCACCAGCGGCACCGATTGTTCCAGTTTCGGCAGTTTCTGCGCCGAGGCGATATGGGCGCGCAGCGAATCAATCAGATTCACGATCACTTCCTGATAATAGACCGTGAGCGCGTTATGTACGCGGTCCGCGGTAAAGCCATTCAGTTGGAAGCCCTGCTCTTTGGAAATACGCAACCGGTTGGCACGATCGCCAGTCACTTCCGCCGCGTTAGAGTCGATAAAATCGCCTGCCTTAGGCACGCTGAAACTGAGTACCGGCACGGAAAGCACGGCCAGGCAGATGTTACACAAACCGCTGCCGCACGAAATGCCCACACCGCTGAAATTCGATGCGGCTAACTCGCCGTAAACCACTGCCAGGCCCTCCTCGATGGGAGTCGCCTCGTATCCCAACTCCGTGAGGATCTGCCGTAGCGAAGCTTCGTGGTATCGAATCGCGCCGTTCAGGTTTTCCCCTTTCGCCGGCACGCTGAAGAAGACTTTCTGGCCGTCGGCCGCAGCCCGTCCGACCAGTTTGGTGATGATCCGGCGCACTACCGCGATGCTGTACGGCTCGTCGGGGTTGAGTACTCCGTTAGCCATCGGCCGGCGCGTCTCGACGTGAAATACTTCCGCGAATTTCTCAGCATCGTTGCCGGCTACCACGATATCCGCTCCCTGGACCTCGTGGAAAACGTTCTCGCGTCGCAGCAGGCTCTCGGCGAGTTTCGAGTACGGCAAAGTCAGAAATGCGTTCAGCTGTGTATCGTACTCTTGTCTCTTGTCCTTGCCTCGTGCTACCACAATCCGGCTGGTGCCTACGTCCAGCCCGATGGGTTGCGTATATTCCTGTTCGGGGTTGCTCATGGCTCTTTCTCCCATTTCCTCTTGAATCAAACGGCTGTGCTTGATATCGCTGCGCGTCGCGCTCAACGTGAATGGCGGCCTCGAAATTCCGCCCGTCGCCGCTGCCCGGCCTCTTCTACTCGCTGAGTAGCCGCTGACGGACGATGGCACCACGCCGCATGAAAAGCGCGGCGGTTTCGCTGAGCGGCACTCGCTTACACCTATGCGCCTTCCACACGGACGCCGTGATTCTAATTTTTTCGGTATCGCCTTAGAAGTACCCCCATTGGACGATTCCTCTCACCTCTTTTAATGGAGGCGCCGCATCGGCCCGGTTTCACGAAAAACCACGAAAGATTAAGATTATTCCCGCCGCTGGACAACCTATCTAAACAGACACGTGAATACTGTTAGGAGCCGAAGGAAGCGCGCCGTGCGCGATGCGGGCGTGGTTCGCATCGCCGGCTGCATTCGAGATCCGGTGTCGCGTCTCAGATTTCTGAGAGCGATGGCGGCGCGAACTTCATTGGTGCGACGCCTGTGCCGCGTCGGGTCCGCCACTGGATCGTCTGGGTTGGACTCTTGCTGGCACTACTGATCCCCTTTTTGATGCAACTTGCGGCCAGCAAACCGGAACCCCAGCGTTTCGCGCCGCTTCCTTCGGTCAGGCCACCCACCGGCGCCGGCGCAGCCGTTCCGGTCTGGCAAGTGGAACAGGCGGGCGAATCGGAGGTTTACAGCAATGGCTTGCGTATCGATACGCATTTCACGGTAGCGAACCGTCCCCGCGTTTACACGGCATTTCGAAGGGACGCCCCGTCCGCACGGGGCATGCGGCTCTCCCATCCGGCCGGAGTTGTCTACCACACCACGGAGAGTTGCCAGGCGCCCTTTGAAGCAGAGGACAACCCGGTTCT
>Ga0066790_10001244_pt1 | contig 10603 bp, 8 predicted proteins | sample OrgsoiDNA2013050_FD_70963 | JGI IMG/M metagenome (GOLD analysis project Ga0066790, IMG submission 70963) | Permafrost soil microbial communities from the Arctic, to analyse light accelerated degradation of dissolved organic matter (DOM) -... | ecosystem: Environmental > Terrestrial > Soil >...
AATTGCTGGCCACTCGACCCCTCGGAGGATTGTCATGTTCCGGATCATCGCAGCCGTTTTGGTCTCTGCATCGTTCGTCGTTCCGCATTTGAATGCGCAGGCATCGGCGCCGCTCCGCGTCGGTATCGTCGGCTTGGTGCACGGCCATGTTCATGGATTCCTTCAGCAATCGCTGCACAGCTCTGACATTGCAATCGTTGCAGTGGTCGAACCGGACAAGCAACTGCTGGCGCAAAACGCGAAGCGCTACGGATTTGCGTCGAGCTTGCTCTTTTCCGATCTGGAGGAGATGCTGCAGAAGGCGCATCCGCAGGCCGTTCTGGTTTACACCAACACCTTCGACCACCGCCGCGTGGTCGAGATCTGCGCCCGGCATGGCGTTCACGTCATGATGGAAAAGCCGCTTGCCGTCAGCCTGGATGACGCGCTGGCCATGGAGAAGGCGGCGCATGCAGCCAATATCCATGTGCTCGTGAACTACGAGACTTCCTGGTATCGCAGCAACCACGCGGCTTACGACCTGGTGCATGAAGGCGCGCTCGGCGAAGTCCGCAAAGTTGTAATCCACGACGGCCACAACGGTCCGAAAGAAATCAACGTCGAGCCGGAATTTCTCGCATGGCTCACCGACCCCAAACTTAACGGCGCCGGCGCACTGTTTGACTTCGGCTGCTACGGCGCCGATTTGATGACGTGGCTGATGAACGGACAGCGCCCACTCGCCGTCACCGCCGTGACGCAGCAGATCAAACCGGAAATCTATTCGCGCGTGGACGACGAGGCGACGATCATCCTGACGTATCCGAAGGCACAAGCGATCGTGCAGGCCTCATGGAACTGGCCCTTCGGCCGCAAAGACATGGAAGTGTACGGCCAGACAGGATACGCAATCACGGTGGCGGGCAATGACCTTCGCGTGCGCAGCAGCGGATCGAGTAACGAGCAACAACTCGCGGCCAGGCCCGTGCCCGCTCCGTACGACAATTCCCTGTCGTACCTTCGCGCAGTAGTCGTTGATGGTGCTAAGGAGGACGGGTTCTCCTCGCTCGAAACGAATGTGACCGTGACCGAGATCCTAGACGCAGCGCGGCGTTCGGCGGCGACGGGCGCCACCGTTCGTCTGCCTTCCTCGCGATAAATGTCATCCTGAGCGCCGGCGACACTTCGCTTCGCGAAGTGTCGCCGGAGTCGAAGGATCCCTACGGCGACTCGTGCTCGTGTGGTCGCCTCGCCCGGCAGCAGGCAAGGCTCTAGCAACATGCAGCATTCCGTGGGTAGGGGCCCTTCGACTGCGTGCGGCCTGCGCGAAGCGCGCAGGCCGCACTCCGCTCAGGGTGACATTGCCCTAGAGCCGCTATCCGTCCCAGCGCACGAACTTCTCTTGCGCCGTCTTCTGCGCGCGCCAGAATGCCTCGGGCAATCCTCGCAGCAGGTCGGTGGCGACCAGGGAATGCTCGCCCACGCTCTCGCGCATCACGTCGCCCGCCAACCCGTGCAGATGAACCGCTGCCAGAACCGCCAGCAGCGCATCGCCTGGATTCCGCGCGATTTTGTCTTGCGCGATTTCCTGGGCGATCATGCCCGCAACCATGCCCGTGAGAATGTCGCCAGTGCCCCCCGTCGACATCCCCGGATTCCCCGTCGTGTTGGCCCACGCTTCGCCATCCTGGTGAACCACGAGAGTGCGGTGTCCCTTGAGCACGACGATCACTTCATGCTCACGCGCGAACTTGCGCGCCACGCCCAGCCGATCTCCCTGCACGTCGGCGATCGAACACCCTGCCAGCCGCGCCATCTCACCGGGATGCGGAGTGATCACAAGCAGGCGTCCTTTGCCGCTCAGTTCGTCGTTGTGCCCCTCGAACGCGTTCAGGCCGTCAGCATCGAGAACCATAGGAATCTCAGCCTTACTCACCAGAGCCCGCACCATCGCTGAGGTAGCTGGAAATCGCGAAATGCCGGGACCGATCGCGAGTATGCTCTTCCCCTTCACGAGGGCGTCAAGCTGCTCGATGGCATTCGGCGCGATCGTGCCTGCCTCAGTTTCCAGCAGTGGCTCCGTCATCAGTTCGGGATGAAATCCCGACACGGTGCTCAGCACAGACCTCGGCGTGGCCACGGTCGCCAGCCCCGCTCCGGCGCGTAGTGCCGAGATCCCCGCCATCGCTGCAGCGCCCGCCTTGCCGAGCGATCCTCCGACCACCAGCACGTGGCCGTAGTTGCCTTTGTTCGATTCGACCGGACGCTGTCCGATCAGCGGCGCGAAATCGCGCGCGGTGATCACGTTCAGACGCAGCGATGAGACGATGGCCTCTTCCGGCGATCCGATTCCAGCAACATATGTCGATCCGTCGGTAAGCAGACTGAAAACGTGCGCGGGACGCGCCGCGGTAAACGTCACGATTGAATCCGCACGCGCAATGACGCCATCTTGCGAGCTCATCGCATCCGCATCGGCGCCGGAGGGAATGTCGACAGCAATGACCGGCGCCTGGCTCTTGTTCAGAATCTCGATGGCGTCGGCATAGAGTCCGCGCACCGGCGGTTTGAAGCCCGTTCCCAAAATCGCGTCCAGATACAAATCAGCGGGCAGCGAAAGCCGCACGCGGTCGCTGTTCAAGTCTTCGCGGGCGGTCACAATGATCGCGGCAACCGGCAACTTGCCGTACATAGCCGCGGCGTCACCCTTTAATTCGGATGGATTGGCGAGCAGAATAACCTGAACCGTCTTGCCCTTCTGATGCAACCTCCGCGCGGCGACGAAGCCGTCGCCGCCGTTATTCCCCTTGCCGCAGAACACAACGATCTTGCGCGCCGCGCCGTGATGAGTCAGCACATGCTCGGCGACAGCCGTCCCCGCGTTCTCCATCAACGTAAGCGAGGGCACGCCGAAGCGCTCACTGGTGGCGCGGTCGATGGCACGCATTTCCTCGGCGGAGACGATCTTCATGCGAAGTCGATGGTAAAACAAAAAGGCCCTCCGCGTTTGCGGAGGGCCTGAATCTTACTGAATGCTCATGCCTCGGGCGTTTTCCCAGCGGCCAGCGCCTGCACCCGGCTATGTTTCACACTGTAGGTAAAGTACACAACCAGTCCGATGGCTAGCCATACAACGAGACGAAGCCAGTTCACCCATCCCAGCCTAAGCATCATGTAGCCGTTCGAGATCACACCCAGGATCGGCACCAGGGGCACCCACGGCGTGCGGAAGGGACGGGGTTGGCTCGGATTCGTATAGCGCAACACCATGACCGAGATCGAAACGATGACAAATGCCAGCAACGTGCCGATATTTACCATCCTGCCGATATCGTCGATCGGAGTCAGGCTGCCCACGATCGCCGCCAGCAGACCTACGAGAATCGTGTTCTTCCACGGTGTGCGGAACTTGGGATGCACGGCGGCAAAAAATTTCCGGGGCAAAAGCCCGTCTTTCGCCATTGAGTAGAGCACACGAGTCTGCCCAAGCAACATGACCAGCATCACGCTGGTCAGCCCGGCCAGAGCGCCGACCGTAATAATGTGCGATGCGGTGGTCAGGCCGCGGTCCAGAAACGCGCGGGCGACGGGCGCTTCAATGTTGATCTGTTGCCAGTGCACCATCCCGGTCAGGACGCCGGCTACCGCGATATACAACACCGTACAGATCGCCAGTGACGCAATCATGCCGATGGGCAGATCGCGCTGCGGATTCTTGGCTTCCTGCGCTGTAGTTGAGACCGCATCAAATCCAATGTAGGCGAAGAAGATGTAGGCAGCCCCCGCCCCGATTCCAGCGAATCCATTGGGCGCGTACGAGTGCCAGTCCGAACCCCAGTTGCTGACGTTGATGTAGTGAGCGCCGAGCGCGATCACGAAGAGTACAACCGCTACTTTGAGCACAACGATCCCGGCGTTGAACCTCGCACTTTCTTTGATGCCGATAACGAGAATCGCCGTGATTACCAGCGCGATGATGAAGGCCGGAAAGTTGAATCCAACTTCCATTCCAAACAGGTGCGGCGCGCCCAGCAACTCATGCGCGCGCTGCAGCAATTCCGGCGATTGCGTGGCGGTAATCGCGCTAACTTTGTCGAGAAAGGCCTGAGAACCCGCAACCAGAGAAGAGTCAGCCGCCTGCGCCATCTGCTTGGCGATCATGTTCTCTGCAATCTTCAGAGCAGTCCAGTGATCGTAGGCCAGCCAGAGCGGCATCTTGATGTGAAAAATATTCAGCAGCTCAATGAAGTGGTTCGACCAACCCGAAGAAACCGTGCTGGCGCCCATGGCATATTCGAGCGTCAGGTCCCAGCCGATGATCCATGCCAGCAGTTCGCCCAGCGTCGCGTAGGCATAAGTGTAGGCGCTGCCCGCCAGAGGAATCATGGCGGCGAACTCGGCATAGCACAAGCCGGCAAACGCGCATCCCAGCCCGGACAGAACAAACGACAGCGAGAGTCCCGGACCGGCATATTGCGCTCCCAGCCCGACCATCACAAAAATGCCGGCGCCGATAATCGCGCCCACGCCTAACGCCGTGAGCTGAAAAACCCCCAACGTGCGTTTCAGGCTATGTTCGCCCGTCTCGCGCGACTCTTCCATGAGCAGGTTCAGCGGCTTGGTTGCGAACAGGTTTGCCATTCGTTTGGTTTCTCCTTGGCCGTTACTCGGACACGCGACCGCGCGAACTCCGCGACCACGCGTAGTAAACCGGAATCCCCAACAACACCACAATCAGCCCCGGCCACGTGAACTGCGGTTTGTAGCGCAATAGTACGACATCGATGAATAAAGCCATCACAATATAAATGATCGGCAGCACCGGATATCCCACGGCCCGGTACGGCCGCTCGGCATTGGGGCGCGTCCGGCGCAACACGAACAGGCCCACAATGGTCAGAACGTAAAAGACCAGCACGGCAAAAATGATGTAGTCGAGAAGCTGTCCGTAGCTGCCCGAGACGCAGAGCAGGCACGCCCACACCATCTGCACCATCAGCGAAACCGCCGGCGTCTTATAGGTAGGATGCAGCTTGGCGACGTTGCGGAAGAACAGGCCGTCCTTGGCCATGGCGTAGTAGACGCGGGCTCCGGAAAGAATCAGCCCGTTGGCGCAGCCGAAGCCTGAAATCATGATGGCGGCGGCCATGAGATATCCGCCGACGGACCCGAACATCTGGGTCATGACGGCGGTACCGACGCGGTCTTCGGCGGCATATTTAATGCCTCGCCCCAGAATTGTCGCCGCCCCGGGAGCGCCGTCGAGCGGCAGCGCCATTAGATAAATGAAGTTGCAGGCGATGTAGAGGGCGATCACTACCCCGGTGCCCAAAGCCAGGGACAGCGGCAGGTTGCGGCTGGGATTCTTCACTTCCCCGGCCGTGAACGTAACGTTATTCCAGGCATCTGCGGAAAATAACGACCCGACCTGGGCAACGGCGAGAATGGTCAGTGTCCCCACCATCACGATCGGTCCGCCCACGCCGACCTGAACCGCGTGCTGCGCGCCAAGACTGGCGTTATGCCAGAAGTTTCCGAAATTCGCTGCCACCGCGCTGGCGTTGCGTCCCAGCGCGAATCCAAACACGGCTAGTCCCAACAGGGCCGAAACTTTGGCTACGGTGAAAATGTTCTGAATGGCGGCGCCCGTCTTCACACCGAAAATATTTACGACAGACAGGAATATCACCAGCAGAATCGCCATCAGGTTCTGCGTATTGATGCCGACATCCATGTTGCCGAGCACCATGGGCCCGACATGAATCGGCGGAACTTTCCAGATGTGCCAGATCCAGTTGGAGGCAGAAATCGAAGGAACGAATACGCCCAGGAACTTGCCGAAAGCCACGCCCACGGCGGCGATCGTCCCGGTCTGAATCACCAGAAACAGGGTCCAGCCATAGAGGAAACCCCAGAGCGGCCCGAGTGACTCGCGCAGATACACATATTGCCCGCCGGCCCGCGGCATCATGGCCGCCAGTTCGCCATAGGTGAGCGCCCCGACAATCGTCATGAATCCGGCGACGGCCCAGGCGCCGATCAGCAACGCAGGCGAATCCACCTCGCGCCCGATCTCGGCCGACACAATAAAAATGCCAGAGCCGATCATCGAGCCCATGACCAGCATGGTGGCGCTGGTCAGGCCGAGGCCTTTGACCAGCTCTTTATCCTGATGACTGTGGATGTCCCAGTCGCTGCCAGCGGCGGGCTGCGTAGTCGGTGTGCTCAGGAAGCCTCCGGAATCGGTCGTTAATCGCTCGTCGTTGGTCGTTAAGTCACTTGTTTATCTTCCTGAGGAGGGCGCCTTTTGCCCGACGAAGGACCTATGCAGTCCGCCGGGCTGGCAAAATGCGTAGATCCCTTCGACAAGCTCAGGGCAGGCTCTTCGCTTCGCTCAGGATGACAATTGAAAAGCAAACATTCGCAACGTCTGAGAACTTTACCTCAAGACGCAGAAAAATTCCTCTGCTGATTTGCGCGGCTCGCGCAGCAGGTCGGAAATCACCGCCACAGAATCGGCCCCGGCCTCGATCACGGAAGCGGCATTCGCCCGGGTAATGCCACCAATCGCGACGAGCGGCTTGCGGGTAACCGCCCGCGCCCGGCGCACACCTTCGAGGCCAACCGCAGGATCGGGATCCTCCTTGCTGGACGTGGCAAAGACTGGCCCAATGGCCAGATAGTCAGCAGAAGTCAGATCGGCCTCGCGCAGTTGTTCGGGATTGTGCGTGGAAACTCCCAGCCAGCGGTCCGGCCCAATGATCGCGCGCACGGACTCGGGAGACAGATCGTCCTGCCCCACATGCACCCCGTCGAAATCCGCTGCGAGGCATAAGTCGGCGCGGTCATTCATGATCAGCCGCACGTGTGGCGCGGGCACTCCTGCCCGCGACTGCCGGCGCAATTCCTTGGCATGCTCCAGCATCACCCGCGCGTTCCCGCTCTTGTTGCGGTATTGAATCAGACTGCAGCCACCCGCAGCCAGTTCCCGAGCGAAAGCGACCAGTTCTCGAATCGACTGGTGAGCCGATGAATCGACAATGGCGTAGAGGCGCGGGAGGGAAATCATCGCTTGGCCGTGCCACAAATCACGTAGCCCCGGACGCATTCGTCCGGGCGCTCTTAGGAATGCTAACGACTTGACCGCCTTTGCCGCGCACGCGTCGCTTCGCTCCGCGGGGCGGACGAATGCGTCCGCCCCTACGTGTGTCCGTTTTTCTTTAAGAAGCGCTCGATGAATCCCGTATCGATATTCCCCGCGCGAAAGTCTTCGTCCGCCAGAATCTTCCGGTGCAACGGAATCGTGGTATACACGCCTTCGACGATGAACATCTCCAATGCCCGCGACATGCGCGAAATGGCTTCACTGCGGTCCTTGCCGCGCACGATCAGCTTGGCGATCAGCGAATCGTAATACGGCGGGATCACGCCCTCCGCATACGCTGCAGTATCGACGCGCACCCCAGTTCCTCCGGGAGGATTGAACGCCGTGATCTTCCCCGCCGACGGCGTGAATTTTTCTGGATGCTCCGCGTTGATGCGGCATTCGATCGCGTGTCCGCGATGCACGATCGGCCCTTGCAGCACATCTTTCATGTGGGCCCCAGCCGCGATCATGATCTGGCTCTTCACCAGATCAACGTCGGTGACCATCTCCGTCACCGGATGCTCCACCTGAATCCGCGTGTTCATCTCGATAAAGTGCAGGCGCCGGTCCTGATCCATTAGGAATTCGATCGTGCCCGCATTGCTGTAACCGATCTCCGCCAGCGATTTGCAAAGCACCGCGCCGATCTGGTCCCGCAACTCGGGGGTGACCTGTGTCGACGGCGATTCCTCCAGCAACTTTTGATGACGGCGCTGGATCGAACACTCGCGCTCGCCAAGGCTGACCACGTTTCCATGCTCGTCGGCGAGCACCTGAAATTCGATGTGCCGGGGATGCTCGACATACTTCTCCATGTAGAGATCGCCGTTGCCGAAGGCGCCCGCGGCTTCGGCCTGCGCCGCCTTGAACAGCGCCGGCAGTTCTTCTTCGGTGCGGACGATGCGCATGCCGCGCCCGCCTCCGCCCGCAGAAGCCTTCACGATCACCGGGAATCCGACCTGGCGCGCCCACTCGATCGCCTCGCCGTCCGAGACGATGATTCCATCGGACCCGGGGAGAATCGGAACGCCCGCCCGCTTCATCGCTGCGCGGGCCTTTTCCTTTTCGCCCATCAGCCGCGTAACTTCGGGCCGCGGGCCGATGAACTTGATGCCGCTGGTCTCGCACACCTCGGCGAAGTTGGCGTTCTCTGCCAGCAGTCCGTAGCCGGGATGCACAGCTTCCACGTTAGCGATCTCCGCCGCGCTGATGACCGCAGGAATGTTCAGATAACTAAGCGCGAGCTGCGGCGGGCCGATGCAGATAGCCTCATCTGCAAATTTGACGGCCAGCGAGTTGCGGTCGGCCTCGCTGTAAATGGCGACGGTGCGGATGCCCAGTTCCTTGCACGCGCAAATCACGCGCAAGGCAATCTCTCCGCGATTGGCGATCAGAATCTTCTTAAACATGAGTAAAAGCTATGAGCTATGAGTAATGAGCAGTGAACTTTGATCCTCACAGCGCATCACTGGGCAGAAACAAAAAGGCGCGGCTGGGCGCGCCCGCTCGAACACAATCAAATTCACTTCTTCGGCCGGATTACGAACAACTCCTGCCCGTATTCAATCGGCTGGCCATTCACTGCAAGCTTCTTCACGATTTCCCCGGCCACGTCGGACTCAATCTCATTGAGCAGTTTCATAGCTTCGACGATGCAGAGCACCTGCCCGAGTTCCACTGTTTCTCCGGGCTTCACGAAGGGAGGAGCGCCCGGCGAGGGCGCCTCATAGAACGTACCTACAATGGGGGACTTCACCGTCTGCAGCCCTTCTTCGGGCGCTGGAGGCGCAGGAGCCGCGGCAGGCGGAGCCGCCACTGGCACCGCGCCCAGCTCAGGCGAGGCGACCGGAGCAGCCGGTACCGCAAAGAATCGCGCCTCGCCGTGAGCATGCACGACGGTCTGTTCACCGGCGCGCTTGATCTTCATCTTGACATCGCCGCGTTCCAGTTCGAACTCGGCAATATCTTTCTCGATGAGGAACTCGATGAGTTCTTTCAGTTCTTTTTGATTCATGCTGATCTTCGAAGTTAAGCCTGGGGCGTTTCGCGCCCGCGATATTCAGCCCGGGATGTGACGTCCGGTCGGTACCGCTTCGACTCCCGCCTGCGCCCGAAAGCGGTGGGCGCGAAGAAGCCGGGCGTGGATCCTGCCCGGCTGAAAGTTAGGTCAAGACTAAACCGCTACGAAATCTTTGCCGGTCGGCGTCAGCACTTCACAACCGACGGCTGTGACTGCCACCATATCCTCGATCCTCACGCCCCATTTGCCGGGGAAGTATACTCCCGGCTCGATCGTGATGACCATCCCCGGCTGCAGAATCTCTTTCTGCCCATCTGCGACACGGGGTATCTCGTGAATCTCCAGCCCCACACCATGCCCGGTCGAGTGCGTGAAATATCGGCCTAACCCCGCCTTGCGCAATACTTTACGGGCCGCCGCATCCACTTCACCGACCGCGATTCCCGGCCGTACCGCGTCTACAGCCGCCTGCTGAGCCTCTTTCACTGCTTCGTAGGCCCGGCGAGCATCGTCCGGAACCATCCCCACCCACACAGTGCGAGTCTGGTCGGAACAATAACCTGAAAGTATAACACCGAAGTCGCAGACCACGAACGCGCCCTTGGGGATCGCCTGCTCCGAAGCGCGCCCGTGCGGCAGCGCCGACCTTGCACCGGATGCAATGATCGTGAAAAAAGACATCTCCTCAGCCCCACCCCGGCGGGCCGTCAGTTCCATTTCCGCGGCAACTTCGACTTCTTTCACGCCCGGACGCAGCACCTCGAGCGCCCGGTCGAAGAGCTTTGCCCCCAGCTTGACCGCCGCGCGGATTCGCTCCAGTTCGTCGGCGTCCTTGACCATGCGCGCCCGCTCGATGATAGCCGGCGCGTCTTTCAGCGTGATCCCGGAAGGCTTCGCTTTCGCCAGGCGCTTCTTCTCGGCAATCGTAAAATGCTCTGACTCGATGCCGATGGTCCATCCCTTAGACTTCTTGCGTCGTGCCGCCAGGAATTCTCCCAGGGCCGACAGCACGGACTTGCGCGCGACCACCACCTTGGCCGACTTCACCTCATCGTGCGCCTGCGTGTCATAGCGAACGTCAGTAAAGAAAACGCTGCCTGATTCCTCAACCAGCAGCAGTCCAGCGCTCCCCGTAAAGCCGCAGAGATATCGGATGTTCGGAAGATGGCTAATCAGGAGCCCATCGAACCGCGTGGTGGCGAGATGCTCCCTTAGTTGTTGCTGGCGCGCAAGGAAATTCATTCCGCTAAGTGTAACCGAGCAGCGCCGCGCGGGTTGCTGTTCTCCGCGCCTTCAGGCATGGGAAGCTTAAGCAATGTCTGCTCATAGCCCTGATCGAACATAGTTGAAGTTAGGTGTACACTCTTTGACGGTTGCCCGCAGGAGCACGATGCGCGCCGATTCCCCCGGCGTCACGGCGCTTCAGAAGTTCAGGAGGTTTTTTCTATGAGGTTCAT
>Ga0066790_10001245_pt1 | contig 10602 bp, 6 predicted proteins | sample OrgsoiDNA2013050_FD_70963 | JGI IMG/M metagenome (GOLD analysis project Ga0066790, IMG submission 70963) | Permafrost soil microbial communities from the Arctic, to analyse light accelerated degradation of dissolved organic matter (DOM) -... | ecosystem: Environmental > Terrestrial > Soil >...
GGCGGCGGCGGCGGGTGCGGGCGGCGGCCGGCGGGGACACTGGATGTGCCGCTTGCCCGGGGCCGGTCATGAAAGATCGGCCGCCGTGAACGAGTGCCGGCCCGCGCCGCCGGACGGTTTCCCCCCGTCGCCGGTCCCGGCACCGGGGCGGAGCAGTTGCCGGGCGTCGCCCGCGGTGACGACCGAGCCGGTGACGAGCACACACCCGCCGCTGCCCACGGCGGTGTCCGGCGCGTCATCGGCCAGGGTCACCGCCAGCTCGATCGCGTCGTCCATCCGCGCGGCGACCTGGACCCGGTCGGCGCCGAAGACGTCGCGCGCCAATTCGGCCAGTTCCTCCGGGGGCATCGAGCGGTCGGCGGAGTTGCGCGTCACCACGAGATCGGACAGGATGGGCTCGAGCTCGTCGAGCATCCCGGCCACGTCCTTGTCTGCGCTGACGGCCAGCACACCGACGAGCCGGCTGAAGCTGAACGCCTCGGTCACCGCGGCCACGCTGGCCGCCATGCCGGCCGGATTGTGCGCCGCGTCGGCGATCACCGTCGGACTGCGCCGCAGGACCTCCAGCCGCCCGGGTGAACGCAGGACGGCGAACCCCTGCCGGACGAGGTCCGGGTCGAGGGACTGGCGCCCGTCCGGGGCGTTGGGCTCGCTGGGCCCGTCGTCACCCACGCCGGCGAACCCCTCCACCGCGGCCAGCGCGCAGGCCGCGTTGCCCGCCTGGTGCTCGCCGAACAGGGGCAGGAACACGTCGGTGTAGGTGCCGTTGAGGCCGCGCAGGGTGAGCTGCTGCCCGCCGAGCGCGATGTCCCGTTCCAGGACACCGAACTCGATGCCCTCACGGGCCACGGTCGCGCCAACCTCGGACACGCGGCGGAGCAGGACCTCGGCCGCGGGCAGCGACTGCTGGGCCAGCACGGCCAGCGCACCTGGCTTGATGATCCCCGCCTTCTCCGCGGCGATCTCCTCCACCGTGTCACCCAGGTAGCGGGTGTGGTCGATGGCGACCGGGCCGACGACGGCGACCACGCCGTCCGCGACGTTGGTGGCGTCCCAGGTACCGCCGAGCCCGACCTCCACGATCGCGACATCGACGGGGGCGTCGGCAAAGGCGGCGAAGGCCATCCCGGTCAGCACCTCGAAGAAGGACAGGGGCACACCGTGGCGCTCGTCGGTCAGCTGGATGTACGGGAGAATTTCCGTATACAGCGTGACGAAGTGCTCCGGATCCAGCGGCTGGCCGTCGATGCAGATCCGCTCGCGCATCGAGACCAGGTGCGGGCTGGTGAATCGGCCGGTCCGCAGGCCACGTTCGCGCAGCAGGGCGTCAATCATGCGCGCGGTGGAAGTCTTGCCGTTGGTGCCCGTGATGTGGATAACGGGGAAGGCACGGTGCGGATCGCCGAGCAGGTCGACCAGGGTGGCGATCCGGTCGAGCGTTGGCTCAATCGACGACTCGGGCCGCCGGCTGACGATCTCCCGCTCGACCTCGCGCAGGGTCGCGTCATCGGTCACGGCAGGCTCGCGGGCGTCGCAGTACTCATCCGTCCAGGCTACTGGGGGGCGGCAGCGGCCGGCCCCGGCCCCCGTGGCGCCGGCACCTGGGCGCCGGCCAGCTCGGGTGTGACGACGCAGGTCCGGTTCCGGCCCGCGTCCTTGGCCTGGTACAGCGCCGCGTCCGCCGCGGCGAGCAGGTCGTCCAGGTCCTGCCGCGCGCTGGCCACCTCGGCCACGCCGATCGACACGGTGATGCTGACCAGGATGGGTTCGTGCCGGCCGTCGCTGACGGCGATCGGCGCGTCGGCGATGTGCCCGCGTAGCCGCTCGGCGACCCGCTCGGCCTCCGGCCCGGTGGTGCGCGGCAGCAGGATCGCGAATTCCTCGCCGCCGAACCGCCCGATCAGGTCGCCCTCGCGGAGCTGGGCCTTGAACCGGTCGGCGACGACGCGCAGGACCCGGTCGCCGGCCAGATGCCCGTAGGTGTCATTGACCACCTTGAAGTGGTCGATGTCGATGATCGCGGCCGAGGCCGGCGACCAGTAGCCGTTGGCGCGGGACAGTTCGGTGGCCGACTCGCGGTGCCATGCCGCCGCGTTCAGCAGCCCGGTCTTGGCGTCCGTGCGCGCCTCCGCGACGAGCTGGGAGTGCATGAGGAAGCGTTTCTGCATCAGCACAACCGGAACGGCGACGAGCAGGACGGCGAGCGTGAACGATACCGAGAAGGCGACGAGCGCCGCGAGGCAGGTCACTACCGCATCGGTGGTGACGGCCTCGCGGGTGAACATCAGGCCCCGGACCCGGGCGGCCGGCACCGTCAGCTTGATCGCGCCGACCACCAGCCACGCGTTGACCAGGCACCCGGTCAGCGCGGCGGCGATGATGGCGCCCAGCCAGCCGGCGCTGTGCGCGCCGGTGCCGGGCGGCGCGCCGAGCAGTGGCTGGAACGCGCGGTGGAATTCGAGCGAGGCCGCGCCGTAACCCAGGCCGTTCGAGGCGATGCTGAACAGCCGCCGGTGCGCGAGGTTACGGCGAACCCGCCACTGCTTCATGATCACGAGCGGGATCGGGGCCAGCAGGGCGTAGACCGGTGGCAGCAGCAGCGCGACGGAGAGGTACCAGACCTCCTGCAGGTCGCGGGTCAGTGTGTCCCGGGGCAGCTGGACGTCCCGGGTCGCCTCCACCATGGCCGCCGCGCTCACCAGCAGCAGGAAGAAGACACCCAGCTGGGACACGTGCCAGTGGGTATGGGCGGCGGCCAGGCCCAGGGCGACCGCGGCCAGCACCGGCACGACGATGACGTAGGCACGCGCCGCCCGGGGCAATGACCAGATCGGCCAGCCCCGGATAGACACCGCCGTCGGCAGGCGGTCCCGGTCAGCGGACGTGACGGTCAACCTCCTCTCTCCTGCTTTGCCGAAGCGTTTGCCGGAACGCCGGCTAGTGCGACTCCAAGGTTTAAACTGTTATCTATACGGCACTTCCACTGAATTAACATAATGTGTAACAAACCACCCAAACGGGCATATCGCCAATGGAGAGAGGTGCGGCGAAGGGAAGAGCCATGCGGATCGAATGGGGCTGACCACCGTGCGCGGATCAGCAGGAAATGCCGGTGCTCGGGGAAGGGAGAAACATGAGCATCGATGGGGACTGATGGCCAGGAAACCCCGTCCATGTCCGGGATCATACAGATCGTTACCCCCTTTCCGGCGCGACCGACGGCGATTCACGTCGCCAGGTAAACCGGTGTGACGGAAGACGGCTACCGTGAGCGCGACGCGCGCGAACTGGTCGCCCGCGATGGAGGCCAGCTCCGCCAGCCAGATGGCCCGGAACTCACCATCGGCGAACACCTCACGGAAGGCGGGCGTGGTCCGGGCCGACGGCGAAAGCTCGGGGACCGTAATGGCCGCCGCCGCAGTCTCCGCCAACACGACCTCCCGTCCGCATTATGTCGCTCTCTGATCTCTGCTGATTACATAGTGACGCGCAAAAGCGGCATTCGCAACAAACTGTGGTTAACGCATCACGGCAGGCACCAGTGGGGCAGCTCATGAGTTCTGCCCCACCGGCCACCGAAGTTGCAGAGGCCGGAGATTCAGCCAGGTCGCGTTACCCGGGCAGGTACCCGGGCAACTACCCGGGCAGGCGGGCCAGGTGATCGGAGATCCGGGTGATGTCCTGCTCAGCGGCGGCCAGGCGCTGGCGGGTCTTCTCCACCACGTCGGCGGGCGCCTTGGCGGTGAACCCGGCGTTAGCGAGCTTCGCGCGGGCCTGCGCGGCCTCCCTGTCCGCGACGGCGAGGTCTTTCTCCATCCGGCGCCGCTCCGCCGCAACGTCAATCACCCCGGCGGTGTCGAGTTCCACCGTGACGCCTTCGGCCTCGACCGAGGCCGAAGGCGTGAATCCGGCGTCCGGGGGGCTGAGCCGGAGCAGGAAACGGATCCGCTCCTCGTGGCCGGCCAGCGGGCTGGTCTCGATCCCGGCGAGGCGGGCGGCGACCCGCTGGCCGGGACGCAGACCCTGATCCGAACGGAACCGGCGGATCTCGGTCACCAGCCGCATCACGGAGGCCATCTCCGCCTCCGCGCCGGCATCGGTGAGCGACGGCCGCGGCCACGGGGCCACCATCACCGATTCCTCGCCGGCCAGGGCTGTTCCGGGCAGGGCCGTCCACAGCTCGTCGGTGAGGAACGGCATGACCGGGTGCAGCAGCTTGAGCAGCTGGTCCAGCACGAACCCGAGCACGTCCCGGGTGGTCTCGGCGGCCGCCTCCAGTGCGTCCGGTCCGGTGCTGGCCGGATCACCGGACCCGGCACCGGACCCGGCACCGGCACTGGTACCGGCCAGCGGGATCTTGGCCAGCTCCAGGTACCAGTCGCAGAACTCGTCCCAGGCGAAGTGGTAGAGCGTCTCGCACACCTTGGCCAGCTCGAACCGCTCGAAGTCCTGATCCACCTGCGCGGTCACCGCGGACAGCCGGGAGAGGATCCAGCGGTCGGGCACGGACAGCGACCCGGCATCGGGCAGTGCCCGCGGCACCCGCGCTCCGTGGCCCAGGGCGAACCGCGCCGCGTTCCACAGCTTGTTGCAGAAGTTCCGCGAGCCGGCCGCCCACTCGTCGCTGACCGGCACGTCGCTGCCCGGGTTGGCCCCCCGGGCCAGCGTGAAACGGGTGGCGTCGGCACCGAAGCGGTCGATCCATTCGAGCGGGTCCACCGCGTTCCCGCGCGACTTCGACATCTTCTTGCCGGTGGCGTCGCGGACGAGACCGTGCAGGGCGACGTCGCGGAACGGGACCGCGCCGGCCGGGTCCCGGTCGGACATCGCGTACAGGCCGAACATCATCATCCGGGCGACCCAGAAGAAGAGGATGTCGTAACCGGTGACGAGGACGCTGGTCGGGTAGAAGGCACGCAGGTCCACCGTGTCGTCCGGCCAGCCCAGGGTGGAGAACGGCCACAGGGCCGAGGAGAACCAGGTGTCCAGCACGTCGTCGTCCTGGCGCCAGCCCTCCCCCGCGGGCGGTTCGTCGTCCGGCCCGACGCAGCGGATCTCGCCGTCCGGCCCGTAGTACACCGGGATCCGGTGGCCCCACCACAGCTGGCGGCTGATGCACCAGTCGTGCATGTCGTCGACCCAGGAGAAGTACCGGGCCGCCATCTCGGGCGGGTGCATCCGGGTCCGGCCGTCGCGCACCGCGTCGCCGGCCGCCTTGGCCAGCGGGGCGGCCCGGACGAACCACTGCAGGGACAGCCTCGGCTCGACCGTCGTGCCGCAGCGCTGGCAGTGGCCGACGGCGTGCACGTACGGGCGCACCTCGGCCACGATCCGGCCCTGCGCGCGCAGTGCCGCGACGATCGCCGGGCGGGCCTCGAAGCGGTCGAGCCCCAGGAAGGGGCCGTGCGCCGTCACCGCGCCACGCTCGTCCAGCACGGTCAGGCTGGGCAGGTTGTGGCGGCGGCCGATCTCGAAGTCGTTGGGGTCGTGCGCCGGGGTGACCTTCACGGCGCCGGTGCCGAACGCCGGGTCGACGTGCTCGTCGGCGATCACCGGGATCCGCCGCCCGGTCAGCGGCAGCTCCACCTGGCGGCCGACCAGGTGCCGGTAGCGATCATCGCCGGGATGCACGGCCACCGCCGTGTCCCCCAGCATGGTCTCCGCCCGGGTGGTCGCGACCACGATCGAGTCGTCGTCCCCCTCCAGGGGGGTCTGGGGGGGACGTCCCCCCGGGCTGACACTGCCGTAGCGGATGGAGACGAGCTCGCCCTCGTCGTCGCTGTGATCCACCTCGATGTCGGACAGCGCGGTCAGGCAGCGCGGGCACCAGTTGATGATCCGCTCGGCCCGGTGGATGAGACCGTCGTCGAAGAGCCGCTTGAAGATGGTCTGCACGGCGCGGGTCAGGCCCGGGTCCATCGTGAACCGCTCGCGGGTCCAGTCCACGCTGTCGCCCAGGCGGCGCATCTGGGACAGGATCTTCCCGCCGGAGGTCGCCTTCCACTGCCAGACCCGCTCGACGAACGCCTCCCGGCCGAGGTCGTGCCGGCTCAGGCCCTCCTTGGCCAGCTCGCGTTCCACGACGTTCTGCGTGGCGATGCCCGCGTGGTCCATGCCGGGCAGCCACAGCGTGGTGTAGCCCTGCATCCGGCGGCGCCGCACGATCGCGTCAATGATCGTGTGGTCGAGCGCGTGGCCGATGTGCAGCACGCCGGTCACGTTCGGCGGCGGGATGACGATCGAGAACCGGGGGGCGTCCCGCTCCGGGTCGGCACCGAAATAACCAGCCTTCTCCCAGAACGCGTAACGCGGCCCCTCCACGTCAGCGGGGCTGTACTGGGGAGGAAGTTCGATAGGTCTACCTGTCACGCACGGAAGTCTACGGAATCCAGGGTCTACCCGTGACCATAGAGGTTGAGGGGTTGACCCTTAACCGGCCCAGGGAGTCCGGGCCAACGGCCCGGCGAGTGGCCGGTGCCCGGCGGCCATCCGAGCGGGCTACGGCGAGGCGATCGTTAGCGGCCTAACGAACCGGGCCTTCAGGCCCGGTGAGCGGCCGGTGTCTCGGCGAAGCACCACCGCGGGGCGCGGAGCGCATGCGGGGGGTTCGGGGGGTCGCCCCCCGGGCCAGCACTGCTCGCCGACATGCACCGGGCGCTCGCCCGGGCCGGTGGCCCGGGGCTCGCGCCCGGTTGTCGCGCTTTAGGCGCTCTTTTCGCGGGGGGTGCGCCTGGTGACGCTGCGGGGGACGATCGTCGGGTTTACGTGTTCCAGGACGGCTTCGCGGGTAATGACGACGCGCTCTACGTCCTTGCGGCTCGGGACCTCGTACATGACCGAGAGCAGGACCTCTTCCATGATCGCGCGCAGGCCACGGGCACCGGTGCCGCGCAGGTTGGCCTGGTCGGCGATGGCCTCCAGCGCGTCCGGGGTGAACTCCAGGTCCACGCCGTCCAGCTCGAACAGCCGCCGGTACTGCTTGACCAGCGCGTTGCGCGGTTCGGTCAGGATCGAGATCAGCGCTTCGCGATCGAGGTTGTGCACGCTGGTGATGACCGGGAGCCGGCCGACGAACTCCGGGATCATCCCGAACTTCAGCAGGTCCTCCGGCATTACCTCGGCGAAGGCATCATCGGTGTTGTCCGGCTTGTGCGCGCGGAGCACCGCGTTGAAGCCGATCCCGTTGTGGCCGGACCGCTGCTCGATGATCTTCTCCAGGCCGGCGAACGCGCCACCGCAGATGAACAGCACGTTCGTCGTGTCGATCTGGATGAACTCCTGGTGCGGATGCTTCCGGCCGCCCTGCGGCGGCACCGACGCGGTGGTGCCCTCGAGGATCTTCAGCAGGGCCTGCTGGACACCCTCGCCGGAGACGTCCCGGGTGATCGACGGGTTCTCGCTCTTGCGGGCGATCTTGTCGATCTCGTCGATGTAGATGATCCCGGTCTCGGCCTTCTTCACGTCGTAGTCGGCCGCCTGGATGAGCTTGAGCAGGATGTTCTCGACGTCCTCGCCCACGTAGCCGGCCTCGGTGAGCGCGGTGGCGTCGGCGATCGCGAACGGCACGTTCAGCAGCCGGGCCAGGGTCTGCGCGAGCAGGGTCTTGCCGGAGCCGGTCGGGCCGAGCAGCAGGATGTTCGACTTGGCCAGCTCGACCCCGTCGTCGCCGGGCCGCTCGCCGCCGGACTGGACACGCTTGTAGTGGTTGTACACGGCCACGGACAGGGCCTTCTTGGCCTGGTCCTGGCCGATCACGTACGCGTCGAGGAACTCGTAGATCTCCCGCGGCTTCGGCAGGCTGTCCCACTTGACCTCGGACGGCTCCGCCAGCTCTTCCTCGATGATCTCGTTGCAGAGATCGATGCATTCATCGCAGATGTACACGCCCGGGCCGGCGATGAGCTTCTTGACTTGCTTCTGGCTCTTGCCGCAGAACGAGCATTTCAGCAGGTCCCCACCGTCACCGATGCGTGCCACCCAGATACTCCTTTACATGGGGCCGCCAGGGCCGCCTCACAGGCTGCCCTGGCGGGCATGTCCCGCCAGGCCTTCGTGCGCTCCGGCTTTGACGTTACCGCCTCGGGCCCGGGAGAGCCTAAGGCACCACCATCAAACCCCCTCAGGGGCATGCCAGGGAAGAGGCAATTCCTCCGGTTAGGACGACAGTACCCCGGCGGCGGCCGCCCCGCGCTTGAGCGTCGTCAGAACCTCGTCGATGATGCCGTATTCCATGGCCTCCTCGGCGGTGAGGAACTTGTCCCGCTCGATGTCACGCTGGATCACTTCCTCCTCCTGCCCGGTGTGCCGGGCCAGGATGGCCTCCATCGCCGAGCGCATCCGCATGATCTCGCGGGCCTGGATCTCCAGGTCGCTGACCTGCTCGTACCCGCCGCCCTGGGTGGCGGGCTGGTGGATCAGGATGCGGGAATTCGGCAGCGCCATCCGCTTGCCCTTGGTCCCGGCCGCGAGCAGGATCGCCGCCGCCGAGGCCGCCTGCCCGATGCAGCACATCTGGATGTCAGGCTGGATGAACTGCATGGTGTCGTAGATCGCCATCATCGACGTCATCGACCCGCCCGGCGAGTTGATGTAGATCGTGATGTCCCGGTCCGGGTCGATCGCCTCGAGCGTCAGCAACTGCGCCATGACGTCGTTGGCCGAGGCGTCGTCGATCTGCACGCCGAGGAAAATGATCCGCTCCTCGAAGAGCTTGTTGTACGGGTTCATCTCCTTGACCCCGTACGACGTCCGCTCCACGAAGGACGGCAGGACGTACCTGGCCTCCGCCGGCCGGGGGGCACCTGCGGCCCTGAGCTCGCTCACTCCTCGCTCCTTCGCTGCGTAAATGTCGTTCATGAGACCGGGCCGGCCGAGGGCACCTCGGTGGCGCTGCGAACCACCCGGTCGACGAAGCCGTAGTCCTGGGACTCGTCGGCGGTGAACCAGCGGTCGCGGTCGAAGTCGAGCTCGATCTGCTCGAACGTCTGGCCGGTGTGAAACGCGATGCGCTCCGCCATCGTCCGCTTGATGTAGAGCATCTGCTCGGCCTGGATCCGGATGTCGGTCGCGGTGCCGCCGAGGCCACCGGACGGCTGGTGCATCAGGATCTGCGCGTGCGGCATGGCGAAGCGCTTACCCGTGGTCCCGGCGCACAGCAGGACCTGCGCCATCGACGCGGCCATGCCCATCACGTAGGTCGCGATGTCGTTCGGCACGTACTGCATCACGTCGTAGATGGCCAGGCCGGCGCTGACCGAGCCGCCCGGCGAGTTGATGTAGAGGCTAATGTCCCGCTTGGGGTCCTCGGCCGCCAGCAGCACCAGTTCGGCGCAGATCCGGTTGGCGAGGTCGTCATCGACCTGCTGGCCGAGGAAGACGATCCGGTGCCGCAGCAGCCGCTGGAACAACTGGTCGCCGAACGGCTGGACGGCGCCATCGGGTGTAGCCGCCGTCACGGTCGACGCCACCTCCAGGGAGGTCGCCGTCACGATCGACGGCACCTCCAGATTGGGATGCGTGGTCACTGCGTTCTCCTCGATTGACTGGGCGCGATGTGCCTCATCCGCCCTCGCTGGGGGCTCCGGCATGTCGCAGTTCTCGTTAGCTGCCGTCTGATGTCTCTGATCTGGACGATAGCGCCCGCTCCGGGCAGAGCACGCCACGGCGGTACCGTTTTCGCTGTCGGCGCACGTGGTTACGGTCAGCGACCGGCGGGCGGGCGCGATCAGCTCGCGGGCCCGGCCGCCGGTCATCCCGGAAGGCCGGGCTAGGCCCGGGCGTCCTCGCCCGCGCTGTCTTCAGTGTCCGCATCGGTCTCGGCCGCCGCGTCCGGGCCAGCCCCGGCCGCCGGAGCGGTCCCGGCTGCCTCCGCCGCTTCGCCCGCGGCCTCGGCCTCGGCGTCGCTCGCGTCCTCGCCGCCCTCGTCGTCCACGCCGTCCACGCCGTCCACGCCGTCCACGCCGTCCACGCCGAGCAGGGTGATGTAGTCCAGCTCGTGGCCGGCCTCATCGGCGATCTTCACCCGGCTGGCCAGCAGGGCCATCGCCTTGCCGCGGAGCACCTCGGCCGCCGCGGCACCGATCTGGCCGCCCTCGGCGATCTGGCGCGCCAGCAGTTCGGGCTCGACGCCCATCTGCTGGGCCTGCTGGGTCACGAAGTACGACAGCTCGGCGTCGTCGACGCCCAGGTCCTCCTGCCGCGCCACCTGATCGAGGACCAGCCCGACCTTGACGCTGCGGCGGGACTGCTCCTGCAGGTCGGCGGTGAACTCCTCCTGGCTCTTGCCGACCATCTGGAGGTAGGTGTCCCAGTCGGCGCCGGCGCGCTGGATCTGGTCGTGCATCGAGTGCTCGAGACGGTGCGCCTCCTCGCCGACGATGCTCTCCGGGAGAGGCACGTCCACCTGGCCGAGCAGCGTGTCCAGGGCGCGGTCGCGGGCCTGGACAGCCTGCTGCTGGCGCCGCATGGCCTCCAGCCGCTGGCGGGTGTCGGCCCGCAGTTCGCCGATGGTGTCGAACTCGCTGGCCAGCTGCGCGAAGTCGTCGTCAAAGTCGGGCAGCTCCTTGACCTTGACGCTGTGCACGGTGACGGTCACCTCGGCCT
>Ga0066790_10001246_pt1 | contig 10602 bp, 7 predicted proteins | sample OrgsoiDNA2013050_FD_70963 | JGI IMG/M metagenome (GOLD analysis project Ga0066790, IMG submission 70963) | Permafrost soil microbial communities from the Arctic, to analyse light accelerated degradation of dissolved organic matter (DOM) -... | ecosystem: Environmental > Terrestrial > Soil >...
CAGTTCAAGGTGGTCCCGCCGGGGACCGGGATCGTGCACCAGGTCAACATCGAGCACCTGGCGCGGGTCGTGATGGCCCAGCCTTTCACCGGGGGCGTCCTGGCCGCTTATCCCGACACCTGCGTGGGCACCGACTCGCACACCACCATGCAGAACGGGCTCGGCGTGCTCGGCTGGGGCGTGGGCGGAATCGAGGCCGAGGCGGCCATGCTCGGCCAGCCGGTCTCGATGCTGATCCCCAGGGTCGTCGGGTTCCGGCTGATCGGGGAGCTGCCGGCCGGCGCGACCGCCACCGACCTCGTCCTGACCATCACCGAGCTGCTGCGCAAGCACGGAGTCGTCGGCAAGTTCGTCGAGTTCTACGGTGCCGGGGTGGCCGCCGTGCCGGTGGCCAACCGCGCCACCATCGGGAACATGAGCCCGGAATTCGGCTCCACCTGCGCGATCTTCCCGATCGACGACGAGACGCTGACCTACCTGCGGCTGACCGGCCGGCCGCCGGAGCAGGTGGCGCTCGTCGAGGCCTACGCCAAGGAGCAGGGACTCTGGCACGACCCGGCCAGTCCCGCCCGGTACTCCGAGGAACTGCAGCTCGACCTGTCCACGGTCGTGCCGTCGCTGGCCGGCCCGAAGCGGCCGCAGGACCGGGTGGCGCTATCGGACGCCAAGAACGCGTTCCGGCACGCGCTCGGCTCCTATGTGCAGCTTGACCGCCTGGACGACGACATCTCCAACACCTTCCCGGCGTCCGACCCGGTGGCGAAGGAGGCCAACGGGCGATCGGAGGACGACACCAACTCCCGCGCGCAGACCGGCCCGGTCGCGGCCGGTCATGGCCGCCCGTCGGCGGCCACGGCGGTCACGCTGGATGACGGCACGCAGACCTCGGTCGATCACGGCTCGGTGGTCATCGCGGCCATCACCTCGTGCACCAATACCTCTAACCCCTCGGTCATGATCGGCGCGGCCCTGGTGGCCAAGAAGGCGGTCGAGGCGGGGCTGGAACGCAAGCCCTGGGTGAAGACCACCCTGGCGCCGGGCTCCAAGGTGGTGATGGATTACTACGAGCGCGCGGGGCTGACCCCGTACCTGGAGAAGCTCGGCTTCAACCTGGTCGGCTACGGCTGCACCACCTGCATCGGCAATTCCGGGCCGCTGTCGGAGGGGGTCAGCGCGGCGGTCGCTGAAAATGACCTCGCCGTGGTCTCCGTCCTGTCGGGCAACCGGAACTTCGAGGGCCGGATCAACCCGGACGTGAAGATGAACTACCTGGCCTCGCCGCCGCTGGTGGTGGCGTACGCGCTGGCCGGGACGATGGACATCGACCTGACCACCGAGCCGATCGGCACGGGCGCCTCAGGTGAGCCGGTTTACCTGCGTGACCTGTGGCCCGACCCGGCCGAGATCGACTCGGTCGTGCGGACCGCCGTGGCCGCCGAGATGTTCACCCGGGACTACGCGGACGTCTTCACCGGCGACGAGAACTGGCAGGAACTGGACGTGCCGGCGGGCGACACCTTCGCCTGGGACGCCGACTCCACCTACGTGCGCCGCCCGCCCTACTTCGACGGGATGCCGGCCCGGCCCGCGCCGGTCACCGACGTGCACGGCGCCAGGGTGCTCGCGATGCTGGGCGACTCGGTCACCACCGACCACATCTCCCCGGCCGGCGCGATCAAGACCGACGGCCCGGCCGGCCAGTACCTGACCTCCCGCGGCGTGCAGCGGCGCGACTTCAACAGCTACGGGTCGCGGCGCGGCAACCACGAGGTGCTGATCCGGGGCACGTTCGCCAACATCCGGCTGCGCAACCAGCTCGCGCCCGGCACCGAGGGCGGCGTCACGGTGAAGCTGCCCGAGGGTACGCAGGCGTCGATCTACGACGCCTCCCGCGAGTACCTGGCCGAGGGCACGCCGCTGGTCATCCTGGGCGGCAAGGAGTACGGCTCGGGCTCGTCGCGGGACTGGGCGGCGAAGGGGACCGCGCTGCTGGGCGTGCGGGCCGTGCTGGTGGAGTCGTTCGAGCGCATCCACCGGTCCAACCTGATCGGCATGGGCGTGCTGCCCCTGCAGTACCTTCCCGGCGAGAACGCGGCCTCGCTCGGACTCACCGGCCACGAGGTATTCGACGTGGTGGGCATCGAGGCGCTGAACGAGGGGGAGGTCCCGCGCGAGGTGACGGTGCTCGCGGACGGCCAGGAGTTCCGGGCCGTGCTGCGGATCGACACGCCAGGCGAGGCCGAGTACTACCGGCACGGCGGCATCATGCAGTTCGTGCTGCGGTCCCTGCTAGCGCAGGACTAGCGCGGGGCGCGCCGCAGCCACGCCCAGAACGTGCGCCGCGGCGGCCGCGCCAGCCGGGCGCACGCCCCAGATCCAGCGCCATGACCGCGGGGGCTCTGCTGCTCTACAGCGTCAACGTCGTCGTTGGGCACCTACTGTCGTGCTAGCGCCAGCAGGGGCCCAACCACGACGTCCGGCGGCGGGCGGGCGGAGCGCGGGTCCTGCCGGACGGCGGCGGAGGCCGGCCCGGCGCCGGGCCGCCGGGCGCCCGCTGCGCGTGGCGCGGCACCTAGACTTCGTCCGGTGCGGGCGGATATCGGCAGGTCATCGGCGAGCGCGCCCGTACGCGGCGCCGGGATCGGGCTGCTGACGGCCGGGATCCTGGCGCTGGCGTTCAACCTGCGGGCGGCGATCACCAGCCTGCCGCCGGTCTTCCCCGAGCTGCACGGCGCGCTGCACCTGTCGCCGGCCAGCCAGGCGCTGCTGGCAGCCATCCCGGTGCTCTGCTTCGCCGTGTTCTCCGGGGTCGCCGCGCCGCTGAGCCGCCGCCTGGGCGAGGAACGCGTGCTCGGCGCGGCGCTGGTCATGCTCGCGGCGGGCCTGCTGCTGCGCGGCGCCGACCCGGCGCTGCTGCTGTTTCCCGGTACGGTCGTCGCCGGCGCCGCGATCGCCCTGATGAACGTGCTGCTGCCCAGCCTGGTCAAGCGGCGCAGGCCCGAGCGGGCCGGCCTGCTGATCGGCCTGTACCTCCTGTCGCTGTCCGCCGGGGCGATCGTGGGCTCGCTGATCGCGGTGCCGGTGTTCCAGGCGGCCGGCGGGGGCGCCGGGTCGGTGCGGCTCACGCTGGGCATCTGGGCGGTCCCCGCGCTGATCGGCGCGGCGGTGTGGCTGCCGCAGCTGCGGCACCGGACGCTGCCCGCCCGGCGCCCCCGCGGCGCCCCGTCTGCACTGGCCCCGACCGCACTGGCCCCGACCGCACTGTGGCGGCATCCGCTGACGTGGCAGGTCACGGCCTTCCTGGGGCTGCAGAGCCTCAGCTACTACGCCACCCTCTCCTGGTTCCCGACGCTCTTCCGCGACCGCGGGGCCAGCGCCGTCCACGCCGGGACCCTGCTGGCCGTCATGAACCTGGGCAACGCCCTGACCGCGCTGCTCGTGCCCGTGCTGGCGCACCGGCTCGCCGACCAGCGGCTGCTCGCGGCCGTCTCCATAATCGGGACCGGCGCCGGGCTGGCCGGCGCCGCGTTCGGGCCGCTGCCGGCCGCCGCGGCGTTCATCTTCCTGCTGGGACTGGGTCAGGGGGGGTCGCTGGGCCTGGGCATCTTCTACACCATGGCGCGGGCGCCCGACCCGATGACGGCCGCATCGCTGTCGGCCTTCGCGCAGAGCGCCGGCTACCTGCTGGCCAGCGTTGGCCCGCTGCTGCTCGGCTTCCTGCATACGGCCACCGGCGGGTGGAGCATCCCGGTCTGGGTGCTTATGGGTGTCGCCGCCCTCCAGCTGGTCACCGGCTGGCTGGCGGGTCGCGACAGGACCGTGCCCGCGCCGCCGCCCAACGGCTAAGGCTGACGTCAGGGTCAGGGATCTGGCGGGTGCCCTGTGCGCCGGGCGACCGTCCCGAAATACACTCGATGGGGCCCGCCTGCCGAGATGTGCCGACTCGGCTGGCGGCAGCGTCCGCTGCCGACCACGAGGAGCGCCAGGTGACATTGCTGGAGAACATCCAGAGTCCGCGGGACCTTAAGGACCTCAGGGCCGAGGAACTGCCGCAGCTGGCGGCCGAGATCCGGGATGTCCTGATCCAGACGGTTACGAGGACCGGCGGGCACCTTGGCCCCAATCTCGGGGTCGTCGAGCTGACCATGGCCCTGCACCGGGTCTTTGAGTCGCCGGCCGACAGGATCGTCTTCGACACCGGCCATCAGTCGTACGTGCACAAGCTCCTGACGGGCCGCTACGGCGAGTTCGGCACGCTGCGCCAGCGCGGCGGCATCTCCGGCTACCCCAGCCGGGCGGAGTCCGACCACGACGTGATCGAGAACTCGCACGCGTCCACCAGCCTGTCCTACGCCGACGGGCTGGCCAAGGCCTACCAGGTCCGCGGCGAGACGGAGCGCTGCGTCGTGGCGGTCATCGGCGACGGCGCGCTGACCGGCGGCATGGCCTGGGAGGCGCTGAACAACATCGCCGGCGCCAAGGACCGCCGGGTGGTCATCGTCGTCAACGACAACGGGCGCTCCTACCAGCCGACCATCGGCGGGCTGGCCGACCACCTCGCCACGGTGCGGGTGTCGCAGCGGTACGAGCAGGTGCTCGACTACATCAAGACGACCCTGACGCACGCACCGCTGTTCGGGCCGCCGCTGTTCGATGCGCTGCACGGGCTCAAGAAGGGCATCAAGGACGTCGTGCAGCCGCAGGTGCTCTTCGAGGACCTGGGCCTGAAGTACCTCGGCCCGGTCGACGGCCATGACGAGCAGGCGGTCGAGAATGCGCTGAGCCGGGCCCGCGACTTCGGCGGCGCGGTGCTGGTGCACGTCATCACCCGCAAGGGCTTCGGTTACCCGCTCGCCGAGGCGAACGAGGAGGACTGCCTGCATCAGGTCGGCCCGGCTCCGGTGATCCCGGCGCCAGCGCTTCCCGCAGGCCTAGGCGCGGCCAGTGCCGCCCCGCCGGGGGCCGCCCCCGGCCGGCCCTGGACACAAATCTTCGGCACCGAGCTGGCCGCGATCGGCCTCGCCCGGCCGGACATCGTGGCCGTGACCGCGGCCATGCTGCACCCGACCGGCCTGGACAAGTTCGCCGACGTCTGCCCGGAGCGGGTGTTCGACGTCGGGATCGCCGAGCAGCACGCGGTGACCAGCGCGGCGGGCCTGGCCATGGGCGGCCTGCACCCGGTCGTCGCCATCTACTCGACCTTCCTCAACCGGGCCTTCGACCAGGTCCTCATGGACGTCGCGATGCACCGGCTGCCGATCACGTTCGTGCTGGACCGGGCCGGGGTAACCGGGCCCGACGGCGCGAGCCACCACGGCATGTGGGACCTGTCGCTGCTCCAGCTCGTGCCGGGCATGCGGGTCGCGGTGCCGCGCGACGGCACCCGGCTGACCGAGCTGCTGCGCGAGGCGCTCGCCGTGGCCGACGGCCCGACCGCCCTGCGGTTCCCGCGCGGCACCGCCCCCGCCGACGTCCCATCGGTCGGCCAGCTCGGCTCGATGGACGTGCTGCGCGAGCCCGCGGCCGGCGCGTCCCGCGACCTGCTGCTGATCGGGGCCGGGCCGATGGCGGGCGTCTGCACGCAGACCGCCGACCGCCTGGCCGATCAGGGAATCGGCGTGACGGTCGTCGATCCGCGCTGGGTGAAGCCGCTCGACGAGGCCCTGGTCGAGGCGGCCGCGGGCTGCCGGCTCGTGGTGACCGTCGAGGACAGCGGCCGGGTCGGCGGGGTCGGCGACGCCGTCGCCAGGCTGCTGCGCGACCACGACGTCGACACGCCCGTGCGGACGTTCGGGCTGGCCCAGCAGTTCCTGGAGCATGGCGAGCGCGGCGCGCTGCTGGAGGACCAGGGCCTGTCGCCGCAGCAGCTCGCCCGGGTGATCACCGAGATGGTCGCCCGGCGGACCCCGGAACTGGTGCCCGAGCGGCAGGCATGACGGCAGCCTTCACGACGGGCAGCACGGCGGGCATGGCCCCGCCAGTGCCGGCGAGGCGGCAGAATCGGCAGTATGCAGACTCTTGAGGTCGCGGTCGTCGGCTCCGGTCCCGCAGGGCTCTACACGGCCGAGGCGCTGATCAAGCAGGCCGCCGCGCTCGAAGTGCCGTGGCACGTGCGGGTGGACGTGCTCGACCGGCTGCCGACCCCCTACGGCCTGGTCCGGTACGGGGTCGCCCCGGACCACAAGTCGATCAAGTCGATCGCCGACTACCTGCGGGGCGTCCTGGAGCACGACGGAGTCAACTTCGTCGGCGGCGTGCACCTCGGCGACGACGTGTCCCGCGAGGACCTGCTGGCCTGCTACGACGCCGTCGTCTACGCGACCGGGGCGATGCGCGACCGGCAGCTGGGCATTCCCGGCGAGGACCTGCCCGGCAGCGTCGCGGCCACCGACTTCGTGAACTGGTACTGCGGGCACCCGGACGTCGATCCCGCCGTGTTCAGCCTGGATGCCGAGTCCGTCGCGGTGATCGGCGTGGGGAACGTCGCGGTGGACGTGGCCAGGATCCTGGCCCGCCGCCCGGAGGACCTGTTCGGGACCGACGTGTCACAGCCCGTCCTCGAGACGCTCATGGCCAGCAAGGTCCGCGAGGTGCACGTCATCGGCCGCCGCGGGCCGGCCCAGGCCAAGTTCACCACCAAGGAGCTGCGTGAGCTGGGCGGGCTGGACGGCGTGGACCTCGTCGTGGGCGACGGGGAAGCCGACCTCGATGCCTTCGACCCGACCGGCGAGAGCGCCAGGCTCGCGATGACCGACCGCCATGTGCGCGGCAACTACACCGTGATCAGGGACTGGGCCGGGCGGCCGGCGGCGGGCAGCGCGCGTCGGCTGACGCTCCGGTTCTGGCTCCGGCCGACCGAGATCCACGGGCCCCAGCGGGTATCCGGGCTCACCCTCGAGCGGACCCGGCTGGACGCCAGCGGCCGGTTCACCGGCACCGGCGAGCTGCAGACGCTAGAGGCGCAGCTGGTGCTGCGCAGCGTCGGCTACCAGAGCGTGCCGCTGCCCGGCGTGCCCTTCCACGAGGCATCGCACACGGTGCCTAACGTCGGCGGCCGGGTGCTGGGCCCGGACGGCGACGCCCTGCCCGGTGAGTACGTCGCCGGCTGGCTCAAGCGGGGCCCGACCGGCGTCATCGGGACCAACAAGTCGGACGCCGCCGAAACGGTTCGCGCGCTGCTGGCCGACCTGGCCGGCGGCCCGGGCCCCGACGACGTGCAACTGCCGCGAGCCGGGCTGCTGCCGATGCCGGCCGCCGAGCCCGGCGGCGCGCAGGCCCAGACGCGGCTGCATGCCCTGCTCGCCGAGCGCGGGGTCCGCCCGGTCAGCTACGCGGACTGGCTGCGGATCGAGACGGCGGAAAAGGAGCTGGCCGCGTCGCTCGGCCGGGGCGCCCGGGTCAAGCTGGGTAGCCGGCAGGAGATTCACCGCGCCTGCGGCCTCGACGAATCCTGACGAGCTCGCACTTAATTCAATGGCGGGCGGCCGGCATTGTCCGTCAGTATCGCCGCATGCTCGGCCGGATCCTGCCCCTGACCTTGGATGACCTCCCCGACTGCCTCGCACTCGCGCAGGACCGCGAGTGGCTGCCCGAGGACCGCAAGTGGCGACTGCTGTTTGCCGTTGGCACCGTGTACGGCCTGCGCGATGGGGCCGGTGATCTGGTCGGCACCACGGTCCTGACCCGCTATGGCACGGGCCTCGCAGCGATCAGCATGGTGCTCGTCGCCGAGCGTTACGGCAGCCGGGGCATTGGCTGTCGTCTCATGACCCACGCGCTGGCCGGGGCGGGCGATGCGATCGTATTCCTTAACGCGGCGCCGACCGCGCGAGCCTCATGGAGCGACTGCCCGGCTTCGCCGAGCAACTGCGCGTCGTCGAGCGGCACGGTCTCATCACCGGGTACGCCGGCGCGTGGCGCAACGTCGACAATGTCATCATCGGACCGGTCATCGCTGAGAGCACGGACGACGCGAAAACCCTGATGGCCGACCTCGCCGGGGCGGTCAGCGGGCCGGTGCGCCTCGACCTCGACGACCAGCGCCCGCAACTGCAGGAGTGGGTGACGCAGCACGGGGTCGCGCTGCGGAACTCAACGGTCGTCATGGTGCACGGCGGCCGGCCGCTTCCCGGTGACCGCAGCCGCTGGTTCAGCCCGCTGATGCAGGCGCTCGGCTGAGCCGGCCAGCTCCGGCGGCTCCAGGATGGTGAACTCCGCGCCGAGCTCGGCTAGGTGAAAGGCGATCGACTCCAGCGAGTCCGAGCCGGTAGCCGCCGGCCACGCCGGGCGTGGCGTGCACGGGATAGCCGACTATTGAGGACCGTAACTGTCCGCATTGTGGTCTAGCGTGCCGGCATGGACATCGACTGGAACACCGCGCTGATCGATCAGCTGGACTGGCTCTGGGAGCATCAGCTGCGGCCCCGCCTCGACGGGCTGACCGACGCCGAGTACTTCTGGGAGCCCGTCGCGGACTGCTGGAGCGTGCGGCCGCGCGGGCAGAGCAGCGCCCCGATCGCGGCGGGTCCCGGCGAGTACGGCGTCTTCGGCGAGCGCAACAACCGTGAGGTCATCCACCACGGGGCCGAGATCGCGTTGCTGCGCGACCTTTACCGGAAGCAGGTGTGAGCGTGACGAGTGAGCGGAGTGAGCGGGCGTACGACTTTCAGGTAGTGGTGGACGCCGGACGGCCGCATGAGCTGGCGGACTGGTGGGCCGATGTCCTGGGCTGGGTGGTCGAGCCGACCGACGAGGCGTTCATCCGCCGGATGATCGCCGAAGGCTACGCCACGGAGGCCGACACGCTCACCCACAACGGGGCGCTGGTCTGGAAGGACGGGGCCGCGATCGGCCACCCCGACGGCCGGGAGAGCGGCCGCAGCCGGGTCCTGTTCCAGCTGGTTCCCGAGCCCAGGGCGATGAAAAACCGGCTGCACCTCGACGTGCGGATAGGCGAGGAGGACCAGGAGGCCGCGGTGGCCAGGCTGACCGCTCGCGGCGCGACGTTCCTGTACCAGGGCCAGCAGGGACCGCATCACTGGGTGACGATGGCCGACCCCGAGGGCAACGAGTTCTGCGTCGCGTGACGCACCGCCTCAAGGCCGGCCTGGCGCAACGCCGCGCGGAGCTTCCACTGCAGGCAGGTCGCTGGCTACGATGCCGCGAGTGAGCGTCACAGGAGCGGGGAACCAGGCGACGGTTGACTCGCCCGGGCTGCAGCGGCTGCTCGGGCAGCCGGAGGCCGCCTGGCTGGTGGAGCGGATCCGGGGCAGGCTGGAGCGCGGCGAGCCGGTGGACGGGACGGCCACGCTCGTCGGCGCGACGCCCGCCCAGCGCCGTGCCGCCGCCAGGCTGCTGGGTCACGGCGTGGGCCGCGGCACCTCGCTCAGCGTTCCGCTGCCCGAGGTGGCGTCGGCCCTGCAGCGGGCCGGCGCGGCGCCCAGCCTGCAGGCCGCGGTGGAAGCGCTGACCGGGCCGGTGCGCGATCTCGCGGCCGAGCGGGCCGTCGAGATCCAGCGCTGGGACGACGTCCTGGCGCAGGTCCGGTCCAGCCCGCTGGCCAGCCTGACCTGGTACCACGAGTGGCTGGAGGAGATCACCAGAGACGGCACGGTGACCCGGCTGATCCGGCAGGGTTACGGCGGCCTGGTGGCGCAGGCGGCCGCGGTCCTGGAGCGGGTGCCGGGCGGTCCCGAGCCGGCCGGGATCATGCTGTCCGAGCTGGCCGGCACTGCCACCGGCGACGCCGCCGCGCTGACGCCCGGCCAGCTGTCCGCCCTGGTGCTGCGCGCGCTGGCGCTGCGCGAGGGGACACCCGCGCCGGCCGACCGGGAGGCCGAGCGCGCGCTCTGGACCGCCGCCGGGATCGTCACCGATGACCTGGCCAGTCAGGTTCTCGTCCTCAACATCCGGGCCGGCGGCGAGCCGCTCGGACGCTGGCTGACCGAGGCCGCAGCCGCCGGGGAGCCGTTCCGGGTGACCCTGCGCCAGCTCATCGCGATGCCGGTGCTGCCGTGGGCACTCGACCTGTTCGTGTGCGCCAGCCCCGCGGTAGTCCGCGCCGCCGCCGACCAGTTCGGGCCGGCCAGCCCGCCGCTGGTCTGCACGGAGGGCGAGCCGTCGGTGGCCTGCGCCCGGCTGCTGCACTCGGCGGTCGCGAGCGGGACCACCGTGCGCTGGCATGGCGACTTCACCTGGGCCGGGCTGCGGGCGGCGGCGGCCGCCATCCGCCGGCTGCGAGCCAAGCCCTGGCTGATGGGAGCCACCGACTACCAGGCGGGCCTGGCGTCGGGGGCCGGCGAGCCGCTGACGGGCCAGCCCGAGCCGAGCCCGTGGGATGACCGGCTGGCCGATGTCATGCGGACCGCCGGACGGCAGATCACGGAGGAACGGATGCTGCGTCAGCTGCTGGCCGGCCTCGATGCCGCCAGGAGCGACGCCTAGCGGCCTGGGTCGCGTCTCCATGATCACCGGGATCTGTCAGTCCCGGTGAGGCCGTCGCGCTACTGGCGGGGCTGGTGATGCTGGCGGGGCTGGCGGGCGGCGGTGCGGCCAGGGCCGGCGGTTTCCCGCCCGCCGGGGCGCCGCCCGGGACTTGCGGTC
>Ga0066790_10001248_pt1 | contig 10594 bp, 8 predicted proteins | sample OrgsoiDNA2013050_FD_70963 | JGI IMG/M metagenome (GOLD analysis project Ga0066790, IMG submission 70963) | Permafrost soil microbial communities from the Arctic, to analyse light accelerated degradation of dissolved organic matter (DOM) -... | ecosystem: Environmental > Terrestrial > Soil >...
GAAGCAAATCAGCGTCACGTCACGCATACGCCGGGCGGCACGGATCACCTCGGCCAGGGCGGTCGCTTGGGCCATTGGCTCACCTCCGGAAAAGGTCAGCCCGGTGACACCCGGATCGACGAGCAGCTCCGTCGCAAGATCGGCCGGATGCACCGGCCGGCCCGGCCGCTGCGGGATCCAGTCGGGGGCCAGGCAGCCCGCGCAGTGAAACGGGCAGCCCTGCACCCAGACCGCTGACCGTAGCTGAGGACCGAGAGCGCGCGTGCCCACGCAGGTATCCGCGACCTGGACGTCGGGAAGGCACATACACAGCCCCTCACAATTTCCGTAACAAGCCCCGTGTTCATCACGGCCTGCGTGTCCGTAATTCCCAGCCGACCGAAATTGGCATGCATGACGACGCAAGCAGCGCAATCAGAAGATGTATGCCCAACAAATATTGTCTGGGCTGTTTGTCCAGTTAATCCGAGTTTGTAGCCATGTCGTGCACTCCCCCCCATTGGGCCCACGCCCGTCAGAGACCTCCCCTTTGGCGGGCTCACTCGCACCGGATGACAGAGTACGCGAGACGTGCCCGAAAGACGCTACTGTTTCCTCACCGATAAGGGGGCACGGGGAAGCATGGATAAATGATCATGAAATTAGGTGGCCGAAACATGGGGCTAGCTGGGCTTTTGCTTTCAAGCCCGACCATCCCGCGACAGAAGCGTCTACCCCCCCCTGGGCCGCGTTAGGCGTATCGGTGGCCAGTGCGTGCCAACCGGAACACCGGCCTCCCCGTCATTAAAGGGTGCACCAAGCATCGACGGTGCAAGAACCGCTAGGGGAGAAGGCTTGTGGGAAGATTTCTGATCTGGTTGTCCGGCGCACAGCGCGACATCCTTGACAGCTGCCGGACCGATCGCGCCAAATACATTGGGGTCGGCAGTGCCGTCCTGGTTACGTCCTCGATGGCGGCGATCTCCATGTCATTTGCGCTGCATATCGCCCTCAAGGCCACCTTGCCCGTCGCGATCCCATTCGCCGCCGCCTGGGGACTGGCGATCATGAGCCTTGACCGCTGGCTGGTTGTGTCCATGGTCCGGCAGGCGAAGCGGCTGAACTATCTGCTGCTCGCGCTGCCCCGACTCGCCCTCGGGCTTCTTTTCGGCGTGATCATTTCGACCCCGCTGACGCTACAGATCTTCCACCTCGAGATCGCCAACCAGATCGCGATTGACCACACGAACAACGCCAACGCGTTCAACGCGTCACTCAGCAAGAGCTCCCTCGCCGCCAGGGTCGCCGCAGACCAGAAAGCAGTCAAGGCGGATGAAACGGTCATCAACACTGGCGGCGGCACCGGGACCAGTCCTGCGCAAGATCCCACCCTCGTCTCGTTGCAGAAGCAGCTGACCTCCGATCAGAACCAGGCGCAGACCTTCTACAACGCGTGGCACTGCGAGGAGTACGGGTTCCCCGGGCACTGTGACCAGGGCAACGGACCAGCTGCCGCACGCGATATGCAGAATTATCAGCTATACCGAGGCCAGGTTCAGTCGGATCAGTCGCAGAGCACCGCCGAGGAGGCTTCGCTCAGCACCCGGAATAAGCAGGATGCGAGCGTTGCGGTCACCAACGCCCGCGCTAACCTGGTCAGCGATCAGGACAAATTTAACCAGGACCAGGGCAACCTGACCGCACTGAAAGAGAAATTCAACGCGACCAACGCCGATGACACAGGCATCCTGGCCAGCCTGAAGGCACTGGATGAGCTCCGCTCCAGCAGCCCCACCCTATTCATGGCCGAATTCCTTCTGTTCTTGTTCTTCACCTCCATTGAGTGCCTTCCCATCCTCGTCAAGGTGCTGCTGAACCTTGGGCCGGAGAACACGTATGAGCGGGCCATCGCCGAGGCGGAGAAAGTCAGCCTGCTCCGCGCCGAACAGGAGATGACGGTCCAGCATCTCGCGGCTGTTCGCGAGCAGGACGCGCTCAATGAGGAGGCCGAGCGTCTGCACCTGGAATGGCAGACCCGAGTGCTTCCCCAACTCATAACGGATGAGATCGACGCACGCGAGCGCGTAGCCCGGGCTAGGCTCACGAGGTGGGAACAGCGGGCGCAGGCCGAGCGCGGTAACGACCCGGATGATAGACGATTCGGACTTGGCGGTCTCTCCGCGACCGGCAGGCCAGCTCCGAATTGGACGAACGTCCGGCACAAAGAGTCGCTGAGCCCAAGGCTGATGGCGGCGTGGCAGGCCTTCCGGGGCACGAGCCCCGCGCCCTCACAGTCTGTCCCAGAATCATACTGACCTGGTCCCTGATATGAAACTGGCGGGAATACGGGCCTCTGGAGCCGCCTCTTGCAAAGAGCTAGGCAGGCGACGGCAGTCGGCCCGATCCGAGCTGGACGACACATCAATAAGTTTCGTCCTGCCTGACAACGAGGGCCAGCAGAACTGACGCGGACAGACCTGGCCCCATCCTTACGGTTAAAGACCGAACAATGACGGGTCGCCATCGGCGGGAACGGCTAATATCGCGGCACTTCAGGATCGTACTGATGATTACGCTGAACGCTTGCATCCTGACGCCGCTTCCGTCCCTGGGACCACAGGTTAGGGAGGTCTTTCCGTGAGCACTTCCGGCGACCAGAGCCGGCAAGAGGAAGTCGTCCAGCGGCTGCGCGAGCTACACGCCGCCGCTACCGACGAGTACCGGCCACGAGCCGCACTGTACCTGGGCCTGGCCGTCGCCGATCTGATCTCCCTGCTTCCGGACGATGATCCCCGGCGGCAGGATCTCGCCGTAGAGGGCCTGGCGCGGCTCGACGAGTCACCCGACGCGTCACCCGCCACCACGACCGCCCGGGAGTTGATGGTCGCCTGCCGTGCGGCGGGTCAGGGACCCGAGTCCTTCCGGTTCACCAGCGGTGACATCCACTGGGATCTGGACTGGGAGGCCCTGCGCGGACCGACCCAGGCGGCCCGTCAATTGACCGCCACGCTGCCGATGCTTTCATCGATGCTCCCGCCAGGAGCACCGATGCGGCGTGCGCTTACGGACATCGCGGACGTGCTCAGCGCGTTCGACCGCGGAGAGTGGTCCCCGAGTATGACGCCACCCTGACCAGCGCGATCCAGGAGGTCAAGGCGGGCGGCCTGGGTGCCGGGCTCGGGGTGATGCTGCGCATGGTCGCCATGGTGATCAGGATGCAACGATGCCGGCTGGCCGAGCAGGACGGAAGTCAGCCGAATTGGCCGCCGCTAACGGAATTCGACCAGCTCCTCGCCGACATGGAAGCAGCGGAAGAACTGGCCGGGAGCACGGGCGCACCGTTTGAGACCATGGATGGCCTGCACCATCTTTACATCGCCGGTATCGTCATGATGCGCCTTTACGTCGATACGAAAACCCGTGACGTGCTGCGGGACGCAGCCTGACGTGAGCGCACACTCCGGCTGCTGGACAAGGCCGACGATCATCTCCGCCAGACACCGGCGGCCTACAGCGGCCCCGTCCAGCACATGCGTGGCAACCTGACCAAAGTGTCCGCAGATCTGCGGCGGACGGGTCCGCTGCCCACCGCATCGGCAGCATCTCCAGCACCATCGCCCGCTCCGGCACCGGCGTCGCCCCCACCTACCCCACCTCCACCGGTACCCGCCGAGCCCGAAGCCTCAGAAGTCCCCGCTGAAGCCAGACCGCCCAGCTCCGGTCCGGCCGAGACGGTGGTGGCTGGGTAATCCGGCGGCGCCGTCCTGGAGCCTGGACGGCATTTTCAGCCAGTTCGCTTCACCCGAGATACTGGCGGGATTCCGGACGCTGGCGGAAGCAACTGGCAGCCCGGTCATGTCGTCAGTCACGCAGATGACCAGCGTGATGCAATCCGCGCTGGCCAAGCGGTGGACATCAGAAGCGGATCAAGGATTGGCCGCGCTGCACGAGGAGGCCAGCCGTCTGGAGAACGAACCCGCCGCCGACCTGCCCGATCGAGCCATAGTGGCGGCGATGTTGGCCATGGCCCGGGTCAGCCAGTGGAACCTGAAGTCCGCGGATCCGCGACCGGCGGAACGCCCATCCGCCAGCGAGGCCGCCGACATCATCGCCGGGGTCGAAGCGGCTATCCAGCTGCTGTCGGCGGCCGCCGCTCAGTCACCATCCGTACCCGTGTTCGCCGAAGTGCAGGGACCCCTGCACGCGCAGGCGGCGATGCTGCTGACCGATCTCGGCCGGGCGGACGGGGGTACGCCCGACTCCGGGCTGATCGCACGGGCCCGCGACCACATGGCTCAGGTACCACCCGAGATGATGGACCAGATGCCGCCCGTCGTCCGTGACATCTTCCTGCTCCAGCGGATAGTCGCGGACAATGGCCCGCCGGACGCCGACGAAGCCGAGCGCCTGGCCGCGCGCTTCCGGGAAGTGATGGAGACTGCTGGCGGTGATCTCAGCGTCGCTGAGGCTGCGGCCAGGCAGGCACGGCAGAGGAACAATCCCGCCGACATCGGCACGGCGATCAGTGAGCTTAACAAGGCCGGGATCGCGCTGCCGGCGGGTAGTCCGCTACGGGCGCGCATGCTGATCTCGCTCGCTGATATGCACACCCTGCTGGCCATGCACACCGGCTATCCGCTCGCGCTGGGCGACGCGGTAGGCGCGGCCATTGAGGCGCTCCGTGTCGCTTCCGAGCCACGTGAGAAGAAGTCAGCTGCGCAGCGGATGATCGTCGCCTTCAGTCTCATGATCGTTATGGGCCAGTGCGATGGACCGCTCGACCAAGCTGAGCAGCTTTTGCGCGGAACCCTGGCGGACGCCGATCCTGGTGACTGGCCGCTTCGGGTGGTCGCTACCGTCGGTATCGCTGCGGCGGTAGGCGTGCGTGCGGCCGGATCAGCTGATCACAATCTGCGCGCTGACGCGGTGCGGCTGATCATAGACGCCGAGCGGCTGTTGCCGGATGCGATACCCGATAGCGATTGGTACGGCGCGGCCAGAACCCTGTACATCTGGACCACCGTCCATGCCCTCCACGATGTCTGCACAGACCTCGCGCCAGTGGCGCTTCGCGTCATTGACCAGCTCGAAGAGGTTCTGCTTAACAGCCCTCAGCTAGCCAACCATGCAGCCAGTGAAACCCGCGGCGCACCGGCCGGGGACACGGTCATCACGACAGAGCTAGAAACACTGCGAGGGGCGCGAGCACGCCTGCTGGCGGCCGCGGACCAGCCGTCGGAAGACGAGAGCCGGGGGGAGCCATGGCCATCGCCGGATCCCGGGGAGGTTCGCCGTCTGGCGCGCCGCGGACTCGATCGGTCAGCCGCCGCCCTGGACGGTACCGGACCTGACGGACTCCCACGTCGGCCGCTCACGGCAACCGCCCGGCCCCAGCCAGCGTTGCTGCGCGACGCGATGACAGATCTCCATGACGCGCTGGCCGCCCCAGCCGGGGATCTTGAGGTCCGGCGCCAGATCGATGAGGCTCTCGGATGGTGCGCGGCCGAGCTCTACTGGGCCGACCCGGCCGAACGCACGGCCGAGACGCTACGCGAAGCGGTGGTCCATCTGAACCGGGCGCTGGCCTCCAGCCAGCATGAGCCACCCACCACTGCACGGGCCGACCTGCTGGACGTTCTGGCGCGCTGTCAGCATGAGGTGGCGCTTCACCACTCTGCGGCAGACCGCGAGCGGTTTCAGGCTGAAGCCAAGCATTCGGCCCGCGCGGCAGTCCGTGAACTGGCCCGCTGCGTCCTGCTGACCGAGGACGCCACCCAGGCCTTGGAGGTAGCCGCCCATGCCAACGAGATCGTGGCGCGAGCGGTCGGCTGGTGCCTGACCGACGGTGAGGACCGGGCCGCGGTGGAAATGGGTGCAGCTCGTTTGGAGTGAGATAGCCGGTCAGGCTCCGAGCGTGTATTGCCCCTGATTGGTGCCGGGGTAGAGGCGCTGGTGCTCGCGGGCGAGGTGGAAGCGCCAGTACTCCTCGAAGTCGCCGTTGCTGATCACCGCGCGCAGGGTCAGGACCGCTTCGGCGCCGTCCAGGCCCCATCTGGCCCCTCCTATGTCGAGACGGTCGGCGATGAGATGCCGGCATGCTCCCTCGATGACGCCGGTCGCGATGGGCCAGCCGTCTGCGAGGGCCTGGTCGTAGCGCAGGTATTCGTGCCTGGCGTTCAGGTAGCGCACGCAGGCGTCCGCGCCGGTTCGCCGGCTGCCGGACAGGCCGGCCGGGCCGGCCTCGGCGGTGATCTCCTGCGAGGCCCGGTCGCTGTCGCCGGCCAGTACCGCGAGTGCCTTGGCCGCGACCCAGTCCTCGGCGGCGGGGTCGCCGGTCTCGTGCAGGCTCCACGCGGCTTTCCAGATGTACTCGAGCACGTGGATAAGGTCGATGACGACGTGGATCGTGACGGCGCGACGGGCGGCCTCGGCGCGGATCAGGTCCAGCTGGTGCTCGGCCCCGTCGACCAGGACGACCCAGGTCCGCAGGTGAGCGGGGTCGCGGGCCTCGGCCTCGTCGAACGCGGCGGCGATCATCTCGGCCGGGTCTTTCCGGACTGACCCGGCCAGCCACTTGGCCAGTGCCTCCGGCCCGGGCCGGAGCCTGCGGGCGCCGCGCCGGCCGCCGGGCGGGGCGATCACGTCGTGCGGGCGCCGCTTCGCGGGCTCGGCGTCGCAGACGGCGACCAGGGTCGCCATTCTCTTGCGGTTCGGTTTCTCCCCGGCCGTCAGCCGGGTCCGCATCCTGCCCAGGCGGGCGGCGGCCCTGGCCGTGGCGGCCCGCAGCGCCCCGGGGCGCATCACGATGCCCTTGGAGTCGGCGGATATGACCACAAGCGTCCGTGGCGTGCACGGCTCCGGGATCCGGGCGGCGCAGAACGCGGGGATATCGACGGCGGCGCCCGTCACGGCCTGCTCGAGCTGCCGCTTGCCGATCACCGGCCCGCACCGGCGGGCGACCGCCGCGTGCGCGGACTCGAACGAGCTGCGGGCGGCCTCGATCGCGGCCAGCTTCGCCAGGGAGTGAGAGTGCCGGCCGCCTGGCAGGGACAGGGCGGCGTCGGCCGGGCAGAAGTTGGCCGTTCCCGGGCGGCGCCATGCGCACCGGGTCACCCGCACCGTGCCGAACAGCGTGGCCAGCAGCCTGCCGTGCCCCGTCTCAAGCCGGGTCCGGGTGATCCCGTCGGTGCCCGTCGCGGGAGCACGGTGCTCCCGGGCCTGCTGTTCTTCCCGTGCGGCCCGCAGGTCGAAGTGGTCCTGCAGCAGCTGCCTCAGCACCTCCCGTCCCCGTTCGTCCAGGAGGTCTTCGAGCTGGCAGGCGGTCAGCCCGGCCGCGGCGGGGCCGGCGAGCTCGGCGGCCAGCGCGCCGAACATGTCCCTGGAGACCGCGAACGGGTCATCAGGGGGAACCGCGCAGTACGCTTCCATGAGGGTTCTTCTTCCATGAGGTCCGGGTGGAGTAGCACCTCCGAACCTAGGAAGAAGAACCCGTTACCGTCCGGGTTTCGCTGTTTTCCCTGCGTGATCCGGGAGCTTGAACAGGCCGCCGGGCTCCCCGGCCAGCCAGCCCCGCCCGGCCAGCAGCTTCAGCCTCGACCGCATGCCCTCCACCTTCGCCCGGTCCGTGCCCAGCCCCGCAGCGGCCGCGAACTCGCCCGCCCGCAGCGGGCGCCCCGCGTCGGCCGCCACTTCCAGCAGGTCCTGATAGGACTGCGGCAGCACCGATGCCTCCGATCCTTCCTGCCACGGCGGCACCGTCACCGCCCCGATCCGCGGGCCGTGCCCTGCCTGCCCCGCGGGCTTGCCGTCCTGCCCGGCGGGCGGCTCCGCCGCGGCAGGCTCTTCCATAACCCGCACGACTTCCTCCCGGGTGATCACCAGCCGCGAGACCTGCTCCTCAGCCCCGGCCAGCTCCTCCGCAAGCTCCTCGATCCGGCTCCGCAGCCGCTCCGCCTCGGCCCGGGCAGCCGCCTCCCGCCGCTTGAGTTCCTCGATCAGCGAGCCCATCCACGGCCTCCTTCCCCCCGCACACGACGGTAGAAGACCACATCGCCGATCAGCTGGTCATCCGGCAAAACCGCTGGTCAGAAAGTCCCTTCAGAAGAGCTGCACCCCTCCGGTGTCCGGTCCCCGGCATGCTCCGCGATCGTCCAGCCGTTCCGTTCCGGCAACTCGCTGGCCAGGGCCGCGATGTACTTTCCCGCCTGCAGCCACGGCTCAGGGCGCACGAAACACGACCTCAGCAGGCTCAGCAGCTCGGCGCGTTTCCGGGCCGCGAGCCCAGCCACTATCCTGACGGCAGCAGCCGCCTCCGTTTTTGTTGTTGTCACGAACGCATGATCGCGAGGCGGCTGCGCCATGTCGAATCACGGTTCATCAGTGCGCGCCGCAGGTCAGATCCCCAATGGCTGCTGCCATACTAGAAGGGTGCCGCGACACCAACAGGCACGGCTACGCTCACGCACTCATGAATCTCGGCGCTGTACAGCACCTTACTGGCAGCGACGCAACAGCAGCCGCATCGCTTACCGAGGCTCTGGAGCTGTGCCGCGATATCGGCGACAGGCAAGGACAGGCCGAAACACTGAACCACCTCGGCGCGCTGCTGTCGGACACACGCCGTCACGAGAAAGCTCTCGCCTGCCACACGGAAGCGCTCGGCCTTGCCCGCGATACCGGCACCCCGATGGACGAGGCGGGCGCGCTGGAGGGAATCGGAAGATGCCACATCCAGGCCCGCGATATCGCAGTTGGCGGTACCTACCTGCTGCAAGCGCTAGAGATCTACCGGCGGCTCGGGTCCCCTAACGCACAGCGCGTCCAGAAGACTATTAGCGACCATGGCATCCGGCAACGCCTCAAGCGCCGGCCTGCCAAGGGCTAGCATTTACTCCGCGTTCAAGTCCCGATCGCAGCACGCAAATGAAACGAACCCGGGGTTGCCCCGATCGTAGGTCTCTGGCAGGCTCGCGTTCCCTGCACAATCCTCATCGCTCCTGCGCTATCTCGTCACCACCATCGTCCTGGCTAATTACGGCCAACTATCCAGCGTGACCATCCTCTGCAGCCTTTCATGGTGGAAACGCCAGCAGCCGCCAGCGGGCGATCGCCCGTTCCCGGTGCCCTTCCGGCAGCCCGGTCAGGCCTGCGCGCTGGCTGGACCATACACGTATCACGATCGCTGCGCAGGGCCCCGGGGATCCTGCGGGGCGCACGTGACGGCGCGTTTGGGTATGGGAGGGAACGCAAGCAGTTCGGGCGTGCGGGCCGTGCCTTCGTGCTTCTCCCGCCGCGCCGTGTTCAGCTGCGGAACCGGGTCCCGGCGGTGGCGTACTCGGCGAGCAGGGGCACCGGGGTGAACGCCGGGTCGCCGGTCACGGCGTGCATCGCCTCCAGCACGCTGACGACGTGCGCCGGGCCGAACTCGTCAAGCATCTGAAGCGGCCCGCGGGGGTAACCGCAGCCGAGCCTCATCGCGGTATCGATGTCGGCGGGACTGGCAAAACCGTCCTGGAACATCCGAACCGCGTCGTTGAACTGCGCGTAGGCCAGTGCCGCGGTGAGGAATCCCGGCCGGTCCCGGGAAGTGACCGTGTCCAGGCCGAGCTTGGCCGCGAGCGCGATCGCCTTGGCGGCCGTGCCCGACGCGGTCACGTCCGGCACCACCAGCTCTGCGAGCCTCGGCCTGCCGTCACCTGCGTCAATGAAGTGGATACCGACCACATCGGCCGGGTGGCCCGCGGTCAGGGCCGCATCCAGGACCCGGTGCTTCGGGTCCGCCGCCACGATGACCAGGCCGGTGCCGGGTGACGGCTGCGGCACGACGCTGATGCCGGCCGCGACGATGTCGCTGGCCAGCTCGTCCAGCAGGCCGTCCGGTTCCCTGATGACCGCGACCTCGGCGGGAAGAGGCGAAGACGCCAGGTCGTGATCCCCAGCGGCCGAGGGGGTGCTGTGCCGATAGTCATAGAACCCGCGTCCGCTCTTGCGGCCAAACAGCCTGGCATCGCACAGCTTGCGCAGCAGGGGTGAGGGTCCGTAACGGGTGCCACCGAACTCAGCCTGGAGCACCTCAAGGACCGCCAGAGACGTGTCCAGGCCGATCAGGTCAAGCAGGGTCAGCGGCCCCATCGGCAGGCCGAGCCCCATGGTGGCCGCCTTGTCGATGTCCTCGCGGCTGGCCTGCGCGGTTTCCAGCAGCCGCACCGCGTGGTTGAGGTAGGGCACCAGCAGCGCATTCACGATGAACCCGGCTCGGTCATTGACCTGGACGGGAGTCTTGCCCAGGTCACGGGACAGCAGGGCCAGCGTCTCGGCGGTCTCCGGCGAGGTGAGCACCGTGGAAATCACCTCGATGAGCTTCATGACAGGAGCGGGATTGAAGAAGTGCACCCCCGCCACCCGGGGCGGATACCGCGTGCCTCCCGCGATCTCTGTGATCGACAGCGAGGAGGTATTGGTGGCCAGGATCGCATCGGCCCGGCAGGCCTGGTCTAGCTGGGCGAATAGGGTTCTTTTGAGTTCCATGCGTTCTGGTATGGCCTCGATCACCAGGTCGGCGCCGGCCACTCCGGCCGGGATGTCGTCCGTGGGCCGGATCCGGGCGAGTATCTCG
>Ga0066790_10001251_pt1 | contig 10574 bp, 8 predicted proteins | sample OrgsoiDNA2013050_FD_70963 | JGI IMG/M metagenome (GOLD analysis project Ga0066790, IMG submission 70963) | Permafrost soil microbial communities from the Arctic, to analyse light accelerated degradation of dissolved organic matter (DOM) -... | ecosystem: Environmental > Terrestrial > Soil >...
CGCGGCGCGATGGCGACGATCTGGCGGGGCGGCTGCATCATCCGGGCCCGTTTCCTGGACCGCATCCGCACGGCCTATGACGAGGACCCCGCCCTGCCGAGCCTGATGGTGGCGCCGTACTTCGCCGCCGCCGTCCGGGACGGTGTGGCCAGCTGGCGCCGGGTCGTGGCCCTGGCGGCCGCGGCCGGGATTCCGACGCCCGCGTTCTCCTCCTCGCTCGCTTACTTCGACGGCCTGCGCAAGGAGCGGCTGCCCGCCGCGCTCATCCAGGGCCTGCGCGATTACTTCGGCGCGCACACCTACCGGCGGGTGGACCGGGACGGCGTCTTCCACACCGACTGGTCGGGCGACCGCCAGGAGCACCCGGCCTGAGCCGGGGCCCGCGCGCTAAGCGTGGGCCCGAGCTGGGCCCGCGCCCTGGGCGCGGGATAGCATCCCGCCTGCGCACAGGACGCATGCCCGTGCCAGAAGGGGCTGCTGAGAAGGGGGACGCGAACGGGCCCGTACGGCCGGCGGACGCCTTTATGGTCTGACCTGGCCAATAGGCTCGTGCCCAGCCCTAAGTGCGCCACAATAGGCATGTCGCGGGCCGTAGGCTCGGGTCTGGCGCACGGGTAGCGATCTTCCCGCGCCGGACCGGGGAGACGGGTCCGCGAACGGAAGCCAGGAACGGGAGCGGGCGTGGTGAGTCGGCGATGGTCATGGTCATGAATTCGGTCGTCGTGAGCGACGGTGATGTCGAGAATACTTTCGAGGGTCGTGATCACGAGGAGCTCAATCTCGGTTCCGTTGCGGGCGTCACCGACCGCGGCGTGCGGCACGAGCGGAACGAGGATGCGTTCGCGCTGGCCACGACGGAGACCCCTAGCGGCCCGGCCGTGGTCGCAGTCGTCAGTGACGGGGTATCCACCGCCGACCGCCCGGACGAGGCGTCGCTGGAAGCGGCGCGGGTCGCTGTGTACAAGCTGGCCGAGGCGGCGCACGCCGGGACCGATCCGGCCGAGGCGTCGAGGCGGGCCATCGCCGCGGCCCGGGACGCGGTGATCGCCCTGGCCGATGACCCGGAGGAGACCCCGGCGGCCACCTACATTTCCGCGGTCGTTGCCGACGGGAAGATCACCCTGTGCTGGATGGGGGACAGCCGCGCCTACTGGCTCGCCGCCAAGCCCGAGCCCATGGCACAGCCGCTGACCCGGGACGACTCGCTGGCCGAGGAGATGGTCGCCCAGGGGCTGCTCGCGGAGGCCGACGCCATGGACTCACCGCAGGCGCACGTGGTGACCCGCTGGATCGGCATCGGCGCCCGCGGGGCGGAGCCCCATGTCGCGCAGTTCTCGCCGCCCGGGCCGGGTGCGCTGCTGCTGTGCTCGGATGGCCTGTGGAACTACGACCCCGACGGCGGTGAGCTCGCGAACCTGGCCATGCCCAGCGCCCTGGACAATCCGCGCGCCGCGGCCAACGCGCTCCTGCTGTTCGCGCTGGAAGCGGGCGGCATGGACAACATCACCGTCGCTGTCGTGCCCTACCCGATCACCGGGCCGGACGCGGAGACCCCGGCCCAGTGATCGGGTAGGGCAGGCGGGCACGAGCTGACCCGGCGGGCCGGCCACGGAAGCCCGGCCCCGGCGGCCAGCGTTAGCTGAAGCTGACGGTCACCCGCTGGAACCCGAGCGATCGGAGCATGCCCGTCAGCATGGACTGCGTGTTCTTCTGCGCTTCCGTGAGCAGCGGGCTCTGCTTGGCCGCGGTCTGTATCTTCTGCTGCGCCGCGACGTAGACCTGCTGCTCGTTGTTCGGGTTGCCGGAGAAGAAGTTCCCGATCCGGTTGGCCAGCCCCTGCTGCTGGGCGAAGACGTAGGAGTGCTGGACGTCCAGCACCGCTGGCTCCAGTTGCGCGCGCGGGAGCGCGATCGTCACCGCGGTCCGGTCGGCGGAAACGTGGATGGCCTGCCCCTTGAGCGGTGAGAAATCGATGTACGCGATGTCGCTGCCCTGGCCCACGAAAAGCGTTTCGCTGCCCTCGATAAATGACGGCATGAAGGAGCGATTTTGCAGGTCAACCACGACTTCGAAGGATCCGCTCGCCGCTTCGTAGCGGCTGAGCTGGGTAATTGATTTGAGCAGGGCGGGCTGGCTGCGGTCAGTAGTTGTCTCCGCGAATGGGTTCCGCAGTTGCGGCAGCAAATGAACCGCGGACAGCACCAGCGCGAGGACAATGACGGCGGCGATGGCCACAACAATGCCGCCCAGCCGTCCCGGCAATGTGCCGCCGCGGCGCTCGCGACGTGGGCCCCGCGGGCCGCGCGAACCGGGCCATCCCGCCCGGGGCAGCCGCTCGGTCGTGTCGTACCGGGCTGTGTCCCGGTCCGTACCCCTGGTCACGTCTCCGGTCATGCCGTCCGCGTCTCCGGTCATGCCGTCCGCGTCTCCGGTCATGCCGTCCGTGTCGTCTGCCGTGTTGCGGAATCGCCCGCTCATTGGTTACCTCGCGCCATCTCGCCTTTCGCCACGGAACTTCCCCTCGTATCGGTCGTCCCAGGATGTCCGTTCTGCTGCAAAAATGCTCGTTAACGCAACCGATACCCGATTGGGCCAGGTGAATTCGCGGGTGGCGCACTTATTTGGGCCAGCCTGGGCATAAACCAGGCATGCCCAGGATTTCGTGGCGCGTGGACCGGAGGACAGGACGGCAGCGCCCATTCAGGCCGGGTCTCGGCGGCTGCCTGCTGTGGTTCCTGATCGTGATCGCGGTGCTTCTCGTCCTCGCCCTGTTCTTCGGCGGGTTCCATAAGGGCACCCCCAGCGGCCTGAACCGGCCGCCTGCCCCAGCGGTGACCGCCCAGGTCACGGGCGCCTGGCTAGGCGTGCTGGGTTCCGGCCGCCTGCTGCAGACCTAGCAGTTCGATCGACTGTTCCCGCATTTCGACCTTCCGGATCTTGCCGGTGACGGTCATCGGGAACTCCTCGACGATGTGCACGTAGCGCGGGATCTTGAAGTGCGCGATCTTCCCCGCGCAGAACTCGCGCACGTCCGCGGTAGCGAGCGGGCTGGCGCCGTCCCGCAGCCGCACCCACACCATCAGCTCTTCGCCGTACTTCTCGTTGGGCACCCCGATGACCTGGGCGTCCAGTACGTCAGGATGGGTGTAGAGCAGTTCCTCGACTTCGCGTGGGTAGATGTTCTCCCCGCCGCGGATCACCATGTCCTTGATCCGCCCGGTGATGTTCACGTACCCCTCGGCGTCCATGACCCCCAGGTCGCCGGTATGCATCCACCGCGCCTCGTCGATCACTTCGGCGGTTTTCTCCGGCTGTTCCCAGTAGCCAAGCATGACCGAGTACCCCCGGGTGCACAGCTCGCCCTGTTCGCCGCGCGGCTTGGTCTGGCCGGTCGCCGGGTCGATGACCTTGACCTCCAGGTGCGGCCCGACCCGCCCAACGGTGCAGACGCGGCGCTCGATGGAGTCATCGAACCGGGTCTGCGTCGACACCGGTGACGTCTCGGTCATTCCGTAGCAGATGCTGACCTCGTCCATGTGCATGCGGTCGACGACCTGCTTCATGACCTCCACGGGGCACGGCGAGCCGGCCATGATGCCGGTGCGCAGGCTCCTGAGGTCATACGACGCGAAGTCGGGCCGCGCCAGTTCCGCGATGAACATGGTCGGGACACCGTACAGCGAGGTGCACCGTTCTTCTTCTACCGAACGGAGCGTGGCCGGGGGATCGAACGACGGTGCGGGGATCACCATGCACGACCCGTGGCTGGTCGCCGCGAGATTGCCCATGACCATCCCGAAGCAGTGATAGAAGGGCACCGGGATGCAGATGCGGTCCTCTTCGGTGTAACGGCACAGTTCCCCGGTGAAGAACCCGTTGTTCAGGATGTTGTGGTGGGAGAGCGTCGCGCCCTTGGGGAACCCGGTGGTCCCCGACGTGTACTGGATGTTGATCGGGTCGTCCGCGCTCAGCGCCGCCTGCGCCGTGGCCAGGGCCGCCAGGGCCGCCGCGCCGGCGCGGTCCCGGCTCGCCAGGGCGTGCCACTCCTGGCTGCCGAGCAGCAGCACGTCTTTCAGGTCCGGGCAGCGCGGGCCGGCCTCGGCGATCATCCCGGCATAGTCCGAGGTCTTGAACGTGGGCGCGGCCACCAGGGTCCGGATCCCGGACTGCCGCAGCACGTACTCCAGCTCCCGCGAGCCGTACGCCGGGTTGATGTTGACCAGAATGGCGCCGATCTTCGCGCACGCGTACTGGACCATGGTCCATTCCGCGCAGTTCGGGGCCCAGATCCCGACCCGCTCGCCCTTGGCCACCCCGTAGCCCAGCAGCCCTACGGCCACGGCGTCCACGTCGGCGGCCAGTTCCCGGTACGTCCACCGCCGCCCGGCGGGCACGTCAACCAGGGCCGCACGGTCACCGAACCAGGCCACCATCCGGTCGAAGTTGTCGCCGATCGTGTCGCCGAGCAGGGCCACCTCGAACGTCCCCGAGGCGTAGCTGCGCCCGGCTGGTGCGCTGGACTGAGACACCGTCGTCCCCCTTGCTGTGCAAGCCCGCTGGTCCGCGGTAAAACGATCACATCAGCGGGCCACGGTGTCAACGCTGCCGGGGAACGGGGACGGGGGACGGGAGGTCTGGATCGCCGGGGGGACGACTGCGCTCGGGACGATCAGGTGGCCGGGGGCCGCCGGCGAGGGGCCGGGGGCCAGAGGGTCCCGGGGGGTCAGAGGGTCCCGGGGGGTCAGAGGGTCCCGGGGTCTTCCTGGTCCGCGTTTTCCCCCTGCTTGGCCACCTCGGCCCGGACCTCATCCATGTCCAGGTCACGGACGGCCTTGATGACCTGCTCGAGCGCGGGCGCGGGAAGCGCGCCGGGCTGGGAGAAGACCAGGATGCCGTCGCGGAAAGCCATCAGCGTGGGGATCGAGGTGATCTGCGCCGCAGCGGCCAGCGCCTGCTGGTCCTCGGTGTCGATCTTGCCGAACCGGACGTCGCCGTGCTCGTCGCTGGCCGCCTGGAACACCGGGGCGAACATGCGGCACGGGCCGCACCACGATGCCCACCAGTCCACGAGGGTGATGCCGGGCTGGGTGACGGTCTCCTCGAACGTCTCCTTGGTCAGTTCGATGGTGCTCATAGCTCCTCGTTCAGTCGTTAGCGTGAAATCTCTGGCGGTATAACGCAGCCGGGCCGCCGGAATTCCGCTGCCCCCCGGCTGCACTCCCGGGGAAGGCTGGCCCGCACGATCCCGGGGAAGGCTGGCCCGCGCGATCCCGGGGAAGGCTGGCCCGCACGATCCCGGGGAAGGCTGGCCCGCGTGGGCGCGTTAACCTGCGTGCAACAGTCCACCCGTGACCGGAGGTGAGGAATCCGTGGCTCTGCCCTATGACTCCGCGGCGAAGTTCCAGGACTACGCGCACCCGGAGGTGCTGGTCTCCACGGAGTGGCTGGCCGAGCATCTCGATGACCCCGGACTGGTGGTGGCGGAGTCCGACGAGGACGTGCTGCTGTACGAGACCGGGCACATCCCGGGTGCGGTCAAGCTGGACTGGCACACCGAGCTCAACGACCCGGACACGCGCGACTACGTGGACGGCCAGGGCTTCGCGCGGCTGATGGCGAAGAAGGGGATCTCCCGCGACACCACGCTCGTGCTCTACGGCGACCGGAACAACTGGTGGGCGGCGTACGCGCTCTGGGTGACCACGCTGTTCGGCCACCCGGACGTCCGTCTCCTCGACGGGGGCCGGGCCAAGTGGATCGCCGAGGACCGCCCGCTCACCAGGGACGTGCCGGAACGCATCCCGGCGGACTATCCGGTGATCGACCGGGACGACACCCAGGTCCGCGCGTTCCGCTTGCAGGTCGAGCAGCACCTGGGCCAGCCGATGATCGACGTCCGGTCGCCGGGGGAGTACAGCGGCCAGCTGCTGCACATGCCCGATTACCCGCAGGAAGGCGCCGTCCGCGGCGGCCACATCCCGGGCGCGCGGAGCGTGCCGTGGGCGCGGGCCGCGGCCGAGGACGGCACGTTCCGCGAGCGCAAGGAGCTTGAGGGCATCTACGCCGGCGAGGCCGGGCTGCAGCCGGGCGACGACATCGTCGTGTACTGCAGGATCGGCGAGCGGTCCAGCCACACCTGGTTCGTGCTCCAGCATCTGCTCGGCTACCCGCATGTCCGCAACTACGACGGGTCCTGGACCGAGTGGGGCAACAGCGTCCGGGTCCCCATCAAGCGAGGTGAGACGCCGTGACCACCGGGACGCTGAACCCGCGCCTGGCGGAGATCGTCGAGGACTTCACGTCCTTGCCGGGTCAGGAGCGGCTCCAGTTGCTGCTGGAGTTCTCCGACGACCTTCCGGCTCTCCCCGAGCGCTACGCGGACCGGGACCTGCTGGAACAGGTGCCGGAGTGCCAGTCGCCGCTGTTCCTCGCGGTTGAGGTGGACGATAGCGGCGTGGTGCACCTGTTCTTCGACGCGCCGCCGGAGGCACCGACGACGCGCGGGTTCGCCAGCATTCTGCAGGCCGGGCTGGACGGCCTCGGCGCCGACGAGGTGCTGGCCACCCCGGACGAATTCACCGGCCAGCTCGGACTGAACGATCTGGTCAGCCCGCTGCGGCTGCGCGGCATGGCCGCGATGCTGTCCCGCATCAAGCGCCAGGTCCGCAACCAGCGCGCCGCGTAACTGGGCCTCCCGCCCGCCGTCGCGGTACGCGAGGTCCAGGTCGCCGGGGCCGGTGCGGTGGCCGGCGGCGCAGCGCAGCTCGACCTCGACCGGTTCGCCGCAGCCCCGGTGCCTGAGCTCGATCGGTCCGCCGGATGAGCTCAGCCAGCGGTCGCCCCACTGCATCAGCGCGGCCAGCGCCGGGAACAGGTCCGCGCCCTTGTCCGTCAGCCGGTAGGACAGCCGGGCCCGCTGGCCGGGTTCGCGGTACTGCTCGCGGGTCAGCAGCCCCGCGCCGACCAGTTCGCGCAGCCGGGCCGCGGCCACCGGCTCGCTGACGCCTGCCCGCTCGGCGAAGTCGTCGAACCGGGCCGTGCCGTAGAACGCCTCGCGCAGCAGCAGGAAGGCCGAGCGCGTGCTGACCACGTCCAGCGCCCGGGCCAGTGAGCACGCGCTCGCCGTCCACGCGCCGCGCGGCTCGAGCGGCCCGGTCAGCCGGGGGAGATCAGAAGCCGTACCTGCCATCCGCTCATCGTATCTGACTTGTGCTCGGCTAAGTCAGTGCCTTACGGTCTAGCTATGGCAGAGCTAAGTCAGGCGACCGCACCCACCGAGCCGCCCGGGCGCCCGGGGCTTACTGGGCGTGCAGCGTCCGCCGGTAGCCCCGAGGTGCTGGTCATCGTGTGCGCCGGGGTGGTGCTGGCGAGCCTTGACCTGTTCATTGTGAACGTGGCCCTGCCCGCGATCGCCCGTGACCTGGGCAGCCGCAACCTTGGCGATCTTTCGTGGGTGCTGAACGGCTACGCGATCGTCTACGCGGCGCTGCTCGTGCTGATGGGCAAGCTGGCCGACCGGCACCGGCGCAAGTACGCGTTCCTGCTGGGCGTGGCCATCTTCACCGTGGCGTCGGCCGCGTGCGGCGCGGCCACCAGCGTGGGCATGCTGATCGGCTTCCGGCTGGTGCAGGCGGTGGGGGCGGCCCTGCTCACCCCCACCTCGCTCAGCCTGGTACTCGCGTCCTATCCGGCGCAGCGGCGCAGCGGGGCCGTCCGGGCCTGGACCGCGACCGGCGGTGTGGCCGCCGCCTTCGGGCCGGTGATCGGTGGCCTCCTCGTCGCCGCGAGCTGGCGCTGGGTCTTCCTGGTCAACGTGCCCATCGGGATCGCGGCCCTGGTGGCGGGCTGGCGCCGGCTGCCGGACGTGCCCGGCCACGCCGTACCGCGGCCCGACGCGCTGGGCGCCGTCCTGGTCACCGCGGGGGTGGGTGCGCTCACCTTCGGCCTGACGCGCGGCGGCGACTGGGGCTGGGGATCGGCCCGGACGGTCGCGATCCTGGCCGCGTCGGCCGTGCTGCTGGCCTCGTTCGTACTGCACTGCGCGCGGGCCCGTAACCCGCTGATCGAGCCGGCCCTGTTCCGCGCGCGCAGCAAGGACGCGGGCTACGTGGGCGCGACGGCGGTGATGTTCCTGTTCGCGATGGCGTTCGGCGCCATGCTGCTCTCGGTCGTGCTGTGGTTGCAGGACGACTGGGGCTGGTCGGCGTTGCGCACCGGACTGGGCGTCGCCCCCGGGCCGGTCATGGTGCCGCTCTTCTCGTTCCTCATCGCCGGGCGCCTGATTGCCCGCTTCGGCCCGGCCGCGGTGGTCACCGCCGGGTGTACCGTGCTGGCTTCCGGGGTCATCTGGTGGGCCCTGGCCGTCGGCCTGCGTGCGGACTACGCAGGCGGCATCCTCGGCGGCATGCTGCTGACCGGCGCCGGCGTGGGGCTGACGCTGCCCACGCTGATGGCGACCGCGGCGGGCTCGCTGCCCGCGCACGCGTTCGCCACCGGTTCGGCCGTGGTCAACATGGTCCGGCAGGTCGGCATGGCCATCGGGGTCGCCGTTCTGGTCGCGGTGCTGGGCCAGCCGGACACTTCTGCCGGGCGCCTGAATGCCTTCCAGCATGGCTGGTGGGCGATCGCCGCCATGGCCCTCGCCGGGGCGGTCACCGCTCCGCTCTTGCGCCGCCGCGCGTCGTTACTCTGCACGTGCGCCTGCACGGGAAAGGTCAGCCCCGTTGACGGACATCAATACTTGCCAAATTGAGTACTAAATTCTGCTGTCCTTAACGTGTGCCGGCCCAGACTGCTGAGATGTCATTGTCGCCCTCTCCCGTCATATACGCGGGCCGGAGGGGCGGCACACCTGCCCGTGCGGCGTGGCCCGGTGTCTCCTCCTCCCGTCAGGAGCAATGTGGATAAAGCCGCATTTCTCCTGCCAGTGGAGATGCGGGAAGTGCTACTTTGCGCGGGTATCCGGTACAACTGTGTCGGGTCACCTCTGACCTGCTTTTTGCACACATTACTGGCCCATTCGACGCTATGCTCATTGCGTTCTGCAGGCTCTACGGGTTGGGATGGCCCGTGTTATTGAGGGCCAGGTTGGCGGCGCGAAGGGGATCGTACAGTCGCCGAGGGGGAGGGGCTAGGTGTTCGTCATTGAACTGGATCAGTCTTTGTTCCCGTCCGAAGGTGGCAGTGTGGTGAGCCCGGATTCCGTCCCGGGTGAAGATCCTTCCTGGCCGCGTGCCGCGGCGGGCGACCTGACGGCGCTGGGCCCGCACGCCGCCGAACCCGGCCTGGATCCGTCCCCGGCGACCTTCCGGCCCGGCGTGATCAGCGTCAGCGCCGGGTTCTTCAGCTGGGACCTGATCGCTGACGAGGTCGTATGCGAGCCGGGCATATATGGGCTGCACGGGCTCCCGGAAGGCGGGCCGGCCACGATGGAGATGCTCCTGTCGCGTGTCCCGGAAGGAGACCGGGCCGATCTCGTCACGGCGTTGCGGCACATGATGACCGCGTGCGGCACTTACCAGGTCGAATACCGCGTGGCTGGCCTGGACGGCGTGCTGCGCCCGATGGAGGCCCGCGGCCGGGTCGTACCGGGCCCGGACGGCCGGCCGGCCCGGCTGACCGGCTTCGTCATGGACACCACGACGATCTGGGCCACCCGTGAGGCCGAACGGCGCCGGCTGCACGAGGGCGCCGAACGGACGTCGCTCACGCAGAAGTTCACCGCCGCGCTCGCTGCGGCGGTCACGATGGATGACATCACGGCGGCCGCGCAGGCCGGCCTGGCCATCTACGGCGCGAACAGCCTGATGATCGTCACCGAGCACGACGGCCACTGCCTCCCTGTCACCTCGTACGGCTTCGAACCGGAGGCAGCCCGCCTGCTCGGTGATCCCGTTCCGTCTCCTGGCTCGCCGGTCGCCGATGCCATCGCGGGGGAGACCGCGGTGTTCATTGGTTCCGCTGAGGACCTGGCGTCCCGCTACCCGCACCTCGCCGCCCGCAGCGCCGGGCCGGGTCACCCCGCCGGGTCGCTGCAGCGCGCCTGGGCAGCGATGCCGGTCCCCGACGCCAAAGGCAGGATCGGCGCGTGCCTGATGGGGTTCTCCGAACCCCGCGGGTTCGCCCCCGAGGAGCGCGCACTGCTGGTCGCCGCCTCAGCATTGCTGGCCCAGTCACTGCAGCGGGCCCGGATGTACGAGTCAGAGCACGCGCTGGCGCGAGACCTCCAGCGTGGCCTACTGCCGCGTGGCCCCCTGCTGGCCCCCGGCGTGAGCATTGCCGCCCGGTACCAGCCGGTGACTTCGGGACTGGAGATCGGCGGCGACTTCTACGACGCGATCGAACTGACGGACGGCCGTGTCGCCCTGGTCATCGGCGATGTGCAGGGGCACAACCCGATCGCCGCGTCCCTGATGGGCCGGCTCCGCATGGTCGTGCACGCCTATGCCCGCGAGGGGCATGGGCCAGCCGAAGTGATGACCCGCGCCAACCAGTGGCTCACCGAGCTCAACACCGACCCCGACATGGCCCTGTTCGCCACCTGCTGTTTCGTGGTGATCGATCCGGCCAGCGGC
>Ga0066790_10001256_pt1 | contig 10556 bp, 9 predicted proteins | sample OrgsoiDNA2013050_FD_70963 | JGI IMG/M metagenome (GOLD analysis project Ga0066790, IMG submission 70963) | Permafrost soil microbial communities from the Arctic, to analyse light accelerated degradation of dissolved organic matter (DOM) -... | ecosystem: Environmental > Terrestrial > Soil >...
CGAGCTGGAAGGCAAGACCGTGCGCCGGGGTCAGCCGGTGGTCACGCTGATCGGCGCCGCGAACCGGGACCCGGAGGTCTACCGTGATCCGGACACGTTCGACATCAGGCGCGAGAGCGCGGTCGGCCACCTCGCGTTCTCCAGCGGCATCCACTACTGCATCGGGCAGCCGCTCGCGAAGCTGGAGGCCACGGTCGCCCTCAGCCAGCTGGCCACCCGGATGCCCGGCCTGGCCCGCCGCGGGAGCGTGACCTGGCGCAACGCGACGACGATCCGCGGCCCCCTCCGGCTGCCTGTGACCGCGCGCCCGGCCGGGGTCCGCGTGAACCAGTCAGCGGCGGCCTGACCCGCCGGCGTCACACGGGTTAGGCCAGCCGCCTGGCGTGGTCCGAGGGCTCGGCGTCGAGGAAGTCCGGCGCGGTCCAGCCGTGCTGCCCGAACGTCTCGGTGACCGCCTCGCGGACCGGGCCGCAGCCGTCCGCGGGCACCAGCGCCAGCACCGAGCCGCCGAAGCCGCCGCCTATCATCCGCGCGCCGAGCGCGCCGGCCGCCAGCGCCGCCTCGACCGTCGCGTCGGCCTCCGGCCAGGAGATCTCGAAGTCCTCGCGCAGCGAGTGGTGCGCCTGGATGAGCAGCCGCCCGATGTCGCGGTAGGTGCCTGCGAGCCCGGCCGGCCCAGAGTCAGAGTCGAGCAAGGCCACCACCTCGAGCACCCGCTGGTTGTCGGTGACCACGTGGCGGGCGCGCCGCCGCAGCACGGGATCGGCTAGCTGGTCCGTCTCGGCCGGGTCCGTCAGCGATCGCAGCGACGGGACGCCGAGCAGCCGGGCGGCTTGCTCGCATTCGGCCCGGCGCTGCCCGTACTCCCCGTCGGTCAGCTCGTGCCTGGCCCGGGTGTTGATCAGCAGCAGCCGCGCGCCCGCCGCGGCCGGGACGAACGGGACCTGGGTGGTCTCCAGCGAGCGGCAGTCGAGCAGTAGCAGGTGACCGGCCTGGCAGAGCAGGGACGCGGACTGGTCCATAATGCCGGACGGCACCCCGACGAACTCGTTCTCCGCCCGGCGGGCGATCGCGGCCAGCTCGGGGTGCGAAACCGGCAGGCCGGCCAGCTCGGTCAGCGCCAGCGCGGTGGCGCACTCCAGCGCGGCCGATGAGGACAGGCCCGCACCCACGGGCACGTCGGAGTCGATGGCGATGCGGGCGCCGGGCACCTGGTAGCCGGCCCCGGCCAGCGCCCAGGCCACCCCGGCCGGGTAGGCAGCCCAGCCGGTCACCCGGCCGGGAGCCAGGTCATCGAGCGCGATCTCCGCCTCGCCGTCCTCCTGAGCCGAACACAGCGTCAGCGTCCGGCCGGCCCGGCGCCCGACCGCCGCCGTGGTGCCCTGGCCGAGCGCGAACGGAAGCACCAGCCCGTCGTTGTAGTCGGTGTGCTCACCCATCAGGTTGGCCCGGCCGGGGGCCCGCCACACCCCGTCCGGCCCTCCGCCGAACCAGGCCTCGAACAGCTCGGCGGCCTTTTCCGATCTCACTCTGCTGTCCCGCTCGCCTGCCGGCTCGCTCACCGGTGGCTGCGGGCCTGGGTGAACTGCCAGGCGTCGGCGGCCATGGCGCGCAGGTCCCTGGTGGCGTGCCAGCCGAGATCGGCCTGGATCCTGGCCGACGAGGCGACCAGGACGGCGGGGTCACCGGCCCGGCGCGGGGCCATCTCGGTGCCGATGTCGGCCCCGGTGACCTCCCGGCATACCTCGATCACCTCGCGGACCGAGAAGCCGGCCCCGTTGCCGAGGTTGTAGACCCGGTGCTGGCCGGGCCGGCAGGCCGCCAGCGCGCGCAGGTGCGCGTCGGCCAGGTCCGCGACGTGGATGTAGTCCCGGACGCAGGTCCCGTCGGGGGTGGGGTAGTCGTCGCCGAAGATCTGCACCCGGCGGCCGTCGGTCACCCCGGCCAGCACGTTCGGGATGAGGTGGGTTTCCGGGTGGTGACGCTCGCCGAGCCAGTGGCCGCCGGCGATCTGCTGGGCGCCCGCCACGTTGAAGTAGCGCAGGCTGACCGCGCCGAACCCGTGCAGCCGGCCGAACTCACTCAGCGTGGTGTCCACGGCCAGCTTGGACGCGCCGTAGGGGCTGGTCGGCCGGGTGGGGTCGGTTTCTTCGATGGGCGTCCGCTCCGGCTCGCCGTAAACGGCCGCGGTGGAGGAGAACACGATCGTCCGGACGCCGATCTCGCGCATCGCCTCGAGCAGCGCGATCGTGCCGCCCAGGTTGTTCGACCAGTACTTGGCCGGATCCGCCACCGACTCGCCGACCAGCGACTTGGCCGCGAAGTGCAGCACCGCCTCGGTACCGTCGCTCAGCACCTCGGCCGCGCAGTCGCGCAGCGTGCCCTGGACGAACGTGGCGCCGGCCGGCACCGCGCCGGCGAACCCGGTGGACAGGTCGTCAAGCACGGTGACCTCGTGCCCGGCCGTGATCAGCTGCGCGGCGACGACGCTGCCGATGTACCCGGCGCCGCCGGTGACGAGTACTCTCATCAGGCCTCCCTGAGCCGTTGCGCTGCCTCTTCCGGGACGATGTCGTTGATCCAGACGCCCATCCCCGATTCCGTTCCGGCCAGGTACTTCAGCTTGCCGGCCGCACGCCGGACCGACAGTACCTGAAGGTGCGCGGCGAACTGGCGGCGCGTGACCTCGTCCTTGACCGGAGCCTGGTGCCACCCGGCGATGTACGGCGCGGGCTGGCCGAACAGGGCGTCGAACCGGCGCAGCACGTCCAGGTACAGCGGCCCGAAGGCCTCTCGCGCCGCCTCGCTGGTGGCGGTCAGGTCGGGTACCCGGACGGCCGGGAAGATCCGTACCTCGTACGGCCAGCGTGCCGCCTCGGGCACGAACGCGATCCAGTGCTCGTTGCGGACCACGATCCGCTCCCCGGCTCGCAGCTCGGCGGCGACCAGGTCGTCGAACAGGTTGTCCCCGTGGTACGCCCGGGCCTGCGCCACCATCCGCTCGGTGCGCGGAGTGATGAACGGGAACGCGTAGATCTGCCCGTGCGGATGGTGCAGCGTGACGCCGATCTCCTCGCCGCGGTTCTCGAAGCAGTACACCTGCTCGGTGCCCGGGAGCGCGCTCAGCACCTGGGTGCGGTCCACCCAGGCCTCGAACACGGTGCGTACCCGGGCCGGGCTGAGCCGGGCGAAGGAGGAGTTGTGGTCGGAGGTGAAGCAGACCACCTCGCAGCGTCCGAGCGGCTCGCGCAGCGAGGGGAACCTGTTCTCGAACACCACCACGTCATAGCTGGGCGCCGGGATCTCGGTGAGCCGCCCCGGTGCCGACGGGTCGAGCGGGCACTGATCTGGCGGCGGCAGGAAGGTGCGGTCCTGGCGGGCCGCCGCGATCACCACCCATTCGCCGGCCAGCGGGTCCCAGCGGATCCCGGATTCGGCCGACCCGGCCGGGAGCGGGGGACCGGGCGGCCGCGCCGGCAGGTCCCTGGTGTCGGGCACCAGCTCGCGGCCCAGGCCGGGCGACTCGTCGAAATAGACGATCTCGCGCCCGTCCGCCAGCCGGATACTGGATTTCCAGATTGATTGTGTGCCCACGGGACCCATACGTTATCCGGTCTAGACTGGCCAGACACATCGTGCTAGTGAGTGGCGGAGAACCCCGGGGGTTTCGTGCGGCAGATCCGTTCCACCGGTGCTGACCGGAGGAAGCCGGCGATCGCGGCGTGAGCAAGGTCGTCGTAGAGATCATCGTCGTCCTGGTCATCGCCTGCATCGGAGGTTTTTTCTCCGCATCGGAGATGGCTCTGGTGTCGCTGCGTGAAGGCCAGGTCCGGGAGCTGGCCCGGCGGGGCAAGCGCGGCCAGCGGGCGGCGAAGCTGGCCCTTGACCCGAACCGGTTCTTCTCCGCCGTGCAGATCGGCGTCACCCTGGCCACCTTGGTCACCGGCGCCTACGGCGCCGACACCCTGGCCGGCGTGCTGAAGTCGTGGCTGATCAAGGACCAGCACATGTCGCCGGGCTGGGCGGGCCCGGTGGCGTTCATGGCGGTGACGATCGCCATCACGTTCTTCAGCCTGATCCTGGGGGAGCTCGCGCCCAAGCGGATCGGGCTGCAGCGGGCGCCCGGGCTGGCGCTGCTGGCCGCGCCGCTGCTCGACCGGATCGCCACCCTGGCCCGGCCGGTCGTCTGGCTGCTGATCCAGTCGACCAACCTGGTGGTGGCGATCCTCGGCGGCGATCCCCGCGTCGGCCGCCAGGCCATGACCGAGGCAGAACTGCGCGAGCTCGTGACCGGAGCCCAGACGCTCAGCCAGGACGAGCGGCACATCGTCGGCGAGGTCTTCGACGCGGGCAAAAGGCAGATCCGCGAGGTCCTGGTGCCCCGCACCGAGGTGGTGTTCCTGGACGCGGAGACGCCGATCGCCGAGGCCGCGTCGATGGCCGCGAGCGTCCCGCATTCGCGGCTGCCTGTGTACTCCGGCACCTACGACAACGTGACCGGTTTCGTCCACGTGCGGGACCTGTTCGGGCCGGGGGTGGCCAAGCGCCCGGCCCCGGTCAGCGCGATCAGCCGGCCGGTGAAATTCCTGCCGATCAGCAAGACCGTGCTCTCCTCGCTGTCCGAGATGCGCCGCGAGCGGGCCCACCTGGCCATCGTGGTCGACGACTACGGCGGCACCGCGGGCATCGTCACGCTCGAGGACCTGGTCGAGGAGCTGATCGGCGACATCAGGGACGAATACGATCTGGAGCAGGGCCTGTCCACCACGCTGCGCGGCGGCGAGGTCGAGGTCGACGGCCTGCTCAACCTCGACGAGTTCACCGAGCAGACCGGCGTCCAGCTGCCCGAAGGCCCCTACGAGACCGCGGCCGGCTACGTCCTGGCCGCCTTCGGCGACCTGCCCGCGGTCGGCGACAGCGTCCAGGTGGCCGGCCGCACCATCACCGTGACCGAACTAGACGGCCGCCGCATCGCCCGCCTCCGCGTCTCCCAAACCCCCGCCCCCACGGTTCCCGCAGGTCACCGGGAGCAGGTCCGGCTAGACTCAGAGGCTCCCCAGGAAGGCGGCCCTAAGTGAAAGGCGACTAACGTGCCAGGTGGTTTCGACACCGTTCTGGTGGTTGACTTCGGCGCGCAGTACGCCCAGCTGATCGCTCGCCGGGTGCGTGAATGCCACGTCTACTCCGAGATCGTCCCCTCGACCATGCCGGTCGAACAGATGCTGGCCAAACGGCCGAAGGCGATCATCCTCTCCGGCGGCCCGGCGTCCGTCTACGCCGACGGCGCCCCGCCCGCGCCGCCCGGGCTGTTCGAAGCAGGCGTCCCGGTCCTGGGCATCTGCTACGGCTTCCAGCTCATGGTGGCCGAACTAGGCGGCACCGTCGAGCGCACCGGCGCCGCCGAGTACGGCGCAGCTACGCTGCGTCTTCTCGGGGGGGACGACCCCCCCCAGACCCCCCCCGCTCATGGGGGGGAACCCTTCCCCCCATACCCCCCTGGCCCCCCTTTGGGGGGGATGTTGCACGCCGGCACGCCGGCGCACCAGCGGGTGTGGATGTCGCACGGAGATACCTGCACCGCGGCCCCGCCTGGCTTCACGGTGACCGCGCAGACCGCGGCGACGCCGGTGGCCGCGGTCGAGGACGCGGCCCGCCGCATGTTCGGCGTCCAGTTCCACCCCGAGGTGATGCACACCGAGCACGGCACCCGGCTGCTCGGCCGTTTCCTTGAGCTGGCCGGCGGCCGGCCGTCCTGGACGATGCTGAACATCGTCGAGGAGCAGGTGGAGCGGATCCGCGAGCAGGTGGGCGGCGGGCACGCGATCTGCGGGCTGTCCGGCGGAGTGGACTCCGCGGTCGCCGCCGCACTCGTGCAGCGCGCCATCGGCGACCGCCTGACCTGCGTGTTTGTCGATCACGGCCTGCTGCGCAGGGGCGAGGCGGAGCAGGTGGAGCAGGACTTCGTGGCCGCGACCGGGGTCCGGCTCATGGTGGCGAACGAGGCCGGGGCGTTCTTGTCGGCGCTGGCCGGGGTGACCGACCCGGAGCAGAAGCGGAAGATCATCGGCCGGGAGTTCATCCGCGCCTTCGAGCGGGCCGCCCGGGAGATCACCGCCGAGGCCGGCCAGCACGGCGAGGCGTGCGAGTTCCTGGTCCAGGGCACGCTGTACCCGGACGTGGTGGAGTCAGGCGGCGGCACAGGCACCGCCAACATCAAGTCGCACCACAACGTCGGCGGGCTGCCCGATGACCTGAAGTTCCGCCTGGTCGAGCCGCTGCGCTCGCTGTTCAAGGACGAGGTGCGCCGGGTGGGGGAGGAGCTCGGCCTGCCGCAGGCGATCGTCCGCCGCCAGCCGTTCCCCGGCCCGGGCCTCGGCATCAGGATCATCGGCGAGGTCACCGCCGAACGCCTGGCCATCTTGCGCGAGGCCGACGCCATCGCCCGCGAGGAGATGTCCGCGGCCGGGCTCGATACCCTGGTCTGGCAGTGCCCGGTGGTGCTGCTCGCCGACGTGCGCTCGGTCGGCGTCCAAGGCGACGGCCGCAGCTACGGCCACCCGGTCGTCCTGCGCCCGGTCACCAGCGAAGACGCCATGACCGCCGACTGGGCCCGCCTCCCCGACGACGTCCTGGCCCGGATCTCCACCCGGGTCACCAACGAGGTCCCCGAGGTCAACCGCGTGGTCCTGGACGTCACCAGCAAGCCCCCCGCCACCATCGAGTGGGAGTAAAAGCCCTAGCCCAGGCTCCGCATGGCCCACAGGTCGGGGAAGGTGGGTTTGCCGAGGGTGGTGGTGAGGTAGGTGGCGCCGGCCGAGCCGCCGGTGCCGCCGCGGGCGCCGATGGTCCGCTGCACCATCTTCACGTGCCGGTAGCGCCACTCCTGCATGCCCTCGTCGAGGTCGACGAGCAGCTCGCAGACCGCGGCGGCGTCGGTGTCGTCGTCGTAGACCCGCTTCAGTACCTGCTGCATGGCGTCCGAGGCCTGCGGGGGCTGGGTGACGTCCCGGTGCGCGATGTCCGCCGGGATGTCGTATCCCTGCCCGGCCAGGTAGCGGACGAAGGAGTCGAACACGCCAGGCCGTGCCATCGCGGCCGAGATGCGGTCCCGTTCCGGGCTGCCCGCAGGGTACCGCCCGGCCATCGTCGGGTCGCGCCGGCCCAGCACCGCCTCGAGCTCGCGGAACTGCGCGGACTCGAAACCGCTCGAGGTGCCGAGCCAGTCGCGGAACCGGGTGAACTGAGTCGGTGTCATGGTCTCGAGCACGTCGAGCTGGGCCACCACGATCTTCATGATGGCCAGCACGCGCCGCAGCGTACGCATGGCGTGCGTGGTGCCGCCGGAGGACAGCTCGGCCTGCAGTTTGCCGAGCTCGTGCAGCAGCTGCTTGAACCACAGCTCGTAGATCTGGTGAATGACGATGAACAGCATCTCGTCGTGCTCGTTCGACCGCGGCTGCTGAGCCGTGAGCAGCTGATCCAGCCGCAGGTAACCGGAGTAGGTGACAGGTTCAGCCATGGTTCGCCTTAGCGGGTTTGCTCGAGGATGTCGCGGGTGGCGCAAGCGGCCCGCCAGACGTCGGTGAAGCGCGTGGTAAGCGGGGAAAGACCGAGCCGGAACCGGTCTGGGGTGCGGTAGTCGGTGATGATGCTGGCGGCGGCCAGCTGATCGACGACCTGCTCGGCGCGCGGATGGCAGAAGGTGACGTGGCCGCCGCGGCGGCCGGCCTCCCTGGGCGTGGCGAGCGCGCAGCCCAGCGGGATGAGCCAGGCATCGGCCAGGTCGATGAGGTAGCTGGTCAGTTGCATGCTCTTGGCGCGCATCGGGCCGATGCCGGCCTCGAGCAGCAATCGGGCGCCCTCTTCCACCGCGGCCGTGCCCAGGATCGGCGGCGTTCCCGTGGTGAACTTCGCGATGCCGGCCGCCGGGTCGTACCTGGGGCCCATGGCGAACTGGTCGCGCTGGGAGAACCAGCCCCAGATCGGCTGCCGCAGTACTTCCCGCAGCCGGGCCGAGACGTAAAGGAACGCGGGGGCGCCGGGACCGGAGTTGAGGTACTTGTAGGTGCAGCCGACGGCTAGGTCGACGTCGCAGGCGTCGAGCTCGATGGGCACGGCGCCGACCGAGTGGCTCAAGTCCCACAGCATCAGTGCGCCGGCCCCGTGCGTGATCTCGGTGATGGCCGCCATGTCGGCCAGAGCGCCGCTGCGGTACGCCACGTGAGACAGGCTGACCAGCGCGGTGTCCTCGTCGACGGCCGCCCGGACCGCATCGGCGGCCAGGCCCTCGTTGATGTCGGTCGCCAGCATGCGGAGCTCCGCGCCGCGTTGCGCCGCGATTCCCTCGAGCACATAGCGGTCGCTGGGGAAATTGTCCTGGTCAGTGACGATCACGTGCCGTCCCGGCCGGGCGCCCAGTGCCGCCGAGGCCAGCTTGTACAGGTTGACCGTGGTGTTGTCGGTGATGACGACCTGTCCGGGGGCCGCGCCGGTGAGCTCGCCGACCAGGTCACCCGCGCGCCCGGGCAGGTCGACCCAGTGATCCCACGACCTGGCCAGGGCGGCGCCCCATTCGGCCCGGATCATGCTGTCCATCCGCGCCATGGTGGCCAGCGGAAGCGCGCCCAGGGAATTACCGTTGAGGTAGACCAGCGACGGGTCGTCCAGGGCGAACCGCGCCTGGTAGCCGCCCAGCGGATCCGTCGCGTCCAGTTCCTCGGCGTGCGCTCGGTCCAAGATCTCCTGGGACATACCGATCACCCTAACCCGCGGGGACCTCCCCAGTACCTGTCGTCGGGTGCGGCAGAATCCTGTCGCCGGGTGGCTAAACCGCGGGTGCCTTCCCGAGGCGCGGGAACCGGGCGGCCTGACGGCCGGAGCAGGGCTTCGGCCAGGGTGAGGACGGTGTCCTCCAGGGAGCCGAGGTGGGCGGTGACGTCGCGCTGCGCGGCGTCGACGATCTTGGCGACCGCGTCCTGGATCTCGGCCGGCCACTGGCCCAGGGACTCCAGCTTGCCGTCGAGCCCGTCGAGGCGGCCGCCGAGCGTGCCGAGCTTGCCGTCGACCGCGGTCAGGGTGCTGTCGATCGCACTGACCCGGTCGTACTGGTCGTCCAGGCGCTCATCCAGCCGCTCCAGCCTGGTGTCCAGCCGCTCGATCCGGCCGTGCACCAGCTGGACCTGGCCGCCGACACCGGTCACGCTGGCCGCCAGGCCGTCCACGGTGGCCGTCATCGCGTCCGCGCTCTGGTCCACCTTAGCCGCGAGCGTGCTGAAGCCCACCTCGGCCCGGCCATTGACCGCCGAGATCTCCTTGTCGAGCTGGCCGGTCCGCTGTCCGAGCTCGGCGACGGCGTTGTCGAGCCGGCTGAACCGGGCCGCCGCCGTCTCCATGCTCTGCTGCAGCTTGCTGATGCTGTGCTGCAGCTTGGACAGGCGTTCATCCTGCGACCGCAAGGCATCCATGGCCTGACCGATGGCGTCGCCTACCGCCTGCAGGCGGGGCAGCGCCTGCTCGACGTTCGCCGAGACGGTACCGACGTCCGCCCACCGGGAGTGCAGCTCGGCGACCGGCGTCACCTGGGCCCGAAGCAACTCGATGTGCTCGGCCAGGGACTCGGCCCACTGGGGCGGCCTGGCCGCGGCTTCTGTCATGTGGCAGGCCAGGCTGTCCAGCCGGGCGGTCATACCGGGGATCTCCCGTTCGCGGATCTCATTCGCCAGCCACTCGAGCCCTTCTATCCGCTGCCGGATGTCCTCGAGCGCGCCGGCGTTGGACTGCTGATCAGCGACATGGTCCTGGACGGTCCGGGCGAGCAGCTCGCGCATGCGATCGGCAGCGCCTGGCTGGTTACCGCGAAGCAGGATGTGGTTGCCCGGCTGATCCATGGTGCTCCTTCAGAAGGGATGGCCCGTCCCGGTGGTCGTTATGATCGGTCCCGACCCGGAAAGCTGGCACCGAACGACCCGTCAACTCTAGTAGCCCCTCGTAATCAGTCATCTACGAAGAGCAAAAGTTACGGTTTGCCGCCGGCTCCCTCGTTTGACGACTCCGCCCGCTGCCGCTAGTGTTCCGAGTTAGCACTCACTCATGTAGAGTGCTAATGCGACGAGGCCGTCTGGCACCCGCGACGACAGGCAGCCGCGCTCGCTCCCTCTAGTAACTCACCATTAGCCTTTCCGAAGGGGGAGGTCAGATCGTGTCGACCGCCACCAAGGTAGTAATCAAGCCGCTCGAAGACCGGATTGTGGTCCGCCCGCTCGAGGCGGAGCAGACCACGGCGTCCGGACTTGTGATCCCGGACACCGCCAAGGAGAAGCCCCAGGAGGGCGAAGTCCTTGCGGTGGGCCCGGGACGCTTCGACGACGCGGGTTCCAAGCGCGTGCCGATCGACGTCAAGGTCGGCGACGTGGTGCTGTACAGCAAGTATGGCGGCACCGAGGTGAAGTACTCAGGCGAGGAATACCTGGTGCTCTCCGCCCGCGACGTGCTCGCCATCATCGACAAGTAGCAGTAGTTCGCGGGCTCCGGAGGCAAGACGTCGGCGAATCGCCGGG
>Ga0066790_10001257_pt1 | contig 10554 bp, 8 predicted proteins | sample OrgsoiDNA2013050_FD_70963 | JGI IMG/M metagenome (GOLD analysis project Ga0066790, IMG submission 70963) | Permafrost soil microbial communities from the Arctic, to analyse light accelerated degradation of dissolved organic matter (DOM) -... | ecosystem: Environmental > Terrestrial > Soil >...
GAAAGATCGTGGCGCAAGTACTTTATGCGTCACGCCTGCCCCCGCGTCCTGGCGAAGGCAAGGTTATCTAGGCCGGATTTTACTCCCGAATGGCGGCCTCGGATTAGAAAATTATCAGGGGAGGAATTTATTTTAAAGAAAAACAATTATCCTGTAAGGACAATAAGAACGTCTGACAATAGCACGACTTGAGCCCGCGCCGTTTCTAAAACAGCGTAATCAAAGCCACCGCACTCCCGTCTAACCTTCGCCGCCTCCGCTCTACGTGGGATAATAGCACTGGCATTCTCCTGTGGTGGTTGCAGTTTGAGAAAGCCGATTTGTAACAGGGCTTCGCTTCAGCGATGCCGCCAGGTGAGCGAAGATCAATCGGCTTAGCCGCTGCCGGGGGCCTCGCCGCAGCCGCTAAAGCGAGTACACTTTCCGCTCCGGCGGCATGCCTGAAAGGCATGCCCTGATACGAACCGCTTTCCTCAAACGGCAGCACTACCTGTTCTCCTTACTTATGCGCAATCTCTATTTACCTATTCTCTTTTCGTGTGTCCTGGTCGCAGGTGCGAGTTCCCAGCAGTCCGCCTCCGGTAAATCCGACCCGGCTCCCCAGAATTCCACGCTCACTCCTCAGTCCAGCAGCGGCCAAAAGCAATCCGGCGAACCTCCGGCGGACAAAGTTGAAAACAAATCTGCCGACAAGACCGCGGACCTGGCGAAGGCCGGCGAACGCGACTATTCCCAGGAGTCCTTCGTCGTCGAGTCCATGCACACACGCTACAAGTTCGAATCCGACGGCACCGGCCGCAAGGAACTCATCGCCCGCATCCGCGTGCAGAGCGAGGCCGGCGTGCAGCAGTGGGGACAATTGCAGTTGGGCTACAACTCCGCCAACGAGCGCGTCGAGATTCCCTACGTCCGCGTGCTGAAGGAAGATGGCAGCGTCGTGAAAGCCGGCGACGACGCCGTGCAGGACTTAAGCGCTCCCATCGAGCACGAAGCCCCCGTCTACACCGACTATCGCCAGAAGCACGTCACCGTGCCCGGCCTCCGCCCCGGAGAAGTGCTCGAGTACGACGTAGTCACGGTCATCCACACGCCGCTGGCCGCCGGACAATTCTGGACCGAATACGAATTCGACAAGAACAGCATCGTCCTCGACGAAACCGTCGACGTGGACGTGCCCTCCGGACGCGCCGTGAAGCTGAAGAACAAGCCCGGCAAAGATCCCAAGATCACCGACGCAAACGGCCGCCGCCTGTATCACTGGACAAGTTCACACCTGGAACGCGAAGACGACAAGGACAAGGACAAAGAAAAAGACAAGAAGAAAAAAAAGCATCATCCCGAAGACGACCGCCCCGACATTCAACTCACAACTTTCGAAACCTGGGAGCAGATCGGCCGCTGGTACGCCAGCCTGGAGCGCGATCGCCGCAAGCCCTCGCCCGAAGTGAAAGCCAAAGCCGACGAACTCACCAAGGGCCAAACCACCGACATCGCCAAGACCGAAGCCCTGTATGATTTCGTCGCGAAAAATTTTCGCTACGTCAGCCTGTCGCTTGGCGTAGGCCGCTACCAGCCGCACGCGTCGTCGGACGTTCTTCACAACCAGTATGGCGATTGCAAAGACAAGCACACGCTCCTCGCCTCCATGCTTGAGGCCGAAGGCCTGCACGCTTCCTCGGTGCTGATCAATTCGAGCCGCAAGCTCGATCCCGACGTGCCGTCCCCTTCGCAATTCGATCACGTCATCACGATGCTGCCGATGGGTAAGGAAGAAATCTGGATGGACACCACCGCCGAAGTCGGCCCCTTCCGCCTGCTCGCCTATTCGCTGCGTAATAAGCAGGCCCTGGTGATCCCGCCCATGGATCCGCCGTCGCCGACCGCGCCGCATCTCGAACAGACTCCCGCCGACACGCCCATGCCCGACACCGAATTTTCCGAGATCACCGGCAAGATCAACGACATCGGCAAACTCGAAGCGCACGTCGACTACTCCTTCCGCGGCGACGAAGAACTCCTGCTGCGTTCCGTCTTCCGCCGCGTCCCGCAAGCCAATTGGCAGCGTGTGGTCGATAACGTAAACGCCAGCCTGGGCGGCGACATCACGAATCTCAAAATCAGCAATCCCGCGGCCACGCGCGAGCCGTTCACCATGTCGTATGACGTTTCCAAAGTAAACTTCCTCGACTGGTCGAAGAAGAAAACAGAAATCATTCTGCCCTTGGTCCAATTCAGCCTGCCCGACGTAGGCGACGGCGATGACGATTCCGACACCGACGCCGATGCCGAACCGCTGAAGCTTGGCCCCAAGGCGGAATACAGCTACAAGATTAAGCTCGAACTCCCAGCCAAATACACCGCGCACTCGCCGTTGGCGTTCAACCTAAAGCGCGACTACGCCGAATACGAAGCCACCTACAAAGTCGACGGCGGAGTCTTCACCGCCGGCCGCAAACTCACCCTGCGCCAGGACGAACTCCCCGTAGCCCGCGCCGCCGACTACGAATCCTTCCGCCGCGCCGTCGGCGCCGACCTCGCGCAGCAGCTCGCCGTCGAAAGCACCACAGCCGGAGCTCCCGTTCCCCCCGCCGACATGAAGGCCGACGACCTCGTCGAAAGCGGACGGGCCGCCGCCAACATCGGCAACCTCGAAGTCGCCATCGCGCTCTTCAAGCGCGCGACCGAAGTTGATCCCAAAAATAAATTCGCGTGGAACAATCTGGGTTTGGTCTACTTCCAGATGCGGCAGGACGAGTCCGCCATCGCCGCCTTCAAAAAGCAACTCGAGGTCAATTCCTACGACGCCTTCGCCTACAACAACCTGGGCCGCGTCTACTGGAATGAACGCAAGTATGACGAAGCCGCGAAAGCCTTCAACAAGCAGTTGGAAACCGATCCGCTCGACAAGTTCTCCCACCTGAATCTCGGCGCGATGTATGCCGAGTGGCACAAGTACGACCTTGCCGCCCCCGAGCTAGAGAAGGCCGCGCAGCTCACTCCCGAAAACGCCGAGCTGCAAGTTACCCTCGGCGACGCCTACCTCAACCTCGGCCAGGACGACAAAGCCCTCGCCGCCTTTGACCACGCCGTTGAACTCTCGGCCACGCCGCTGGTGTGGAACAACATCGCCTACCAGCTTTCGCTGAAAGGCTCGCACCTCGATCGCGCCCAGCAATACGCCGAGTCGGCCGTCTCCGCCACAGACGCAGCCCTGCGCAACGTGACGCTCGACCGCCTCACGCGCGATGAGTTACCCCTGGTCTCCTCCCTGATCGCCTACTGGGACACGCTCGGCTGGGTGCACTTCGGCGAAGGCAACTATGACAAAGCAGAAAAATACGTGGCCGCCGCCTGGGGCCTGGGGCATCACGCCGAAGTCGGCGACCACCTCGGCCAAATCTACGAAAAGCGCGGCCAAAAAGACCGCGCCCTGCAAACCTACGCCCTGTCCATGAATGGCCTGCGTCCCGCGCCCGAAACCCGCGGCCGCCTGGCCACGCTCGCCGGAGGCGAAGCCAAAGTCGACGCCACCGTCGCCCGCTACAAAGACGAACTCCAGCACCTCAGCACCATCGACCTGGGCAAGGCCACGCAAAACGGCAACGCCGATTTCTTCATCCTGCTAAGCCGCAGCTCCGCCACCGCCGAAAAAGTCGACGCCGTAAAATTCGTCAGCGGCGACGAAAAGCTAAAGTCCTACACCGACGCCCTCAAGACCGCCAACTACCATCTGACCTTCCCGGATGACAACCCAGTAAAAGTCCTGCGTAGGGGAACGCTGTCGTGCTCGGTGGCGATCGGCAAGTGCGAGTTCGTGCTGACCTTGCCGGACGATGTGCGAACGGTCGACTAGTCAAATCGTGGAGCCGCGGACGCGCTCGTCCGGGGAGCAGTTACGACAAGTCAAGGTTCCATCTCTAACTGAGCATGCCCCATCGATGCGGAGTTCCGGAGGAATGTTCCTGCAGGAACACATCGTCCGATAGTGTCATGACAGCTAAGCGCAAGAAAGCAAAGAGGCGGAAGGCGCGTCCACAGCCGGGGAGAGTTGCCTGGCTGCAGGCATCAGTGGAAGACGATCTGTTGTCGCTGGTGGAGGAGGAGACGGGCGCGGCTTCGCGGTGGAACCGTCCACGCAAGCGGAGGATCTCATTGCGCGTGGATATCGAAGTGGTGGACTGGTTCAAGTCCAAAGGCCCGGGTTACCAGACGCGGATCAACCGGATATTGCGAAGAGTGATGTCGGAGGGCAAGAAACGGGCGGGGGAGAAGTAGAGTAGCCGAACTCCCCACTCAAGCCAAAATCGTGTAGTGGCTCACTTTGAATTTCTCCGCGAACCCGGTGGGTTTCCTTCGCGAACTCTGCGGCTGAAGTCTTTTGCTACCTACAAGAGCAACAGCCTTTAACCGCTGAGTTCGCAGAGAACGCTCGCAGAGTGCGCGGGGAAATTCAAACTGAGCCACGGCCCAAAATCGGGATTGAGTGGAGGCCATCAAGAAATAACTCGGCCTGAAATAGGAGGGTGCAATGTTCCTGTATCCAGTGACGCTGAAGCGCGACCAAGACGGCGGATTCGTCGCCGCCTTTAAAGACATTCCCGAAGCCATCACGCAAGGGGAAACCGAGCACGAGGCCTTGGTAGCCGCCAAGGACGCGCTTGAGACGGCCTTCGATTTCTACTTTGAAGATAATCGCGCGGTCCCGTTGCCCTCCAAAGCCCGGCCCCGACAACCCGTCGTTGAACTACCCGCCAGCCTCTCCGCCAAAATTCTGCTCCTCAACGAGATGATCCAGCAACATGTGCGCCCCGCGGAATTGGCGCGGCGACTGAAGACCACCCCGCAGGAGGTCAACCGCCTCACCAACGTCCAACACACCTCCCGCATCGATGGCATCGCCGCGGCTCTGAAAGCGCTAGGCAAGCGGCTGGACATGCGCACGGTGTGATAAGGCGGCTGGCCCGGGCTTTTGATCTTGCGTCCGCACGACCAGTACCGTGGGTGTCCTGTCCTTGCGTTCTTTGCAAGGGCGGGTAAGGTGCTGTCTTTCGCCTGAGATTTCAGCGAAGTCAAAATCGGCGCTGCGTGCGGCATCGTACCCACCCTTCGCTAAGAGCGCGAAGAGTGGGGCACCCATTTTCATTGGTCGCTCAGACGAAATCTAAGACTGGGCCACCCGGGGGCTGGCCCAACCTAATTTTTGTGCAAGGCTCCTATCAGTCGGCTGCCCCACCCTGCGCGGGTTTCGCAGGGTGGGCATGATGCTGCCCGGCAGCACCGGTTTTGACTCCTTCAGCGCCTCCGATGCCCCCGGTTACGACAACAATCGCTCCCTCGAAAAAGGTGCTGGTGAACCAACCCAGGAAAGCTGAACTGACGGTTCGGGGATATGGCATAGCGAACAACACCGCCTTGCACCGACGAGGTTCGCAACCCACCAAAAACCGGTCGCCGCCAGCAGCATCGTGCCCACCCTGCGAAAACCGCGCAGGGTGGGGCAACCAGTTATATATTTCCTACCGACAGAGATTAAGATGGGCCAGCCCCCTGCAATTGACCGGCATCAGTGCGACATCTACCGCTGGAACGTCATTGAATATCGCCCCTGGCTACAACAGCAACGGAGAAATCGCTTCGATTGCCAACAACGCAGACTCTGGCCGGAATCAGACCTACAGTTATGACTCGCTGAGCCGCGTCACGGCAGCATCGAGTCAGGCGACTTCCGGAGCCGACTGCTGGGGTCAGACATTCACTATCGACAACGTGGCCAACCTGACGGGCATCACCCTCAGCAAGTGCACCGGGGGTGCGCTGACTGCGGCAGTCAATCAGAACAATCAGTTCACCACTGGATACACATACGATCCCGCCGGAAATCTGACCAACGATGGCCTCTATAGCTACACTTACAATGCCGAAAACGAAATCACCAGCGCCAACGGGTGACCTACGTTTATGATGGCAACCGCATGCGCACGAAAAAATCCGGCGGCACTCTTTATTGGAGGGACGTCACTGGAATCACGATTGCCGAAACCACGCTGGGCGGAGCGGATGTGAACGAATATGTCTTCTTTGCGGGCCGCCGCGTGGCGAGAATCGGATCGGCAGGCGGAGTCTATTATGAAAATACGGGGACAGACGGGACGTTCACCGTGTTTCTAGAAAGGCCCCCTAACCTTCAGCGGCATCGGCCGCTATGCGAGTCGCAAACGAATTACGGTCGGATCGCCCAGGCTAAGCCGTCCGGCTCGCCGCCGACGTCGATGTGGGCGGTGACTTCCAACGTCTTCAGGTCCAGGACGGCGACGTAGTTGTCGGGGCCGCAGGAGATGAAGGCGCGGTTGGCGTCGCGATCCATGAGAATGCCGGCCGCTCCGTGGCCGATTTTCACGCGCTTGAACTCCTTGCGCGACGCGGCATCGTAGATCACCAGATCGCCGTCGCGCAGACTTGAGATCAACACAAGCTTTCCATCTGGAGTGAACTTCAGGCGGTTGGCGCCGAACGTCTTCGAGTCCAGCGTGGCCGACACGGTGCGGGTCGTGAGGTCGACTACCGAGAGCGTGCCGTCCTGCGCATTGGCTGTCCACAGCTCGCGGCCATCGGGCGATACATCGAAACCTTCGTCGCCCTTGCCGACGGAGATGACGGTCTGGTTCCAGTCGATGCGGCTTGCTTGGAGATCCGCCCCTGTCTGTTGGCTTCCTTTCGGGCGTCTGTGAGCTTGTTCGTTGGGGTGTGTTTGGTGGTTGTTGTGCGGCACACGTTGTTGATTGCCTCCCGGCGGAGGCGGTGGAGGCTGCGAACCCTGCGGGGGCTGCGTTCCCGGAGGAGGCCCCATCGGCGGAAGCGTGACCTTTTCTAAAATGCTGACCGACGCGGAGCTGACGTTGGTGGTGTAGATCTGCTTTTCGTCGGGAGTGACGTAGAGCATGTGCGTCCGGTTCTGGCCGGTGCCCATGATCCAGTCGACCTTGCCGGACGCGGGATCATAGGTTGCGACCGCCTTCGCGGCTTCGGCGGTGAACCATACTTTTCCTCCGGCGAAGGCGAGACCGTGGGGGCCATTCAATGCTCCGGTATCGACGTCGGGCAGCGCTTTCTGTGCAACCAGATCGATCACGGAAAGCGAATGGAATCGGCCCCCACCGTAGATCGAGACATAAGCTGTCTTCCCATCGGATGACGCGATCACTTCGTGGGGATCAGTGCCAACGGGAGCGCGTGCGACGACCTGCAGCGTGTTCGGGTCGACGATGGCGAGGGTGTGATTACGTTTGGAAAGCGCCAATAACGAGCGGTTCGGCGTCGACTGAGCGACGGCTCCGGTCGCGACGGAAAGTAGCGCGGCCAATGCGGCAACGGCGGCTAGCGATTGGGGATTCTTGGATCGCATCATTCTTCTCCATCTTCCTTCTCTATTAAGTTTCGACCCGCGCGGGCGGACCCTTCGACTTTGCTCAGGGCAAGCTGCGTCCGCCGCTACGTGAGTTTGCGTTTGTGCCAGGCGGTTGCCTGCTCGTAGGCGTGAGCCACGCGCAGCACCAGATCTTCTCGCCAGTGCGGGCCCGCGATCTGCAGGCCGATGGGCAATCCGCTTTGCGTGAAGCCGCAGGGGACTGAGATTGCGGGCAATCCCCAGACGTTGAACGGACGCGTGTTGCGCAGCAGCTTGAGTTCGGCGGGACGCAGCGCCTCGGGAGTCGCCCTTAAGTCGGCGATCGCCGGAGCGGGCATTGGCATGGTTGGACTGACCAGCACATCCACGCCGGTGAACGCTTGCGCGATGCTGCGGCGGGCTTCGTCCAACTCGCGGCGGCTCTTAATGTATTGCGCCGCCGTGATCGATTCGCCGCTGCGAATGCGCCGCAGTGTTTCGGCCTGGTACAACTCTGGAGTCTTGCCGGCGTTCTCTGCGTGATACGCGTAAGACTCGGCGGCTTGCAGAGTGCGGTCGGTGGGAACGTTCAGCTTCACTTCTTTCATCTCGGCGACCAGAGTTTCGATGCTCTTTAGCGCAAGCTCCATCGCCGCGGCAACTTCTGGGTCGAGATCGTCGAAGAAGTATTCGCGCAGCACGCCCACGCGCAGCGGCCTCGCATCTTCGCGCAATGCGCCGACATAATCCGCGACGGGAATGTTCGGCGTGGTGAGATCGGCGGAATCGTATCCTGCAATCGCTTGTAGAACGATGGCAGCGTCAGCCACAGTCGAGGTGAGCGGCCCAACATGATCGAGCGAGAGGGAAAGCGGAATCACGCCGCGGCTTGGCACGCGTCCGTAGGTTGGCTTGATGCCGACGCAGCCGCAGAGCGCCGCCGGTTCGCGAATCGATCCCGCAGTGTCAGTGCCAAGTGCGGCGTAGGCGAGTCCCGCGGTGACTGCGGCGGCCGAGCCTCCTGAAGATCCGCCGGAGATGTGCGCATGGTTCCATGGATTGTGCACGTCGCCGAAGTAGCTGACCAGCGAACTGCCGCCGTAGGCGAACTCGTGCAGATTATTCTTGCCCACGATCACCGCGCCAGCAGTGCGCAGACGGCGAACAACTTCGGCATCGTGAATCGGTACACGATCTTTATGCAGAGCGCTGGCTGAGGTGGTGCGGACGCCCGCAGTGTCGATGAGATCTTTCAATGCGATCGGAATGCCATGCAGGGGCCCGCGCCATTCGCCGCGCTGAATCTCGGCTTCGGCGGTGCGTGCCTCGGCGAGTGCGGATTCCGCCGTCACGGTGATGAACGCAGTCAGCGCCGGGTTCAGCTTCTCGATCCGATCGAGGCAGGTGCGGGTAAGATCAACTGGGGAGATTTCCCGCGCCCGCAGGCGCGGCGCGAGTTCGGAGATGGTGGTGGGAATCGTCATCGGCTCGACGATATTGTAAGGCTGTTCCAGAAAGTCCATCGCTTGTCATGCTGAGCGGAGCGTTGCGGAGAGCGCGCGCGATCCGCAGTGCGGAGTCAAAGCATCCCTACAAGCGCGCCGGCTCCCGCGCTTTGCGAATCGGGCGAATGTCGATCTGCGCGTGGGGATGCTTCGACTGCGAGAGAGCGCCGCTATCGCGGCACTCTCTCTTCGCTCAGCATGACAAAGGTAGCGAGAGATGAGTCGGGCTCGGAATTCGAGCGGCGGCGTTGCGGAGGGTCCTATAATCACAAAGAGGTCTGCGGAGGATGACAACCATGCCGGAAATGACGATCGCGCCCGTAGCTACGCATGGTTTCTTCGTAGATGGACGTTGGTGGGAAGAAGGCGATCTCGTCGCGGTTCGCGCTGGGGCGCGGCTCCTGTGCGGAGGCGGGCGCAAGAATCTGGTGGTCGAGCCGACTGTGCTCACTGGCACCAAGGCTGATATGAAAGTGAATTGCCAGGAGATCTTTGGACCGGTGGTCACGGTCGAGCCTTACAACGATTTCGACGAGGCACTGCGCAAGGTGAACCATTCGCCTTACGGCTTGCAGGCGGGGCTGTTTACCCGAGACGCGAAGCTGCTATTTCAGGCATACGAGGAACTGGAAGTGGGCGGGCTGATCGCCGGGGACGTCCCTTCGTTCCGCATCGACCACATGCCGTATGGTGGCGTAAAAGACTCGGGTCTGGGCCGCGAAGGGTTGCGCTACGCGATCGAAGAGATGACGGAGCCTAAGCTTCTGGTAATGAATCTGCGATAGCTTGACTCGCTGGTCCGAGTTGGCGCGTGCCTCAAAAGATCCGTGATTATTTCAGGAATGTTCAATTCGGAACTTTTTTCTTCTGCGAAATCCTAAAAATCCGCGACAAACTCCAGTGAAGTATTTATAATTTCCAGTTTCATAGACAACTCAGAAAGCCAGTGGGTGGTTTTCTCCTTTACCGTTTTTAAATCAGTACTGAACATCGCAGTGAACGATCCACCGGGTCTCTTTCAGCAAGAATTCATAAGAGAATGGCGCAGATTTTTCATCGCAGCACGAATACTCTGTCCCGAGCCACCATCTTTGGCGCGGTATTCATCGTGGCTGCGTTGGCCTGGATGGCGATGGAGGTCCAGCGTTCGCCATACATCACCTATGCTGGCGTGCGTAAGCCGCAGCCCGTGCCGTTCAGCCACCAGCACCACGTCAGCGGACTGGGTATTGACTGCCGCTACTGCCACACTTCGGTTGAGACGTCGAGTTTTGCCGGGATTCCTCCGACCAAGACTTGCATGAACTGCCACTCGCAGATCTGGACCAATGCGCAGTTGCTGGAACCGGTGCGCGCCAGTTACAAATCCGGCGAATCGCTGCAGTGGACGCGGGTGAATCAGCTTCCTGACTTCGTTTATTTCAACCACAGCATTCACATCAATAAAGGAGTCGGCTGCAATACCTGCCATGGCCCGGTCGACCAGATGCCGCTGATGTATCAGCAGGAGTCGCTGCAGATGGAGTGGTGCCTGAGCTGCCATCGCGCGCCGGAGAAGAATTTGCGGCCGCGGTCGGAAGTGTTCAACATGCGGTATCAGCAGCCGACGGGAGCGAATCCGGTGGTGGTCGATGGGAAAAGTTATGAGGATCAGGCTACGCTGGG
>Ga0066790_10001258_pt1 | contig 10549 bp, 10 predicted proteins | sample OrgsoiDNA2013050_FD_70963 | JGI IMG/M metagenome (GOLD analysis project Ga0066790, IMG submission 70963) | Permafrost soil microbial communities from the Arctic, to analyse light accelerated degradation of dissolved organic matter (DOM) -... | ecosystem: Environmental > Terrestrial > Soil >...
GGTCCCGTGACGGGGATGGCTGGGTCACCATGCACGATCCTGCCGGGATGACGTACTGCATCACCCGACGCGATCCAGGCACCGGACAGTAGCCCGACCACGCGAACAACGCGGCGGGCTGGCGCCCGCGCCGTCCCGGCCCGCAGGCGTCCGCGTCAGCCCCCGTCACCAAAAGCGAACCCCCAGGCACGACGGAGCCCTGAACCGCCGCTCGATCACCCTGCGTATCAGGCATTATGCCGACCGAAGGGTAGTGATCTGATCTTGATCACCGGCATAATGCCGCGACGAGGCAAGTCCAAGACCTCCCAGCTCGTACCAACGGAGTTCGGTCAGCAGGGAACACAAGGAGCCGTCCAGTTCTTGGCGACCAGTCACGTCCGCGGCGGAGGCGGGCGAACGGCGCATCGGGCTCGTCGCTCACAGGGTGTAGCCAACCAGCTTGCGGCGGTCGCGCGCGTAGCCGCCGTTCGGTACGGCCGACTGGTGCGTGGGGGTGCCGCCCTCGCAGGGCGCGGATCTGGGCATTCTGTATCGGTGCGCTGCCGGAACCTGCCTGTTCCGCATTGACTGGGGCCAGGTTGCTGCGACGCTGCCCGCGGGCGTTGGCCGACCGCAACGGATTCTTGGCCCATGGTGGCATGAGCCAGATCACAGCTGTAGCCTTCAGGATCATCCGGCCCATAACGTTCCCGGAACGGTCCGGGCGTAGCGTGTGCTCTGTGACGCAGGCGCAGCCGACGGACGGGCAAGCCCTTGGGACGCCGGAGGTCACCGAGAGCCGCTTCCGGCTGGCCTCAGTGACGGTCCCGGCCCTCGGCGCGCTCGGCCTGGCGCTTATCGCCGCCTGGGTGCTGCTGACCTCTCTCACCCGCGACCTGCAGATCTCCCGCGATGGTGCCGCCGTGGCGGCCGGCCTGGTCTGCGGTCTGGTGGGGATGCTGGTGGCCCGGCGTCAGGCCCGGAACCCAGAGGGCTGGCTCCTGCTCGGCGTGGCGGTGGGCGTGTTTGTCGTGCTGGACAGCGGGCTGTAAGCGGTGCTCGGTTACCGCGTGCACCATGGCCGACTGCCGCTGGGTGAGGTCGCGGTGATCGGCAAGGGCTCTATCGGCGAGCCGTTGATCTTCTGCTTCGCGCTGGTCATCCTGCTGTTCCCTGACGGCCGGCTGACCCGGGGCTGGACCTGGGTGCTGTGGGTATACCTGGTCCTGTCCATCGGGGTCGCTGTTGACTTTGGACCGAAGACGAACCAGCCACCTGGCACGTCTCGAACTCGCCTCGCGGCATGATCCAGAATTAACCACCAGGATCCACGTAGGCCGGCCGCTGCTGGCCGGGCGGATTACTGGCGTACTCCCGGATGTTGCTCGGCCCGGGCAGCGTCTGGCTGTCGAACCCAGGTATCGGTGGCCACCAGACCGCACCAAGTCGTGAGCTGGCCGTGGCGCCACAGACCACAGCTCAGAGCGCAACGAAGCGATAGCCGTGTGAGCGGAAGAACTGGATGATCGCGGACAGGGCCGCGACGGTCGCCGGGTCCCCTGGGCGCGCGTCGTGCATCAGCACGACCGGGTGCTGCAGGGCGCCGCCCTGCTCAGCCAGCCGGATGATGCGTTGCGCCCAGTAGGAGGAGTCCGAGCCGTCCGCCGTCCAGTCCAGGGTGTCGACCGACCACATCCACACGCCCATCTGGAGCTGCTGCGCCAGCCTGAGCGTCGTGGCGTCATACTTGCCGTACGGTGGCCGGAACGCGCACGGCACGGTGCCGGCGATGGACCGCTGCTCAGCGCTCGCCTTGGACAGTTCGGCGGCTTGCGCTGCGGCTGACAGCGGGACCATGTCCGGATGGTTCCAGGTGTGGTCACCCATCGCGTAGCCTCCCTCGACCTCCTCCCGCACCAGCAATGGCCGGGCCACCATGGCGACGCCGATGTTGAAGAACGTGGCTGTTACCCGGTACCGCGCCAGGATGGCGAGGATGGCCGCCGTACTCCGTCCCGGCCCGTCGTCGAAGGTCAGCGCCACCGTCTTCGAGCTGCCCGGGGCGTACAGGCGGGGCCCGTAGGGCGCTGCTGGGCAGCTGGCCGCGGGCGGCATGCCGGGAGCCGCGCCGGTCGCCCTGGTCGGCTGGGCCGTGCTGCGCCCGGGCGTCGTGGCGACCGGGTGACCTGCCGGTTGTCCTGGCGGTGGTGCAGAGGCGCACCCGATGGCGGTGGCTGTCAGGCACAGGGCGGCGGTCAGGACCATCGCGCGCGCCACGACGGCTCTCGCACGCCACGTGGTACAGATGGCCTGCCTCCGGAATTCAGTTGTCATGCGGCCGCATCGTGATGTCACGCCTGGACGATTGAGGTGCCCTGAACCTCAATGCTGACCGGGGCCAACGGGGACGGCGCCGGGCCGTTGACGACCGAGCCGTTGGCGATGCTGAACTTGCTGCCGTGGCACGGGCAGTTGATCGTGCCACCTGACACGCTGTTGACGATGCAGCCCTGATGGGTGCACACCGCGGTGAACGCCTTGAACGTGCCGCTCTGCGGCTCGGTGATCACGATCTTCTTGTCGGTCAGGATCTTGCCGCCGCCGACCGGGATATCGCCGGTCCTGGCCAGCACGACAGGCCCGCTCGAGGCCGCCGCGCCGGAGCTCACGCCGGCCGCCGCGCTGGAGCTCACGCCGGCCGGGACAGCGGGAGCGGAGCTGCTCTGGGCAGCCTGGCCGCCGTTTATCCCGCCGTTGTTGGCGTTGTAGGTGGTGCATCCGGCCAGCGCGGCGGCACATGCCGCGCCGGCACAGGCCAGCAGGCTACGCCGACTGGACGCGGGGACGCTGGGCTCTGCCATGACGGGACTCCTCAGCGGTGGATGCCGAAGGTGGAGAAGAACCAGTACGCCGAGGTGAACCAGAGAGCGACCAGCAGGGTGAAGACCAAAGCGCCCACGACCGGCAGCACCCAGCCGGGCAGGCCGCGTTTGGGCAGGATCAGCATCTTGACCGTGAACGCCCCGAAGAACGCGCAGCCGAACAGCGAGTGCAGAAGGACCCGGGTGCTGTAGTTCTGGAACCCCAGCGCGTACAGGCAGTGAATCGCGACCGGCACCGCCAGGAGGAACGCGAGCCGGCCTGACCAGCGGTGCAGCCCGCCGATCCACGAGGGCGCGGCGACGTGCGGGACCTTCCCGTACATCACCAGGGCCGAGCCCACCTGGACGAGTGCGAACACCGTGGCCACGGTGGCGAGCCACGACTTCACGTAACCCGGGCTGGTGAAACCCGCGATGTTGATCGCTATGCCGGTCGGGTGGTGCAGGCGCCCGTAGATGCCCAGGGTCAGCGCGACCAGCGCCCCGATCAGGCTGGGCACCGCGATCTTGGCCGCGCCCGAGGCGGCGCGCTGCGGTGGCAGCGGCACGGGTATGGTCGGTGGTGCGGTCATGATCTCTCCGCTTTGACGGCCGAAGGGTTAACTGCTGGTCAGAATCCGCTGCCGGTGGTACCGCTGATCGAGATGACATGCAGGACGGTGTTGGCGTCTTGAGCGGTACCCGCCGTCACGTCGAGCGGCGGCGCCGCGGTCGCCGACGGCGCCGCTGCATCGGGGTTGGATTCCAGAGAACCGACCTGCGTGCCGTCGGGCAGGACGATCCAGCCGGCCTTGATCGTGGCCCCGCGCACGTCCGCGGTGGCCCGATACAAACCCGATGGCTTCTTCACCGTGTACACCGAGAAGGCGTAGGTGATGCCGTCGGCGGAGACGTTCCCGAACGCTCGTCGGGAGTCGTAATTCCCGGTCAGCACCGCCCCGTTCTTGCCGGTCAGGGCCAGCCGTCCGCCGGCCGCGGTGCCCTTCAGCCACGCCTCGACCGACGAGCCGTTGCAGGCATACGCGATCGCCTGGGTGCCGTGGATCGAGATCGCGACCGACGCATGAACGCCGCCCTTCACCCGGCCCGCGTAGTCCGCTCTGAACTGCGCGTTCGCAGTGGCCGTGGCGGCCGGCGCCGGTGATGCCGCGGGCGACGACGATTGCACGGTGGCGGCGGAAGCCGGAGTTGGCGTGGCTGCAGCGCTGAAGCCCGTTGGCGCCTTGGAGCGCGGGGCCAGCATGCTGGCGATCAGCAAGACGACGCCGAGTGCGCCACCGGTAAGCAAGGTAATCAGGGGCGTATTGCGTCTCATGTCAGGTCCTACGCAACTGGAGCCAAGCGAGCGATTCCGCCCGGCAATATGCCATTTTGCTGTTGTCGGGGGACCTCAGGTTCGCGGCGCCCAGCCTGGGAACCGTCGTTCACGGCACCGGAGCAGCCGATGGTCAGCTACCCGGCTAGGTCGACGGCCCTGTGGGGCCAGGCCGGTTCCAGGCCAGCGTGGCCGCTGCCTGTGCCTCGTCTGAGATCCACGCCCGCTGCTGCCGCGTACGGCTGGTCGAACAGATCGACGGACCCCGCCAATAGGCCCGACGGAACCTAGTCTTGGCCTAATCCGGGCATTACTCCCACTCCCCCCTCATCCGGCCTTCTGCGTCGGCCTGGCTGATGACCCGACAGTACTAGAGAAAAGAACGGTGTTCCAGATGCGCCGACGCAACGTATGAATGAAACCTGTGTAGCCCGCTCCAGCGTCCTCCCCCTGGTAGTACTGTCTTCGCCGCTAGAGCCGTCGCTGAGCCGGTCCGCCGACGGCGAGGCAGCGCCGGAGGACGTCGGCCGGGTCAGCGCAGGGTTCAGCGGGAAGCGAGCGACCGAGAAGATTTACGCGCCTGCCTGTGTAACGCGGCGGATCACTGGAGTGTCTGCCGAATCTTCGGTCATCCTCCCGCGTGCTCGGGAGCAACGGCTGACGTTGCACGTTCAGGGATGGAAGTAGTAGTTGCCAGGTCGCGCTACCGAGTGGGTACTCAGCCGCGGGCTGGCTCATTAGACTCCTGTTGACCAGTGCGGCTTGGGATCCGATTGACCGGTGCGACGCCATAGGCGTTTTTAGCGACGTTGGGTGGGGATCGGGTGGTGCAGGAACTCCAGCCTGGGGATCCACAGGTCATCGGACCTTACCGCCTGCTAGGGCAGCTGGGCGGCGGCGGGATGGGCCGGGTGTTCCTGGGTCTTTCGGCGGGCGGCAGGCGCGTGGCGGTGAAGGTCGTCCGCCCCGAACTGGCTGCGAACCCCGAGTTCCGGGTCCGGTTCCGGCGGGAGGTAGCCGTCGCTCGGACGGTCAGCGGACTGTTCACGGCTGTAGTGGTGGATGCGGACGTGGATGCCCCGGCACCGTGGCTGGCCACGGCCTACGTCGCGGGGCCATCGCTAGCCCAGGCGGTGGAGGCGCACGGGCGGCTGCCCGCCGACTCGGTGCTGGCGCTGGCCGCCGGGCTGGCCGAGAGCCTGGCCGCGATCCATGGCGCGGGCCTGGTGCACCGTGACCTCAAACCGTCTAACGTCCTGCTGGCCGAGGACGGGCCGCGAGTGATCGACTTCGGGATCTCCCGGGCCGTGGAGGCGACGTCGCTGACCAGTACCGGCCTGATAGTCGGCTCGCCCGGGTTCATGTCCCCCGAACAGGCCCAAGGCGGCGTTGTCGGGCCGCCGAGCGACATGTTCAGCCTGGGCGCGGTTCTTGCCTTCGCCGCCACAGGCGAGGCGCCGTTCGGCAGCGGATCTACCCCTGCCCTGATTTACCGCGTGGTCCACGGCGCGCCGGACCTGAGTCAGGTGCCGACTCGGGTCCGGCCGTTGATCGAGCGCTGCATGGCCAAAGATCCCGGCGAGCGGCCTGCGGCCGACGACTTTCTCGCGCAGATCGGCCCTGTCCAGCCGGTGCCAGGCTGGCTACCTGAAGCAGTCATCCGCCCGGTCCCTGAGGAACCAGCACCAGACGCGGGTGCGGTCCCCGATCCACCTGCGCCGATCACGGTCAAGGACAGCCAGCCGACAGCCACCACGCCCGGCGCAGACCAGACCGTTACCGCCGCGGAACGGCTTCCGTCCCCCCAGTTGGCTGCCCGGCCGCCTCGGCCGGGACGAGGATCCCGGCTCCGGAGGCGTTGGTCAGGACTGGCATGGCCTTTGACAGCTCTCCTTCTGGTATTGGTAGTGACCGTGCTGGCCCTGAACGCGGTCGGCTGGTAACAAACAGCGTCGCAATCGACGACCGCCTCCGCATCGGCGCGTACGGCCGGGGCATGCCCGGCGAGGAAACGCTGGGCCAGTTCAGCGAGCGCCACCCCGCGGCCCATCGTCGTCGGCGGCGTGCCTAGCCAGCCCTGGACCAGCACGAACGCCTGGTCCCGTCCGGTCACCGGGCCACGCACGATCAGGCCGCGGATGCTGGCCAGCGCCAGGATGTGCACCATCGCCTGACCTTCGGTCCGTACCCCGGCAGCGGCGACCCGCTCGCGCAGCTGAGACCGGGTCAGCGGGCCGCCGGCGGCCAGCGCCGTCCGCACGGCGGCCACCGCCCGCTCCGCGTCTTGCGGCGGCACGCCCTCCTGCGCCAGCCAGCGGGAGTTCCCGGTGCGGAGCTGCGGGGTGGTCAGGGGATGCAGCCACCAGTAGTCCTCGGCGCGGACCAGGTGCAGGGTGCCGCGGTTCAGCCAGGTGACGATCAGCGCGCGCCACTGGGTAAGGGCAGCGTCGACGTCCGAGGCGGACAGCCCCGCTGAACGCGCCCGGATCGCAAGCCGCGCGCCACGCGGGTCTTGCGCCTGGATGGCCAGCAGCCGCCCAGCGAGCTGCTCGGCGCTGCCCGCCGGGTCGCCATCGAGCAGCTGTGCCGCGCATCGCTCCGCGGTTACCGCCTGATCATTGAGGCTCGCGGCCTGTGCCGTTCCAGAATCCGGCGTGTCGCGCTGACCTTCTGATCTACGCTCGGCGCTCGTGCTCATTCGCCTGGTCTACCTCTTCAGTGTCCGCGTGTTCGGCTGGCCTGTCCTCCTGGCGCGCGTTGACGCCGCTAAGGACACGGAGATCCTGGTGCTGCGGCACGAGGTCGCAGTCTTGCGTCGGCAGGTCGCCTACCCGAAGCCGGACTGGGCTGACCGCGCCGTGCTCGCCGCCCTGGCACGGTTGCTGCCCGGGCACCTGCGGCGGCACCGGATCGTGGCACCGGCCACGCTGCTGGCCTGGCACAGGCGCCTGGTCAAGAAGAAATGGACCTACCCGGGCACGCCGGGACGACCGCCGGTCCCAGCCGAAGTGCGCGCTCTCGTCGAACAGCTAGCGCGGCAGAACCCCCGCTGGGGACACCGGCGCATCCAGGGCGAGCTGCTTGGCCTGGGATACCGGGTGGGGGGACGATCCGCCGGATCCTGGCCGCCGCCGGGCTCGGTCCCGCGCCGGGGCGGGCATCGCCGACCTGGCAGCAGTTCCTGGCCGCTCAGGCACCCGGCATCCTGGCCTGTGACTTCCTGCACGTCGATACTGTGCTGCTGCAGCGCCTGTATGTGCTGTTCGTGCTGGAGATCCAGACCCGGGCCGTGCATATCCTGGGCGTCACAGCGCACCCGGTCGGGGCCCTGGACCTGCCAGCAGGCCCGCAACCTGCTGATGGATCTCGGCGAGCGTGCCAGCGGGTTCAGATTCCTGATCCGCGACCGGGACAGCAAGTTCACCACGGCCTTTGACGATGTCTTCGCTGGGAATGCTACGCGAGTCATCAAGACGCCGGTCCGGGCGCCTCGTGCGAACGCATTTGCCCAGCAGTTCGTGGGCACACTTCGTCGCGAGTGCCTGGATCATGTGCTGATCCTCGGCGAACGGCATCTCCGCAAGGTCCTGGCCGAGTACGCCCAGCACTATAACGGCCACCATCCGCACCAGAGCCTGCAGCAGGAACCTCCGCGGCAGCCCGGCCGCGCCGTCGATATCACCGCCAGGATCGAGCGCAGGCAGGTCCTCGGCGGCCTGATCAGCGAATACCACAGAGCAGCCTAGCGAGCACGAAACGCCAGGTCAGCGGCTATGAACGAGTTATGGCACGGCACAGGCCGAGGGCCTATACCGCCAGGCGATAGTCCGCCCCCGGCCGGACCCGTGCCGGTACCGAGCTGGCGCGTCCAGCTGGTGTACGGCGAGCTGCGCTAGAAGCGCCGCACTGACGCCCGGGAGCGGCTGCGTACCGCCCATCGCATGCTGGCGGCGATGACATAAAGGCGTTCGCCGAACGGGCCAGGCGCGAGCTGCGGGCAACCGGCGAGACCGCTCGCAAGCGCACCGTCGCCGCCACGGTTGAGCTGACTGCACGGGAGGCCCAAATCGCCCGGCTGGCCCGCGAAGGGCTATCGAACCGGGAGATCGGCACCCGGCTGTTCCTCAGCCCCGGCGCCCGAAGGATTGTTCTGCGCGTGTTCAGCGCTTCGATTCCGTCCGCTAAACCGGGTACGGAATCGGCGTTCGGTAGCGGACTCGTGGCGGAACGGCCGGTAATTGGTACACGTTCGGTGATGGTGGCTAGGTCATCTTTGTGGTCGTCGGTGGCAGATTTCCCCGGCAATGGGCCATTTGTGATGGCTGCCGCACGCCTGGCCCGGTCAGTCGTGGCCGTGGGCAGGCAGGCTGCTGGCTCGCTGGCGTCGTGCGGACGGCGAGCTGGCCCTTTTTGGGAGGTTTGTCCTGGAGTGTGCGGGTAGCTGGGTGTGTCGCCAGGGCTGGTGCCGTTGTGGTGAGGAGGCGGGTCTGTTGGTGGCAGCACCCTTTGCGGGGCGCACGGCCGATCTGGCCGCGGGCGGGGAGATGCTGGTGGCGTGGGCAGAACGCGTGGGCCGCCCGAGATGGGGCAGCGATATCCCGGCGGGTTGCGGTTCGCGTTCTACGGCCGGGTCTCCACCGAAGATCACCAGGACCCGGTGACCTCACGGGCCCGGCAGCTAGATCAGGCCCGGGCGCTGGTAGCCGGGCAGGGGCAAATCGTCGCTGAGTTCTTCGACATTGGGCAGAGCCGGACGCTGGCCTGGGCGCGCCGACCGCAAGCCGCGGCCCTGGTCGCGGCGCTGGCTGATCCGGACCGGGGCTGGGACGCGATCGTGATCGGCGAATACGAGCGGGCCTTCTACGGCGGCCAGTACGCCTCGATGGCCCCGCTGTTCGAGCACTACGGCATCTCGCTGTGGACGCCGGAAGTGGGGCGGGTCGATTATCACGCCGAGGACCATGAGCAGGCCATGCTGGCGCTGGGGTTCCAGTCGAAGAAGGAGATCGTCCGCACCAGGATCCGGGTCCGCACCGCGATGGCCACCCAGACCCGAGAACAGGGACGGTACCTGGGCGGCCGCCCGCCGTACGGGTACCGGCTCGCCGACGCGGGCCCGCACCCGAACAAGGCACACGCCGCGTGGGGGCGGCGAGCGCACCGGCTCGAACCGGACCCAGCCACCGCGCCAGTGGTGGCGTGGATGTTCGGCCAGCGGCTGGCCGGGCACAGCACCGCGCGGATCACCCGGGCACTGAACGACGCCGCGGTTCCGTGCCCCTCGGCGGCCGATCCCCAGCGGAACCCGCACCGTTCTGGCGCGGCGTGGACGTTGCGCACGGTCGCGGCGATCCTGGCGAATCCTCGTTATACCGGCCGGCAGGTGTGGAACCGGCAGCGCACCGATCACGACCTGGTCGACCCGGCCAACACCGGGCTGGGCCATAAACAGGTACAGCGATGGAACCTGCCCACTGGATGGGTGATCTCCGCCCGTCCCGCGCATGCGGCGCTGGTCAGCGAGGCCGACTACATCGCCGCCCAGGACGCCACCGCGCCGCGCGGCCCGGCCGGTCCGGCGACGCGCCGGTACCTGCTGGGCGGGCTGCTGGTCTGCGGGCAGTGCGGGCGGCGGCTGGAATCGGCCTGGTCCAACGGCAAGCCCGCCTACCGGTGCCGCCACGGCTACACCAGCGCCACCCGTCCCGATCCCGGGCGGCCGAAGAACCTCTACGTCCGCGAGGGCCAGATCCTGCCCCACCTGGCCGCCCTGGCCATCCTGCACGCGAGCGATGACCGCATCCGGCCCAGCCGGAAGACCAGCGGCGCCCAAGTCACGGCGCCCGCGCAGGCCGCGAAGCTGATCGACCGCCTGCGACTGACCGGTACCAGCCTGATCTACGACCCGGCCGCACGAACACTCCGGACGGACACCACAAACCCCCCAGCCGTCACCGTCGGCTAGCGCCACAACGAAGGCGATCAGGAAGGAGGTCACACCAGGCAGAGCACCCGCCGCAGCCGCAGGCCGGGCCCGGGTGACGATCCCGCATGCCCGGAAACAGCAAATTATGGGGTATTAACGTGTCCGAGGGGGGACTTGAACCCCCATGCGGGGGATTCGTCCCCAGAGCGGTGATATCTCCCGCGGCGTGTTCGAGTGCCGTGAATATCGGGGAAATGTCACCAGCCTGGGTGTCCGAGTCCGGGCTTGACCCCACGTAGTCGTGAGAAATCCCTGAATTAGGGATTTCATGCGACCACACTATCGGGCGATGGCTGACTCGTGTCAAGCATGGCGCGCGCCCGCCACGAGGTTTAAATATTCGCCAACTTTTCGGTCTGACACCGCGTCGACGACCCGTTCATC
>Ga0066790_10001261_pt1 | contig 10539 bp, 6 predicted proteins | sample OrgsoiDNA2013050_FD_70963 | JGI IMG/M metagenome (GOLD analysis project Ga0066790, IMG submission 70963) | Permafrost soil microbial communities from the Arctic, to analyse light accelerated degradation of dissolved organic matter (DOM) -... | ecosystem: Environmental > Terrestrial > Soil >...
GTCGTCGCACCGGGCTTCATCGACATGCTGGGGCAGTCGGAATTCACCATCCTGGTCGATCCGCGCCTGCCCTCCAAAATCTATCAGGGCATCACCACGGAAATTACGGGTGAAGGCGGGTCCGCCGCGCCGTTGAACGACGCCATCATTCAGGCCGATCGCGTTAACTACGAGCACCTCAAAATCACTCCCGACTGGCGCACGTTCCGCCAGTATTTCGCGCGCCTCGAAAAGCAGGGCATAGGCATCAACCTCGCAAGTTATGTCGGCGCCACGCAAGTCCGCCGCATGGTGCTCGGCGACGACGACAAACAGCCCTCACCGGAACAACTCGATCAGATGCGGGCGCTCGTCCGCGATGCCATGAAAGACGGCGCTGCCGGTGTCTCCACGTCGCTGGAGTACGCGCCCGCGCCTTATGCCAAGACAGAGGAGCTAATCGCGCTGGCCACCGAGGCTGGAAGGTTCGGCGGCATCTACGCTACCCACATGCGCGATGAAAGCAACTCCGTTCTCGAAGCCATCGACGAAGCCCTGCGCATCGGACGCGAAGGCCACATTCCCGTGGAGATCTGGCACATCAAAGTCGCTGGCAAAGCCAACTGGGGACGCATGCCGGAAGTCGTCGCCAAAATAAACGCCGCCCGCGCCGCCGGTGCCGACATCTCCGCCGACACCTACGCCTATACCGCATGGTTCAACGAATTCTCCGCGTTCATTCCTCCATGGGCACACGACGGCGGCACCGCCAAGCTGGTCGAGCGCCTGAAAGATCCGGCCACGCGCGCCCGCATCCGCAAAGATATCCTGACGCCGTCGAAAGACTGGGACAACGAATGGCAGGAAATCCCCGGGCCCGACGCCATCATGATCGGCGCGGTCGTGAGTGAGAAGCTCCTTCCGCTGCAAGGCAAGCGGCTATCCGAGATCGCGAAACTGTGGAACGAAGATCCCATGGACACGCTCTTCGATTTCCTCATCGAAGATTCCTCCAGCGAAGTCGCGGTCTTCGGCATGTCGCAGCCCGACGTTACTCTTGCTCTGCAACAGCCGTGGGTCGCGATCGACAACGATTCCGAGGGCACGTCGCCGGAAGGACTCTTAGGTCAGGCGCACCCTCATCCCCGCGCGTATGGAACGTTTCCGCGCGTCCTGGCCAAATATGTCCGCGAAGAAAAAGTTCTGACTCTGGAAGATGCGATTCGCAAATTTTCCGCGCTCCCGGCGCAGCGCATGCGGCTCACCGACCGCGGCGTGCTCAAGGCCGGCATGTGGGCGGATGTCGTGGTCTTCGACCCCTCCACAATCCACGACCGCGCGACGTTCGACAATCCCAACCAGCTTTCCGAGGGAATGGAGTATGTGCTGGTCAACGGCGTGCCGGTGATCGATCGGGGGAAGATGACTGGTCAGCTACCTGGCAAAGTGTTGCGCGGGCCGGGATACGTTCGTTAGCGTGCCTGAGTTTCTTCCCGGCACAGAACGCGGACCGACGCTCGCTGGTACGCCGCCTTCTCGCGAACAGGCCGTTCCGCTTCGGTGGCAAAGAACGCTTCGGTTTGCCGCTCCATTTCGAGACGCTGGCAAGCAGCCTTCCTTAGCGACAGAGTTACTTGGTTTTTAGGAGTCATGGATTTCACCACGGTATTTCCTAATCGAACGCAACATTACCGTTTCATCTGCGCCTGCGTCTCTGCTGCCGAGCGACTCACCCGCGGCTGCGCCAGCGTCCCCGTGATCGTGAACCCCGCGGCCGGCGAGCCATTCGGATCGGCGGCTAATTTCAGATCGAGTTCTTGTTTGAGTGACGCGGTCCCGCTCACCAGAAATTTTCCGCTCGCGGAATCCAGCTTCGCGTCCTTGACTTGGATCTGTCCTCCATCGATGCGCGCTCTTCCTGTGAATCGAGAAATCTTCAACGGATCGTCATCGCCTGCGAGCAAGATATGGGGGAACGTGCCGTCTTTCACGTCGAACTTCAGCGTGGCCACGGCTGAAGTCCAGAAATCCGCCGGGCAGGTGCCCTTGATTTCGTAGCTGGCATTGGCGGTTCCCGCAATCCACTGGTCTTTCATCGTGTCGGCGATGCGCTCCAGCGAGATTCCGGTGAAGCTGCCACTTCCACCGCATATTGCCGGTTTCATGGTGAAGTCCGCGTGCCACTCGCCGCGATGTTTGCCATCCAGAACATCTGAATTTAAGTCCGAAATCTGCAGCTTTCCCGCATCGAGAGTCACATTGGCGGATACACGACTAGCCTCGAAATCGAGCACAATGACACGATCTGCCGTGATGCTTCCGGACGCACGCACACTCGCGAAGAACGGCGCGCCGACTCGCGCGCTCGATTCCAGTACGCGATACCACGGCCTTTGCTTTGCAGGCGGGCTGACCCATTCACTCAGCCCGGTCAACCCAATCTGATCGGCGCTCAAATCGAAATGAATCGGGCACGCGCCCGGGCTTCCGCAACCACGCGGCAGAGACAGCGAACCAGTCCATGAAGTCTCCGCGGCTGTCGCAATCAACTTTTCGACACGCACTTGGTCAGGCAAGAGTCGCAAGTCCGCCGAAGCAATCTGCACCGCTCCCCCGGCCCCGCGAACTTCAACGCGAACGTTGCGCAGCTTCGCCGTCCCGGTAATCTGTGGGCCCGCGAACCCTGCGGCCCTTCCGCGGCCGTTCCCCGCCCAATTGACCGCAATTTGCAGATCAACGAGTGCGGAACCTTCCACCGCCGCCTGCTGCGACGGGATCCCGAAGAGTCTCGCTGCCCGCAGCGTTTTTCCAACTTCCGTTTCCCCGATCACCGAGAAGTCGCATCCGGCCACGTTGGCCCAGCCACGAACGCTCGCCGAAGCAGCGTGCCCCGCAGCGGAGAATGCCAGGGGAAACGGACCGAACTCCAGGTGGGGTCCTTGGGGATTGGGCATGCCGGGTGCGCTTTTGCGCCCCCAATTTTTCAATGCAACGCCGGCGCGTAAGTCGCCTCCGATTAGGGCGAAGGGAATTGTCTCCGGTCCAAGCTCAGCCTTGTTCGACTCAGAAGCCATCCGGAATTCAGAGACTTCTCCGCGTCCTTCGAATCGAGGGTGCGCTCTCAAGGCATCCCGCTCGAAGGAGAAATTTCCACTGACCGTTCCGGCAGCCTCCAGATCCTGCGGAAGATTACTTTTCGCTCGCTGAGCCAACACCACGGCAGCACTCGCCGGCAGGTTCTCGGCCATGAGCACCAATTGGTATGTGCCGCTGCCGGGAAGACCCGCATCGCCCTTCAAGGTGATCAGCCCATTTCCTACCGGCGCAGTGCAAACCAGTTCGTGAAATTGCTGGTTAATCGAACTGAATTGCCCGTCACAGTGCCCCGCCAGTCGCAAGGGCGAGCCGCTTTGGATGTCATAGCGGCGAAAGTCCTGAATCGAGACGTTGCTCGCGATCTGCAGATTCCCAGGAGAGCCCGACAGCGTGACGTCGAGCAACACATCGCCTCGCCATCCCTGGTCGCTTCCGGTAAAGAATTTCGTAAGCTGGCCAAGTTGCGCGCGGTTCCATTCAACATTTAGTTCCAGCGGCGTATCCCGCAGAGTCTCGGCGCGCTGCCACGTGCCATCCACTTGCAGCGTCCCGGTATCATTCAGATTTAGATCAGTGCGAAATGGCTGTGCCTTCAGCCGCACGCCCCATGCGTTTTCAGAATCCTGCCAGAGAGAGAATTCCGCGTTGGTCAGCGCGTAAGGCTTTTTCTCTGGTCCACTCTTGAAATTGATGCGTGCCCCGGTCGCAGCAATATAAGGGAAGCCAGGACGCGACTCCAACTTCGCTTTGCCTGTGGGCGCCAGCGGTGTGCGCGCCGCGCGCTCCAGCAGCGCTTCAAGATTCCAGCGTCCGTTTGGTCCGTGTACCAGGTTCAGGCTGGGATCGGCCAGATCCAGCCGCGCGATTTCCAGCCGCCCGCGCACCAATGAAGTCAGCCGAAGATCAGCTGTGACTTCACCGGCCCGAAGCATGGGCTCGGCTCCGAACGCTGGATCGTCGTAGACCACGAGATTTTCCAGATCAAATCCCGGCCGGGGCAGCAACCGAAGATGAACCGAGCCGATATCGACAGAGCGCCCGACAGCCGCACTGATGGATACAGTGATTCTGGACTTGAGGCGAGAAGCGCCGGGACGAAAAAGGAACAGCAGCACCAGCAAGAATAGGAATGCCGTTGCGACCACGCGCCGCTTGGAGAAGAATGCCTTCACCGCGTCCTCACCGCAACTTTGATCGGATGGTCAGGGAAGGTTCCATCTTCTACCTCACGACCCGCAGCGTCCGTTTCCAGCGGGTCCTGTCGAAGAAGTGGATCACGATCTTGGCCAGGAACGTAACGCGTTCGCCCCAACTGGTCTTGGTGTATTGGCCCTCGGGCGTTTCGAACGACCAGTAGATGAACATAGGCCGCCCGATGATGTTCGCGCGCGGAATGAATCCCCAGTATCGGCTGTCGAGGCTGACACCACGGTGGTCACCCATGGCGAAGAAACTGTCCGGAGGCACCACCAGGTCTTCGCCCTGAATGTGCGACGCAAGGTCGACAAACCAGTTGACGGACAGGCCTTCTCCATCCGTTGGAGTCACAGACGGAAAATCGTTGCGGTAATGTTGTGTCAGATCGTCCGCGTCATGCAGCACGTAGGGTTCGTCCAACGCCACGCCATTCCGATAAACGACTCCGTTGCGCAAATGGATCCGGTCGCCGGGTACGCCGATGATCCGCTTCACCACATACATGCCAGCCGTTGCCGGATCAGGGTGCAAGAACACCACAATCTCGCCGCGCTTCGGGTCGCGATAAGGAAACAAAGGCCCGACCCACGAAGTCTTCGGCGCAAACTGGATGCGGTTCACGAAAACATGGTCGCCGATCAGCAGCGTGTTCTCCATCGAACTCGACGGAATCTCGAACGCCTGCATCACAAACGTGATGATGAACAGTCCGGTGACCAGCACCGCCGCCAGCGATGCGAGAAACTCGACCGTAGTTTCCTTCGGCTTCTCATCCGCGCTCTTTTCTGGCGTCTCGGCCTTTTCCAGAGTGTCCTCTTTTTTCGCCACTGTCATGTTTCCGTGTCCGTCCGAAACCGTGTTCGTTTGCACCTGTGTCCGCGGCAGGATCGAATTCCGCAACTATGAGCTTCCGCAACCGTGGAAGAGCGGCGCTTTAGCGCCGCGTCAAGCCCAGAAAAATGGGGCTTTAGCCCTCGCCTCAGTGTATCAGCCGCAAAGTGCGGTTCCAGCGTGTGATCTGAAAGATGTGCGTAACCGCGTAGGCAAGGTGATACAGCCTGCCTTCAACCGAATCCGGGGAACGCCGGTCCCAATCCTGTACCGACCAGTAAATCAGCAGCGGCCGGCCGATAATATTTTCACGCGGCACGAAACCCCAATACCGGCTGTCCTGGCTGTCGTCGCGATTGTCGCCCATCGCAAAATAATGCCCCTCGGGGATGATCAGTTCGCCCTCCTCCACCAGCTTCCGCATTTCTTTCCACCAGTCGCCTTCCATTCCTGGAGCGGCGATGTCCACCCGCGGGAAATCGTCGCGGAATGGGTTGTTCGGCGGCTCGAGGAATCGCACGTAGGGTTCGTCAAGCGGCTTGCCGTTGATCAGCACTCTCTTGTTCACCATGCGCAAGCGGTCTCCGGGCAGTCCGATCACACGCTTCACAAAGTGCTGCGCCGGGTCCACCGGATAGTGGAACACGATGATGTCCCCGCGCGCGATCTTCTGGTAGGGCATGATGTGGTCGCCCAGCCCTGGCTCTCCGTAGCAAAGTTTATTTACTAAAAGGTAATCGCCGACCAGGAGCGTGTTTTCCATCGATTGGGAAGGAATCTGAAACGCCTGCACGACAAATGTGATCACGAAAACTGCAATCACAATCGTGCCCAGAAGTGACTGCACCGACCCGATCACATCATTGCTGAATGTATTCACGACCGGTCGGACGTGATTGGCTGCTGCAACCGTTGGAACGGGGCCGGCCGCACCCAGCTCGGCAACGGGCTGCGCCCCATCCACCGGAATCTCCGCAGCAACCGGAACATCCGGCGGGACAGGCGGAACGGGTGGGGCAACAACAGGCTGGTTTGGCGATTCCATCAAAGTCTACTTATCTGCTGGATGCAACTCTGCCGCGGGCACACCGCGCGCCGCAGTGTCGGCCCCTTTGGGCCGCGATGCCAGAAACGTCAGCAACTGTCGCGCTGCATCCTGCTCCGCGGTTTTCTTGGTCGAACCCTGCGCACGCCCCACAAATTCCGCGTCCTTGCCATTCTTCGTATTCAGACGCGCCTCGACGGTAAACGTCTTGCTGTGCTCCGGACCCGATTCCTCCACCATCACATACGCAGGCTGAGGCAGGCCCAGACCTTGCACCGCTTCCTGCAGCGCGGACTTAAAGTCGGTGACCGGAAGCGTTCCGCCACCGCGCTCCATCCGCTCCAGTTCCGGCACGATCACGTTGCGCACCACAAACTCGCGCGCCACTTCCAGGCCGCCATCCAGATAAATCGCCGCCAGGATCGCTTCCAGTGCGTCGACCAGCAGAGCCGTCTTGCCGCGTCCGCCGCTTTTTTCCTCGCCGCGTCCCAGACGAAGGTAGTGGCCCAGTTCCAACTGCTGCGCCACTTGAATTAGATGCCTCTCGCTGACCAGGTGCGCCCGCAACTTGGAGAGCTCGCCCTCGCGGAACTGGGGAAAACGCTGGAACAATTCTTCGCTGGTCACCAGCGCCAGCACGGCGTCGCCCAGGAATTCGAGCTGCTCGTTGTCGCTGACTCTATATTTGCTCTCGCCCGCCTGCTGCGACTCCTGCTCCCGCGCCTGCGAGCTGTGCGTGACCGCCTGCTCAATCACCGCCCGCCGCCGGAAGTGATAACCCAGTGCTTCTTCGAGCGCCGTGATTTCCCGTTCCTTCATAGAAAACGAATCATGCGGACGTTCGGGTACGCCGCGCTTGGGCGCCGCGAGCCAGATGGACTCTAGTCCCGAAGTTACTTTCCCATATTCAGCTTCGTTAGGCGATCCTTCTCAGCCAGCGCGGCTTTACCAGCGGCGGAGTCAGGCCGGTCCTTGGTGAGATCGACCGCTTGATTGGCATACTTCAACGCTTCAGGATACTTGGCCTGCATATCCAGAGCGACCGACAGCCGGAAGACTGCAATCGGATCCGGCTGCTGCGGCAGCGCGTCGATTGACTTTCGCAGACCGCCCTCCGCATCCGGCCAGTTCTTCGCGGTAAACGCCAACGTCCCGAGAATCGCATACGCTTCAGACTTTATAAAGCCCTTGTAGGCGTCGAGCCGGTCCTGCGGAATGCCCGAGGTGGGGATGTCCGTCTCCACTGTCACCAGCGCGCGCTCCGCATCCTTCTTCGCCTCCGCCAGCTTCTGATCTTTATCCAGGTCGGTGTCCCGCGTGCGCTCGGCCAGCACCTGCGCGATTCCCAGCAGTGCCTCGGGCGAATCGGCGTCATAGGTGAGGATTTTCTTCGCCATGTCCATCATCTTGTCCGCGTTGTTGGCCTGTTGATAAAGACTCATCGCGGCGGCATACAAAAGCGGACGCAACTCGCTGTCGGGGAATTTGACGACGAAGTCGTCGGCGGCTTTTTCCCCAGCGACCGGGTCGGTCAGCGCCTTGGCGGCGTTGTAGGCTTCATACTCCGGCTGCGTCTTGGCCTGAGCCGGACGCTTGCCCTGCGGCGCCGCGGCCGGTGGAGCCGCCTGCCCCGCCGCCGGAGTCTGTGTCGCAGGTTTATCGCCACTCTGCCCAAAACTCCAGGCGCATATGCCCAACACTGCGACCAATATCGCTGCTGCTTTCTTCATGCCTTCACCTCGGCTGCAAGCCGTTCTGATTTCAAAGCACATCTCGAATTCCGCACCGTGCATTCTATCGCAGCTCTGCCAGGTTCATTGACGCCTGACGCCCGCCCTACTGCGGCTTCGCTGGCGGCTCGTACGCCTGCGCGATCCCGCGCTCCGCAGCCGCCTTGATCTCCGGCAACTCCGCCCCGGTCGTCAGGGCCGCGCGATATTCCACCAGCGCCGCCTCTCGATCTTCCTTCAAATCCAGGATGCGCCCCAGATAAACGTGCGACCATCCAACCACTTTGGGATCCTTCGCTTCCTGGATCGCTTTCTGAAAATTGTCGCGCGCCCCGTCCATATTCTTGTTGGCGACAGCAACCTGCGCCAAGATGAACAGTGCACGTCCCTGATCCCCGATCTTCTTATCGATCGCCTGCTGCGCCAGTTCCTGCGCCCCCTTGGGATCGCCCGCCTTCAGCCGCTTCTCAGCCGTGACCAGCATCTGCCGATCCTCCAGCCTCGACAGCTGCACCAGTTCGGGCGCCGACACATTGGCATACTGCAGCAGCCCCGCAGCCCTTTCTTCGGCCTTCAAGTCGATGGCTTCCAGCATGTCCGAATACGCCGACCTTAATCCCGCCTGATCTTTCTCAAACGCCAGCAGCGCGTTATAGAAATATTTCGTCAATATGTAGCCCTGCTTCACCGCGTCATCCACCGCCTGCAGGCGCATCGCTTCCGCCGTCTGCTTATTCCCAAGCGTCCGAATCTCGATCGCCCGAACCATGCACTCGGTCACCAGCAGCGAAATGTCGGTCTTGAAACTCTCTTCCAGCGGGGCCCGCTTCACCGATTGCAGCAGCGGCTCAATGCGCTTGATCGAGCTGAAATGCTTCTCCGCCAGCGGATCGAGCAGGTAATGCAGATACGCGTGCCGGATCTCCGACATCTTCAGCGGAGTCTTCGAAGCCGGATCGGGAGAAGGAAACACGACGACGTAGTAGTCTGCGCCGTAGTTGCGCGCGTTGGCCTGATTGGGGTCGCCCAGAAAATCCAGATAAATCGTGAACGTGCGCCCCAGATACCCACCCGACTGCAGCTTTAAATAAATGTCGGTGTCGAACACCATCTTGGTGAGCGGCACATGATACCGCTCCACCAGCGCAGCATAGTTGGGCCGATGCTTCTCCCAGATTCCATGCAGCCCCGCCTTGTCGTAAAACCGCTCCAGCAGAGCCCCAAACGCCGCGATGGGCGCCGCATCCGGCGGCATCTCATCCTCTTTCACCTTGGGAAGAAATTGCGGCGGCCCCTGCAGATACAGCGCCAGCGACACATACTGCGACAAATCGTGCGCCGGATCTTTCCCCTTGTGCGCCACATACCACTCGCACATCTTCGCAGTCGCCGCCTGCGCGTCGTCCGACCCCTGAATATTCCTCTGCACCTCGGCCCGAATGTTGAGCCGCTGCGCGTCAGAAATGTTCAGGTCAATGTCGTACCCGCAGCTATTCAACGCAGTGAGCACGGCGAACAAAGTTTCGCTGGTATCGAGCGTAATAGGATTATTCGCGTCCGCCAGACACACCGGCGCCAGCAGCCCCAAACAGGCCGCCACCACCAACCCCCGAACCCCACAACCCAGAACCCGACCACGGAAAAAACGACTCAGGAATCCCTCCCGCAACACGGGCCACCCGACGGCCCTGAAAAAAGATCGGCGGAGAACTCCTTCAGTTTACGGGGTGAGCAGCAGAGGGTCAAACGCAGAACGGGGTGGAAGGAAGGAACGGCAAAACTGCCACACCCCCTCCGGCTACCACCTGGATCAGCAGGGGCCCCCGACCGCGCGCGTTCGTGTCGTTGCGGGAGCAACGTCCCGAGCATAATTGATGCCATGGCAACGTCCGCTACCGTGACTTGGGGCGGGTCTTCACTCAAGTTGATGTCTTCGCAACGTATTTGCTGGCTCCGACTGCCCCCCCAGCAAGAGAATCGACATCGGGTTGCCCACAGTGTACGAAACGAAGAAAATCTAGTCCCTTGCATTTGCAGGTCTCAGAGATGCTTAGCAGCACAAGATAATCCCGAATACCCTTTGCAGAACTCTTCCCACCGATGCTCCTGCGAAGTCTCGCGATGCCTTGATTGCATGCTCAGCGTTGTTGTTGTTCCATGGAACGCCATCATGGTCAAGAAATGTGAAGAGCTTGCTGACATTTCGCTCGAACCGCTTCTTATAGCCAGCCGCAACGTCAGTCTGGTCGTTTGCGTAGGTTCGCGGGACTACCTTGTCCAGTTGCGCGGTTTGCTCCAGGGCGAGTTGATAGACCTTGCCGTCAAAGATGTTGATGCACTCTGACTTGAGCCATTCACTCCTCTTGGATGTGAACGACGTAACGAGTGTAAAACGGCTGTTGTCAACGTCTGCCGGATGCCCTCCACCACTGTCAACTTGGGGATGAGGTAGATTGGGGAACTGATCCAGAAGCGTGAAACTGCCCGGGGTACTCCCGGGGTACAAAAAGATCCCGGAATTCTGGTCACCACCGTTTTCGAACTTGCCGTTTACGAATGATGCAATCGGGGGCTGGCCCATCTTAATCTTTTCTTCCGGTAGGAAATATATAACTGGTTGCCCCACCCTGCGCGGTTTTCGCAGGGTGGGCACGATGCTGC
>Ga0066790_10001262_pt1 | contig 10537 bp, 9 predicted proteins | sample OrgsoiDNA2013050_FD_70963 | JGI IMG/M metagenome (GOLD analysis project Ga0066790, IMG submission 70963) | Permafrost soil microbial communities from the Arctic, to analyse light accelerated degradation of dissolved organic matter (DOM) -... | ecosystem: Environmental > Terrestrial > Soil >...
CCTAGGGTGACCACATGACCCCTCCAGCGGATGTCCCAGCAGGGCTCGCCGGATTCCTGCTGCAGGCATTCTCACCGGCCGCCGCTATGACCTTCGTCGCCGGGGGGATGGGCCTCACCGCCGTCGCTGCCACCGCCCTGACGCCGATCCGCAACGCCGGCCGCGAACCTCCGGGCGGGGCGCGCTGGCCAGAGGCCACGCGCCCCGCCGGCTAGCCCAGCTCGGAGGCGAACGCGGCCAGGTCGAGCAGGTGGAACAGCGTGTCACACCAGCGCTCACCCGGCGGCCGGTCGTCGAAATGCCCGAGGCATTCGCTGGCCGCGTCCAGGATCGCCCGGAGCACCGCGCCTTCGGAACCTGGGACGCTCTGGTCCGCGCCCTCGGGTACCGGAAGCCCTGGCACTCCGGGGTCCGGCTGCCCTTCGAGTATCGCCGCCGCCTTCCGGGCCATGGTCAGCCCGAGCGTCCCGGCCAGCAGCACCCTCTGCATCATCAGGACGCCATTGTGGTCAGTCATGTCACTTGCCTCTCGATCGTCCACACCGTGGCTGTCCCGCCTTCTGAACCATGATGCAGACCGGCACTGACATTCTGCGGACTTCAATGATCGTGGATATCTGCCTTCTTTATTTGACGGTTTCTATCCACGATGAGGGGCGAAGTGGAGTCAATCGCCCGGGGGCGGCAGGCGGACCAGATCGCCTCGCGGTTGTGCAGCTTGACCCGCTCGCCCCGGCCGAGCTCCTTGGCCAGATCGATTTCCGCGGTCTCGATGCGCAGCCACTCGGCGTAGGAGACGGGTGTGATCCCGCGCCCGGCCAGCACGGTGGCCAGCGGCCAGTCCTCACCCGCCGCCTCCGGCTGCGCTCCGACTGCTGAAGCGGGGGGCTCTGGGTACCTGAGCAGGCCCGCGCGGGGCAGCGGCGTGTCACCTTCGCCCGGGCCGCCGGCCAGGTCCTCGAGCAGGCACCGGATGGTCTCGGCCGCGTCGGACTTGTTGGTGCCGATCACGCCGGTCGGGCCGCGCTTCAGCCAGCCGGCCACGTACTCCCCGGGCAGCGGTGAACCGTCGGGGCCCAGCACGCGGCCGAGCGCGTTCGGGACCACCGAGGCACGCTCGTCAAAGGGCACGCCGGGCAGCGGCACGCTCTGGTATCCCACCGAACGCAGCACCATCTGCGCGTCCAGTGTTTCGTACTGCCCGGTGCCGCCGAAGGCCCCGCTGGGGTCGATAGCGGTTCGCTCGAGGGTGATACCACTGACTCGTTCGGTGCCCAGGATTTCTACCGGCTTCAGCCAGAACCTGACGATCAGCCGGCGCGAGTGGCCCGAGGGCGTTGGGTCCGCGGGCGCGTTCTGCGCCCATCTCGAGATCGCGACCAGGTTGCCGCGTACCCGCCGGTCGGACTCGGTCAGCGCGGCGCCCTCGCCGGAGGAGTCGAACGCGGTCAAGTCGGCTTCGTCGGCGTGCACGACGATCTCGACGCCAGGCAGTTCCCCCAGCTCACGCAGCTCCTTGGTGGTGAACTTGGCGTACGCGGGGCCGCGGCGGCCGATCATGTGGACCTCGCGCACCTTGCTCGCGTGCAAGGCGTCGAGAACGGGCTGCGGCACGTCGGTGGTGTGCAGGTCGGCCGGGTCCCGGGCCAGGATCCGGGCCACGTCGACGGCGACGTTACCGACGCCGATCACCGCGACGGACTCCGCGTCCAGGGTGAACGTGCCGGAATCCATGTCCGGGTGGCCGCAGTACCAGTTCACGAAGTCGGTGGCGGCGTAGCTGCCCGGCAGGTCCTCACCACCGATGCCGAGCCGCCGGTCTCGCATCGCCCCGGTCGCGTAGATCACCGCGTCGTAGGCCGCCACCAGGTCGTCGCGGGTGACGTCCTCGCCGAGGTGGACCCCGCCGACGAAGCGGACGTCCGGGCTTTCCAGCACCTTGCGCAGGTACTGCGCGATCGACTTGATCGACTTGTGGTCAGGGGCCACCCCGTAGCGGACCAGGCCGTACGGCGTCGGCAGCCGGTCGATCACGTCCACTCGCACCGGGATGGGAAGCGGCAGCGCCGCCACCTGCTTGACCAGGGCCTCAGCGGCGTAGAGCCCGGCCGGGCCCGAGCCGATCACGGCTACGTTCAGCATGAGTATTAACGCTACTCGCCGAGCCGCCGTTCAGCAGCCGCTGCGGTCTGGCTGGTGTCACGGACGTCACCCGACCGGAGTGCTACGGCCTCGGTGATCTGGCGGGCCAGGTGCTGCGGGGTCAGGCCCACCTCCTCGAGCACCTCGTCGCGCGTCCCGTGCGAGAGGAACTCCTGCGGCAGCCCGAACGTCTTGACCGGCACGTCCAGGTCATGGTCACGCAGCAGCCTGGCCACCGCGTCACCGAAACCGCCGACCCGGCCGTTGTCCTCCACCGCTACCACCAGCCGGTGGCCTCGCGCCGCACCGACCAGTGCCTCGTCGATAGGCTTGGTCCAGCGCGGATCCACCACGGTGACGCCGATCCCGTGCCCGGCGAGCCGGCCGGCGATCTCCAGGCCCATCAGCGCCATCGGGCCCGCGCCGACGAGCAGCACGTCCGCGCCGAGGCCGTCGGCGGGCTCGCGCAGCACGTCCATGCCGCCGAGCTTGGCGACCGCCTCGACCTCCCCGCCCACCTTGCCCTTGGCGAACCTGACCACGGTCGGACCGTCGGAGATCTCGACCGCCTCGTTGAGCAGTTCGGCGACCCGCTTGGCGTCCCTGGGCGCGGCGATCTTCATGCCGGGGACGAGCTGCATGATCGACCCGTCCCACATGCCGTGATGGCTGGCGCCGTCGGGCCCGGTCACGCCGGCCCGGTCCAGCACGAGGGTCACCGGGAGCTTATGCAGGGCCACGTCCATCAGCGTCTGGTCGAAGGCGCGGTTGAGGAACGTCGAGTAGAGAGCCACCACCGGGTGCAGGCCGCCCATGGCCAGGCCCGCGGCGCTGGTCACCGCGTGCTGCTCGGCGATCCCCACGTCGTAGACCCGGCTCGGGTAGGCCGCGGCGAACTGCGCCAGGCCGGTCGGGTGCAGCATCGCCGCGGTGATCGCCACCACGTCGGGGCGCCGCGCGCCGATCGTCACCATCTCATCGCCGAACACCCGGCTCCACGTCCCGGGCAGCGCGCCCGCCGCGGGTACCTGGTGCAGGCAGTCCACCTCGTTCTGCTCGGCCTCCGGATACCCGAACCCCTTCTTGGTAATCACGTGCAGCAGCACGGGGCCGCCGAAATCGCGGGCCCGCCGCAGCGCGTTCTCCACCAGCCGCTCGTCGTGCCCGTCGATGGGGCCGACGTACTTCAGGCCGAGGTCCTCGAACATCACCTGCGGCTGCAGGACGTCCTTGATGCCCTTCTTGATGCCGTGCAGCGTCCCGTACAGCGGGCCGCCCAGCGGCGCGCGGGACAGCGTGGTCTTGATGTAGTCGAGCACGTTCTCGTACCGCTGGCTGACCCGGATCGCAGCCAGATGCTCGGCCAGGCCGCCGATGGTCGGCTGGTAGGACCAGCCATTGTCGTTGACGATCATGACCAGCCGCGAGTCCTTGGCCGCGGCGATGTTGTTCAGCGCCTCCCAGGCCATGCCGCCGGTCAGCGCGCCGTCACCGATGATGGCGACCACCGTCCGGTCCGACTCGCCCCGCAGCTTGTAGGCCTTGGCCAGGCCGTCGGCGTAGGACAGGCTGGTGGAGGCGTGTGAGTTCTCCACCAGATCGTGCTCAGACTCGGCCCGGCTCGGGTAGCCGGTCAGGCCGCCCCGCTGCCGCAACGTGCCGAACTGCGCGACGCGGCCGGTGAGCAGCTTGTGCACGTACGACTGGTGGCCGGTATCGAAGACGATCCGGTCCTTGGGTGAGTCGAAGACGCGGTGGATCGCGATAGTGAGCTCGACCACGCCCAGGTTCGGCCCGAGATGGCCGCTGGTCCTCGTCGTCGTCTCGATGAGAAGATCGCGGATCTCCCCGGCGAGGCGGGTGAGCTGATCTTGACTCAGCTCCTTCAGGTCCTCAGGACCGTTGATGCACTCCAGCAGGGTCACCGGCTGCTCCTCATGTGCTGTGCGGGCCTGATGGGAACGTGAACGTGCCGAGTCTACGACCGAGATGTTTCATATTGCTCATCGCGGCGGCCCGGTCCCCGACACGCGTGTCGGGGACCGCTGGCCCCGGGAGGGCGCGGGAAGCACGAGCGGCCGCCCGGCCAGGACCCCGACGATGAGCTCGGCGGCGGAGAGCACGAGCAGCAGTATCACCGGGAGATCCCAGCTGCCGGTGGCCGTGTGCAGCAGGCCCACCTCCAGCGGCCCGGCGCTGGCCACCAGGTAGCCGACCGACTGCGAGAACGCGGAAAGCGAGGCGGCCACGCCGGGATCCGGGGCCCGGGCCATCATGAAGAAGATCGCCAGGCCGAGGCAGGATCCCTGGCTGATGCCGAGCACCAGGACCCACAGCGGGGCCTGGCCCAGCGGGGCCCACAGCGAGCCGGCCAGGCCGGCTGCGGTCCCGATCATGCTGGGCACGACCAGGGCGCGCTGGCTGGGGCGGCGGTGGGCGAGCACCGGCACGATCAGCGAGGTGGCCAGGTTGCCGACGGCCATCAGGGCCAGCAGGTTCCCCGCCGTGACCGCCGAGGTGCCGCGGTCCTGGAAGATGGTCGGCAGCCAGGACAGCGCCGCGTAGTACAGCAGGCTCTGCAGCCCCATGAACGCCGTAACCTGCCAGGTGAGCGCGTACCTGTAGATCTTGATCCGGCCCGCCGCGGGCCCGGCCGCCGGAGGCACGGCGGGCTGGGACACGGCGGGCTGGGACAGGGGCGCGGCGACGGCCGCCCGGTACCTGAGCTGGGACAGCCACAGCAGCATGGCCAGCGCCGCAGGCGCCGCCCACAGCCCGAGCGCGAGCCGCACCGAACCGCCCGAGCTCCGGTACAAGGGCACGCTGATCAGCGAGGACAGGATCGCGCCCAGCGACAGCATGGTCAGGTAGACCCCGATCAGGAGTCCGGCTCGTTCCGGCCAGCGGCGCTTGACCATGCTGGACAGCAGCACGTTCAAGATGGCGATCGCACTGGCCGCCAGCGCCGTTCCCGGGAACAGCAGAACCGCTGGTGCCGCCCCCCGCAACAGCAGTCCCGCGGTGAGCACGCCCAGCGCCACCAGCAGGATCGGTTCCTCGCCGAAGCGCCGGTTCAGCCAGGCGGCGAAGGCGGAGACCACGCCGAAGCAGATCACCGGCGTCGCCGCGAGCAGCGACAGCGCGGCCGACGACAGATGCAGCCGGATGCCCAGATCGGGGAAGAGCGGCGGCAGGCTGGTGATCGCGGTGCGCAGGTTGAACCCGGCGGCCGCCACGGCCATCACAAGCAGCGTGATCTGGTATTTCCGGCGCGGGCCGCCAGAAGAGCGCTCAGCCATCAGTAACCAAAGCTATCGGAAACACGAAATAACTTACTTAGCCGAACGAACCGTGCTGCGTGCGCCAGGACAGGTCACGGCGGTGCAGCGCGGACGCGGGTCCAGCGCGGACGCGGCCGTGCAGCGCGGACGCGGGGGCTAGAGGCCCGGCAGGAGCAGCAGCTTGCCGGTGGTCCGCCGGGCCGCGAGGTCCTCCTGCGCCTGGCGGGCCTCGGCCAGCGGGTAGGTGCCGCCAATCCGCACGTCGAGCTCGCCCTTGGCGATCCACGAGAAGACCTCGCCGGACCGCCACCGCAGTTCCTCGTCGTCGGCGATGTAGTGCACCATGGTCGGCCGGGTCAGGAACAGCGAACCGCCGCTGTTCAGGCGCTGAGGGTCGACCGGGGGAACCTGGCCGCTGGCGGCTCCGTACAGGACCATCATCCCGCGCGGGCGCAGCGCCGCTAGGCCGTCATCGAAGGTGTCCTTACCGACGCCGTCGTACACCACGTGCGCGCCCACGCCGTCCGTCACGTCGTCGACGACGGCCCGGAAGTTGTCGTAGCCGGCGATGTGGTCGGCGCCTGCCCCGCGAGCGAGCTCTGCTTTGTCTCCGCCGGAGGTGGTGGCGACGACGATCCCGCCGCGCCGCTTCACCATCTGGGTCAGCAGCAGCCCGACCCCGCCGGCCGCCGCGTGCACCACGGCGATGTCGCCTTCGCGCACCGGATAGGTGCTGGTCACCAGGTAATGAGCGGTCATGCCCTGCAGGATGGCGGCGCCCGCGACCTGCGAGCTGATCCCGTCAGGCACCGGAACGACGCGCTTAGCCGGCAGCTCGACCTGCTCGGCGTAGCCGCCGCCCGGGCCGGCCCAGGCCACGTGATCACCGACGGTTAGGTGGGTGACGCCCTCCCCCACCGCGGCGACCGTCCCCGCGCCCTCCGCGCCGGGCACGAACGGCAACTCCGGGCGGTAGCCGCCGACGCCTTCGCGCTGGTAGATGTCCATGAAGTTCACTCCGGCCGCGGCCACGTCCACCACGACCTGACCAGGTCCAGGCCGGGGAGCCTCCCGCTCCGCGACGTTCAGCACCTCCGGGCCGCCCCGGCGGCCGACCTCCACCACGCGCATGTTCATGCTCCTTTCCCGTCTACCGGACCAGCCTTCCACACTCCCAGACGCGGCTGCGTCAGGGCCAGCCAGCCGAGCAGGCCGATCGGGTAAATGAAATAACCGAAACGCACGTCGGGCCCGAGCAGGAACATCAGCGCCAGCCCGGCCGCCAGCCGCAGGCCAGCGGCGGAGACGTCCCGCGGCGGCCTGATCACCAGCGAGATCGCGATGGCCAGGCCGGCCGCGAGCAGCAGGCCGACCGAGATCACGTGCCCGACCGTTCCCGTCCCGGTGAGCACATGCCCGGGCAGCAGGCTCCCGGCGGGCGTCCTTTCGTGGGTCAGGCCGAGCGGGAACAGCACGCTGTTCTGCACCAGGGCCTCGGCCGCTTCCAGCTTGACCACGGCGGCCGGCGCCAGGGCCACGGTGAGGACCACGGTGGTGATCACCGCCGCCATGGTGAAACGGACCGCGGCCCGCACACCGTCGCGGGCGCCGAACATCGCGGCCATGACCGGGACCGCGAGCCATGCGGTGGACTTCAGGTCACAGGCGACGCCGAGGGCCGCACCGGAGCACGCGGCCGCGGCGGCTTTCATCTCAGCCGGAACGCTCAGCGCCAGCGCCAGCAGCATGAACGCGAGCACGGGCGGATCCGTGGTGATCACCGTCAGGTTGAGCCCGATCACCGGCGAGACGACCGCGATCGCCGTGGCCTGCAGGGCGTCCCGGCGGCAGGACAGGCAGTGCCGGTGCGGCCTCGCGATCCAGAACGCCGCGGCCAGCGGGACCACCGTCCCGAGGGCCAGCCATATCCCGGGGTTTCCCGCCAGCCCGCGCAGCCCGGCCGCGCTCAGCAGGCCGAACACGGTCATTACGGGCAGGTAGGGGTTGTAGGACAGCCAGGAGTGGACCTGCGCGGCGGGCAGGTAGGGCGAGCCGTGGTGGATCAGCAGCGTCGCGGACCGGTCTATGACGAACATCCCCGCTTCGAGCGGATGGGCGACGGACAGCCAGAGCAACGGCGCGACCACGGCCACCGCCACCGAGACCAGTAGCGCGACGGCCTGGCCGCGCGCACGCCACATGATGAGCAGCGCCGCGGCGTAGCCGCAGGCCGCCCAGATGGCCCAGACCTTATCCTCGCCTCCGGCGAGGACCGCCGAGACGACCGCGTACGCCAGGAACACGCCATAGACGGCCATCAGGCGGCGGCCAAGCCACGGCCAGGCAGGCTCGTGGGCGGCCCGGCGGCCTGCGTCGTCCGTATCGTGCGTCAGCTGGGTCCCCGTCGACCAGAACTATGGCTGCTTCCTGGGTCAGGCAGCCACACCCTAAGAGGTGACAGGCGGCGGCGTCAAACGGGGCGGGGGTGGGACGGATCCGCCCGCGACGCCCGCGGGGTACTGCCGGGAGACCAGCTCGGCGCGGATCTCCTCCAGGTGCGAGACGGTCCCGGCCGCCGGACCCGGACCGGACGAAACCGGCACGGTGACGCCGGCCAGCACGTCGTCCGTCCGCGGGGTGGTGAGCGTGAGCACGTCGCCGAAACCGGGCGCCGCCGCGTCCCGCGCGGTCAGCGCCGGCAGGTTCCACCGCTGCTCCACCGTCTTCAGGACCGACGTGTGGTCCAGCGGGGTGCCGCCGGCCGGTACCCGGTATACCGTTCCCGGCGCGATCAGCGGAGAGACGAGCACGGTGGGGACGCGGACCCCGAAGCGGTCAAAACCGAAGCTGAACTCCCCCGCGTCGCTGTCCGGCGGCACCACGCCCCAGGGCGGCGGCATGTGGTCATAGCAGCCGCCATGCTCGTCGTAGGTGATCACCAGCAGCGTCCCGGGCCAGCCCGGTCCGGCGAGCAGCGCCTCGTACACGTCGTGGATCAGCTGCTCGCCCAGCGCCACGTCGTAGTTGGGGTGCTGGCTGTTGCCCGACGAGCTCCAGCTCGGCTCGAGAAAGGTGTAGGCCGGCAAGGTGCCGGCCGCCGCCGCGGCCTGGAAGTCGGTGAACTTGCCGAAGTGGCTGGCCGCCGCGGAGCTGATCTGGGTGTACGTGTTCTTCGTGAGCGGCTCGGCGTTGTAGCCGTAGATGGCCCAGCCCAGCCCGGCCGCGTCCAGCAGGCCGAAGATGGTCGGCGAGCTGAACGTGTGCGTCTTGTCGTCCATGTGCCCCTGGCTGGTCGCCGCGCAGGCGAAGGCACGGTTGGGCATGGTCTCGGTCGGGACCGACGCGAACCACTGGTCGCAGACCGCGTAGCCGGTAGCCAGCGCGGACAGCACGGGCAGCGTCTGCGGCGTGAAGCAGCCCATGATGTCGCCCTCGACCGTGCCCGGCACGATCGGCCAGCCGCTTTCCTTACTCTGCCAGCCGAGGGTGTAGGCGTAGTTGGCGACGTAGCCCTGGCACGTCGCCGCCTGCCCGGAGGAGGCCGGACCGTTGTTGCTGCCGTACAGCTGATCGTTGGTGGCCATGTAGCCTTCGCCGGGGTCGGCGCCTGGCATGAAATACGCGCTTGGCGTCGTCGGCTCGATCTTGAACACGGTGACGGGCTGGCCGGACGAGCCCGGGTTCGACTCGGTCCCGGTCAGTCCGTCGAACGGCTGACCGGACGGCGAGACGTTGCCGGGGTACAGGAACCCCAGCATGTGATCGAATGAACGGTTTTCCAGCATCAGCACCACGACGCTGTTCACCGAAGCCAAGCCGCTGCCGTTAGCCATCTGAGGTCCCTCCCATTCGGCGTGAGCCTGGCAAAACATTACTCCGCGCATTTACCCGAACGGGGGAAATCGGCCCCTCTATCGGGCCAGAGCCAGGTCAGCTGGGGCATCGAGGGCGGAGCGGGTAATCTTCCGGACTAGGCTTTGCGGAGGATCTCCTCCAGATATGCCCGCGAGCACCGGAGAAACGACATGGAACCTAGCCCGGCCCCGTGGATCAGCGCCCTGCGGCACTCCCACGACGCGTTGCAAGGCGTGGTCGAGCCTCTCAACGTCGATCAGCTTGAACAACGCTCGTACGCCAGTGAATGGTCGATCGCCCAGGTGCTGTCCCACCTGGGGTCGCAGTCCGAGATCTTCGGGCTGTTCCTCGACGCGGGCCTCAGCGGGCAAGATCCGCCGGGGGCTGAGGTGTTCGGCCCGATCTGGGATACCTGGAACGCCAAGGACCCGCAGGCCCAGGCGTCGGACGCCGTGCGCGCCGACGCCGTCACCCTCGAGCGGTTCGAGTCCCTCGACGCGGACGAGCAAGCCCGGCTGCACCTGCACATGTTCGGGATCGAACTCGGCACCACGGGGCTGGCGCGGATGCGGCTGGGCGAGCACGCCATCCACACCTGGGATGTCGCGGTCGCGCTCAACCCGGAGGCGACGGTTGCCCCGGACGCCGTCGCGCTGCTGATCGACACGCTCGATCAGCTCGTGAGCCGGAGCGCCAAGTCCGACGGCAAGCCGCGCAAGATCCGCGTGCTGACCACCGACCCGGAACGCCAGTTCACCCTGGAGACAGGCGATGCGGTGACGCTCACCGCATCGGACGACGAGACCACCCTCGAGCTCGGCCTGTCAGAGTTGCGGCTGCCGGCCGAGGCGTTTGTCCGGCTGGTCTACGGCCGCCTGGACGCCGACCACACCCCGGCGGTCGAGAGCGCCGGCCTGGACCTCGATGAGCTACGCCAGGTGTTCCCCGGTTACTGACCCTGGCCCAGGCCCTCAGTCGCGAGCCGATTCCCGGGCGCCGCGAAGGGTGATAACCGCCATCCCGGCCGCGAACACCGCGGCGGCGCAGAGCGCGCCGCCGAGATCGTGCGGCGGCCGGGCTGGCCAGATCCACGGCGTGCCCAGCGTCGGCGGGTGCCAGTCCGTGTACAGCGCATACGTGCCGACGAGCAGGTAGGCGGTCGGGCCGACCCAGGCCAGGTGCGCGCCGGCCCCCGCGGCGGCCAGCGCACCGGCCGCCGCCGCGGTGAGCGCGGCGGTGACGCCCAGCCGCAGCAGCGG
>Ga0066790_10001264_pt1 | contig 10529 bp, 6 predicted proteins | sample OrgsoiDNA2013050_FD_70963 | JGI IMG/M metagenome (GOLD analysis project Ga0066790, IMG submission 70963) | Permafrost soil microbial communities from the Arctic, to analyse light accelerated degradation of dissolved organic matter (DOM) -... | ecosystem: Environmental > Terrestrial > Soil >...
AATGATTTCCGGAGTTCTTAAGAGTCCCGCGCGAATCGTGCGCTGGGGCCGAATTTCTGAATTTTTCCGTCCGCTGATCGCTACTGTGCTTTGCACAGGGTTGGCATTTGGACAATCCATCAATACTTCGAACTGGGGCACGGTGACCACTCCGGTTTACAACCAGGCGGAGAGCAATCCGTTTTATTCCAACGCGGAAATTCTCGCGGGTCCGAACAAATTCGGCAGCTACTATGCCGGCGTGCTGCCCAACGGCAAGAAGGTTACGCCCGCTGGCCTCAGCATTCAGATCGGCATGAACCCGCTCGGCGTCGCGGTAACGCCCGACGGCCAGTTCGCGGTCACGTCGAACGATGACGAACGCGAAGGCGGATACGCTTCGTATCAGAGCACGACCAACACCGGCGGCTATTCGCTAACCGTCGTTAACACCTCGACCTTCAGCGTAGCGTCGCAATTCCAGACGACACAGAAATTCTTCATCGGTTTGCAGATCACCGGCCCACAGGGCGGACCCTACACCGTGTGGGCAGCGGGCGGCCCGGACAACGACGTGAAACTGTTCTCGCTTTCTTCCGCCGGTGTACTCACCAAGGGCACTCCCGCCAACATCGTGATTCCTCCCACGCTACCGCAGAACGCCGGATACGTTTCCAACTACATTCCCGGCGCTCCGCTGACCTCCGCCACTTCGACGCCGTCCGGCTTTAGCAAATCCGGCGCAAAAATTACGTTCCCCGCCGGATTGCAGCTTTCCCCGGATGGCAAATACCTCTACGTGGCCTGCAACGGCGATGAAAGCGTCGCCATCATCGACACCACCACCAAGGGCATCACCAAGCAGCTTCCGGCTGGTGCATTTCCATACGGAATCGCGGTCAACGCGGCGGGCGATCGCATCGCAGTTTCCAACTGGGGCATCGAAGAGTACAAATTCGCGAATCCTACATACGACCCAAACACCGGCTATCTAACGACTCTGGGTACAACCGGCGCCAATGCACCCGATGGCTTCTACACTCCGGTCGTGACCAAGACAGGAAAGTTTCCGCTGACCTCTTCGGTACACATCTATGCCGCCTCTGGTGGTTTCGCGCAACTCGCGACACCGAAATACGGCCGATACCTGGGCAACACTCTCAGTCTGACGGGAAACAACGCCATCGGCGATACTCACCCGTCGGCCATGGCAGTCGTGAAGGGGCCAGATGGAACGGAAGTCCTTTTCATTGCCAAGACCAACGATGACCACCTGGCGCGTTACGTAATGAAGAGCGGAGCGCCCGCCGGTGGCGACTACGACTTGGGCGCGACGTTTGTGCCCTATCTCAACAACAAAAACCCGAAAATCACTTTGGCCAAGGGTACCTACCCCAACGCCATGGCGGTCTCGCCCGACAACACCAAACTGTTCGTCGCCGAAGCCGGCATTAACTCGGTGGCGGTGCTGGACGTAACCGATCCGCTCAACCCGAACCTTCTCGGACGCATCCCCACCGGTTGGTATCCCACAGCCTTGGCGGTCAGCGCCGACGGAAGCTCGCTCTATATCGCCAATGCCAAGGGCGTCGGCGAAGACATCAACCCCAACATCGACACCACGGACGCCAGCGGCCAGACTCCTCCGCCTGCGGGATTGGGTTCGGACCCCAAGGTGGACAGCAACTTCATCTTCGGCAGTTTGCAACAGGTCAACCTGTCTACCACGCCCTGGGACAACACCACCGTGCAGGCAAACAATTTTGCCGTGCAGAATGCGGTGGATACTTCCATCGTTCCGATGGGTGGGACGGCAGGTTCCGCCCGCATTAAGACGGTGATCTTCATTGAGCATGAGAACAAGACGTTCGACTCGATGCTCGGGAATCTGGGCTCGTACTTTGGAAATTTCGGCGGCACAACCTTTAACAACGTCGACGGAACTTCTTACTCCAACGGACAGTTCACCGGAGTTTCCTTCAACACGCAGGTGCTGGCGCAGGCCTTCGCTACCGGCGTGAATTACTACTCCGAATCCGAGGAAAGCGATGCCGGTCACCAGTTCGCCTCATCCGGCACGGCAAGTGATTACACGGAAAAAACGCTCCTCGTAAAAAGCGGCCGCGGTCTGCTGGTCAACAAGAACTTCGAACCCGAGGATTACCCGGAAAACGGATATATCTTCAACAACCTCGCCCGCTGGAACAAATCGTTCAAAGACTACGGCGAGCTCTACCGCATCGATGGCACGGACACGGGCTCGAGCGTGCCGACCACGATCAACGATCCTCTCAGCGGAAACGTCGGTTATCCCACCATGCTGGCCGACAACTTCACACTGTCCAACTACCCCGTAATCAACGCCGGCGATGTCAGCACTCCGACGCAGGGCATGGGTCAGTCCTACTTCATGAAGCTACCCGCTCTCGGCATCCTGGGGACGACCAACAAGAACGGCACTTCGCGCCTGGACTTGAACTATCCGGGATACAACTTCAACATTTCTGACCAGCGCCGCGCACTCGAATTCATCCAGGACTTCGACAAAATGGTGAGTGCGGGCACGCTGCCTCAGTTCCTCTACATCTACCAGCCGAACGACCACACCGGTGGCGTGCAGGCACCCAATGCCTCGTCGGTAATCACCAACAGTCCGTTGCAGCAGGTGGGTGATGGCGACACGGGTCTCGGCATGGTGGTACAGCACATCATGAAGAGCCCGATCTACTACAACGCGACCACCAACACGGGCGCTGCCATCTTCATGACCTATGACGATGCGCAGTCCTCGCTCGATCACATTCATCCGCACCGCACGCCGCTACTGGTAATCAGCCCGTTTGCGAAGCCCAGCTTCCTCGCCACTCGTCACTACTCCACGGCTTCGATCGTGAAGACCGAGGAACTGCTGATGGGCTTGCCTGCCAACAACTTCGGTGACCTGTTCGCCACCGATTTGCGCGACCTATTCCAGTCCACCTACAACGGCATCACCGCCGACCAGGTCAACTTCAACATCGACCCGACCATTACGCCCTCCAAGGAAGGCAAGAAAATCTGGGGATTGGTCGGCAAATTGGACACGTCGGCTCCCGATAAGGACAGCCAGCGTCTGGGCGTGCTCATCCGTCTCTCGATCAAGGCCGACGAACTGCACGAGCAAGCGGCGAAGAGCAACATGCTCGAAAGCGCCGCATACCAGAAACAGCAGAACGCGCTCTACGACGAGGCAGAAAAACTCGCGAACACCGCTGCTCCAGAGGACAACGACGACTAATCGTCAGACTGAATTGCATGGCCCCCGTTCTCGATGAGAGCGGGGGCCATTTTTTTTGCGCGGATTGCCTGCGGAGACAGGGCTTGCCACGTCTCTACTTTTGCAGCTCCGAAAGTGCCGACAACACCTCGGCGCTATGCTGATTCGGATTGACCTCGGTAAACGCCTTCACGACTTTGCCATCGGGATTGATGATGAAGGTGTGCCGCGAAGCAAACTTGACCAGGCCCATGTTCGTCAGCGAGTCGTAGGCACTCGACACTTTGTGGTCGGTATCGGCGAGCAACTTGAAGTTCAGGCCTTCCTTGGCACAGAACTGTTTGTGCGAGTCGGCACTATCCACGCTCACTCCAAGCACCACCGCGTTCTTCTGCAGATACTGCGCCTGATCGCGCTGGAAGTTATGCGCCTCGATCGTGCAGCCGCTGGTGAAGTCCTTCGGGTAGAAATACAGAACCACCCACTTGCCTCGAAAGTCTTTCAGGTTGACGGGCGTGCCTTCCTGCGAGTTGAGCGTAAATTCGGGAGCCATGCTGCCAACCGCCGGAGCTGAGCCGGCAAAAAGCAGCGACGTAAGCGCAAAGAGAGACACGCAGAGTGCGATTGTCTTTAAACTTTTCATTTTCTAGACCCCTGGCTCCCAGAAGGAGCGGCTGATTTGCGGAATGTATGGCATTGCCCACAACAATGCCCGGATGCGACGCGCATCTCGCGCGTCATACGCCGCACTTATGTTCGCATCTTCTTCACGCTTCCGCGAGTGTCTGCCCGGCAATTTTTGTTTCTTCGTGCGAAGATAGTCGCCGGGGACCTGCCGTTTTGTCTATGGACAACCTGACTCGGCTCGCCAGTGACCCCCGCGTAACCGTGCGGAGCAGCGGACCGCCCGATCCCGACGGCGCTTGCGTCGTTTACTGGATGCAGCGGGCCCAGCGGGGCGTGGATAATCCTGCGCTCGACGTCGCTGTGAACGCGGCGAACGCTCTGGAAAGGCCGGTAGTCGTCTTCTTCGCGCCCGTACCTTTTTATCCGCACGCCAACCTCCGCCATTATCGTTTTCTCGCTGAGGGCATCCCCGACATTGCGACCGCGCTCCAAGATCGAAATATTGGATTTGCGCTAAGGCGATTCCCCGAACACAGCCTCCTCAAGTTCAGCGACGAAGTGAAGCCAGCGCTGGTCATCGGCGACGAAAATCCAATGCGTGAGCCCGAGGCGTGGCGCAAAATCGCCGCGATAAAACTTCGAGTTCCGCTATGGACTGTGGACGCCGACGTGATCGTCCCCTCCAAACTGCTCGAGAAAGAGCAGTACGCAGCCCACATCATCCGGCCCAGACTTCAGGCTCAACTCGACAAGGTTCTGGTGCCATCGAAGAACCCCAGAGCAAAAGTTGCGTGGAAGAAGCCGAATGCCCTGCTATCGCTGGACGCTAAATTTGATATTACGCAGGGCTGGAAGCTCGACGCCTCCGTAAGCCCCGTAACGGCTTTCCGTGGCGGGACCAGCGAAGCCACTCGGCTACTCAAAGACTTCCTACGGCACAGCCTTTCGACCTACGCCACCAGGCGCAACAAGCCTGAGGTCGACGGCACCAGTCGCCTTTCTCCCTATCTCCATTTTGGCCACATCAGTCCGGTGACCATCGCGCTAGCCGCCGAGAAAGCCAACGTCCCCAACGCCGACAAAGAAGCTTTCCTGAACCAGATCATCACCTGGCGCGAACTGGCCGTGAACCTGGTACGCTTCAATCCCAACTACGATAATTTCGAGTGCGGAGACGCGTGGGCACATCGCACCCTCGCAGCCCATGCCAAAGACGAACGCCCCGTTTCCTACACTGAAAAGCAATTGGAGCAGGCCGAAACCCACGACTCTCTTTGGAATGCGGCCCAGATGCAAATGGTCACCACTGGCTGGATGCACAATTACCTGCGAATGTACTGGGCAAAAAAGATTCTGGAGTGGAGTCCCTCGCCCGCACAGGCTTTCCAGATTGCGGTGCGCTTGAATGACAAATACGAACTCGACGGCCGCGATCCCAACGGCTACGCAGGAATTGCGTGGTCCATCGTCGGAAAATTCGATCGGCCCTGGTTTGACCGTCCTATCTTCGGCCTGATTCGCTACATGTCAGGCGGCAGCACCGGAAAAAAGTTCGACAGTAAAACCTATATCCAGCAGAATCTGTTTTCCTGAAATCCGGCGCTACCCAACGCTGCAGATGTTCCGTTATTTCGGATACCAGTCGAGCAGCCGCACTTCGATGCCGGTCCCTTCCAGTTTCTTCTGAAACACAGAAAGATCCGATCCGCGGTAGTGATAAGGAATGACGATCTTCGGATGGAACGCCTTGACGGCATCGGCGGCCTCATCGGGAGGCATGGTGTACGGCAAGTTCATGCAGACGAACGCCACGTCGATATTTTTCAGCGCGCGCATCTCGGGAACGTCTTCCGTGTCTCCGGAAAAATAAAAGCGCACGCCGCCATAAGTCAGCACATAACCGTTGCCGCGTCCCTTGTCATGAAACAGCTTGCCCGGCGCGGGACCGCGCACCAGGTTGTAGGCAGGAATGGCTTCGATGCTCCAGCCATGCCAGGTTTTGGTTTCTCCGTTGGCAATCGGCTTCGCCGCCTTGACGGTTGCAACCACTGCGGGCGCCGCCAGAATCTCGGTCTCGGCCTTACTAACGGCGGCAATCGAATCCGGATCCATGTGGTCGCCATGAATGTGGGTAATCAGAACCAGATCCGCCTTGGGGTGCCCCGTGAAACTCGCGGGTTTTGCCGGATCCAGATAAATGGTTTTCCCGCCTGCTTCAATCAGCGTGCTGGCATGGACAAGCGGCGTAATCTTCACCGGTCCCGCGGCAGTTGGAAAAGACTGCGTAGCCGTCTGCGAGTGTGCCGAGAAAGTCATGGCGAGAATCAGGGAGGTCATAACCAAAGTGAGTTTCATTTTGTCCTCGTTTCAACTTTATCTAGATGCAGGACGCCGGTGCCGCGATTTCCGATTTCAGCGCCTTTCTTTATTGTGATTATGATTGTGACTGCGCGTTCTTGATCTGTTCATTCACAATCTGGAACGCGGTATTAGCCGCAGGAACACCCGCGTACACAGCCGTCTGCAGCAGGACTTCTTTCACGTCGCACAGTTCCAGTTCGCGCGCCAATCCCGCACGAAGGTGCAGCGTGAATTCTTCCCACCTTCCCAAAACAGCCGTCGTCGCCAGCACTAGAAGCCGCCGAGTCCGCCGATTCAGACCAGGACGCGTCCAGATCGCTCCCCACGCGTAGCGTGTGATCAGTTCCTGAAAGTCGCGATTGAAGTCCGTCGTGTTGGCGATCGCCTTGTCGACATGCGCATCGCCGAGGACCGCGCGGCGTATCTCGAGTCCAGCCAGGAGCGGGTCCGCAGACGCCGCCGGTTGCGGTCGTAAAAACTCCAGCAAGGCGGCCGTGAACGACCGTGGACGCTCAATGTTCGAAATATGAGCTGCCGGCAAGTGAACCACTTTCGAACCGGCGATCTCTCGCGCCAGAATCTCGCCATGCCCCGGCCATGGAGTCGAAACATCTTTCTCTCCCACCATGATCAACGTGGGCGCGCTGATTTTTCGCAGCGAGGAAGCCTGATCGGCATCGCGTAATGCGGCACAACATCCGATGTAGCCCTCCGGGTCAGTTCCCAGCAGCACTGATCGGACCGAAGCCGCTTCCGGACTGCTCCGGATTGTTTCCGGAGAAAAGAAGCGTTGCATCGCCAGATCAACAATGCTGGCCATGCCTCCCTTCCGCACGGTTGCGATGCGCGTATCCCAATTCGCCCGCGGACCAAACTGCGGCGAGGTACTGGCGAGAACCAGATTCGTGACTCGTTCCGGCGCATTCGCCGCCACCCACTGTCCGATGGCTCCGCCGAGGGAAAGACCACAAAACGCAAATTTCGAAATGCCCAGCGCATCGGCGAGACCGAGCGCGTCGCCGCCAAGCTGCGCAATCGAATACTCGCCATTAGGTACATCCGACGCGCCATGGCCTCGCGTGTCATAGCGGAGCACCTGGAAATATGGAAGCAGGTCCGGCACCTGCAAATTCCACATCCCATGGTCCGTCCCAATCGAGTGAGAAAGCACGAGAACGGGACGCCCGGCCATCCCCTCGAGCCGATAAAACAAATGCATGTCGCCAACCTTAACGAAGGGCAAAATTACTTCCTCTCTGTTTTGGCGGCCGGTTGCGAATGGCCAGCCAACAGTTGTTTCCGCAACGTGTCCGCGACCCCAAGATACTGCTCCGGATCTTCCAGACTGCGAATCGACGCCCCATCCAGATGCGCCGTGACCTCCGGCATCTCCGCCAGCACGTCGGCGAGATGCTTTCTTTGCGCCACGCTCTGTCGAGTTGCTTCTTCCAGAAGACGGTGAGCCACATCGCGTCCCAACGATTTACCCAGCAGAATCATCGCACGGTCTTCCTGCTTGCTCCGATCGGCATCCCGCTGGCTTTCAGCATCGACCACCTGATCCCGGGCTATGCGCTGGGATTTCTGCTCGGTTCGCTCGGATTGACCTTCCTGGCCGTGCGTTTGCGAAAACGCGAGGGACGCGCCGACGTCACCGCCCACGTCTACGGAAATAATGTTCCCGCGATCATCGCTTACACCCTGGCCATTGTGCTTCCCGTTTATCTGCAAACGCACGACGCGATCACCGCCTGGCAAGCCGGTGCCGCCGCCGTAATATGGACGGGCATCATCAAACTGGCCGCCGCGGGTTTTGCCGGCATGTTCCGGCGCTTCATCCCCGTCCCAGCTTCCATGAGCGTTTTTGGAGCAGCCATGTATAGCTACCTGGCGCTCGTGCTGCTTCAGCGACTCTTCGATCAGCCGCTGGTTGGGATTGTGGCGCTCGCGATCGTTGCCGTCAGCGTTCTAGGGAACGTCCCAATCACTCGCTGGCGCATACCACCGTTCATCGTGGCTTGGACCGTCCCTCTGCTGGTCGGATGGCTCATCGGCTACGTGCATCCGGTATGGCAGGGCGCCACGATCCGGATGCGCTTCGTCGCCTCACTCGGTCCGTTGCGGAGTCTCGCGCTCGCCGTGCCCTATCTCTCCGTGATCGCGCCCATCGCAATCTATCAAATTCTGCAAGACATCGCTTCGGTTGAAGGCGCAAATGCTGCCGGAGACAACTACGATGCGCGCGCCATCGTAGCTTGCGATGCCGTCGCAACTCTCCTCTGCGGCGCGGCTGGAAGCGTAGTCACTCCCGTAGTGTATGCCCTGCATCCTCCTTACAAAGCCATGGGAGCGCGCATCGGTTTTGCCCTTTGGACACCCATTATTCTTCTGTTGGTAGTTACCAGCGGCCTGACGTTGTTCATCGCGCAGTTGTTCCCCTGGCCCATCCTGGCCGCGATGATCGCCTACGTGTCGGTGGGCGTCGGCATCGCCACGTTGCGTCGCGTGGATCGCAAGTATCTCAGCGCGGTTCTTCTCGGCTTCGTTCTACCCGCCGGTGCGGTCGTCGCTGCGGCCGTCAATTCCGCTCTGCCCGCACTGAAACTCTCCGCCGCCAATCCCGATGTGCAGATTGCTTTGAACCGCTCGATCTACTGGTCATCCGTCCAGGGTTTGGGTAGCGGATTTCTTTTCCTCGTGCTCGTCGTCACCGCCCTCATCACGGAAGTCATCGACCGCAATTTTGGGCGAGCCAGTCTCTGGTGTCTGGTTGCCTCCGTATTCTCGTGGTTCGGGCTGATGCATTCGCCCATCTTCCGCTGGGGTGCGCAACCAGCCTACGCCGAGGGCTGGATCGCCGCCGCCGTCATCGTTTATTCCGCCCGCTGGTGGAGAGGCGACCTGCCCACTCCGAACCCACCCGCACCAACTCAATCCGTCTGAAGCTCGCCCATGGAGAGCGGGTCGAGGCCGCGGAGTACAGAGCTCACCTTCAGCACGCGCTGGTAATACAGTTCTATCTGCGCGCTCCGTTGTTCTCCCTCCGCCACCTGTCTCAGCTCGGGCGTAAGCAGAGAGCCGTGGATTTCGCGAGCCGACGTCGCGCGCACAATTCGAAGAACATTGGCAAGAGTGATTCCGCCACCCGGCATGACGATGATGCGCCCCTTGGCCTCGCCCACCAACCCGGCGAGAGTGGCGAGACCCTCGGCCGCTTTCGCACGGCCCCCGGAGGTGAGCAGGCGCTCTGCCCCCGTTTGAATGACCGCCTCCAAGGCCTGCAGCCCCAATTGAGAAAGATCAAACGCGCGATGAAATGTTACCCGGAGGGGACGCGCAACTTCCACGAGTTCGCGGGTTCGGGCAACATCAATTCGAGATTTTCGGTCCAGCAGACCCAGCACGATACCGTTCATGCCCAACTCTTTGGCATTCTCGATATCCTTGCGCATGACCCGAAATTCCTGGGCCGAATAACAGAAATCTCCGGCTCTGGGACGAATCAGAACGTGGATGCGAATCCGCAAATGCTCGCGCGCCGCTGCCATCAAACCGGGTTCTGGGGTAACTCCACCGCAAGCCAAGTCACGACAGAGCTCAATCCTGTCGGCCCCAGCACGCTGAGCAGCAAGGGCGAAGTCCAGCGACACCGCGCAAATTTCAAGTAACACACGCTGGGGGAGATCCAGATTCAGTTCGGCGGGCCTCGGTCGGTTCGAGCCATCTCTCATTTCGGCATGTCAATCGACCAGAAGAGGCAGAAGATAACTCGCGGAGAGATTGGGTTCTCTGTCGGCTCAGTCGGGCAATTCAAAATGACTCCTGCAATTTGCGATTTTACCCGCTTTACCTGGCTTTTATAGCCTCTTCGTAATCGAGGCTCGGTAATACCTGAGCCGATCAACCTCGCAGTCGGGTCATCGAGAGGCCGCCACGAGCATCCGAACTGAAATGGGCCGCAAGCAGTTCTGTGAGTGATTCTGCTCTTTTGCGCAGCCAGTAATTACATTACAATTAGGAATATATCGAAGTAGTACGAAATATAAAGAAACATCGTATGCAGCAAAACGAAAGACAAGAACGGGCGATTCTTCGGCTCACTGCTCCCGGTGTGCGCCGCGGGAACGCGTTACTGCTCCTGCATTGAATTCAGCCCGGCCACACTGTGGCCACTACCGAGAGAGTGGGAACTTGCATGTACCGGCACACCATCGCAGCGGTTTTCTTTTTTGTTTTTCTTGCGGCCACATGGGCTGCTCCCCAAACAACCGAGCAAGACTGGACCAACTATGCGCGAATCGGCGCC
>Ga0066790_10001270_pt1 | contig 10520 bp, 10 predicted proteins | sample OrgsoiDNA2013050_FD_70963 | JGI IMG/M metagenome (GOLD analysis project Ga0066790, IMG submission 70963) | Permafrost soil microbial communities from the Arctic, to analyse light accelerated degradation of dissolved organic matter (DOM) -... | ecosystem: Environmental > Terrestrial > Soil >...
TCCGGGCCATGAACAGGCTGCGGTCCCGCTTCTCCACCACGTTGCCCGGCTCGACCGGCACCGTGAAGCTCGGCCAGCCGGAGCGGCTGTCGTACTTGTGGACCGAGGCGAACAGCGGTTCGCCGGAAACGACATCGATGTAGAGGCCAGGCTCCTTGTTATCCCAGAACTCGTTCCTGAACGCAGGCTCGGTACCGTCCTTCTGGGTGACCCGGTACTGCTCTCGGTTCAGCTGGGAGATGGCCTCTGGGTCCTTGCGGTAGTTGTCCGGCACGTCAGCTCCTTCACCGGCGCCCACCCGCTGGTTGCGGGTACGGGGCACCACGTATGGAACCCCGCGGCGGTCTCCGCTATTTCACGCCGGGCGGCGCCCTGGCCCGATGACCGTACCGCGGGTAGACTAATTGCGATATATCTTCTTCACGGCCAGCGAGAGGAACCGGACCAGATGTTCCGCAGCCAAGCGCAGCCTTGTTACCCGGAGCCCGGCCAGTCCGAGGGCTGCTTCCCGGACAACGCCCGCACGCCGTCGCCCTTCCGCTGCTGGCTTGCTGGCGGGCCAGACCAGCTCAGCCCGCAAGACCGCGGGCCGGCCACGCCGAAGCGCCCGTCCCGCCCGGCTCCAGCCCGGCGCCGGTTCAGGCCGGACCGCTGAGTCCGTCTCGGTGCGGCGCGGGCTTCCCGCGCGGGTTAGTTAACGCAGCCGAAACAGCGGTTGCCATATGGTGCAGCTATGCGGTTGACCGAACATGAGCAGGAACGCCTGCTCATCACGCTGGCCGCGGACGTGGCCGAGCGCCGCCGGGGCCGGGGCCTGAAGCTGAACTACCCGGAAGCGGTCGCGATCTTGACCTCGTTCGTGCTTGAGGGTGCCCGCGACGGACGGTCGGTGGCGGAGCTGATGTCGGCCGGCCGTGAGGTGCTGCGCCGCGACGACGTCATGCCGGGCGTCCCCGAGATGCTGGACTCGGTCCAGGTCGAGGCGACGTTCCCGGACGGCACCAAGCTGGTCACGCTGCACAGTCCTATCCGCTGACGGCCGATCCGCTGAAGGGAGCGGCGCAGTGATTCCCGGCGAGATCCTCACCCCGGACGGGACAATCGAACTCGGTCCGGGCCGGGCCCGCGTCAACCTGGTCGTGGAGAACTCAGGGGACCGGCCGATCCAGGTCGGCTCGCACTATCATTTCGCCGCCGCGAACCCCGCGCTGGCGTTCGACCGCGCCGCGGCCCGCGGCTACCGGCTGGACATCCCGGCCGGGACCTCGGTGCGGTTCGAACCCGGTGTGTCGATGCAGGTGTCGCTGGTGGCGCTGGCCGGGACCCGGGTCGTCCCCGGCCTGCGGGCCGAGTGGGCCGGCCCGCTGGACGGCCCGGCTCCGGCCCAGGCCCCGGTTGACTCAGAAGCAGCGCGCGATGACTGACGTATCCCGGGCCAGGTACGCGGCCCTGTACGGCCCGACCGCCGGGGACCGGGTGCGGCTGGCCGACACGGACCTGCTGATCGAGGTGACCGAGGACCGGTGCGGCGGCCCCGGGCCGCTGGCCGGGGACGAGGCGATCTTCGGCGGTGGCAAGGTGATCCGTGAGTCGATGGGACAGGCCGTCGCCACCCGCGCGCAGGGCACCCCCGACCTGGTGATCACCGGAGCGGTCGTGCTCGATCACTGGGGCGTGATCAAGGCCGACATCGGCGTGCGCGACGGCCGGATCGTGGCCCTGGGCAAGGCCGGTAATCCCGACATCATGGACGGCGTCACGCCGGAACTCGTCATCGGCCCGTCGACCGAGGTGATCGCGGGCAACGGCCTGATCCTCACCGCGGGCGGCATCGATGCTCACGTGCACCTGATCGCGCCGCAGCAGATCCCGGTCGCGCTCGCGGCCGGGATGACCACGCTCATCGGCGGCGGCACCGGGCCGGCTGAGGGCACCAAGGCGACCACGGTCACGCCGGGAGCGTTCTGGCTGGAGATGATGCTGGCCGCGACGACCCAGTGGCCGGTCAACATGGTCCTGCTTGGTAAGGGGAACACGGTCAGCGAGCCGGGCCTGTGGGAGCAGCTGCGGGCCGGGGCGGCCGGCTTCAAGCTGCACGAGGACTGGGGCACGACCCCGGCCGCCATCGACGCCTGCCTCACCGTGGCCCAGGCCGCGGGCGTCCAGGTGGCGATCCATACGGACACCCTGAACGAGGCCGGCTACCTGGAGTCGACGCTGGCGGCTATCGGCGGCCGGCCGATCCACACCTACCACACAGAAGGCGCCGGCGGCGGTCACGCACCGGACATCATCAAGGTCGCCGCGCACCCGAACGTGCTGCCCTCCTCCACCAACCCGACCCGTCCCTACACGCGCAACACCCTCGACGAGCACCTCGACATGCTGATGGTCTGCCATCACCTCAACGGCTCGATCCCGGAGGACCTGGCCTTCGCCGAGTCACGCATCCGGCCCTCGACGATGGCGGCCGAGGACGTCCTGCACGATATGGGCGCGATCTCGATGATCGGCTCCGACTCCCAGGCCATGGGCCGGATCGGCGAGACGATCATCAGGACGTGGCAGACGGCGCACGTGATGAAGCAGCGCCGCGGCCCGCTGCCCGGCGACGGCCCCGCCGATAACTTGCGCGCCCGGCGCTACGTGGCCAAATACACGATCGGCCCCGCGGTGACCCACGGACTCGACGGCGAAATCGGCTCGGTAGAACCGGGCAAGCTGGCCGACCTGGTGTTGTGGGAGCCGGCCTTCTTCGGCGTCCGGCCGCACCTGGTGCTCAAGGCCGGCGTGATCGCCTGGGCCAACATGGGCGACGCCAACGCCTCCATCCCGACCCCGCAGCCGCAGTTGCCCCGGCCGATGTTCGGGGCCTTCGGCGCGATGCCCGCCCGGCTCGGCCTGCATTTCGTGTCGCCGGCGGCGCTGGAGGCCGGCCTGGGCGAACGCTGGGAAAGCGAGCGGCGGCTGGTCCCGACCCGGGACGTATCGGGCCTGTCCAAGGCCAGCCTGCCCGAGAACGACGCCTTGCCGGCCATCGACGTGGACAGCGAGACGTTCGCGGTCCGCGTCGACGGCGAGCTTATCGAGCCGCAGCCCGCCGGCGAGCTGCCGATGGCCCAGCGCTACTTCTTGTTCTAAAGCGATGAACGCGCTGCTGCTGCTCCTGGTCGACTCGCGGGCCCCGGCCGGCGCGCACCACCATTCGGGCGGGATGGAGGCCGCGGTCGGCACCGGCCTGGTCACCGGGCTGGCCAGCCTGGAGGACTTCTGCCGGGCCAGGCTCCGGACTTCCGCCCGGGTCGCGGCCGCGTTCGCCGCCGCCTCATGCTGGCTTCAATCCCATGATTCCGAACGAACCCGGGTATCCGCGCCATCTACCTCGCCCGCCCGCCCGGCGGATCCCCTCCAGTGGGCCATCCTGGACGCCGAGTTCGAGGCCCGCACGGTCTCCGAGGCGATGCGCACGGCGTCCCGTCAGCTCGGCGGCGGGCTGGTGCGGCTGCTCCGGCCGCTGCTCCCCGAGGCTGACCTGGTGACGCCCTGGGCGCAGTGCGGTAAGCCCGCGCCGCACCATCCGCTCGTGCTCGGCGCCGGTGTCGGCCTGGCCGGGGGCTCGGCCGAGCTGGCCGCGCGAGCCGCGGCGCTGTCGGCCTGCAGCGGACCCGCCAGCGCGGCCGTGCGCCTGCTCGGCCTGGACCCGTTCGCCGTCCAGGCCATGCTGGCCCGGCTGGCTCCCGGCATCGACGACTGCGCGGCGGCCGCCGCCCGGTCGGCCGCGCAACCGCCGTCCTCGCTGCCGGCCGACGGGGCGCCGGCCCTCGATCTGCTCGCCGATTTCCATCTCACCGCGGAGGTGCGTCTCTTTGCGTCCTGAAATTCGGCACGACCATCACGGCGGGGGCGCCCATGACCGTGTGCACCAGGAGCACGGGCACCACGACGGTGACCCGGCCGACGGACCGCCGGGGGCCCGGGTGCCCCGGATCGGCATCGGCGGCCCGGTCGGCAGCGGCAAGACGGCGCTGGTCGCCGCGCTGTGCCGGGCGCTGTCGGGCGAGCTGACGATAGGGGTCGTCACCAATGACATCTACACCACCGAGGACGCGGACTTCCTGCGGCGGGCGGGCGTGCTGCCCGATGCCCGCATCCGCGCCGTGCAGACCGGCGCCTGCCCGCACACCGCCATCCGCGACGACATCAGCGCCAACCTCGACGCCGTCGAGCAACTCGAGGCCGACCATCCCGGCCTGGAGCTGATCCTGGTCGAGAGCGGCGGCGACAACCTGACCGCGACGTTCTCCTACGGGCTGGTCCACCGTCAGATTTTCGTGATCGACGTGGCGGGGGGAGACAAGGTGCCGCGTAAGGGCGGACCCGGCATCACCCGTTCCGACTTGCTGGTCATCAATAAGACCGACCTCGCCGTGCTGGTCGGGGCGGACCTGACCGTGATGGCGCGCGACGCCGCGGCGGTCCGCGGCGAGCGGCCCACGGTGTTCACCTCGCTGGCCGCGGACCCGGCGGCCGCCGAGGTCGCCGCCTGGGTGCGGACGGTTCGTTCCGCCGTCGCCGCGTCGTGATCGCCCGGACGACAGCGGTCATCGAGCCGGGCGGTGTCCTGGGCGAGCTGGCCTGCGCGCCGCCGCTGACGTTGCGGCAGGTGCGCAGCGAGGTCCACGACCGCTGCGAGCTCCGCCTGGTCGGGACCGCGGCGGGCCCGCTGGCCCGCGACGACCTGTCGGTCTGGCTGCGGCTGCGCCCGGGCGCCCGGGCCGTGCTGCGGGCGACCGGCGCCAGCCTGGCCCAGGGCCGGGACCGCGGGGACGCGGCCGCGCTGTCGATCCGCGCGGACCTGGCCGAAGGGGCCGATCTGGTCGCCGAGCCCGGAACGCTGGTGGTCTGCCAGGGCAGCCGGATCGATGTCCGCGTCGAGCTGGCCCTGGAGGCCGGCGCCGCGGTCGAGTGGCGGGAGCTGATCGTGCTCGGCCGCACCGGGGAACCGCCGGGGCGGGCCACGCTGCGCTGGGACGTGACCAGGCGGGGCCGCCCCGTGCTGCGTCAGTTCGTCGACCTGGACCCGGCCGGCGACCCGGCGCTGACCGGGCGGGCCGGGCTGACCGCGGGCCACCGGGTGATGGCCTGCGCGCTGATCGCCGATCCGCACGCCGCGCCGCGGACCGTCGTCGCCTCGCCGACCGCCGTGGCCCAGCGGATCGATGACCACACCCTGCTGGCCACCGTCCTGGACGACGACGCCGCCCGCGCGACCCGCCAGCTTGACGACCTCTGCGTCCGGGCTCGCGGCGGAAAACCCTTCGCCAGCGGATCCTGCTCTGGCCTACCGTGTGGCCCATGCTGAATTCCGGACAGCTGAAGCAATTCGCTGAGCGCGGCTTCCTGCTGCTGCCGCAGGTGATTCCGCCGGACGTGACGGTCGCCGCGTCGACCGCCATCGACGAGCTGATCAAGCACGATCCGCCCGGCCCGGACGTGCGCGGACCGCATAACTACTTTCCCGAGGCCCGGCAGGCTCCGGCGCTGGCGGCGCTGCTGACCGGCAGCCCGGCGTTCGGGCTGGCCGAGTCGCTGACCGGGCCGGGCACGCTGGAGGTGCCCTGGCAGGTGCAGGTGGCGCTGAACATCCCGCCCTTCGGCCACCGGCCCGGCATGCACCACATCGACGGTGCCCCGGCTGAGCCGGACGGGCGGCCGGGGACGTTCACCATGCTCGCCGGGGTGCTGATGTCCGATCAGCGCGATGAGGACAGCGGCAATCTGTGGGTGTGGCCGGGCACGCATCTGAGCCACGCGGAGTACTTCCGCCAGCACGGACCCGACGCCTTCTTCGCGGCGGGCGGTTACCCTCCGATCCGGCGGCCCGAGCCCGAGCAGGTCAAGGGGCGCACCGGGGACCTGCTGCTGGCGCACTACCTGCTCGGCCAAAATATCGGTGGCAACACCTCGGCTGCGGTCAGGCGCGCGGTCTACTTCCGGATCAAGCGCGCAGGCCACGACGCCCGGTGGGGTGAGTTCCTCGAGGACCCCTGGCTGGACTACGACACGGTCCGCGATCGGGAATAAGGGACCTGCTGATAGTCTTGGACTCGAGGCGGCGATCTTCGCCGCCGCTCCCGCGGGCGAGCTGCCCGCCGGTCGCTGCGCTCAATGCGGCTACATCAGCCGTTCGCCGTTGTCGTTGGACATCTGTTGAGCATGCGACCTCCGAACCATTGATGGAGTTTTCTGCATGCCCCACAGTTCCAGGCGTCCGCGCGTGCCCTCTGACCGTTATGGCCGAGGCGGCGAGCGCGCCACCCAGCGCCGCGGGATGGGCGCGACCAGGCGCCCCCGGGCCGCTGCGGCCCCCCGCCCCCAGCGCGTCCAACCGCATTCCGAGCTTGACCTGGCCCTGGACGCCGCCGCGGCGGCCCCGCAGCCGACGCCGGCCACCTTCGCCGAACTCGGCCTGGACGCCCGGCTGGTCAGCGCGCTCGCGGCCAACGACATTCACGAGCCGTTCGCGATCCAGGCCCGGGCGCTGCCCGACGCGCTGGCCGGGCGTGACGTGCTCGGCCGCGCCCAGACCGGTTCTGGCAAGACGCTGGCCTTTGGCCTGCCGCTGCTGACCAGGCTGATGGCCACCGCGGGCCAGCGGCGCGATAAGGCGCCACGCGGCCTGGTCCTGGTCCCGACCAGGGAACTGGCCCAGCAGGTGGCCGAGGTGCTGGCCCCGCTCGGCCGCCGCATCAACGTGAGCATCGCCACGGTCTACGGTGGCGTGCCGATCGGCAAGCAGATCACCCGAGTGCGCGACGCCGACGTCGTGGTGGCCACGCCAGGCCGGCTCATCGACCTGATGGAACGCCACGCCTGCACGCTCTCCGACATCCAGATCACCGTGCTCGACGAGGCCGATCACATGGCTGACCTCGGCTTCATGCCCGCGGTCACCCGCATCCTTGACGCCACGCCTGCCGACGGCCAGCGGATGTTCTTCTCCGCCACGCTGGACCGCGGGGTCGGCCAGCTGGTGACCTCCTACGTCCGCGACCCCGCGCTGCACGCGGTGACCACCGCGTCCGATTCCGGCCCCGCTGAGCACCGGGTCCTGGTCTTGTCCGCTGCGGACAAGGTGCCGGTCGCGGCGGAGATCGCCAGCCGGCCGGGACGGACACTGTTCTTCGTCCGCACCAAGCACGGCGCGGACAGGCTGGCCAAACAGCTGTCCCGGGCCGGTGTCGAGGCCGGAGCCATCCACGGCGACCGCAACCAGAATCAGCGGCAGCGAGCGCTGGACGCGTTCACCGCCGGGCATCCTCGCGTCCTGGTCGCCACCGACGTCGCGGCCCGTGGTATCCATGTCGACGATGTCGACCTGGTCGTGCAGTTCGACCCGCCCAACGACCACAAGGACTACCTGCACCGCTCGGGCCGCACGGCCCGCGCCGGGGCCACCGGCATGGTCATCGCGCTGGTGGAGCGCGGCCAGGTCCGTGAACTCCAGCGGCTGCACAACGCGGCGGGTGTGACCGCGGCCAGCGACGAGGTCGCGACCGGGCACCACGTGGTCAGGGAGATCGCGACGTCGGGTACGCCCGTCCCGCCGCCGCCGCCCGCGCGCTCGTTCCCCGCCCCGGGCAAGTCGGCCGGGTCTCGCCGCTCCGGGAGCAGCCGCCGCCCGGCCCGCCCGGCGTCCGGGACCCGTGAGGGTTTCGCCCGCGGCGACAGTTTCGCCCGCGGCAGCACCAACCCAGGCCGCCGCCCCCAGAACTCTCACCGGCCCGAGAGCGGCAACCGGTCCGAGAGTGCTAAGCGGTCCGCCTGAGCCACCGCTTAGCCGGGTGCCTGGACTCCAGCGGTCCGGGTTCTCGCGCTGGCCAGCCCTGATGACCTCGACGCCGTCGAGGTCATCAGGGCTTTTCAACGTCATCGGGCGCGGGCGGGAACACATCCCGGCATAAGTTAGTTGTCATATAGCAACTAATTCCCCTCCCGTTACGGAGGAACGCTCGTGCCGTCCGCATCACCCCAGCCGCGTCACGCGGGCCCGCCCGAGGGCGGCTCCAGCGGTTCCGGCTACAAGTGGATCGCTCTGTCCAACACCACCCTCGGCATGCTGATGGCGACCGTCAACGCCTCGATCATGCTGATCGCGCTGCCCGACATCTTCCGCGGCATCGGCGTCAACCCGCTGCAGCCGGGCAACACCACGCTACTGCTGTGGCTGATCATGGGCTACCTGGTGGTCACCGCGGTGCTGGTGCCGCAGGTACGTGCACGAGGAGCACGGGCAGGCCGAGTCCGGGCTAGCTGAGCCGGGCCGCTTGGGCCACGATGGCACCGGGTCTTCTGTGGCCGCTGCCTCAGCTGGCGACGACCTGGAAGGTAGCCAGGGTGGGGTCAGCCGCGTAAGCGATCCTGCCGCCGTCGGCGGCCACCTCGCGCAGCGCCGCTAGCGCTGCTGGGGTGATGAGCTCGCCCGGGGCCAGCACGGGTACCCCGGGCGGGTAGGGAGCCACCAGCTCCGCGCTGATCCGGCCGATGGCGGCGCTGGCGGCGACGGTCTGGTTCCGGGCGAAGAACGCCTCCCGGGGGGCCAGCACCGTCTGCGGCCAGACCGTCCACGCCGCGGTGGCGGCCGGCCTCCTCGGCCGGCCGCGGTGCCGCTCGATGGCGGCGATCAGGACCTCGGTGAACGCCGCGATCCGCGGCCCGTCATCGGCCATCGTCACGATGGGCACCACGGTGTCCCGGTCTCCCATCTCCACCGGCATGCCCGCCGCGATCAGGTCGGCCTCGACCAGTCCGCCGTGCGCCCCGGCTCCGGCCAGCAGCACGACCAGCTTGGCCGGATCCACTCCGGGGCCGTCAAGGACGCCGACGCCAGGGACCTCGCGCAGTTGCTCGCGGGCCGCGGCCACGCCCCGCAGCAGCCGGGCACACAGCCGCTCCCCGTCCCGGGCCAGCAGCGCCCGGGCGGCGTCGATGCTCGCCATGATCGACCCGGCCGGGCTCGTCGTGTGGGTGGCATCGAACGCCCGGTTCAGCCGGGCTACGTCCAGCCGTTCGGTCCTGGCCAGCACCAGCGCCCCCTGGGTGTAGGCGGGCAGCGTCTTGTGGGCGCTCGTCACCATCGCGTCGGCGCCCGCGGCGATGGCGTGCTGCGGAAGCTCGGGGTGAAAGCCCAGGTAGGCCGCCCAGGCCGCGTCGACGATCAGCGGCACGCCGGCCTCGTGCGCGGCCTGCGCGTGACCAGCCAGGTCGCCGGTGGTGCCGACATAGGACGGGTCGCCGAGGATCACGCCGCAGGCGTCGGGATGCGCGGCCAGCGCGTCCCGCACGGTCCGCACCGCGACCGCGGCGGGCAGACCGGAAACCGGGTCGATGTCCGGCCGCACCCACACCGGCCGCAGCCCTGCCATGACCAGGCCGAGCAGCAGCGACCGGTGCAGGGTACGGGTGATGATGACCTCCTGGCCGGGCTGGCCGATGGCCAGGCACAAGGCCTGGTTGCCGTGGGTCGACCCGGCTACCGAGAACCGGCACCAGTCCGCGCCCCATAGCGCGGCCGCGCGGGCCTCGGCGTCAGCCCGCAGCTGATCCGCGTGCTTGATCGAGTCCAGGGCGCCGTACAGCGGGGCGTCGCCCGCGACCACGGTGCCCACCAGGTCCAGGCGCTGCTTGTGACCGGGCGTGGTCATCGGCGTGAGCTGCCCGGCCTGGGCCCGGCGCATCCAGTCCAGCCAGGCGGCCAGCAGAGGAGCGTCCGCCGCCAGGCCGAGCGGATCAGCCGGATCCCGCGGGTCAGCCGGATCCGGCGGGCGGGAAGTACTCGTGATCATCCGTCTAGTGTCCGCCAGATCTTCAGCGCCGCGGCGCGAAGAAGATCACCGCGACGCCCGCCGCGACGATGGCAGCGCCCAGCCAGTCGTAATTGTCCGGCCGGTGCCCGTCGACCGACCATCCCCACAGCAGGCTCATGATCACGAACACCCCGCCGTAGGCGGCGTAGACGCGGCCGAAGTCGGCGGAGGGCTGGAACGTCGGGATGACGCCGTAGACCACCAGGATGACCGCCCCGGCCAGGCCGGCCGGCCAGGACGCCCCCTCGCGCAGCCACCGCCAGATCAGGTAACCGCCGCCGATCTCGGCCAGCCCGGCCGCGACGAACAAGCCGACGCTCCGGATGACGTTCATGCCCCGACCCTAACGCCCGGGCCTGCGCCGATGCCCAAGGTCGGCCGACGTCGCCGGACTGTGACCGCGTCGCGTCGCTCTTCCGCAAGCTGCGCAGGCTCGCGCTGCGGTACGGCGGGGTGATCGTCTTCTTCGACGAGGCGGACTCGCTCGGCAACCGCGGCATGATGACCCAGGGTGCCCCCGGCGGGCAGCAGCGCTCCGCCGATCCGGCCTTCGCGCACGCGGGGGCGTGTCCTGGGCGCTCACCGGCGACTTCGGCGCCCGTAACGTCTTCGAGCGGCTAGCCGGCCTGGCCGACGGCGGCTACACCGGCAAAC
>Ga0066790_10001273_pt1 | contig 10516 bp, 7 predicted proteins | sample OrgsoiDNA2013050_FD_70963 | JGI IMG/M metagenome (GOLD analysis project Ga0066790, IMG submission 70963) | Permafrost soil microbial communities from the Arctic, to analyse light accelerated degradation of dissolved organic matter (DOM) -... | ecosystem: Environmental > Terrestrial > Soil >...
GCGCAGCTGGACCTGATCTACGCCTACTACAAGAGCCGTCAGACCGATCCTGCGATCGATGCGGCCGACACGTTCATCCGCGAGAATCCGACCAATCCCCGCGTCGATTACGCGTACTACATGAAGGGGTTGGTGTATTTCGAGCGCCAGGCTAACGCGCTGGAGCGCTTTTTCAATGTCGACCTCTCGCGGCGCCCGCCCGTCAACGCGCGCAAGTCATTCGAGGCCTTCGACGACTTGATCAAGAAATATCCCCACAGCCAATATGTCGGCGATGCCCGTCAACGCATGATTTTCCTGCGTAATCGCTTGGCCGACTTCGAGCTGCACGTGGCGCTCTACTACCTGCGCCGCGGCGCATTCGTGGGCGCCCTGAATCGCGCCAAGTTTTGCGTCGAAAACTACGACGGCGCGCCATCGGTGCAAGGCTCCATGAAGGTGATGGTCGATGCGTACCGACAGCTCCACATGATGGATATGGCGACCGATGCCGAGCACGTTTACTCCGCCAATTATCCCGGCGATACCCGGGACATCGAACCGAAAAAGTCATGGTGGAGACGCGTTCTGTAGCGTGCGGTAGGGCGTTCCGTTGGGCGGCCCGCGATCGGGCCGACACGCGATTGCGCGGCGCGCAATCCCGGCCAGGCAGCGCGTAATTCCGGCGGGCGTTCGGGCGGCGCCCTCAGTGCGACTTGTAACCGCTGGTGATCGGATATCGCCAGTCGCGGCCGAAGGCGCGGCCGCTCACGCGGACGCCCGGAGGCGCCTGACGACGCTTGTATTCGTTGCGTTTCACGAGATCCAAAATACGGCCGACCGTTTTGCGATTGAAGCCTCGCGCGGTAATCTGGTCCACCGAAAGATCTTCCTCGATGAAGGCTTCCAGAATGGGGTCCAAGATCTCGTAAGGCGGCAAGCTGTCGGTGTCTTTCTGGTCGTGCCGCAATTCCGCCGATGGCGGGCGCTCGATCACTCTTAACGGAATCACCGGCGACTGTGCATTGCGCCACGCGCCTAAGCGGTACACCAGCAATTTACTGCAATCCTTGATGGGCGCGAAGCCGCCGGCCATGTCGCCATAGAGCGTGGCGTAGCCCACCGCCATTTCGCTCTTGTTTCCGGTGGTGAGCAGCATACGGCCGGTCTTGTTCGAGATGCCCATCAGCAGCACGCCGCGGCAGCGCGATTGGATGTTTTCCTCGGCGGTGTCCGGCGGCCGGCCGGCGAATTCCTCCTGCAAAGCGGCCAAGGTCGCCTCGAACATGCCCTCAATGGAGATTTCGCTGTGTTGGACATGCAGCTGCATCGCTTGCAGCGCGGCATCGTCCTTGCTCATCTGCGACGTGTAGCGCGACGGCATGGCCACCGAATGCACCCGGGCCGGCCCGAGCGCATCGACCGCAATACATAGCGTCAGCGCTGAATCGATGCCGCCCGACAGGCCCAAGACCACGCCCGGAAACTGATGCTTGTCGACATAGTCCCGCGTGCCCTGCACCAGGGCGCCATACACGCTTTCTTCCTGGTCTTGCAGCGGAACGATGTCGCCGGGAACGGGCGTAACCACACCGGCGGCATCGACCGCGAGATCCACCACGTACAGGCCCTCGGTGAACGCGGGGGCCCGGAGATCAACTTCGCCCTTGGCGTCCATGACGAAGGAATTGCCGTCGAAGACCAGCTCGTCCTGACCACCGATCAGATTGACGAACACCAGTGGAATGCCCGTCTCGGCCACCCGCGAGCGGCCCACTTGCTGCTCCCGCTGCGTCTGTTTGTCCACTTCGTAGGGCGAGGCGTTGATGACGAGGAGCACCTGGGCTCCGGCGGCGCGCGCCTGCGCTGCCGGCTGCGGATCCCAGATGTCTTCGCAAACCAGTACGCCGGCTTTGATGCCGTTCAGCTCGAGTACCGTAGCCTCGGTGCCGGGAGTGAAGTAGCGCTTTTCGTCGAACACGCGATAGTTCGGCAGGCAGGCTTTGCGATGATTCGCCAGCACCACACCATCCCGAATCGCGATCGCGGCATTGAATATCCGCGTCCCGACATACTCCGGATAACCCGCGATCAAGGTGATGCCGCGCACCTCGCGTCGCAGCCTCTCGATCGAATGGGTGACCTGTGTGCGCATCCCTGAGTGGAACAGCAAATCCTCCGGCGGATAACCCGATACCGCGAGTTCAGGCAACAGCACGACGTCCGCCTGATGCTGATCACGCGCCAGGACGGCCGCCGCCACGATGCGCGAAGTGTTGCCGTCGACGTCGCCGACGACCAAGTTGAGCTGCGCCATGACACAACGCAACCGCCGTGGATGAGTCATTCAATCCCCTGTAAATTCATGAATTATCCTGGAGTGCCGATCCGTTCGCGTTGAGGCGCGCTATTCTGAATTAAGCTTGGGCCCTGCGCAAAGCCGCCATGGATGCAAAACCTTTGAATCGGCAATTCGACCGCAACGGCGGCTCCAAGCTCGCACTCGATTGGCGCGTGCTCGGGATCCTCAACCTCTACCGCGTGCTGGTGCCCCTGGTATTGGTCAGTTTGTATTCCCTGGGCGGCGGGCGCGGTCTCGCCGTCGACTCGCCGCGCCTGTTCTTCTCCGCCGCAGCTTTCTACCTGGGCTTCGGGCTTTTCAGCGTTGTTTTGGTGCGCCGGCGCGTCGGCAGCGCTTACTTGCAGACCATTCTCCAAGCAACCCTCGACATCGTCGTCTTGATGTTACTGCTGCATGCCTGCGGGGGTGTCGCGAGCGGTCTCGGCTTGCTGCTCCTGGTTCCGGTTGGAAGTCTCGCTTTCCTTCTGCCGCCGCAAAGCGCCCTATTTCTCGCCGCGGTGACCGTCATCGCCGTGCTGGTACACACGATTTGGCAGCAACTCACCGGCCATATCGACATCAATGCCTACGCCACGGCGGGCTTGCTGGGAGTGGTCCTGTTCACCATCGCTGCAGCGGCAAGCTTCGTCGCCACCAGCATGCATCAAAGCGAAGCCCTGGTCCGGCAAAAGGACCTGGACCTGGCAAACCTCGCCGAGGTGTCGCAATACATTGTGCAGCATCTCCGTGAGAGCCTCCTGGTGGTAGACGCCGCCGACAGGATTCGGTTGATTAACGAGTCCGCCGCAGAGATTCTGGGTGACGAGCATGCCGTGCCCGGCGCCCTGGTCGGCGAGGTCTCACCGCGGCTGCTCTATTCATTGAGCACGTGGCGGCACAGTGAACGTGCCGAGGATGCACCCTCGAACTTCGTGGCGGCCGATGGCGCTCGCGTGATCCAGCCCCATTTCGCCCCCCTGGGCGGCATCGCCCCCGGCCCGACGTTGATTTTCCTGGAGGACACCAGCCTGATGGCCGAGCGCGTGCAGCAGAGTAAGTTGGCCGCGCTTGGACGCCTGTCCGCCAGCATCGCGCATGAAATACGCAATCCCGTGGGCGCCATGAGCCATGCCGGGCAGCTGCTGGCGGAGAGTCCGCTCATGGGTGCCGACGAGCGCCGCTTGACCGATATCATTCGCAACAATTCCGAACGCGTCAGCACCATCATCAACAACGTCTTACAGCTGTCGCGGCGCGAGGCCACGAAGCCGACGCGCTTCATGCTTGGAGACTGGTTGGAAGATTTCTTGGATGAGTTTTGCGAGACCATGCAGGTGCCCGTGACGCGGATCGCCGTTCACGAGGAAGCGCGCAACCTCGAGATTCGAATCGATCCCACACACCTGCATCAAGTGGTGTGGAACCTGTGCGATAACGCCATCAAGTACGGCGAACCCCGCAACGGCATCAGTCTGGAAATCAAGGTCAGTCGACTGATTCCAAGCAACCGCCCCTGTCTAGAAGTGACCGATCGCGGTCCCGGAATCGAGGCCATAGCGGTCGATCGTATCTTCGAGCCATTTTTTACGGGTCGGAAAGGCGGCACCGGATTGGGACTGTTCATCGCTCGCGAACTGTGCCAATTGAACCGCGCCGTTCTGCTCTACGAACCGCGTAGCGGCGACGGCAGTATTTTCCGAATCGTGTTCAGCGACCCACAGCGCTGGGAGGAATAGCGCAGTGCACCGCTCCCAACCGCTACAATAGCGCCATGTCCAAGCCTGCCGTATTGGTCGTCGACGACGAACCGGATCTCTGTGAGCTTCTGTCCATCACCCTACAGCGGATGAATCTCGATCCGCGTACCGCTGGTACAGTGGGTGCCGCGCAGCGCCTGCTCAAAACCGAGCGCTACGATTTGTGTTTGACGGACATGCAGTTGCCGGACGGCGACGGCTTGGAACTCGTCAAGTGGATACAGCAGTACTCTCCGAGCGTACCGGTCGCGGTCATTACCGCTCACGGCAACGTGGAGACAGCGGTTCGGGCGCTCAAGTTGGGTGCTTTCGATTTCGTGTCAAAACCACTGGATCTGGCCGGATTGCGCAAATTGGTGGCCGCCGCCATCAAGATGTCGGAAGACCACGACGGCGACACCGGCGTGTTCGGACCGCGTCTTCTGGGCACTTCCCCCACCATGCAGAACTTGCGCGAGATGATTGGACGGGTCGCGCGCAGTCAGGCACCGGTCCACATATCGGGTGAATCGGGGACCGGCAAAGAACTGGTCGCCAAACTCATCCATGAATCCGGACCCCGCCGCGACGGACCCTTCGTGCCGGTCAACTGCGGCGCGATACCCACCGAACTCGTGGAAAGCGAACTCTTCGGTCACAAACGCGGCAGCTTCACGGGCGCCGTCAGCGACAAAAAAGGCCTGATCCAATCGGCGGAGGGCGGCACGTTGCTCTTGGACGAAATCGCCGATCTGCCGTTGCACATGCAGGTCAAGCTACTGCGCGTGATCCAGGAAAAGGCGGTTCGACCGGTGGGCGAACAAGTCGAGGTTCCCGTCGACGTGCGAATCCTGTCGGCCACGCATAAGAACCTATCGCAACTTGTCGCCGAAGGTGCGTTCCGCGAAGACTTGTTTTACCGCGTGAACGTCATCGAACTGCGGGTCCCGTCGCTGCGCGAACGCCCGGAAGATGTGCAGGAGCTGGCCGAGGCCATCCTGCGGCGGCTGGGGCGACGCATGAAAATTACCCCGCCGATGCTCGGCAAGGATGCGTTGACGGCGCTCGAGAGTTATGCATTTCCCGGCAACGTTCGCGAGTTGGAGAATATCTTGGAGCGGGCTATTACGTTGAGCACCACGGGCGAAGTGAGCGCGAGCGAGATCCAATTAAGGCCAACATCGCCGGGGTCGACAATGCCTGCCAATGCTCCCAACGGAGCCGCGCTCGGGGATCATCTTGAGGACATCGAACGTGAAGCGATCGTCAAAGCGCTGGAGCAGACGCGATTTAACAAGACGGCGGCTGCCAAGGTCTTAGGCATGAGTTTTCGCGCTCTGCGTTACCGAATCAAGAAACTTGGAATCGAATGACCTCCGCGCCGCCGTTCCTCCAATATCGAATCCAATCACGCTTGGGGCCGATCGAGTGCGCATTCGGTCACACTGGTCGCATACGCGATCAAACATAATATAGTCCGTTCCTCGATCTAGCGAGCGACTAGGGCTGGCCAGAACTTTGACTACGCAGACGACCCAATCTCCATCAGTCCGTGAGTCGGGCGAACCAGACTACTCGGGGCCTGCGCCGCTGACGCGCGCGATGGTCGCGATCACGTTCACGCTCCTGCTGGTCGCACTGTGGGCGGTGACCCACCGCTATCATGGCTTCGATCGCGACGGCGCACTCTATGCGGTGCAGGCGCTGGCGAAAATTCAGCAGCCCCTGCAAGGCGATCTGTACCTGCAGAACACCTCGCAAGATCACTTTACGATTTTCTCGCCCATCTACGCGTTTTTCATAAGAATCTTCGGACTGAAAACCGGCGAGCTAATCCTCTTCGCGGTTTGTCAGCTTTGGTTTTATGCGGCGGCGGGAATGGCGGCTCGAGAATTTTCGAGCAGCAACACCGCCTGGCTGTCGGTCGCGCTGCTCATCATGACCATTGGATACTACGGTGCCTACCAGATATTCAGTTATTCAGAAAACTATCTGAGTGCGCGCTCGCTCGGAGAGGCGTTGGTGGCGAGCGCCGTCGCTGTCCACTTCCGAGGCTGGCGGTGGCAGGCGCTAGTAATAGCCTCGATTGCCATGTTCATCCATCCGTTGATGGCACTCCCCGGTGTTTTGTTGCTCGTCTGCTTGCATTTGCCCACCAAGCTAGCGGTTATTTCAACGGTGGGTGGCGTGATGGCGGCATTGGTCACGGCACTCATGGCGGCGCATATCCCGGCCGCTCGGCATTTCCTGACCGTCATGGATCCCGCCTGGCTGGAGGTGGTTCGCGAGCGCTCACAGTTCTTGTTCTTGCAGTATTGGACGCCTACCGACTGGGGATTGGCGGCGCGGCCGGTGGTGTGTTTGGGCCTAAGCGCTTTGGTCCTGCCCGCCGAGCGTGCGCGCAAGCTCTGCACGGCGGCTATTTTGGTCGGAGTGGCCGGGCTTGCCGTCGCCTTCATTGCGGGGTCGATCGGACCGGTAGCTGTCTTATTGCAAGGGCAGGCTTGGCGATGGATGTGGCTCACCGGCTTCTTAAGCGTTTTGCTGATCGTTCCAACCGTTTTCCAAATGTGGCGCGACGATCGATGCGGCCCACTGTGCTCGGTTTTGCTCGTTTTGGCGTGGACGTATCCCGAGATTGATGGCGTGGCAAGTGCGGCTTTGGCGCTGATGTTGTGGCTGGCGAGGAACCACATAAGCGAGCGGGCGGGGCATTACCTCAAATGGGCGGCCGGCGCGGTGGCCGCCATTATTGGCGTGTGGATCTTCGCGCACTGCTGGACCTACCTGCGCGGACCAATTCCGGAAACGGGACGCGAATCGCTGCTCATCGGGCGAATCAGGGAAGTCTTTGGGCTGGGGATTTCGGCCGCTGTGTTCGTGGGATTGCTCTGGTTCTGGGTCAACAAGAATCACTCCCTGTACGCGGCTTTTGCCGTTTCTTTGGCGCTGCTCGCGGCTGCAATCGTGATATTGCCCGGATCGGTGCGGCAGTTGGACACCGCCGGCACGCGCGCCGAAATTGAAGAATTCAGCGACTGGCGACAAGCCGTCCCGCCCGACAGCAGTGTCTTGATCGTGCCGACCAGAAACTCCCCTGCATTTATTTGGTTTACCCTGGGTCGCACCAGCTATATGACGGTCGATCAGTCTTCCGGCGCCGTCTTCTCGCCGACCACGGCGCGCGAAATACGGCGGAGGTCAGAAGTATTGCTGCCGGTCGCCGAGCCGGATTGGCGAATACTGACGCGACTGACCGCAGAACACGCCGGCAAACGCAAGGACGATGCGCAGACGCGGCCGTTGACAGCGCAAAGCCTGTCGAGCATTTGCAGCGATTCGCAGCTAGGATTTGTGATGGCCAAGGAGAATGTCGGATTTGATCCGCTGCGCCACACGCACGCTGGACGCTTTGAGGATTGGAACTTGTACGACTGTCGCCATGTGCGCGCCGTGGCTGCAGCGACATGAATTTGATATTTGGCGAGGCTCTCGGATACGCGGTAGCGTCCGGTTTTGCGTTGATGGTGGACATGGGGCTGCTCTGGATTCTGGTGTATTTCCTTTCCTGGGACTATCTGGCGGCAGCAGCGGTTTCATATCTGTCGGGCGCCAGCGTTGCTTACGTTCTTTCGGTGAAACTGGCCTTCCGGCAGCATCGATTGAGAGACCGACGCGCGGAATTCGTGAGCTTCGTGGCAATTGGGACTGTGGGGCTTGCGATCAATTCCGGCGTGATCTACGTCGGAGTCATGTTTTTGGGATTGCACTACTTGCTGGCCAAGTGCATTGCCGCGGGCTTTACGTTCACGTGCAATTTTTTCGCGCGCCGCCAACTCCTGTTCGTCCGGCAGCCGTTGATTTGAGAGATTATTGACCATGGATTCCACCGATGGACGAGGCAAGGTCGCGGCCGTTGCCGGCGCGGGGCCGGCAGGGCTGACCGCGGCTCTCGAATTGCTGCGCAGATCGGCTATCACACCGCTGGTGTTTGAGGCCGACGGACAAGTTGGCGGTATCTCCAAAACGGTGAATTACCGCGGGAACCGCATGGATCTGGGGGGCCACCGTTTTTTTTCGAAATCCGATTGGGTCATGCGTTGGTGGCAGGACATTTTGCCGGTGGCCGATGGCGAGACAGAGACGGACGCGGCGGTGCGCATGAGCTATCAGGGACGATCGAGCGACCTGGTACCGTCGGTCTTCGGTCCGAGGTCGTCGGACGCGGTCATGCTGGTCCGGCAAAGGCTCTCGCGTATTTTCCACCGACGCCGTTATTTCGATTATCCGCTGAAGCTCAACGCGAGCACGCTCAGAAACATGGGGCTGGTCGAGACCTTGCGCATCGGTTTGAGCTATGGCCACGCGCAACTCATCCATCGCTCTCCGGAGACGTCGTTGGAGGATTTTCTCGTCAATCGATTTGGCGATCGGCTATACCGCACGTTTTTCAAGGACTATACGGAAAAGGTGTGGGGAGTGCCTTGCCAGGAAATCTCTGCCGAGTGGGGAGCACAGCGCATCAAGGGACTGTCGGTGACCAAGGCGATTGCCCATGCCGTGGCAAGCCCATTTCGTTCGCAGGCAGATACTGCTCAAAAGCAAACCGAGACCAGCCTGATTGAACGTTTCCTTTATCCAAAGTTGGGTCCCGGTCAAATGTGGGAGGAAGTGGCACACCGAGTCGCCGCACAGGGGGGAAGTATTCACTTGCGCCACCGCATCGTAGGGGTCGAACGCAGAGGCTTGGCTGTTACGGCGGTCAAGGTCCGCGACCAAGCGACCGGATCGGTGCGACGCGTTCCCTGCGATTATTTCATCTCGACGATGCCGGTCCGCGATCTTACGGCAATGCTGGAACCCGAGGATGCTCGAATCATCCGGATCTCGCAGCAACTTCCCTATCGCGACTTCATGACGGCCGGGCTGCTCGTGAGAAAAATGAACTCAACCAGCAATCAAGCCAACCGGAGTACTGAGAACGGCATGCCGCCCGATAATTGGATCTACATCCAAGAACCGGACGTCAAGATCGGACGATTGCAGGTATTTAACAATTGGAGCCCTGCCTTGGTGGCCGATCCCGCAACCATCTGGCTGGGGTTGGAGTACTTTTGCCGCGAAGGCGATGACCTATGGTCCATGGAAGATGGGCGGTTCATCGATTTCGCCGCCAGGGAACTGGAAAAAATAAGCATGATAGATCGAAGGGATGTGCTCGACGGCACGGTGGTTCGGGTGCCCAAGGCGTATCCCGCCTATTTCGGACAATACAGTGAATTCGACAAGGTGCGCGCGTATTTGGACGCCTTCTCCAATCTCTACCCGGTCGGACGCAATGGCATGCACCGCTACAACAATCAAGATCACTCCATGCTTGCGGCCAACAGCGCCGTGAACTCAATCATTAACCGCGGCCAGGGCAAATCCGCCATCTGGGACATCAACGCGGATGATGACTACCACGAGGAAATCGACGAGGTAGCCTGAACGGACTCGGCTTCAGTACTGACAATTCTTGTCAGTGTGTGACGCATGCTGCCTGAGACGACGCTACTCGACGACAGCTCTATGTCAAACAGCCGTGCTCACCACACAAAAAATATCCATAGAATCAATACGTTAACCTTCCTTGGGCGCATTTGGCACACGGCTTGCTTGATCCCCATCACCGGCATAGGCCGTTGTTCGAAACAATCCATTCTTGGCTATTCATTTTTTGGAGTTATCAATGCTTAAGCAAGTTCAAAAGGGTTTCACGCTCATCGAATTGATGATCGTGGTTGCCATCATCGGCATTCTGGCCGCCATCGCGATTCCCGCCTACCAGAACTACACCATTCGTGCGCAGGTCACTGAAGGGTTGACCTTGGCCGATGGCTGGAAAACGGCAATCGCCGAGTACTATGCCAACACCGGCACCTGGCCGACGACCGCAAATTTGACCGCCGCCGGTCAGGTCGCCTCGACGGGCAAGTACGAGTCAAGCGTCGCGGTCACCACCCCGGGCACGATCACGATCGTCTACGGAAACGCGGCGAATACCAAGATCACAGGCTCAATCCTGGGTCTGACCGCCTTCACCAATGCCAACAACGATGTGTTGTGGCAGTGCGGGTTGGCCGCTGCTCCGGCCAGCGGAACCGTTGCGTCGGGTGCGACTGCCGGTGGTGGTACGACCATTCTCCCTCAGTACTTACCGACCTCCTGCCACTCGTAATAGTGACTCGATCGCTCGGTAAACGTGAAGCCTCTCCGTCGGAGAGGCTTCTTTTTGAAGACCACTTAATCTTGAAAAGGGCCTTGCAATGATTCGCACCAAGCTGCAAACCGGTTTTACCCTGATCGAATTGATGATCGTGGTTGCCATCATCGGCATTCTGGCCGCCATCGCGATTCCCGCCTACCAGAACTACACCATTCGTGCGCAGGTCACTGAAGGGTTGACCTTGGCCGATGG
>Ga0066790_10001279_pt1 | contig 10494 bp, 7 predicted proteins | sample OrgsoiDNA2013050_FD_70963 | JGI IMG/M metagenome (GOLD analysis project Ga0066790, IMG submission 70963) | Permafrost soil microbial communities from the Arctic, to analyse light accelerated degradation of dissolved organic matter (DOM) -... | ecosystem: Environmental > Terrestrial > Soil >...
ACAAGAGGGAAGTGCTGCCTGGGTTTCGTGGGGCGGCTTAGGAGTCTGAAGAACGCACGTGCCTGGGTTTCAATTCCTGGGTTTCAATTCCCGATTTTCAGTTTTCGGTTCTCAGTTGTCAGCGCAAACGTGAGCTCGGCTTTAGCGGTGCGAAACATTTTGGATTCGAATTCCTCGCAGATCGCGACCGGTTTCGATAAAACCGCCCCCGCTTGGTTTAGGTTTCTTGCTCCATCCGCGACTGACCTCATCTTCATCATCCTGCTGGCGACCATGAGCGGCGGAGTGCTGGCGGGCCGTTTGCTGGGCGATGCCAGCATCGGCTGGCATATCCGCAATGGCGAGCAGATGCTGCGCACGCACGCGATCACGCGGACGGACTCGTTCTCCGTGACCATGGACGGGCAGACTTGGTATGCGTGGGAGTGGCTGTACGACTTGAAAATCGCGGGCATCCACCACTGGCTCGGACTCAATGGGGTGGTCTTCTTCACCGCCGTGATCATTGCCCTGACTTTCGCGCTTACCTTGCGCTTGAGCTTGCGGCGTGGCGCGGACCTGCCGGTGGCGGCACTCCTGCTCGCACTGTCCCTGGGCGTTTCCATGATTCATTTGTTCGCGCGGCCGCATGTGCTGAGTTGGCTGTTCACCGTGATCTGGTTCCAGATACTGGATAGCTCGGAGCGTGTGAACGGTCTTCAAACTCGCCGGTTGTGGTATCTGCCCGGTCTGATGCTGCTTTGGGTGAACGTGCATGGAGGCTTTGTCCTGGGTTTTGCTCTACTCGGACTATATCTGCTGAGCGCCGCGCTCCACTACTTCCGGAACCAGGATGAGGGAGTACATCGGCGCTGTGCCAGATGGCTACGGGAGTTGGGATTGGTGACGGCGGTTTCGCTGCTGGCGAGTCTTGTCAATCCGTACGGGTATGCATTGCACCTTCATGTCTATCGATACCTTTCCAGCCGCTGGCTGATGAATCATATTGACGAGTTTCTCTCGCCTAATTTTCACGGCGTGGCCCAACAGTGCTTCGTTGCGATCCTGTTGATCGCGATCGTGGGGTTGGCGGTGGCGCGCAAGAAGCCGTCACTCTCGCGGGTGTTGGTCCTGCTCTTTGCGACTTACAGTGGCTTGTACGCTTCGCGCAGTCTTCCGGTTTCATCGCTGTTGATTACTCTGATTGTGGCGCCGCTCTGGACGCAGGCGCTCGCCGAGGCCCGCGACAATGCGAATCTCTCCCTGCGGCTGCGGGGCTTGCTTTCACGATGGCTGTCGTTTACCTCTCGCCTGGGACGCGTCGAGCTGGGCTTCCGCGCCCATGTGTGGCCGATCGCCACCGTCGTCCTTGGCCTGTTCGTGTGCGCGCAGGCGGGCAAGCCGACGTCACATCCGTGGATGGATGCTCATTTCGATGCAGGGCACCTCCCGGTGCAGGCCACTGACGTGATCGTGCAACGCGGCATTCACGAACCCATCTTCGCTCCAGACTCCTGGGGCGGATACCTGATCTACCGTCTCTATCCCCAAAATAAAGTTTTCGTGGACGACCGCCACGATCTCTATGGAGAAGATTTTCTACGAGACTATCTGAAGGCAATTCGGCTCACGCCCGATTGGGATAGGTTCCTGACCGATAAAAAGGTGAATTGGGCGCTGCTGCCCGCAGAGTCCTCTCTGGCGAACATGCTGGAAGAGACATCCCGGTGGAATCTGGTTTATCAGGATGGAACTGCGGTATTGCTGGAACGCAAAGACAAGATGTAGCGAACGTCCACGAAGGGAAATCTAGAACCGATCATTGGTGTCGATATTGAATCCCAGGATCGCATTGACCTCAATCGGTTCGTTTCCGCGCAGCACGGGACTGAATTTCCAGCCATTGAGCGCGGCCAGGACTTTGCTGGTCATGACCGCCGAGGCGGGTTCGAGCACTTGAGGTCTGCGCAGCAAGCCGGTGCGGTCGATGACACAGGCAATCACCAGTCGCGCCTTGGGTAGTCCCGGAGGCAGATCGGAGCGCATGGCTTGCGGTGCCGTGAGATCTTCGGCGTAACCGTGCGCCGCGGACGAAGGATCGGCAAACTGCATGACAGCAGTACCCAACGGCGTCGCAATGTAGATGGTGTAAACCTTGTCGCCCTTGAGAGCGCCGTAGAAATTGAACGCGCCACCTGAACGCGAGCTGGCGACCACGGTAATGTCGGGCCCGTGATTCCCAGGAGTGGTATTCGAGCGCCCCGGGCTCGCCGCCGCCTTTGTCCCCGACCCGAAACTGGGCAAGGTCACGATGCTGCTGCTGCCGCCCTTTACCGAGACTCCGGGCATGGCGGGAGTGCCGTTGGTGCCGGTGCCAGCTCCGCCGGGTCCGGGATAAGGCGAAATTCCTCCCCGCGCCGTGGGATCTGATCCGGGGCCGGTGCCGTCCTTGCCCGCCCCCGAACCTGGGCCGGAGAATCCGCTGCCTGGACCATCGCCGCGGCCAATGCCAGCGCCGCCGCCCGATCCGCCCAGGCCGGGTTTGTCCCCTCCGGTGGGAGACATGGCCAAGGCTCCACTTCCGCCATTGCCGGGCATTCCAACTTTTGATCCGGGCTGGCTGGAAACGACCACTCCGGAGGCGCTTCCACCGCCATTGCTGCTGGGCGGCGCAGCGGCCACGCCGGCGTCCAGGGGCCCGCCTAGTCCTGCGCCGCGATTTCCCCTGCCCTGGCCAGTGAGCGAACCTCCGGAAACCGATGGAGTTGGTGGAACCACGGCCGAAGCCGCGCCCGTACCAATTCCTCCAGCCATTGAACGCTGGGCTGAACCTGCGCCCAATTGGACCGTGGGAGGCACAACCGAAGTGCTGCCCAGGCCGCTGATGTTCTGGCGCGCAGCCGAGGTGTCGCCGACCTGTACTGCAGGGGGAACGATCTGGTTCTGCAGATCGCCCGGCCCGAAGCCCGGTCCCGTTCTCGCCACCTCCGGAGCCATGGTGGGCGGCGGTGCGACCACGTTCGGCGCCGGCATGGCGAGCCGCGGATTCACACTGGTAATTTGTACCGGAGCGGAGACCGGTGGCGGAACAACCTGCACCGCATTGGATCCGGGCAGGCGAAGGGTGGAAACTTCGCGCTGCGGCGCCGTAGCGCTGGGCGGAACCGCACCCACGGTCATCTGCGCCGCAGCGCGCAACTGGTCGGGTACCTGGGGAGCCGGGGCCACCGCAGTCTGGGACATTACCGGAGCCCGTAAAGAAGATCGCATTCCTTCAGCCGGGGCGGGGCCGGGAAGAGCTTTCAATGCGAGCAGGTTGGCGACTGCGGAGTTCGATTTCGGCAGATCAAGCTTGGGCGCGTCCGCCACAGTTTCCCGCACAGTACTTCCGCGCGCTACACGGATGGTTTGCGTGGGATGATGCGCTTCGCGCCCGCCCGAACGGCCGGAACGTCCCGCCTGCGCGCCGCCTACGTCTTCGGTTCGTGGCAGTTCGTTGCTCGAGTAGTAGATGATGTCGTACTTGGGTTTGGGGGGCGGCTCATAGGGTTGCATGCTGGCCAGTTTCGCCGGCACCACAATGACTGCAACCAGCAGCAAAAGCTCAAGCGCCCACGAGAGGAGTATGCCCCACCAGGGAAACAGACCGACCTGGGCTTCGCCAGCCAGACGCTTGGGCGACTTGCCCATGGCGGGGCCGATTGCGGTCCAGAACTCGTCCCACCGCGAGGGCCATTCGACGAGAAAGTTGGGGGTGTCGTTCACTCCGGGCCTGCCTGTCCCAAGGCAATCTCGATTTCATCCCCGATAGCGGTTTGAGTAGAACTTAAAGTGCTGCCCGGTAACTCGAGAACTGAAGTGGCCCGCAATCGGACCGGAGCGACGCGCCACGGCTTCAGATTTTCCTGCAGGTAGACAACAACCTTGTCGCCATCCAGGTAAAGCACATCAATAGGAAAGCGCATGGCGAAAGTGTGTACGCCGCGCGAGGGAACGATCCACAAACCTTGTCCGGCGGGAAAGCTGCCGGCATCAGTACCCATCAAGCCGCAGAAGCGGGACCAGTGGGTATCCGCGATGCGCAGATGCCGCGCCAGATAAACATGGCGCGTTCTGTTCAGGGCATACCCCGTGGGAAATGGTACCGGCATCACAACTCCTGGGCTGGACCCTGCAGCAAAGACATTTTCAGTGTCCTGCCTCTGGCGCCAGAATGCGGACCAACTGGATGATGGCTGGTCCCAGAGTCACGAAGATGATGGAGGGGAGAACAAACAAGACCAGGGGAACGATCATCTTGATGGTGGTTTTTGCGGCCTGTTCCTCGGCGCGTTGCCGCCGTTCGGTGCGCAGTGAATCGGAATGGATACGCAGCGCCTGGCTCACACTGGTTCCAAAGCGGTCGGTCTGTACCAGAGTCGCAACCAGGGCACGCACGTCGTCAACGCCGGTGCGTTCGACTAAATTACGCAGCGCCTCGGCGCGGGGCTTGCCCGCCCGCATTTCGAGATTGATTAGATGGAACTCATTGCTGAGGTCGGGATGCGCATGCCGCAAATCTTCGCCCACTCGCATCAGGGCCTGATCCAGTGCCAGGCCGACCTCGACGCAGATCACGGTAAGATCCAGTGCGTCCGGCAAAGCCAGCGTGATGCGCCGTTGCCGGTTGCGGATCAGGCGCTTGAGTATGAAGCGAGGGATGAAGAAACCGACTCCGCCCACTCCGATGATCCACAACAGATCGAAATTGCCCCTGATCGCGATGACGCCCAAAATCCCCACCAGGCCCAGCAGCACGCGCGCTCCTACGTATATCGTCAAGTGCCGCGGCTCGCGATAGCCCGCCTGGATCAGCCATTTTCGCGCTCGTGAAACTTCGCTGGGCGAGAGCGGAAGCGCCTTGCTCAAGGGGTCGAGCGCCTGCTCCAGGCGGTCCTTGAACGCCGGCTTTTCCTTGACTTCAGCTTTCTGCCAGCCCAGGGCGCGCAGGCGCGAACCCAGCACCGAGAAAGGCGCATAGGCCGCGGCCCCGAACGAAAACACCACCAGGGCGATGGTCAGAAACAATATGATTGCCAGTATCAACGCCATGCTTTAGACCTGAATCTGTTAGACCTGAATCTGAATGATCTTCCGGATCACGAAATAGCCAATCGTCTGCAAAGTGATGCCCATCACGATCAGCAAATGCCCGATGGGATCGTCAAACAGCGGCTTGATGAAAGTGGGGTTCATGGCCTGCATCGTAATCACGATGATGGGCGGCAGTCCCATCAGCAGCATCATGGTCATGCGTCCCTGGGCGGTGTGCACCCGCACCTGGCGCATGATCTTGAAGCGCTCCCGAATCACATAAGACAGGTTGTCGAGGATTTCCGCAAGATTACCGCCAGTCTCGCGCTGCAGCATTACTGCCGTCACGAAGAACTTGACGTCCACCAGGGGCACGCGTTCGGTGAGATTGACCAGCGCGTCGCGTACCGGCAGACCGAATTTCTGCTCTTCAAACAGCTTGCGAAACTCGGACGCTACCGGCTCCGCAATCTCGCTGGCGATCAGTTCCAGAGCGGTAGTGAAGGCGTGGCCGGCGCGCACCGCCCGGGCCAGCGTGTCAATGGCTTCGGGGAAGATCTCCTCGAATTTGGCGAAGCGCTTGGTCCGCTTGTAGTTGGCATAGGAGTAAGGAAGGAATGCCCCGAGGATCAGGCCCAGCCAGGCAAATTGCGGGAAGCCGCTGAACAGCAGAACGATCAGCCCCAGTCCGGCTCCGCTTAAGAGACAGAGTAGCAGCACATTGCCGGCGCGGCTCTTCACATCGGCCTGCTCCAGCAAGGTCTGGAGGCTGGAAATACTGGCGGAACGGCGCAGCAGATTGTCCAGCGCCGGGATCTTGCTCAGCACTTCGTCGCGCAGCAGCGCCAGTTCCTGGCTGGGCTCGCGTTCGGCCGTCTTCTGGACGGTCGAGAGCCGTTCGCGCAGCAGGCGGGCTTTGGAGCTGCGCTCGTCCAGCAGGGAAGCGATGACAAACACCGCCAGCGCGACCACGACGAAAACCGCAAGTGCGATCAAGATGAACATACGATGTCTGGAACCGGAAACTGATTCCGGAAGAGCTCAATGTACCTCAGCGGCTGAAGCCGCTCTGCTATTCAACTTTTGATGCAGCGCTAAAGCGCTGCTCCACCCGCAAGACTTGATTGCCGTCAGACCTCCATGTGCGATTCGAACAGCGCGGGACGCAGGCGGCATCCCGCCTGGGCCAGACGGTCGGCGAACTTGGGCCGGATCCCCACGGCACGAAAAGAGCCGCGCACTTTGCCGGTTTCATCAATCCCCTGCCGGTCGAAAATAAAAATGTCCTGCATGCAGATGACTTCACCTTCCATGCCGGTCACTTCGGAGATGTTAATCACCTTCCGGGTGCCGTCGGAGAGGCGTGAAACCTGGACCACGGCATGAATGGCCGCCGCGATCTGATGCCGCATGGCCCGCTCCGGGATGTTGAGGTTGGCCATGGAGCACATGTTTTCGATGCGGGCCAGCGCGTCCCGCGGTGTGTTGGCGTGCACCGTGGTCAGCGAACCCTCGTGACCGGTATTCATGGCCTGCAACATGTCAAAAGCTTCTTCGCCGCGGACCTCGCCGACCACGATGCGGTCGGGACGCATACGCAGGCTGTTGATGACCAGTTGCCGTTGCCGCACCGCACCCTTGCCTTCGATGTTGGGGGGACGAGTCTCCAAACGGACCACGTGTTCCTGCTTCAACTGCAATTCGGCCGCGTCCTCGATGGTGACAATGCGATCGGAGTTCGGAATGTATCCCGAGAGAACATTCAGCAGCGTCGTTTTGCCGGCGCCGGTTCCGCCGGAGATCAGAAAATTGAGCCGCCCTTTCACCATGGCCGACAATAGTTCCAGCATGGGCTCGGTCAGGCTTTTGTTCTCGATCATGTTGCGGGCAGTGACCGGGTCGCGGCCGAAACGGCGGATCGAGAGGCAGGGGCCGTCGATGGCCAGAGGGGGAATGATGGCGTTGACGCGGGAGCCATCCGCCAGGCGCGCATCGACCATGGGCGACGACTCATCCACACGCCGTCCAATGCGGGAGACGATGCGGTCGATGATCTGCATCAAGTGCGCGTCATCCTTAAAGCTGAGGCCGGTGGCTTCGAGTTTGCCCGCGCGCTCCACATAGACCTTGTTATAACGATTGACCAGGATGTCGGAGATAGTGGGGTCCTTGAGCAGGGGCTCGAGAGGTCCCAGGCCGAAGATCTCATCCAGAATTTCCCGCGCCAGGCGCTCGCGCTCGGCGAAGCTCAACGGAACGGCTTCGCTGTTTACTGTGTTCCGGATCAGCAGCAGAACTTCTTCGCGGGCAGCGTCGCTGGGGGTGCGCCCCAGTTTCTCCAGATCGAGACGGTCCAGGATCTTGCGGTGCAGATCGGCCTTGACCTGCTGGTATTCGGTTCTCTCGAAAGTCTGCAAATTCGCCATACCTTCTAACCTAACATTAGCTCAGCCGGACCGTTTAAACGGTCTTGAACAACGACCAGGCCTTACGCTTTACATCAATGTCGTTCTCGGTCAGGATGGCCGCCAACCCGGCAAAATTCTTGCCCATCTCGCTGTAGGCCTGCTGCATGAGCGGCACCCCGCGATCGATGGCAGCGGATACCGCAAAATATTGATTAGGAATCTTCCACAACAGCTTGGCCCCGGCGGCGGCCTCAGCATCGGCTTCGCTGAAACCAGCAATCTTGCGGAACCGGTTCAGCACCAGGCGTACCCGCTCCCGCCCCCCGGTCTCGCCCAGGTATTGCTGGATCCGGGTCGCGCTCCACAGGGACGCCACGTCCGCATGGGCCACCAGCAATACGGTCTCTGAAAGATTGCAGACCAGGCGCGTGGTCGTGTCCACCCTGGAAGACGCATCCACCACTACGTAACGGAAGTGTCCCACCAGCAAGTCGAACAAACGCGCGAAATCGGAAGTTGCGGGTTCCACCACCACCGGAGTGCTGGCGCCAGCCAGCAACTGCAGGCCACCGCTGTGGCGAGTCATGAAACTTTCGAGCAACGAGCTGTCCAGACGATGCAGATTCCGAATCGCATCCACCACAGTAAACTGCGGCTTCACGTTCATGTGCAGGGCGGTGTGGCCCAGCGGCGCAATGTCGACCAGAGCCACGTTGCCATGGGCCGCGTGCAGCGCCAGCGCCAGGTTCACGGCTGTGGTGGTGGCGCCACTGCCGCCCTTGGCATTTACCACGGTGAAGACTTTGCCCCGGGGTCCCTCGTTGTCAACTTTCCGTTGGGCCGCAGTCAGCCGGACGAAAGCTTCGAGCAGATCGGTAGTGGTGGTGGGACGTTCGATAAATTCGCGCGCGCCGGAACGCATCGCGCTGACGATGACCTGCGGCTGGGCCATGCTGCCCACGGCAAAGATGACCGCGTCCCGTACTTCCTGATGGATCAGTTCAATGGCCCGCAGCGCCAGGGTGTGATTGTCCGCAGGTACGTCAACCAGAACGACCTGGGGACTTGCGCTCTGGACCCGCCGCAAAACCGGGTCCGAGACCACCACCGGATAACTGGTGCAAGTGTGCACCACCCGCGCCACGCTGGTACCGTCCACCAGTACCTGCAGCACGGAACGCTGGTCGCTATCCTGGGCGATTACTACTACGGAAAGTTCGGGCATCGTATTTCTGGCCCCCTACTGGTCCTCATCCAACATTCTACGTGCCGGAACTATAGCTTGCAGATTACGGGAGTCATATTTTCTTCACTTCTTTTCTCCGGAGGGCTTTCGGTCGTCGAACTTCTCCCTGTCCATGTACGGCTGCGGGGCGATCGGCAGCGGGGGCGGTTGGGCGCTGGCAGAGATGCGATGCGCGGTGCATAGAACCATCAGTTCGGAGTTGGTTCGCTGGGCACTCTTGCTGCGGAAAAAATTTCCCAGAATCGGGATGTCGCCCAAGCCGGGTATCTTGCTGTAGAGGTCGGTCACCCGGTTATCAATCAATCCCGCGATCACAAAACTCTGGCCATCCCTCAATTCGAACTCGGTTTCCGCCTTCCGCGTGCTGAGCGCGGGTACGGTGAAGCCGGAAATGGTGAGCGCATTGGCAAAATCCAAAGCGCTGACCGAGGGCGCCACTTTCAAATGGATATTCCCGTTGGGCATGATCACGGGGGTAAATTTCAGCTGCACTCCGAATTCCTTGAACGAGATTGTGACCGCCGTAAAGCCCTGTCCGGGCTGGACGATAGGGAAGGGAAATTCTCCGCCGGCCAGAAAGCTGGCTTCCTTGCCGTTCACCGCGATCAGGTTGGGCTCGGCAAGGATCTGCGCCAGGTTCTTCTGCTGCAATGCTTTGATTACCGCTCCGATATTGATGTCGGTGCGGGCTATAAAGAGATTGAGAAAATCGGAGATGGTGGTTGTCGGTGGCGTAGCGGTTTGGGTTGTAGTGGATGTACCGCCGGCTGTGGTCTGCGTCGTCGTGGCCGTGTTGTGAATCTGGACTGACCCGAATTGTCCGGTCTGGCTGGTGGCGATCGTGTTACCCAACCCCGGCATAAAGATGTTGATTCCGAGTTGTGTGATCGCGGAGCGGTCCACTTCGGCGAACTTCACTTCGAGCAGCACTTCCTGTGCCCCTACCGGACCGAAGGTCAGCACATTGACCACGTTCTTGGAATAGGCCTCGGCGATCATTCCGGCGCGTTTGGAAACATCCTCGGTAGACACGTGGCCGGAAAGCACGATGGCGGACCGGGACGGTGAGACCGTGATCTGTTCGTCGGGAAAGACTCGCTTTTCTTCCTCGGCAGCGGTGCTGACGTCCACATCCACGCGCAAGTCGAAGCTGCGCGAGCGCTCGAGTTCATCCCAGATCAGCAATGACACTTCGCCCGCGGCGCGGCCGTGGACCAGAATCTGGGTTGGGGTGACAACAATGGCGTCGGCCACAGCATCATCGGTGACTGAGACTCGCCGCAGCCGCTCGGTAGTATTGATGAGCAGCGACTTGCCCACCATGACCCGCAGCGGCGCGGCGCCCTGGGCCGCGGCTTCAGGGGCCGATGAACTGGCCTCAGGGCCAGGAGCCTGGTCCGGCACCGGTTGAGGGGCGGGCTGCTCCTGAGCGCAGGCCATGACGGACAGCGCCAGAAGCAATGCCAGGGACAGCGACAACGCCCTTCGTACTACCGGGCTGCAGTTCACTTCGTGTTTCTCCCACATGCGGGAGCGGATCGACATGTTGGGTTCCTCGAAAAGCTGGCTTACTTAGGTATAACTTCTTCTCTCTTCGTTCCCTTGATCACTTCCACGGAGTAGACCGCCAACGGTGGCGGCGCCGCGGCCTTGACCGCATGCTTGCCGGTGGATTTGGGGTGTGGAGCGGTTGCGACCATGGGCGGGGGAACGCCTTTGTACAACGAACCGGTACTCACCGAAGACAGTTCCTGCTGCTTGGTGTCCAACGGGTTGCGCAGAGCCAGC
>Ga0066790_10001280_pt1 | contig 10489 bp, 11 predicted proteins | sample OrgsoiDNA2013050_FD_70963 | JGI IMG/M metagenome (GOLD analysis project Ga0066790, IMG submission 70963) | Permafrost soil microbial communities from the Arctic, to analyse light accelerated degradation of dissolved organic matter (DOM) -... | ecosystem: Environmental > Terrestrial > Soil >...
ATGATCGCGACGGGGATTTGGAACAGGAGGCCCATCGCGAGCAGGGTGGTGGCGGCGAACTTGTAGTACTGGTTGGCCTGGACCAGGACGTTGAATTGGCTGCTGTTGAAGTTCTGAAAGAAGTGCAGCGCGGCGGGCAGCACAACTAGGTAGCCGAACGCCACGCCAGTGACGAACAGGATCGGGATCGCGAAGGTGATCGGCAGCATATGCCGTCGTTGCCGAGGTTCGAGGGCGGGCATCAGGAACCCGTAGACCTGGAGCAGCAGCACGGGCAACGACAGGATCAGCGCGAAGATCAGGGTCACCGTGACGGTGGCGGTAAACGGCTCGCCGATTCCCAGGGTGACGGGCCGATCGCCTTGGGGCGCGGCGGAGAGCCGGCTGATATCGCGGTGCAGACTGGCCTGGACTTTGGTCAGCGATGCGTGGACGGCAGCCGGCTGGCGCTGACGGCTGAGGATGCTGGCGATCGTGCTCAGCTGAGCCGCGACGTCCCGAGCGTTGGTCTGGACGGTGTAGGTCGCTCCAAGGGGTCCGTGTCCGTCGCGCACCTGCTGTTGGGTTTGGTGGGCGAGGGGCTGGTTGACGATCTGCAGCAGCCGATGGTTCTGCCAGAAGCACAAGCCAAACGCGACCACCACCGTCAGCAGCGAAACGATCAGCCGCGTACGGAGCTCGTCAAGGTGCCCAACGACGCTCAGGCGGTCCTCGTGCGAGATCGGTCGTAGCGGCGCGGCTCGCAGCGCGCCTGGCATCCCCATCATCGGCTTATCCCTTTGATCCCTGAGTCTGCTCGAAAGCGCCTAGCTGACCGGGTCGGCGATTGCGGCGGGCACGGCGATCGCGTTGGTGACGACCGGCGCTGCGTCAGTGGTGCTCACGGCGCTCGGCGCGGCAACCGGCACCGCTTGGGGCTGGGGCTGGGGCTGAGGCTGGGGCTGTGGCTGTCCGACGGTCATCGCCGGGGCCGGGGTCGCAGTCAGATGCTGGATCGGGTCATGCTCACCGCTGATCGACTCCTTGAACCCCCGCAGCCCCGAACCCAACGAGCGGCCCATCTCCGGCAGGCGCTTAGCGCCGAACACCAGCAACAACAGGACCAACACAAACGCGATGTGAATTGGATTGTCAAATCCCAACATGAAAAGCTCCGATCGTAAAGGGGTTGCGCCAGCTGACCCTCCTTACGAGCCGCGCCGCCGACCGGATCACTCCCCGCCCGGCGGCCCTCGCCTCAGCGGCACCGGCGACTGACCGGAATGTTCTGTGATGGGATGGGGGGCGGATCGCGCTTGCAAAATGTGATCCGGCGTGTGCGGGTGTCGACGACACCGACGAACGGGTAGCTGACACGGGCCGCCAGCACGCGGCAGGCGAAGCTTCGCCGGTCCCCGGCGGCGGCCCGAGTCGGGGTACAGGTTGAGCGCCCGAGCGGGCCGTTGATCTGCCCGCTGGCGATGAGCTGGGCCATTGCGGCATGGAGCGCGCGCTCGAGCGCCGCCGCCGGGGCAATGCCCGAGCTCAGTCGCACGACGTGGGGCGCCTGATCTTGCGCGACGAGGATCTCGGCTTCGCGGTTCGCTCGCAGGACGGCCGCTGGATCAGTCGTCGTCGGGGAGTCCGAGCCATGGTGCTCGACGAACAGCACGAGTGCCGCGCCAAGGACGAGGACGACCCCGAATGACAGCGCCCAGCGAAGCCACAGCGGGAGGCCGAAGATGCCCCCAGTCGAGCGCACGACGCTAGTCGGACACAAACAGGCGCCCGCGCATCTGCTCTTCGCTCTGCGGGTTGAAATCCCACAGTGCTTTGAGCTGTGCGCGCAGGTCATCCGGTAGCCGGTCGACGCCGTGCTGGTCGATCTCGACCAGGTTGCCCGCTGGGTCGCGAAGGTAGAGTTGGACGACGTCCCCGGGCAACTCGACCAGATGGTTGGAGAACGCCCGACTGTCGAATGCACCGCGGCGCTCTGCCACCCGATAGACCGGCTCGATGTCCGGCACCGTGATCCCGAGGTGATGGTGGCTGGTTGGCTGTAGGTCGCGCTCGAACAGGTGCAGCTGCGTGCGTCCCAGGGCGAGCCACTGCACCGGGATCCCGAAGTTCGGCGTGGCGATCGGCTCCGCTCCGAGCAGCTCGACGTAGAAGTCCACCGACTCCTGCAAGTCGAGCGCATTCACGCTCACGTGGTTGATCTGGCTCACGCCCGTGTGCTCCTCATCTCAGAGCCCGTACGATACGCGGCCCGCTGCAGAGGCGACCACGAAAGCCTCACTGGCAGCTCACGCGGCCCGGCCAATCTCGATCAACCCATTTTCATTATCACCAGAGCGAGCAAGCCTTTCGCATACTTCTGTATATTTCGCCACGCCTAATCCGCGGAAATCGAATTTGCGGAACGGGGGACCCAAGATCCCCAGGGGGCTAATCCCGCGGTAATCCGCGGGAAGCGCAGCTCTTTCAGCGCTAGCCCGACAGCTAACCCCGTCGGCCGACGAAAGAGAGTATGTGTGCGCGTTCGACAGCTGCTCGTGGTTGGCCTGACCTCGCTGCTCGCCTGTACCTGCGGTTTTGGCGCCCCGGCGTCCGACGCGGCCCGCGGGCGCGCGGTGATCAGATCGTGCGTCGAGGCTCACAGCCACCACCACCAGACGGCCCGCGAGCGTCGGCGGGAGAGCCGCCGCTGCCGAACGGCCGAGCGGCGCCGCAGGAAGGCCGCGCAGCGCCGCAGGAAGGCCGACGCCGCGAGGGCCCGAAAGCGCGAGGCAAGGGCTCGCGCAGCGAAGCGTCGCGCGGCGGTAAAGGCTCCGCCGGCGAAGGCGCCGGTAGCGCCGAGCCTGATCTGGAACGGCGATCTCTCGGTCGGCGATACGTCGCAGTACAGCTATGTACAGCAGTGCACCGGCTCCAATCCGCCAAAGGGTGTCACCGTCGTCAGTAGCCCGGTGCACCCGGGGTATGCCTATTCGTCGAGGTTCACCGTCTCCGATCACAGCGTGACCGCAAACTGTCCGATCCTCGGCTCGGCGGGCCACCCGAACGCGAACGCGCAATCGCCCGGACTGTTCATGCCGGGTGACGACGCGTACGTCGGCTTCTCGACCTACTTTCCGTCAAGTTTTCCCAACAACGTCTGCACTCCGTGGGTACCGATGTGCTGGATGCAGATCATGGAGATCTATGGACAGCCGTACGGCGGGGTTCCGCCGATCGCGATGTACGTGATCGGTGACAGATTGGCTCTGGATGACAGCCCGAGCCCGATCTGGACCTCCTCCAGGAACATCACCAAGGACGCGTGGCAGGACGTCGTCCTGCACGTAAGCTTTTCGGCCGACCCGCACGTCGGCTACGTCGAATTATGGTTGGACGGCGCACAGCAGACCTTCGCCAACGGTAAGACCCGGTACTACCAAGCGACACTGAAGCCGGGGGACAACTGGGACGGCATTCACGCGAACCGGCTCTACCTGGACCAGTACCGAGGCCCGAGGCCCGCGATGGGCACCGTCACCTTGTACCACGGCGCAGCCAAGGTGGCCCAGACCTACGCGCAGGCGGCACCATAGAAGGGGTGGGAGACCGATCCCCCGGCCGTTCTATCCGTGCCGGTTGCGATCCTCTGGTCATGCTGAGGGTCATCGTTGGGACGGGCGTCGCCAGATGAGGCTTCAGCACGTGCAGAGCGGCGACTTGATCCAGGTCGCCAAGAAAGGACGGCACATGTACGGCAAGGTGCTCGAGATCCGCGACGGCGTGGTCGAATTCGAGCCGTTGTGCCGCGGGGTCAGCTATCGGCACGCGACCGCTCGCGAGATCATCGCTCACTGGCGTCGCAGCGGGCGGCTCGGTCCCGGACCCGGCGACGCCGCAGACGGCGCGCGATCTGCCGTACCGCGCGAGCAGCTGGCGCTTCATCTGGGCACCTGAGGCAGGTAGCTACGGCAAGTCGACCGACTTCAGGCTGCCGATGCCCAAGGACCAATCGACAGGGGCGTCGCGGGGCTGCGCGGCCGGAGCCTCACCGGGAGTGCCCGCGGGCGGACCCGGCGGATCCGGCGGATCGTCGAGGAAGTCGGCACTCGGTACGAAGAACAGGCTCCCCGTGACCGCCGTCGAGAAATCGAGGATCCGGTCGTAGTTGCCCGGCGGGTTGCCGATGAACATGTTGCTCAGCATCTGCTCGGTCACATCGGGACTCGCCGCATAGCCGATGAAGTAGGTGCCGAACTCTCGTTCTCCGACCCGGCCAAACGGCATGTTGTCGCGAACGATCTGGCGCTCCTCGCCGCTCTCGTCGGTGATCGTGTTCAGCGCGACGTGCGAGTCCGCCGGCTTGACGTCGTCGGCAAGCTCGATGTCGGTGAGCTTGGTACGTCCGATGATCCGCTCCTGCGCCTCGACCGACAACTCGTTCCAGGCCTCCAGGTCGTGCAGGTATTTCTGCACGATGACATAGCTGCCGCCCGCGAACTCGGGGTCCTCGTCGCCGATCGTCGCCGCCGCGATCGCCGCGCGCCCCACTGGATTCTCGGTCCCATCGACAAAGCCCATCAGGTCGCGCTCGTCGAAGTACTTGAACCCGTGCACCTCGTCGAGAACCTTGCATCGACCGATCAACCGGTTCATCAGCTGGCCCGCCAGCTCGAAGCACAGGTCCATCCGGTGGGCCCGAATGTGGAACAGCAGATCACCTGGCGTGGAAACGGCCGTGTGCCTTGCCCCGTGCAGTTCCGATAGCACGTGCAACCCTGCCGGTCGCGGCCCGCCGAACAGCCGATCCCAAATTGCGGATCCGATTCCAACCACGCAACTCAGCTCCCCGTCGGGGACGCGGAAGCCCACCGATCGAGTCAGACCGGCGACGTCGGCCAGCAGATCCCTGACGATCTCCTCTGCTCCCGGCTCGGCGCCGAGAACGAGGAAGATCGCCGCTTCGGTCACGGGCATCAACAGCGCCTGAGGTTCGGGGCCGAGCGACATCGCGCTGGAATGGTAGAACGACCGCAGCTCCTCGTTCAGATTCTCCTGCCGTTCTGGTGCGTCTAGCGGCGAGCGCGAAATGCAACAGCAGGGTTTCCCAACCGCAGCGAATCGGTCATCGGTAGCGGATCGCCCTTCACCCTCGCAGGGCTTCATGTCGTCTCCATTCCTGTCGCCGTGGGGTCGGCAATCCGTCCAGAATGGCGCCGTTTTCGCGAGCCCGGAACGTTGCCGTCCGATGCAGGTGCATGGCCTGTAATCACCGGAACCACGTCTTGGAGTCGCTGAGCCGTGCAGCACCCCGTTCGACACCACCGCGCTGGACGGATCTGTTCGCGCCCCTACTCCGGGGCCACTCCGTGATTACTACGGATGAGCCGCATCCTCGGTCTCGACGATAACGACAGTACGGCGAGACTGCCCAAAATGGACTTCATCGACCAAGAGACAAGGATTCTGCTGGTGACGGGTGACCGAGAGTACGCGCTGGCGACGCAGCCGCTCCTGGCCGAGCTCGGACAGGTCACCTGGGTGGAGGATGCCGACCACGCGCTTCAGTTGCTGCTGACCGGGGATTGGAACATCGTGATCGTCCAGCTCGACGCACCGGGAATGGAGGGCTTGGAGCTGCTACGAGCAACTCGGTCCCGTGATCCCGCACCGCTCGCGCTGGTCGTGGGGGACGAGGGAAGATTCGACCACGCCATCGCGGCAATCCGGGCCGGCGCCAGCAACTACGTCGCCAAGTCTGAGGCATCCGACGAACTGCTCCGAGAGGTGCACAAGGCGATCGAGCTGGAGCGCACGATCAGGAGCAAGCACCTGCCCAGCGAGCGCGTGCTGGCGATCGGGGCACACCCCGATGACGTCGAGATCGGCTGTGGCGGCATCTTGTTGCGCCACCGCGACGCTGGGCACTCGATCACGATCTTGACCCTGACCAGCGGCGCGGCCGGCGGCGCGCCGACCGTTCGCAGTACGGAATCGCACCGCGCCGCGGGACTCCTGAGCGCGCGCCTGTTCCTACTCGACCTCGATGACACCGCCGTCTCCGAGGGGGGGTCGACGATCTCGGCCATCTCCGCGGTGATCGAGCAGGTCAGGCCGACGACGATCTACACCCATACCGATTCCGACTCCCACCAGGACCACCGTGCCGCCTATCGTGCCACGATGGTCGCCGCTCGAGGGATCCCCCGCGTATACACCTATCAGAGCCCTTCCACGACGGTGGAATTCCGCCCCACCCGGTTTGCCTCGATTGATCAGGTTCTCGAACGCAAGCTCGCACTGATCGAGCCTCACGAGACACAGACGCAGGTCCGGGATTACCTGGCGCCCGACCTGCTGCGCGCCACGGCGCGCTACTGGGGCCGTTTTGGCAGCTCAGATCACGCCGAGCCGTTCGAGGTGATCCGCCAGGCGGACATCGTCGGCACGGCGATTTCACCCGTCGCCAGTACAGTCGCTCGGGAACTCGACCAGCAGGCCGGCGCTGGGTTGACTCCGAAGCTCGAGCAGCGGGCGTATGCGATCCGCTGACGGCAGGCCCCACCGGGTCCTCGTGACGGGATGCGGGGGGCCCTCGGCAATCTCCTTCATGGCTGCTGCCGGCGCCGAGAGGATCGAGTTCTACGCCGGCGATATCGACCCCTATGCGCCCGGTCTGTATCTGGTCGCCCCCGAACGGCGCCTGATCCTCCAACCGGGTGACAGCTCCGAGTTTGCCCGCTCGCTCCTGGAGTGCTGTCGTGAGCTGGAAATCGATGTGCTCGTGCCCACGGTCGACTCCGAGCTGATCCCACTTGCGTCGAGTCGTTCCGCGTTCACGGCCGCGGGGACGAAATTGCTGCTTGCTTCCGAATCGGCGCTCCGGCTTTGCCTCGACAAGTGGGCCGTGATCTCGGCGATGGACGAGACGGTGCCGGTCCCTCGCTGCGAGATCTGCAACGAGACCCTCGATTGGTCCAGCTGGACGCTTCCGGCGATCGTCAAACCGCGCCGAGGGAGTGGGTCGCGGGGCGTCCGGCTGATCGACCGCTGGGAGCAGCTCGACGGATGCCCGAGGAACGAGGATCTGCTGCAGGAGTATCTCCCGGGCCCCGAGTTCTCGCTCGACGTTCTCGCCTCTACCTACGGCGAGATCCGCGCGGTCGTGCCCCGGGCTCGGCTCAAGCTTGACTCGGGGATTGCCGTCACCAGCCGGACGGTGCACGATCCGCACCTGCAGGCGCTCGGCCGGCGCGCCGCAGAGCTCGTGGGCATTTCCGGCGTGGCCAACGTCCAGGTCAAGCAGGACCACGCCGGCGTTCCACGGCTGATCGAGATCAACCCTCGGTTTCCCGGCACGATGCCGCTGACCGTTGCGAGCGGAATCAACATGCCTCGGCTGGCGTTGGGAGAGCTGCTGGGGACGCCGATACCGGCCGGCGAGCTGGAGTTCCGAGACATCGCGATGGTCCGCTACCTGGAGGGAGTGGTCGTCGAGGTCGACGAGGTAGCCAACCTCGAGACCGCGCGGGCGGACATGGAGTGCCAGCCGCGATGAGCAGTGCCACGCTCAGCAATGACATCCTGCCCACCCCGGACCAGGACATGCATGTCCATTCGACGTATTCGGACGGCAGGGGGACGGTGCAGGAGAACCTTGCCGCGGCGGAGCTGTGCGGCCTCACGCGTATGACCTGCGTCGATCACGTCCGCGCGAGCACCGACTGGGTGAGCGGCTTCATCCGTGAGGTCAGGCACGTCGCCGCTCAGTTCGAGATTGCGGTGGGGTGCGGCTTGGAGGCCAAGCTGCTCGACCTCAGCGGGAGGCTGGACCTGCCGCCCGACAGTGACCAGGCCGACTACATCTACATCGCCGATCACCAGGTCCCGCTCGCCGATGGCCCAGCCACGCCGAGCCGCGTTCGCGAGGCGATTGCCGTGGGGAAGTTGGATGCGCCGACAGTGATTGCGGCGATCCTGGAGGCGACGACGAACGCCATTCCCCAGGTGCAGAACGTCGTCGTCGCCCACCTGTTCAGCGTGCTGCCGAAGCTCGGGATCAGAGAATCCGACGTGCCAATCGAGGCAATCCAACGGCTTGCCCGAGTGGCCGCGGGCGCCGGAGCGCAAGTCGAGATCGACGAGCGTTGGCGGTGCCCTTCAGCCCGCACGCTGCGTCCCTTCCTTCACGCCGGAGTCCCGATCGTCCTGAGCAGCGATAGCCACCAGCCGAGCACGATCGGGCGTTATGACTATTGCCTCGAAACCCTCGCCGAGCTGGCGACCGGCAGCCGCCGATGATCGAGGCTGTCGACGTCATCCTGGTCGCGATGGTCCTCTCCGGTGCCGCGGTCCTGGTAGTCGGATGCTTTCAGTTCATCCTCGCCGGCCTGCACGTCATGCGTCGGCCCTACGCACGTGCGATGGAGCTCTACCCGCGCGTCGCGGTGATAATTCCGGCGTGGAACGAGGGGGCGGTGTTGGGGCGCACGATCGACCGCCTGCTGGCGATGCACTATCCCCAGGATCGCTTGCGCGTCTATATCGTCGATGATGGAAGCACCGACGAGACGCCGCGAGTCATCGCAGATAGGGCGGCCCTTAGCCCCGCGGCGGTGGTCAACCTACGGCGCGAGACGGGCGGAGGTGGCAAGGCCCACGCGATCAATTACGGGCTGCGGCGAATCCAGCAGGACGACTGGTACGAGGCAGTCCTGATCATCGACGCCGACGTGCTCGTTTCCGATACGGCGCTGCGGCGGATGGCGCGACACTTCGGCGACGCACAGGTGGGCGGAGTGACCGCGTATATCAAGGAGGGAAGCGAACCGGCCAACTACGTGAACCGGTTCGTCAGCTTCGAGTACATCACCGCCCAGGCCGCCGCCCGGCGTGCGCAGAACACGCTCGGCGCACAAGCCTGCCTGGCCGGAGGCGCGCAGCTGATCCGTCGCGCCGCGCTGGAGCGACTCGGCGGCGAGCTTGAGACGAGCACCCTCGCCGAGGACACCGTCACCACGTTTCGGATCCAACTCGCCGGCTACGACGTCGTCTTTGAGGGTAACGCAGTCGTGTGGGCCGAAGAGCCGGACACGATCGCTGGGCTGTGGCGCCAGCGGGTGCGGTGGGCGAGAGGAAACGTTCAGGTGACCAGGCTGTTCCGCGGCGTGTGGCTGCACCGGCTGCGCGTCGGTCCGCTCGGCGGTCCGGGCTTTGCTGCGATCTGGGCCTCGGTGATCTTCATGCCGGTGTTCATGGTGGCGTCGACAATCGGCCTCGTAGTGCTGTTCTTCTCCGATCGATCGCTGTCGGTGCAGGCGTTCCAGTGGCTGTGGGCGCTGGCCGGCGGAACGTTTCTGTTCGTCACGCTCTGCAGCCTGCTGATCGATACCGAGGCGGCTCGGCGCTGCTGGCGGGAGGGCCTGCTGTTCCCCGGAGCGATCAACCTGGCGCTGATCATGTTCGGGCTCTTCGGCCCGGTGATCACTCCATTGATCCAGCCGCAGCTTGCTGCGGTCGGCCTGCATCGCGGGCAGCCGCTCCTGACCTACGTCCTGTTCTTCTCAGACATCTGGCTTACGCTCTCGATCGTCTGCGCGTATCTGGTCAAGCGGTTGGAGCAATCCGGACATCTGAGGGCGTTGGTGGCGCCGCTGCTGTACGTGGTCGGTTACGGCCCGCTGTTGTGCGCCGTCACCGTCGGCGGATATCTGGCCGAGCTCCGTGGCGCAGATCGGCGCTGGGAGAAGACCGACAAGATTGGGCGCATCGGGGAGCTGGTCGCATGAAGCACCGCGACACCCGGAGCATCGAGGACCGGCTGATGGTTCGCGCGCCGGACGACCGTTGGTCAGACGAGTTCCGCGTGGAACTGCAGCGCGACCGGCGCTTCGAAGGAAGCCTGATGAGGCGCGAAACGGCGGTGCTGGCGATCGTGCTGCTCGTGATCCTCCTGCGCGTGATCGCATCGTGACCGCGGACCGGCTGCCCCCAGCCTGACGAGCGCCAGCCGGCCGGGCGGCGCAACGTCAATCCCCGCGCCACCCGGACATGCGGAGCGACACGACGCGTGCACCGGCCACGTCAGACGCCGAGCGAGCGACGGTGGCCCTCGGACAGAACCGCGCCGCCCGACTGGAGCGCGCCGGTCGGGTGGTTGCGCGAGGAGACACGATGCTTGAGGGGACCACCACTGCGGCCACCCCCGCGCACGACCCGCACCCGCGGCGGGAAACCATCGAGGTCTGGTGTGTCGTGTCATCCTCGGGGTAGTTGCCCCGCTCACCATTGCCCGACCGCCACCGCCCAGTGGAAGCTCATCGTCCACAGCCGGCAGGCCCGCCAAACCTGGCGGTCGAAGTCGTCCAACTCGACGAGTAGCCGGCGCGGAATTCGTCGCTACGCGTTATTAGTCAGTATGGACGCATGGGGCTGGTCCTCACGCGTCGCATCTTTCGCAGGTTGACAATCGCGGTGTCAAGGGCCGTCGGCGGCCCGGACGAACCGCAGCAGC
>Ga0066790_10001281_pt1 | contig 10485 bp, 10 predicted proteins | sample OrgsoiDNA2013050_FD_70963 | JGI IMG/M metagenome (GOLD analysis project Ga0066790, IMG submission 70963) | Permafrost soil microbial communities from the Arctic, to analyse light accelerated degradation of dissolved organic matter (DOM) -... | ecosystem: Environmental > Terrestrial > Soil >...
GGTCGCACAACCAACCGATACTCGTGAATGACGCCTGGATCACGCCCGGACGAGACTTGCCATTTTCTGACATTCGGAGACTGTTCGCAGACACTCATCGGCCGCCCAGACTGTTCGACGGTCATGAGACTCGATTACGACAGCTGAACGAAACGTGGGGAACGATTTCCTGCCGGCACCCTGACGCGGGCGGTCATGGAAGGGCGTTCCAGCTACCATCGGGCCGTCCTGATCGGGAGGAACCATGACCTTCACTGTCCCCAACAGAGCCAGGCTCTGCCTGCCATCGTTGCTCGCGATCGTCGCTCTCTCCGTCTCGCTCCAGGCCTTCCCCGTCCAGGTGGCCACGGCCAGCCCCGCGACCAGTCCACCCCCCGGGGATCTCCCATCCTTTTATTCGGAGCCTGACCCACTCCCCAGTAGTCCCGCTGGAACGCTGGTGAAGACAGTTCGGACGAATGCCTCGGGAGTCCATGGCGCCGTGTATCGGATGATGTACCTCTCGGAAACCCTCCAGAACCACGCCGTCGCGGTGACGGGCACGATCTATGTCCCCAAGACTCCGCCTCCGGCGGGCGGCTACCCAGTCGTCACCTGGGGGCACGGAACCAATGGAATGGCCGAACAATGCACTCCATCGCTGGATCCATCCCAGGCCGTTCCGCTCCTGAACGTCCTGCTCGACCAGGGATGGGAGGTGGCCGCGAGTGACTACCAGGGCGAAGGCACCCCCGGACCGCTCCCCTACCTGGTGGGAACCGTTGCGGCGCGAAACACAATCGACATTGTTCGTGCTGCCCGACACCTCCCAGCGGCCCACGCCGGCACAAATTATGTCGTGTGGGGCCATTCCGAGGGCGGTCAAACAGCAATGTTCGCGCTGAAGATTGGACCGACCTACGCTCCGGAACTTCACCTCCAAGGCGTCGTGGCCGGGGCACCGCCGTCACAGTTCTACGCCGTCTATACCTTTTTGAAAACCAGCCCGTTCCGTTACTACCTGCTGATGGCGGCCGAAGGGTTTCATGTCGCGTACGGCTCGAAGGCTCCACTCAATGAGGTGCTCACCCCCAAGGGCATCAAGTCCATCTCCCTCCTGAGTAAGGGCTGTGACTCCTACCTGGCCGCCCACGTCGGCAAGTTCTCGATCTCGGCCATCTCCAAGACCGACCCCTTCAACGTCCCAGCTTGGAGGACGTTGCTCAATGCGAACGACCCTGGAACTTTCGGTGTGGCCAGCCCGGTGCCGCTGCTCATGATTCAAGGCGGCTCCGATGAGCAGATCCCGGTGGTCTCGACCCAGCTATTGGCCCAACACCTTTGCGGGCTCGGCCAGACGCTGCAACGGTGGATCTACCCCGGGCAAAGTCACAGTGGCGTCATCGCGGTCTCTGCGCCAGACATGGTCCGCTGGATTGCCGACCGATTTGCCGGGGACCCCGCCCCCGATTCGAACGTCCCCAGCGGTCAGCCCGGCGTACAGACCACAACGTGTGCCAGTTGAGAGGCACGTCGGTTGTGAGAGCGCCGGCGAAGTCGAACCAGCGTCACTCCCCGCCAAGACCGTGCCCGGCGACCGAACCCGAGAGTGCAACCTCCTTCGCCCACGGGTAGTCGGGCTTGCCAGACGGGGACCGGGGAACCAATTCGACGGCAAACACCTGGCGCGGGACCTTGTGACCGGCCAGATGTGGCCGACAGTGGGCCTGAACCTCGGCCAGGCTCGGCGCCTGTTCGCCTGAGACCGGGTGGAACACCGCTGTCACCTGCTCGCCGAACCGGGCGTCCGGGACACCCACGACGACTGCATCGGCGATTTTGGGGTGAGTCTTCAGGACCGCCTCGACCTCTTCGGGATAGACCTTCTCACCCCCGGTATTGATGCACATGGTCCCGCGACCGAGAAGTCGGATGGTGCCATCGGCTTCGATGGTCGCCATGTCTCCCGGCAGAGCCCATCGAGAGCCGTCGACGTCTATGAAGGTGTGCGCCGACTTTTCGGCGTCATGGAAGTACCCGACGGGCACCCGTCCCCGAGTGGCCAACCGTCCCACCGCCCCTGAACCGGGCGTCACCGATCGAAGATCGTCGTCGAAGACCGTGGTCCGATCATCGGCGGAGAACTCGAGCGCCGGAGCCACGCCCTGCCCCCGGACGGTGAGCGAAATGGCCTGGGCGGGTGACTCTGACGAACCTATTGCCTCGGTGAGCATCATGGCCGATGGAAAACCGTCGAAGAGCCGAGCCTTCACGTCACTGGACAGGATGCTCCCCCCTGAGCCAAGCATGAGCACGGAGGTCCTGATATGGCGTCCGGGGTTCGCTTCGATCGCCTCGACGATCGGGCGGCCCATGGAGTCGCCGACAATGGTCAGCATGGTGACCCGCTCACGGTCGATGGTCTCGAGGACGGTCTCGGCCTCCATCTGGCGTTCCGGATGCAGGACCGCGCGCCCTCCGCTGAGCATCGCTCCCCACGCCGACCAATGCCCGCTCACGTGCATGAGCGGGCCGAGGGCGTAGGAGACGAAGGCGTCGGGCACAGCGACGCCCATCTCCACGAGTGGCACCAGACGAGGGTGAACCGGAGCGATCGCATTCGCGGCGACGTCCCCGGGGCGATTCACGACCACTCCGGGGGTCATGGTGGCGAAGAAGATGTCCTCATGACGCCAAACGACGCCCTTGGGATTGCCTGTGGTCCCACCGGTGTATGCAATGTATGCATCATCGGAAGAGCGAGGTGGGAACCCCGCCAGTGGTGAGTGCGCGGTAAGGAACTCTTCGTAGTCCAGGGCACGGGGAAGTGCATCCGCCCCGTCCGAGCCGTCGTCCACGACGATCAGATGGTCGAGGCGCGGGACCCGGTGCAGGACCGAAGCCACCACTGGGGCGAAGCTCGCCTCGAGAACGAGCGCCCGCAATTCGGCATTCTCGAAGAGGTAGACCAGTTCGTCGGCAACGTAGCGGTAGTTGACGTTGATGGGAACGGCGCGGACCTTGAATGCGGCCACCATGGTCTCGAGATACTCCGGCCGGCTGTACATGAACACGCCGACGTGGTCCTCGACACCGAGGCCCATGCCTTCGAGACCGTGGGCGAGACGATTCGCCCGCTCCTCGAGCTCTCGATGAGTCAGTCTCGTGTCCCGCCACACCACGGCCTCGCGCTCCGGGATACGAGCAGCGACGCACTCGTAGAGATCGGCCAGATTGAATTCCACTTCCACCCCCTTCCCATCCTGATCGGTGTCAACGAATGAGATCCCGGAACGGCACATCCTTGTCGAGTCGGACGTCATGGGGAAGCCCGAGCACCCGCTCGCCGATGACATTGCGCTGCACCTCGTCGCTCCCGGCGGCGATACGAAGCGATGGGGCGGTCAGGAACTGCTGCTGCCAGTAGCCCTCCTCCGGAGCGTCGGGACCGAGCAGCATGCCCCGGGGGCCCTGGACCGCCAGGGTCACCTCGGCGATCTCCCTGGCCATCTGGGCGTAGAAGAGTTTGCTGATCGAGGATTCGGGGGTCGACATCCCTTTGCCGAGGGCGGTCTGGATCCGGAACCCGAGATACCTCATGATCTGGCCCTTGGCATAGCAGTCAGCCAGCCGTTGGCGGATGACCGGATCACTGGTCGCCCCGCACTCCCTGGCCAGCTTCAAGACCTGGGGGAAGCTCGAGGTTCCCCCGCTCAGAGTCCGCTCATTGGCCAGGGTGGTCATGGTGGCTCTCCACCCAGCGTTCACCTCCCCCACCACATTGGCGGCCGGCACCCGAACGTCGGTGAAGAACACCTCGTTGAAGGTCGCCCCACCGGTCATCTGGCGCAGCGGGCGTACCTCGATGCCCGTCGAACGCATGTCGAGGATGAAAAAGGTGATGCCGCGGTGCTTGGGGAGGTCAGGGTTCGTTCGGGCCAGCAGGATCCCCATGTCGGCGTGGTGCGCACCCGAGCTCCACACCTTCTGACCGTTGACCATCCACTCGTCCCCGTCACGCTCAGCCCGGGTCGCCAGGCTGGCAAGGTCCGAGCCCGCCCCCGGCTCGCTGAAGAGCTGGCACCAGACCTCCTCTCCGCGAAGCATCGCCGGAAGGTAGCGGGCGCGCTGCGCCTCGCTGCCATGGTCGATGATCGTCGGTCCGGCCATGCCGATGGCGACGGCGAAAAGACCTGAGGTGACGTCGAATTGAGCCTCCTCCTGGCGAAAGATCGTCGACTGGACAACATCGCCTCCCCGACCGCCGAACTCGACCGGCCATGTGATCCCGGCCCACCCACCCTCGTACAGGCGGCGCTGCCAGGCCTTGCCTTCGGTGACGAACACGTCGTCGAAGTCATAGAAGGAGTGAGACGACGACAGCTGGCCGGCGTCCTTTTCCTTTGCATGCTCCTTCAGCCAGCTCCGAACCTCCTGGCGGAAAGCAGCCTCCTCCGGCGTGTCGTCGAAATCCATCGTCCCTCCCCTCGGTCAGCCGGCGGCCGGTCGCCAGAACGGGAGGCCCACGTCGTCGGCCGCCTTCAGGATCACTACTTCGAGTGCCATATCCACGTGGAGGGCCTCGACATCACAGTCAACAATGTTGGACATCATCCGGACACCCTCGTCGAGTTCGACGATCCCCACCGCGTACGGCGAGAGCGGGGCGAAAGCCTCGGAGCGATTCTGTCGGATGATGGTGTAGGTGTGCAGTGTCCCCCGGCCCGAGGCATTGACCCACTCGGTCTCACCAGCGCACGAAGCGCACAGGGATCGAGGGTAGAACTGGAATTGACCGCAGCTCATGCAGCGCTGGATTACCAGGCGACCCTCCGCTGCGCACTGCCAATAGAAACGGGAGGCGTGGTCCGGCTGGGGCAGCGCTCGGAGGCGCAGCGTGTCGGCGACCTCGTCGATGATCATCACCGGCCCTCCTTCCCGAGGACGACGGTAGCAATTGTGGAGAGCCAACCGCCCGAACCGCAAGCCACCGCCACCTCAGCCCCGGGGACCTGCGCCTCGCCGCCTTCGCCACGGAGCTGGCGTACCGCTTCGTTGATGAGAAAGATCCCGCGCATGCCTGGATGGCAGGCGGACAGCCCACCGCCATCGGTGTTGAGCGGTTGACGTCCTCCCCGCCGGAGTATGCCGCTTTCGACGAACGGGCCGCCCTCCCCCTTCTTGCAGAAGCCCATGTCCTCAAGCAACATCAAGACGGTAATAGTGAAGCTGTCGTAGCATTGGATGGTGTCGACATCCTCCGGACGGACCCCCGCCCGGGCGAAGGCCTCGGGACCGCACTGGGCCGCGGCCGTCGTCGTAAAATCAGGCATCTGACTGATCGTCCAATGAGTTTGTGCCCCGGCTGCGCCGAGCACGAACACGGGGGGCTTCGCCAGATCCCGAGCCCGCTCTCGGGTCGTCATGATGAAAGCACCTCCGCCGTCGGAGATGACACAGCAGTCGAGTTTGTGGAGCGGATCGGCAATCATGCGCGACGAGAGCACGTCGTCGACCGTCATCGGGTCCTTATATTGCGCCTGCGGGTTCAACCCGGCGTACTCCCGCACGCCGACGGCGATCTCGGCTAGTTGCTCAGGCGTCGTTCCGAACTCGTGCATGTGCCGGCGGGCCGCCATCGCGTAGGCCCCCGCCAACACATTGCCCCACGAACACTCGAACTGGGATGGGCCGCCCACCCGGGCCGAGGCGCCGACGAACGTACTCGTACCCAGCATCCGCCCCATCCGCGACAACATGTCCGAGCCGTAGGTGACGAGGACGACGTCACACATTCCCGCTTCGATGGCGGCGGCGGCGTGCTGGACGTAGAACTCGAACGTGGAACCACCGACCGACGTCCCGTCAAGCCAGCGGTGGTTGATCCGGAGATATTCGGCCATGTTCGGAGCGTCGTCGCCGCTGTTCCCGAACCCGGTGCCGGCGCACATGTACCCGTCGACATCGGACTTCTGCAGACCCGAGTCCGCCAGTGCGCGACGCAAGGCCATGGCGTGATGCTCCATGGCATCGAGCTCAGGCGCCACCGGGTAGTCACTCCAGCCGATGCCAACGATCACCGGATCACGCGATCCCATGGGCATTCCCCTTCTCTCGGCGCCGATTGACTCGGTGCGAACGGCTTCGACCACTTGTGGGAGGAATGGCTACCGTGGGTCCGGACGACCGCGACGACCGGAGGTACGCACGACCATGGTGCACACTGAGCGCACGACCGCTGGAGGACCGCTCACCGGCGTACGCATCGTCGAGATAGCCGGCCTGGGCGCCGGACCGTTCTGCGGCATGATGCTGGCCGACATGGGCGCCGACGTCGTTCGGGTGGACCGTCCGACCACCCCTGGCGATGGAGGGGTCCTCGGGCGCAATCGCCGATCGATCGCTCTCGACTTGAAAGCGGACTCGGGCCGCTCGCTGCTGTTCGAGCTCATCCGCAGAGCTGATGGGCTGGTCGAGGCCTTCCGTCCCGGGGTCGCCGAGCGGCTGGGCTTCGGACCCGAAGCCTGCCATGCCGAAAACCCACGCCTGGTCTTCGGGCGCGCCACCGGATGGGGTCAACAGGGGCCCTGGCACATGATGGCCGGTCATGACATCGACTACATCGCCCTCTCCGGCGTGCTCAGCATGATCGGCCCGGAGGGGGGCGCACCGGTGCCCCCGCTCAACCTGGTGGGCGACTTCGGCGGGGGCGGGCTGCTCCTCGCCTTCGGCATGGTCTGCGCCTTGCTCGAGACCAGGACCTCGGGGGTAGGTCAGGTCGTGGATGGAGCGATGGTCGACGGGAGCGCCCTGCTCGCCACCATGTTCTTCGAGATGAGCGCCCGCGAGCGGTGGTCCGACGATCGCGGCACCAACGTGCTGGACGGGGGAGCCCCCTATTACGACACCTATGAAACCTCCGATGGGAAATGGGTGGCGGTTGGCGCCGTCGAATCCCAGTTTTGGGGATCCCTGGTCGAACTGTTGGGCATCGACGCCACCGAGCTCCCCGACAAGGCCGACGTGGCCGCCTGGCCCTTGCTCCGCACACGGATCGCGACCGCCATCGTCACCCGCACCCGAGAGGAATGGGGTGAGCTCGCTGCCGGCACCGATGCGTGCCTGGCACCGATCCTTACGCCTCGCGAAGTCCACAACCACCCCCACCACCGCGCGCGGGAGAGCTTCATCATGGTCGGCGACACCCTGCAGCCCGCCCCTGCGCCGCGGTTCTCCCGCACCGCCCCCCATCGGCCAACCCCCGCGCCCTCCATCGGGTCCGACGCCCGGGCCGTGCTGGCTGATTGGGGACTGACGGAGACAGAAACGGCCGCGTACGAGGAGGTCGGGGCCTTCGGTGACCGACGATGAACAGCCGGTGCCAGCGCTGATCACGAGGCCCGCCGCACTCCGAGCTTGCGCACGACCACCGACCCGCGGACCCGGGCCTGACAAGCCAGACGGATGACTTTGCCCTCATACCACGAACGACCGGCAAATCTCTGCAACGCCACCTCCTCCAGCCCGTCGGGTGGTTCGAGGTGCTCCGCCCCCTCCATCACCTCGAAGAAGCAGGTATGGCACTCAGCCAGCCCGTGGCAGACCGTTGGCCAGAAGATACCCTGCCCCTCCGCCGCCGCCATGACGCTCTGGCCCTCGCCCACCTCCACGTCCACCCCGCAGGGCTGCACGTGGACATTCAGCACAACCCGGCAACCCCGCGGCAAGAGGCATCTCCGCTGCGTCCCATCCTCACGCGCACACGTGGACCGTATCCGATTCGGTTACGGCGAGCAGATGTACTGGTCGATGACTTCGTGCATGTGGATGACATTTTGCTCTTGCCGGGGATTCAACTGAAGTCCCGTACACCCTCTCGACTTCATGCCCGCTTGTACATGGGCCATGTTGGCGTAGTCCTGGTTGGTCACCAGGCCCCAGTCCTTCGCCGTCCAATCCGGATAGAATTTGTGTTCGCACATCTCCCGCTGATCACCGGGCGACACCCACTCGAGCGTCCAGAGATCCTTGATCGTGCTGTCGGGGTCGAGACCGTTCGGGCGAACCCGGAACAACGTGGTGCTCCCGGGGTAGATGGGACCGACGACGTTCGGGAAGAAGTGGACGTCGTCGGAGCTCAGCAACTGCTCGTCGGTGAGCTCTTCGACGTCGCCGCCCTTGCGACGCAGCATCTTCAGCCGAAGGTCGTTGTAGGCGTCCATGGCGGTCATACCCTCGGGCAGGGGCTTGTTCTTCAGCTCTTCGACCTGTCGGCGCTCCTCTTTCATGAACAGCCCGCCTAGCTCGTCAATCATGACCCCAAGAAGCTCGCGCTCGTCGTAGTCGCCCGGCTGCAACCCGAGCCGAGGACTGGGGCGTATCTCGCGCTTCACCTCGCCCAGGCCACCCATGTGGTTGTGCTTGCCGAGGGGACCGTACCGAATCGCCGTGTCGTCGGACCATCGCAGCAGCTGGGGATGGGTTCCCTGCACGTGATAGCTCTCGTTGAAGGCGTCGAGCACCGACTTCCAATTGGCCGGAAGGATCACCGAGCGGTAGGAGCGGAACCGCATCTTCTCGAAGCGATAAGGCTCGAGGAGCTCGGGGACCGGTCCAAGGAACGACTCGAGCGACTCACAGTGCGGATCCATGTTGATGAACACGAAGCCTCCCCACCGGCCCACCTGGATCTGGTTCAGGCAGGCGTCCGCATCGGTCATCGTAGGAGGGAAGTCGAAGCGGTCGACCACTTCCTTGTTGGTACCGTCCAGCTCGAAGCGCCAGGCGTGGTAGCGGCAGCGGATCTCGCCGGTAGCGAAGTTCCCGACTCCCGCGGCCAATCGGGTGCCCCGGTGCGGGCAGGTGTTGTAGAACGCGCGCACCGTGTCGGGCTCGCTCCGAGTGATCAGGATGGACTGATCGCCGATGATGTATTCGAGGAAGTCACCGGTCCTGGGCACCTCCTCTTCACGGCAGGCCATCTGCCACACCCGGGGCCACAGCCGCTCCATCTCGAGATCGAAGAATTCCTGAGAGACGTAGCGCTCCTTCGGGATGAAGTTCTGCTGCGTCGACTCGATCAACTCCCCGTCACGAGCGATCGTCATGACCATGGGCGTCGGCACCCCCATCCCAATTTCATGCGGTGCTCCTCACTGCGATCCCAAGGTAACAGAGTACTGTTCCCCTACGAATGCCGCGCCCCGCAGGATGTGAGGATCCTCGCACCAATGAGGGCGTCCGGACAACCGAAATGGAGGGTTGGGGTGGTCCTGCCAAGGCTCGACAAACGGGTGGCGTTCGTCGCCGGCGCCAGTCGAGGCATCGGCCGGGACATCTCGCTGGCCCTCGCCCGCGCCGGAGCCGCGGTGGCGGTCGCGGCCCGGACTGATGAGCCCGGAACACTCCCCGGGACGGTCCATTCGGTGGCCGGCACCATCACCGCCGGCGGGGGCACAGCCCTCCCCGTTGTCTGCGACGTTTCCGACGAGTCCTCGGTGGCCCGTGCCGTTGCCCACACCACGGACACTCTCGGGTCCATCGACATATTGGTGGCGAACGCCGGCACGCTGTGGATGGGCAAGACCCTCGACACGCCCCTCAAGCGGTGGGAGCTGTGTCTGCGTATCAACCTCACCGGGACGTTCCTCGTGACCAAGGCGGTGCTGCCGTCGGTCATGGAACGTCGCAGCGGCTCGCTCATCGCCATCACCACCACCGGCGTGCAGCAGACCGAGCTCGGCTCGAACGCCTACTGGGTGTCGAAGGCCGCCATCGAGCGGTACTACGCCGGGCTGGCCACTGAGCTCGCCCCGTACGGCGTGGCGGTCAACTGCCTGGCCCCGAGGAAGGTGGTCATGACCGAGGGGGCGGTGGCGGGCGGGGTGAACGTCGCACCGCACATGATCGAAGACCCCGAGGCGATGGGGAAGGCGGCGGTATACCTGGCCGGCCAGTCCGCCCGCACGCTCACCGGGACCGTGCAGTACTCCTTGGACCTGTTGGCCCGCATCGGAGAACCGATCGGCCCCCACACTACGGAATACGCCCCGTGATGCCGATCAAGTGTGGGGGGGAAACGATCTTTCCCGACGAGGTGGAGGCGGTCCTCCGGTACCACCCGGCGGTCGCCGACGCGGCCGTCACCGGCCTCCCCCACCCCACGCTGGGCAACTACCTGGTGGCGCTGGTGGCGGCCGAGCCCAACCGACAACCGCCGAGCACCGAGCAGGTACGCGAGTTCTGCGTCGGTCGGCTCACCGGATTCAAGGTGCCCCGTGAGGTGCTGTCCGTTGATGCCATTCGCCGCAACGGCAAACTGGTCGACCAGGACTGGGCTCGGGCAACCGCGGCGGGGCTGCTCGGCATCTCAGAAGTCCCGTGAGCGGCGGTCCGCTTCCCGGCCTTGATGGGCTGCGGATCCTCGATCTGTCCGAGGACGTCGCCGGTGCCTATTGCGCCAAGCTGCTGGCCGACGCCGGAGCAACGGTGCTCAAGGGCGAACGG
>Ga0066790_10001282_pt1 | contig 10484 bp, 4 predicted proteins | sample OrgsoiDNA2013050_FD_70963 | JGI IMG/M metagenome (GOLD analysis project Ga0066790, IMG submission 70963) | Permafrost soil microbial communities from the Arctic, to analyse light accelerated degradation of dissolved organic matter (DOM) -... | ecosystem: Environmental > Terrestrial > Soil >...
CGTTGGTCGAGAAGGCGCAGGCCGCGCTTGCCACATGACTGGCACGATGAGCGGGTCCGATAATAGTTTGCGCAGTCTGCGCGACCGTCCGTTCGAATTGCTCAAGGAGCTCGAGAAACGCAGCCGTAACCTGGCCGCTGGTAGCGCGCCGGAGACGGCCGCCGGTCAGGAATGGGTGGGAGTTGCGTTTCGAATGGGCGGGGAGACATTTCTCGTGGCCCGCGAGGAAACCCGGGAGGTTTTGGGTTACCCCGCCGTCGTAACCCGAATTCCGGGTGCGAAGAGCTGGGTCAAGGGGCTGGCCAACATTCGCGGGCAGCTAATGCCGATGCTGGACCTCAGGCAGTTTCTGGGCAGCGGAACCACGACGGCGGGAAGGAATACCCGAATTGTAGTCGTGAATCATCGCGAAATTCCGGCGGGACTCATGGTCGATGAAGTGTTGGGATTCAGACGTTTTGCAGAGCCGGAGTTCAACGCCGAACCACCGCCGACGGTGATCCGTTGCGACAGTTATCTCGCGGGCGCCTTTCGGCGCGGCGGCGAGGTGTGGCCGGTGCTGAGTTTGAAGAGTTTGGTGGAGAGCCAGAGCTTTTTACAGGCCGCGAGCTGATCGTAAGCCGGAAGCACGGAATGATTATACGCGACATTACAACATCGAAATCCGCTCTTTTGCCCGTCCTTCTGGCGCTTATCGTACTGTGCCTGGCCGGCGCTGCGCTGCTCACCCTCATGACCCATCCCGGCCCGCCGCTGGCTGCGCCCAACGAACAATTGTCGTTCATCGTGCAACGGATGCCGTTCGAAGCGCAAAATGCGTTGCGCGGCGAAACCAGCGCATTCGATGCCCTTGCCGCGAGCGCGGCCCGAATGAAGAGCCTGCGCGGCGCGCTAACGGATGCCAAAACCGCCTCGAACCCTGCCTGGAACAAAGTTAGCGAGGCGGCGGCCACGGTCGGGGCAGCCCGAGCCGCGGTGGAAACGATTCGAGCTTCGAATCAGGAGGCGCGCGATCTCGCGCCTAAACTGCTCTCGGAACTGGGTGACTTTGCGAGCGCCGTCGGCGTGCAAAAATTGGACGGCATGAGCCGCTATTTGGAACGATTCGAACTCACGGTTCAACGGGTGCAACAGGAGTTGAGCGGTTTGAGTTCGGGCGTCAGCGACGCCGCGCCCACTGCGCAGCACCTGGCGGACAGCTTGGAATTCCTGAATCAGGTGATGCGCGGCCTGTCGGGTGAGGAATCCGGTCTTGCGTTGTCCCGCGTGACCGGGACTGATGCCGAGCAGCGCCTGAAGACCGTGGTTCAGCGAAATCAGCAATTCGCCGCCATCGTGCGCAAGGCCATCGGCGCTGCCGAACCGCTGTCAAAAGCACAAATTGCGGCACGAACCCTGCCGTCGCTGACCGGCGGGCTCGCGTCGGCAATCGGCGAAACGGCACCCGCGCGGGACGCAGGCGGGAGCTACAAGTCTTTGGTCTTGATTCTGCTCGTGTTGGCGGCTGGATTGTTGGGGGCGCTCGCTTGGGTGTTCCTCAAGTCCCTGAATGCGCGCAAGACTACCGAGCTTCGAGTTCGCGAGAACGAACGCAATCAGGAAGCCATCATGCGCCTGTTGGATGAGCTTTCCAGCTTGGCGGACGGTGACCTGACCGTGCAGGCGACCGTGACCGAGGATATTACCGGTGCTATCGCCGATTCGATCAATTATGCGATCGAGGCACTGCGCGAACTGGTCACCACGATCAATGACAGCGCGATTCAGCTGGACAGCGCGACCAAACAAACTCAAGGTGCGGCGGCCCGCATGGCGAAGGCGAGCGGAGCGCAGTCGCGGCAAATCTCGGCTGCCAGCGAATCCGTGGAGGATATGGCAGCGTCAATCGAGGAAGTGTCCGGTAATTCCGAGCGATGCGCCGACGTAGCCCGGCATTCGGTCGATATTGCACACAAGGGTGGGGACGCCGTTCGCCGCACCATCGACGGTATGAACGCGATCCGCGAAACCATCCAGGAGACCAGCAAGCGAATCAAACGTCTCGGCGAGAGCTCGCAAGAGATCGGCAACATCGTGGAACTCATCAACGACATTGCCGAGCAAACGAACATTCTCGCGCTGAATGCCTCGATTCAGGCATCCATGGCGGGCGAGGCAGGGCGCGGTTTTGCCGTGGTCGCGGATGAAGTGCAGCGGCTGGCCGAACGTGCGGCTAACGCCACGAAGCAAATCGAGGTGTTGGTGCGTACTATCCAGACGGATACCAATGAAGCGGTGGTATCGATGGAACGCAGCACGACCGATGTAGTGGGGGGGGCCTTGCTTGCGGAAAACGCGGGTGCCGCGCTCGAAGAGATCGAGCAGGTGTCGAATCAGATCGCGAATTTGGTGCAAAACATTTCCGCCAGCGCTCGGCAGCAGGCCGTGGCGTCGGGCAACATCTCCAAGAACATGCAAGTCGTGCGGGAAATCTCGTCGCAGACCGCCGAAGGCTCGACTGCGACGTCCACTTCCATCGCGAAGCTTGCCGCTTTGTCGGCGCAGTTGCGCAAGTCGGTGGCTGGTTTTCGCCTGCCCGACTTCAGCGAGGGCACGACCACGGTTGGGGCGTCGCCGCCGGTGCCGCTGCCCCCGGCGCAGGATCCCGTGAACCTGGGCGATGCCGGGAGAATGCGCAAGGCAAGCGGCTTTCGCGCCTAACCGCGCGATTTTGAAAGTTCCGGCATGACCGACATCAGTTCCCAAACCTTGCACATCGTCGCCAAAGAATTGACGGCGACTCTCAACGAAGCACGGGCTGCGCTGGAAGCGTATGCGGAACGCTCGGATCAGATCGCCTTTCTCGAGAAGTGCGCGGATCAGTTGCATCTGGCCCACGGCGTCCTACGACTGGTCGAGGTCTACGGTGCTGCGCTTCTTGCCGAGGAGATGGAACACGTCACGCGGTACATTCACGTCGCCGGTAGTGACCAGAAGCGGCAAGTGGAGGGCCTTGATGCACTGATGCGCGCGATGGTGCAGCTGCCCACGTATCTAGAACGCGTCTTGTCCGGCGGCCGCGATCTGGCGTTGGTGCTTCTGCCGCTGCTGAATGATTTGCGCTCGGTTCGCGGGAGCCCCCTCTTATCCGAGGGGACGCTGCTGCTTCTCAATCTCAAATCCGACCAGCCGGCCCAACCGCAGTCCTTGCAAGGCGAACCGGCGATTTCGGTCGCACAATGGGGGCGGCGGCTGCGCGCTCGTTTTCAAGTCGGATTGCTGGGATATATTCGCGGCGAACGAACCGTACAGAATCTCGAAATTCTGGCGAAGGTAGCCGAAAGGCTGGAACAGGTCGCGACCACACAGCCGGTTTTCCAACTGTGGTGGGTGGTCGGTGCTCTCTTGGAAGGCCTCCGGACGAACGGGCTCGAGGGCAGCGCCACGTTGAAGCGATTGCTGGGCCAGGCCGATCGCCAAATCAAGGCGCTCTACGAAGCGGGCGAGGCGCGCTATTGCGAAAACCCGCCCATCGATCTGCTCAACAACCTGCTGTACTACGTTGCGCGTGCGTCGACCAGCGGTGGCCGCATCGCCGCCGTGCGCGCATCCTTCAAGCTCTCTGAACTGCTGCCGGTCGATGATTCGATCGAGCAGGAGCGGGAAAGTCTGTCGGCTCCCAGCGTCAAATTGATGCGCACGGTTGCCGCCGCAATCAAAGAAGATCTTTCCAAGGTTAAAGACGTCTTTGATATTTTCGTTCGACGCGGCGGCGGCCGCACCGATGAACTCATCCCACAACTCGATTTATTGAAGAAGATCAGCGATACGTTGGGAGTGTTGGGGCTCGGCGAGCTTCGGCAACGCGTTCAGCAAGAGGTTTCAGAGCTTTCCGAGATCGTGACTGACGGCAAGACGCCGTCCGAAGCCGCACTCATCAAAGTCGCCGGCGTGCTTTTGTCCGTGGAGGATAGTCTCGACGACCAGCTCGTTCGCCTGATCCTGCCCGCCGCTTCCCTGTCGGCCGATGTACCGATCGATCACGATCACGAATTCCGTCAGGTTAGCGAAGCGGTCCTGCGGGAATGCATCGTCAATCTGGCCCGCATCAAGGAAGCGGTGTCGGTCGCGGTACAAAAACCGTCTGATTTCCCGCCCCAGGGCTTGGACAACGTGCCGCAGTTGCTGCGCGGTATCACGGCAGGCCTCTTGATGCTCGGCAAAGGGCGGGCGGTCGAATTGATGGACGCCATCGGCGCCGAGGTGCGCAAGCTGATCGAGCCGGGAGCGCCTGTTCCGGACGCGCTACGTTTGGAGCGCATTGCCGATGCCATCGTGAGCATCGAGTACTACATGGAGACCCTGCAGAACGGTCGTAACGATCCTTGGTATATGTTGGACAACGCGGAAATGTGCATCAAGGCGTTGGCCGAGCAAGGTCCGTCGCGAGTGCCCAGTTTGGACGTCCCGAGCGGCGATGACATCGCCAAGACGGTTAGGTTGAATCCCGATGCCACTGTGGCGATCGAGCCGCCGAGGGATGAGCAGATTTCGACCCATCCGATGGTTTCGGCGGAGCCGCCGCCTGAGGTCGATCCGCAGTTCGTGGAATTGTTCATCGAAGAGGCCAAAGAAGAAATCGCATCGATCCAGCAAAGTTTCCCGCAGTGGGACCAAAATCCCATGGATCTGGATTCGCTCGGTGTCTTGCGCCGCAGCTTCCATACGCTGAAAGGTAGCGGTCGAATGGTCGGCGCTCGGCTGGTAGCTGAATTCGGATGGTCGCTTGAGAATTTGCTGAACCGCATCATCGATAAGACGCTGTCGCGGACGCCGGGCATGATGGTGCTGTTGCGCAGCGCGGTTGCGGCGCTGCCGCAACTGGTAGAGCAACTGGAAACCGGTAGGCAGAACTTGGTGCCGGTGAGCGACATCATGGCTAGCGCGTTTGCCTTCGCCGATGGCCGCGACGCCAAATCGGCCGTATCGAGCACGGCGTCGGAGGATCTGAGTACCTCCCAAGAATTAAAGACGCTCGAGACGCTTGCACCGCTTGCGACCGGCGCTCCCGAGCCGTCTCTGGAGGTGGTTGAGGCTCGGTCGCAAGCGCCTATCGAACCGATTGCCGCGGTTCCGGTTCACGTGGCGGCAAGCGATGCGGCGCCGCACATCTCCTCAGCCGAACAACCACCCGCGGAGATTGCCGCCGCGGCGAGCGAGGAATCACCCCCCGGTTCCGAGGTCGCTGCTGCCGACCTGGCGCCGGTCATGGATCCCTTGTTGCACGACATCTACAGCAAGGAAACTTCGAGCCACCTCGCGGAAATCCGCGAGTACCTGCGCAAGAGAGCGGGCCAGCCGGCCCCGCATCATTTACCGGAATCCGTGTATCGCGCCATCCATACCTTGAGCGGCAGCTCCAAGATGGCTGAAGCACGACATGGAATCCGTATTACCGAACCGCTCAATCAGGTCATGCGCAAGGTCTACGATAGCGGGCATGGGTTGACCGATGCCGGACTCGCGACTCTGGGAGATTCGGTTCGTGCCATCGACGATGTGGTCTCCCACATCAACGAGTCCAGCGCATTTTTCGTCGACCAACCTTCGCTCCTACGTCGGCTGCATGAGCTCGAAACCGAAGTCGACGCGGAACTCGCGCGGGCTTCCGGTGACGTCGGCTCGTCGGCGATGGTCCCGCAGTTGCCGGAAGTCACGGAGGCATCCGAGCATGCCATCGAGCACGCGGCTGCCGAGCACATCGTCGTAGAGCCTGCGGTCGAAGAGTTCGATCACGAAATCGCGCAGATTTACAGCGAAGAGGCGACTGAACTGCTGGAGGCCGCCGAAGGTTCACTGACAGCTTGGAATCTTGACCGCAAGGACAAGGATCGGGTCGCGGAACTGCAGCGTCAATTGCATACCCTGAAAGGCGGGGCGCGCATGGCGGGGATCACCTCGATGGGGGATCTGAGCCATGAACTGGAAACCCTGGTCATCAACATCGACACCGGCGCGGTGCCGGCCGACGACCATGCGCACAGCTTAATGCAGGCTAGCCTCGACGAACTTGCGCGCATGCGCGACATCGTGAGCGCGGGTTCGCTGCCTGCCGCCGCCAGCGCGCTGCTCGCTCAAGTTCGTCATTTGGCGATGGGTGTCACAGCGAAGACGCCAGCATCATCGGTCCCTGCCGCATCCGCCACAGAGGCGTTTTCCGTCGAATCGTCGGCGCCCGTCGCGCCGACCGCGGAGCCCGATGTGAGAGCGGCGACACCCCTGAACGCGGTGCCCACTGCGCCCACAGTGGATGTTTCAAGCGTTGCAGCTCTCGCCGTCGCCACGCCCCAGTCCGCCGCGCCGCTGCAGGCCGAGGCTCAGCCGGCCCCGCCGGTCCCTGTGCCCGCGCCGGCCGTTCCTCCACCGACCGCGCCCGCACAATCCGCGCCACCTGCCCTAAGCGAAGATTTCATTTCGAGTCTCGAAGTCAGCGCCGCGCCCGTGCTGCCCGGCCGAGAGAATATTCCGGCGGAGCGCGTGGAAATGGCGCGCGTCGATGCCGAACTGCTGGACACGATGCTCAACAACGCCGGCGAGGTGAGCATCTTCCGTGCTCGCCTCGACCAGCAAGTGAACTCGATCGACTTCAACTTGGCGGAGTTGGCACGTACGGTCACCCGCCTCAAAGAGCAGTTGCGTGGATTGGAAATCGAGACCGAAGCACAGGTGCTCAATCGGCACCACGATGAAGATCCGCGACGGAACGACTTCGATCCGCTGGAACTGGACCGTTATTCGGCGCTTCAGCAGTTCTCGCGCGCGCTGGCCGAAACCTCCGGGGACGTCGCGAGCATTCAAGGCCTGTTGGAAACGCTGACTCGCGAGGCGCAGAACCTGTTGACCCAGCAGGCGCGTGTCATCACTGAGTTGCAAAACAGCTTGATGCGTACCCGCATGGTGCCGTTCCAGCGCCACGTGCAGCGACTGACGCGTCTGGTGCGTCAAGCCGCGAACGACACCGGTAAGCGTGCTGAGTTGGTGGTTCAAGGTGCGTCGGCCGAACTGGATCGCCAAATGCTCGAACGCATGGTTGCGCCGCTGGAGCACATGCTGCGCAACGCCGTGGTACACGGCATCGAGCCGGCAGAACGCCGCGCCGACGTGGGCAAGCCCGACGTGGGAAGAATCTCGGTCAGCCTGACGCGCGATGGGGCGGAAGTAGTGATCGTAGTCAGCGACGACGGCAGCGGCATCAATGTGAAATTGATCCGCGAGAAGGCAGTGTCGCTCGGACTCATCGACCGGCACGCGAAGCTCACCGACGAAGAGGCCATGCAGCTCATCCTGGAGCCCGGCTTCAGCACGGCGGGTCGCGTTACTCAGGCGGCCGGCCGCGGCGTGGGCATGGACGTAGTAGCCACTGAAGTCAAAAAACTGGGCGGCGGCTTGTTCATAGAATCGACAGCGGGCAAAGGATCGCGTTTCACGATTCGCTTGCCGTTCACGCTCGCGATCAGCCAGGCGTTGATCGTGCGCGTTGCCGAAGAGGTGTATGCATTGCCGCTGGCTACCGTGGAGGGCGTGGTGCGATTGCCGCGCAACATCGTCGCCCGGCATCTCGGCAAGGATGCACCGCTGTTCGAATACGGTGGCCAGAAGTATCGTTTTCAGCAGCTGAGTTCGTTCGTCGGGCTCGGGCCCACGCGCCTGCCCGAATCGGACGTTTCCATGTCCGTCGTCCTGGTTCGCGCGGGCGAACATTCGACCGCATTGGTGACGGATGAACTGGTCGGCAGCCGGGAAATCGTCGTGAAATCCCTGGGTCCTCAGATCTCGGGAATTCGGGGCATCGCCGGCGCCACCATATTGGGTGACGGACGCATCGTCATCATCCTCGACATGGGCTCGCTGGTGCGTTCCGAATGGCGAGCCAAGACGGCCGAAATGACGGTGCTCGATCAGCGGGATCGGCGTACGTTCGCGCTGGTCGTAGACGATTCGATTACCGTGCGGCGAGTGACTCAACGGCTTCTCGAGCGCAACGGAATGCGCGTGCTTACGGCCAAGGACGGAGTGGACGCCGTGTCGCTGCTGCAGGAAAATCTACCGGATATCATTCTTCTCGATATTGAAATGCCGCGCATGGACGGTTACGAAGTGGCCGCCCATGTTCGCAATGACCCGAGGCTCAAGAACATTCCAATCGTCATGATCACGTCGCGCGTCAGTGAAAAGCACCGAGCGCGGGCAATCGAGCTCGGTGTCGACGATTATCTGGGCAAGCCCTACCAAGAAAGCCAGTTGCTCGACGCGATCGAGCCGCTCATCAATCGCCGCAGCGCCGTCGCGCGGTAACCAAACCCGTGTCGGATCTGCGCGACGAACTCTACAGCCTTTTGGTGCCATTGGCCGGTGAACGGCTGATCGTGCCACGCGCCTGCGTGGCGGAGGTCATCAGTTATCAGGCGCCAGCCGAAATGACCAACGCGCCTCCGTGGTATGCCGGCCTGGTGAGTTGGAACGGCCGCAGCGTGCCCATCGTGTCCTTCGAGGGCGCCTTCGGACAAGCGCTGCCGACGATCTCGAGCCGCACCAGAATCGTGATATTTCATGCCCCGGGCGGCAAGCTGGAGTCCGGTTTTTTCGGCATGCTGACGCAAGGCTTTCCGCAGCTCGTGCGCGTCAATGCCGATGTGGTCCGGCCGGATCCGTCGCGCAGCTTCCCAGAGCGGTCGCCAGTCATTTGTCAGGTGCGCATGGTCAATGAGACGCCGCTCATTCCCGATTTGCACCGGCTCGAGCAAATGATCGCCGAAGAAACGTCGGTGATGCCGTAAACGTCAGGCCTGGCTTGCGCACATATCGCCGAAGCGGGTCTGCAACCACGTAAGGGCAGCGATTGCAGCCGTTTCGGTGCGCAAGATTCGAGGACCGAGCTTGACCCGCACGAACCCGGCGATCCGAAATGCAGCCAATTCGTCGTCGGCAAAACCGCCTTCCGGTCCGATGGCAATCTCCACCGAAGCATGGAGATCCGACGGCGTTGCCGCCGACTCCAGGTCGGGTGCGAGAACCAATCTCGCACTTGCCGATGGCGAACTTCCGAGGTAGTTGAGGAGGGGGACCGGCGTGTCAATGGCCGGCAATCGGTTACGGCCGCATTGTTCGCAGGCGTTGACGATGACGGCACGCCAATGTGCGGCCTTCGATTCGGCCTGACTCGCATCGAGTCGCACGACGCTGCGCTGACTCAAGACCGGCACGATGCGGGTCACACCAAGTTCGGTCGCCTTTTGAACGATGAAGTCCATGCGATCGCCGCGCGGCACGCATTGCACGAGAGTGACCGCGAACGGTGATTCGCGGTCGACGTTGACAGCGTTGCCCACGGCTGCGGTAACGCGCGAGCCGCGTACGTCTTCGATTGCGCCGACATATTCGCAGCCGTCGCCGCTGAAGAGTATGAGCTGGTCGCCGCTGCGTGCTCGCAGCACTTTGGCGAGGTGAGACGCGGTTTCCTTGGGTAGTTCGACGATGGTGCCCGACCGCAGGGGCGCATCGACATACACCCGGGTCAATCGCATGTCGCCAACTCGAGCCCCTCGGCCGCGACCCGCACCATCAAATCCATTTCCGTTTCATTGACGGTATAGGGCGGCATGAAATACACAACATCGCCAATCGGCCGCAACAGCACGCCCTGGTCCAGGGCATATCGATAAATCCGCTGACCGCGACGCTCCGTCCAGGGATAAGGTTCGCGTGTTCGTCTGTCCTTCGCGAATTCAATGGCGACTATCATTCCGCACTGCCGAACCTCGGTCACGTGCTCATGTGCCTCGAGTTGGCGCGCGCGACGGCCGAGATAGGCAGCTTTGGAGCGGTTGCCCTCGATGGTATTCTCCGTGGCAAAGATGTCCAGTGTCGCGAGGGCCGCCGTGCAGGCCAATGGATTGCCGGTGTAGCTGTGCGAGTGCAGGAACGCGGTCAAGTTGGCGTAATCGTCATAGAACGCATCGTAGACGTCGTCTGTGGTCAAAACCGCCGACAGAGGCAAATAGCCGCCGGTCAATCCTTTCGACAGGCACAGAAAATCCGGCGAAATCCCAGCCTGTTCGCAAGCAAACAACGTGCCGGTGCGGCCGAATCCAACCGCGATTTCATCGGCGATCAAATGGACGTCGTGGCGGCGGCAGGCGTCGCGCAGCCGCGCCAGGTACTCAGGGTGGTACATGCGCATGCCGCCGGCGCATTGCACCAGCGGTTCCACAATCACGGCGGCGACTTCGCCAGCGCTTGCGGCGAGCATGCGTTCCATATGATCGAACTGTCTGACCGAATACTGCTCCCACGATTCGCCCGCGTCGCGGAAGTAGCAATCGGGCGACGGCGCGGTGAGCACATCCATCAACAATGGTTTGTAGAGGGATTTATAAAGGTCGACATTGCCCACCGCCAGTGCGCCCAACGTCTCGCCGTGGTAGCTGTTGGCCAGCGTAATGAAG